>Ga0209475_10003476_pt1 | contig 14460 bp, 14 predicted proteins | sample tdDd471_FD_187128 | JGI IMG/M metagenome (GOLD analysis project Ga0209475, IMG submission 187128) | Marine sediment microbial communities from the Atlantic coast under amendment with organic carbon and nitrate - tdDd47.1 (SPAdes)... | ecosystem: Environmental > Aquatic > Marine > Coastal >... | reverse complement strand
AACATTTGCCATATGAATATAGCGAGCTAGTACAAACATATGTCCTATTGCAAGCTCGGCTACTGCTGCTGAAGAAGCAGATGGAGTGTTATTAACTTTTATTCCATTTTGTAGTGCATAATCTACAGCAATATTATCAACGCCTACACCAGCTCTTATGACTTGCTTTAATTGCCTTGTCTCCATTGCTGAGTCAATAATATCTTCTGTTACTTTAGTTGCAGAACGTATAATAATTGCATCATAATTCTTAATCTGTTTTTTTAATTCTTCTTTGTCAAAGTGTTCTTCGGTGAGCTCATGACCCATTTTTCTTAATGAATCGGCTGCGGTTTTATCCATGCCATCAGTAATCAAAATCCTTGCCATAGTGTCCGCCTTTCAATTAGTAATTTATTTATTTTTGAGTTTACATTATATTAATTAATGTACCCAAACTGAATTCTTATTATTTAGAAAAAATGCCTAAAAATCTACTTAATAAATTGTGTCTATGAACTGCGCCATGCTACCGTCTTTACATATTTAGTTTACTCCTGCTAGATTCAATTAGCAAGTAAGAAGAGTGTATGAGTGGAAGTTTCTTCTATACAAAGGTAAAAAAGGTCAATATCCTTAAAATGTTAAGTAAAGGCAATCAAACTATAGAAATGGCTATAAAATATTAAGTAAAGTGAATATAAAGACTATCTTTATTAAGTAAGGATGGATAAATGTTTTTGTGAGCAAAAGTACATCTATTATTTAAAGAATTAACCTTTTGCTCAATAGATTTGAGTCTGCTATAATTAATAAAATGGAAATAAAAGTGCCTTGGGTTTTGGGAGGATATAATGCCAATAGTAATGGTTACAGGTGGCGCTCGTAGCGGCAAAAGTTCTTTTGCTGAAAATTATTGTAAAGATACTGGTGATAAGGTAACTTATATAGCATGTGCAATAATAACTGATGACGAGATGGCAAAAAGAATAGAAAAGCATAAAGAGCAGCGCCCTACTGAGTGGGCAACAATTGAGCAGTATAAGGGACTTGGGAATGTTATCAATGAGGTTGATAACAGAGTATTTATGCTAGATTGCATAACTACAATGATAACAAATTTAATGTTTGACTATGATTTAGACTATGATACGTGCTCAGAAGATGAAATTCAACTTTTAGAAGATAATATTAAGTCGGAAATCGTAGATTTATTATCATCCTTTAAACAATCGGAAAAACTTTTGGTATTAGTAGCAAACGAAGTAGGGCTGGGTCTGGTTCCTGAATATAGATTGGGAAGAATCTTTAGAGATATTGCAGGTCGTATGAATCAATGTATTGCACAAGCGGCTGACGAAGTATTTTTTATTGCTTCCGGTTTGCCTATTAGGCTTAAGTAGAGGTATGTAATGAAACGATTTTTAGTTATGCTCACCTTTTTGACAAGAATACCTATACGTATTAAGTTTGATGTAGAATACAAAGACTATGTAAGAGCTGTTGGTTGGATGGGATTAATTGCTGTTATAATTGGGTTACCTTTATATTTTATAGATATGTTAGATTCATTCATTCAACCATATGTATTATCTTTTGTAATTCTTATAGTATATCTGCTATTAAGTGGTGGACTTCATGTAGATGGAATAGCAGACACAATGGATGCGGTAGGTAGTAATAGAGATAGTAAACGTATGCTAGAAATTTTATCTGATACAAAAATGGGTACGTTTGGAGTATTATCAATTATAGTTTATTGTGTAGGTATGGTAATAATACTTCCATTAGTACCTAGATGGTCATTGTTGCTATTTCCTTTAGTAGGTAGGTGTTGTGCGCTCATATGTGCTAAAACACACAGATATGCTAGAGAAAGTGGACTTGGTAAGTCTTTTGTTGAAGGGGTAAGAGTTTGGCATATATTTGTGTGTATCTTGCTTTATCTAGGATTGTATTATTTGCTTAGTGGAGATTTATTGTTAAATAGTATACTTGTATCACTTCTTCCTTTTGTGCTGGCAATAAGCATTGTGTGGCTATATATACACCAAATCAGCAAGAAAATTGGTGGTATTACAGGGGATATAATAGGTTTTAGTATAGAAGTTACACAGTTAGCATATTTGCTGTTTGTTTATTTTACAATGGTTATTACTAGAGAGATGGTAATATGATTTATTTAATAAGACATGGGCAAACATATGCTAATAAAGAAGGTGTGTATCTGGGTAGAAATGAATCCACACTGACTGAATTGGGCAAAAGACAACATAAAAGTGTTGTCGAGCAGTTATATAAGAAAGAAATTGATAGAATAATCTCTAGTCCTAGAGAGCGATGCGTATCTTTAGCTGAAGCTATTAAATCTAGTAAAGGTATAGAAGGGGTAGTGGATGAACAGATTGCCGAAATAGATTTTGGTATATTTGAAGGGTTAACATATAAACAAGCTCAAGAAAAGTATCCAATGGAATGGAAAAAGTGGGTAAAGTCTAAAAATGAGTATGCTTTTGCTGAAGGTGAAAGTATAAGTAGCTTTGATAGTAGGGTTGCAGAGTTTTCTAAGTATTTGGTTGAATTTGGAGAGAAAGAAAATATTGCAGTAGTTACTCATGGTGGGGTTATTTCATCATTAATATGCAACATGCTGGATTTGGATGAACAATGTAAGTGGCACTTTAAAGTTAACAATGGTTCTATAATAAAAATTGATGTTATAGATGGGTTTGTATATATTGTTTTTAATACATGCTAAATTGTTATAGAGTGAAACTGCTCTTTTAACTTATTACGGAAGTAGTTTTCGTCTTCTTTATTATATCCTAGTAGTATACATGTAGATGGACCAGCTGATTTGTTTAAGTCTACATCAGATGATAAAGCATCAATATTAAATACTTTTTTTAGTTTATATCCAATACCTTTTGAACCCGTAGGAAGTAGCTTGATTGCTTTTTTGTCATTAACAAGTTCTGTAAAGGTGCTCAATTTTATCATTTTATTAGAATTGCCTATAACCTCGTCACCCACTAACGGAGACCCTATGCAAGCAAAAGAGAGATTTGATGCGTTATCATTAATTTTGCCTTCCATAGTACCAATTACACTTATGCCTATGGCTGACTGAACCATATTAAAGTTGGTTTCAGTACTAGTTATATTAGGTAAATGTGATAAGTTAAGCTCGTTTAGTACTTTATTTATTCCTAAATGAATAGCATCATAGCCTGTTTTTATAAAATTTGATACTGTATATGCGACGGGTGTTGCTTTTACACTCATTACTTCCATAAATGGAACTCTTGTAGTGTAATATGCCATCAGTTCGTAAGAAACCTTTATGGTGTCCAATTGCAATTCGCCACATGATCCACTACAATCAGTTGATATAATAAGTTTTTGAGTTTTATTTAAAGGTGATACGATAATATCTCTTTTCATATTAGCTCCCGTTTGTGTTTGAACTAAATATATCATAATTGCGTATAGTAAGACAATATATTTCGCAATTATACATGCGGTATAGCTATATTATGATGAGCTGATATGAAAGTTTAGTCGAACTATGCGACTTGGTCGTCCTGCACTAGTGCGCATATTATTGCCCACTATTTTAGCATACCCTGCATCTAGTAACTTTTCAACTATTCTATTCATGCTTCTATGAGATACGCCAAATAGCGATGCCAGTTCAGATGGTGTAAATGTATCATTTCTTTGGTTGTCAATAATTGATTGTAATTTAACAATACTATTTAGGCTTATTCCTGATTTAGTTGCTATTCTTTGATAAGCACCATCAATTTGGTTAGCAAGTGAATCTGATAGAGGTTTACTAGGTGTAATTGGACCTATATATTTGTTGTGCTCTACTTTGAATGCTTGATTACCGCCGTTCTTTTTAGCTTTTAATAAGCCTAGGTTAGCGTAATATTTTGCTTCTCGAGCTGTATCTCCGTAACCAATACCTATGCTCAGTGTTCCGAATCGTTGCATAACAGGTTTGGTCATAATATTGATTTTTTGCAGATCTTCTGTTTCAATCTCAAATAGATATTTAGTTGTAAACAATAAATATTTTCCTAGACCTCTTTCAACAACAGCAGCTTGAATTCGTTGTGAGAATAAGTATACTTCTTCTGATACCTTCATGGATTCTAATGCTAATTGATATTCGTTTTCGCGTATTAATGCATGAGCATCTGGCAGATCTCGCTCTATTGCAAGAACGACAATCTGTCCTTTGCTTTGTTCTTTATAAATATGCTTGTCTTTTAAATAAGTAAGTGCTTTTTCCACACTTTCTTTTGTTGGATCTAATATAATACAAGGTACATTTTTATTTCGGAGATATTCATATACACTTGAAATACCTGTAATGCAAAAGGATACATTATTGCTTTGATAATTATGCAAATGAAATGATTTTATTTCCTCTATGAAATCTTGTGAGTATATGGGGTAATCTGCTGTGTATAGGTTTAGTTGCTCAGTGTTTATGTTAAGTTGTTGATAAATGGATAGCACATCAGTTTCTGAATATGAATCTATGCTAATACTAGAGATGTTGAAATTATATTTAATAGTTGCTTCTAGCAATGCTGATACAAGCCGTTCCTTGGCATGACGTATATATGCCCATGGCTTTTCTGAAACAATTTGTGTGTTTAAGAGGTTATAAGGAATTATACCTGTAAATAAAACACCATCAAGATCTTGTTCATTAGATTTTATATATAGTACGGTTTTACTAGTATTCATATCGTTTAGAGGTATTGGTATGAGTGATATATCTTTAAATACATTAGTTATAATTTCTATTACAATTTTAATGGTGCGTTGATGACCAACTATACCTATTTTTTGCATATTTAAACTCCTACTTTTTCTAAGATGTTTTAAGTATACACTCAATGTGATTAAAATAAAAGATAATTAAAGACTAATTACGGACATTTTAAAGTCAAAGCCCTTAAAGATAAAATAGTAATGTGTAATAGTATATCAATTTCATTATAGTTACTTGAATAATATAGCAATAAACTTAACATCGGAGGTAATTTGTGATGCTTAAAAACTACAATAGTTTAATAAGCAAAGTTAAAGATCATCCTAAAAAGACCGTGGCTTTAATTGGTGCAGATGATAAAAGCGCACTTGAAGCTGTAATAAATGCTAATGATATTGTGGATTCAGTATTGATTGGTGATAAAGTTGAAATAGCTGATAAACTTAAACAGCTCGGTAAGAAGCCATCAGACTTTGAAATTGTTGAAAAGTTATACGGTGAGCATCCTTGCATTACAGCTGCGAAATTAATCCGTAAAGGCAAAGTTGACTTTTTGATGAAAGGTAATATACAAACAGGTGATATGCTAAGTGGTGTACTATCTGAAGAGAGTGGTTTGCGGAAATCAAAGCTGATGACGCATATGGCTATATTGCAAATACCTAACTATCACAAACTAGTGTTTTTAACTGATAGCGGTATGTGCATTGCTCCAAATCTTAATGAGAAAAAACATATTCTTATAAATGGTATTGAGTTTATGAATAGTCTTGGATATGTGAAACCCAACATTGCAGCACTTTGTGCTGTTGAGAAAGTAAGTTCTAAAATGCCAGAAACTGTAGATGCTGAAACACTATCAAAGATGGCGCGTGATGGTGAACTACCAAAATGCAATCTAGTTGGTCCTATATCTTACGATTTGGCAATGGTTAGTGAAGTTGCAAAGATAAAGAGATTTAATTGCCCTTATTCAGGTGATTTTGACATGCTGTTTGCACCTAATATGCTGGTTGGTAATATACTTGGTAAATCTTTAGTTTATACAGCTGGAGGGAAAATGGCAGGGTTAATCTTGGGAGCAAAAGTACCAATTGTACTTACATCACGTGGATCATCGGCAGAGGAAAAATACAACTCAATGGCTATTGCGGCTGGAATGAATTAAATAGGAGTGTTAGATATGAAGCAATTATTGACTGGTAATGAGGCTATCGCTCGTGGTACATACGAGGCAGGTATTAGGTTTGCGGCCGCATACCCAGGCACACCAAGTACAGAGATTCTAGAAAACATTGCAAAATATAAAGATGATATTGTTGCTGAGTGGGCACCAAACGAAAAAGTAGCTTTGGAATCTGTTATAGGGTATTCCATAGCTGGTGGTAGAGCTATAGCATCTATGAAACAGGTTGGTATGAATGTGGCAGCAGATCCATTGTTTTCGTTTGCTTATACAGGTAGTAATGGTGGTGTTGTTATTATTACTGCAGATGAACCAGGAATACATTCTTCGCAGACAGAGCAGGACAATCGTTATTATGCTAAGATGGCAAAAGTGCCAATGCTTGAGCCGTCAGACAGCCAGCAGGCAAAAGATATGGTGGTTGAAGGTATAAGATTAAGTGAAGAGTTCAATACACCGGTAATGATTCGTTTAACAACACGTGTTTGTCATAGTAAGGGAATAGTTAATTGTTGTGAACGTGAAGAAGTAAAAAGAAAAGATTACAAAAGAGATATATGGCAATATACTACCATGCCAGCTGTATCTAGAAAGCTTCGAGTGGAGTTAGTTGAAAGACTAAGGAAGCTTCAAGAAGCTTCAAATGCATCTGAGTTTAATACAATAGAATGGAATGACAAGAAAATAGGTGTTGTGGCAAGTGGAATAGGTTATGAATATGCTAAAGATACATTTGGAGATAGTGTATCTTATCTTCGACTTGGTTTTACTTATCCTGTACCTATGGTAAAGATAAAGGAGTTTGCATCACAAGTTGATATGCTATATGTCATTGAGGAAACTGAACCGTACCTTGAGGAACACATACGTGCAGCTGGAATCGCGTGCGAAGGAAAGAATAAACTACCTGAGATAGGTGAATTAAGTGCAGGTATATTAAAGAAAGCATTTTTAGATATAGATAGTGAAAAGTTGGAAGTAGAAGAATCTAAACTAGTCCCTCGCCCACCTATGCTTTGTGCAGGTTGTTCACATAGAGGTGTGTTTTATGAACTAGGTAAACGTAAGGATGTATTTATATCTGGTGATATTGGTTGTTATGGGCTTGGTGCATTGCCACCGCTTTCTGCAATGGATACATGTATATGCATGGGTGAAAGTGTTAGTGGTGCACATGGTGTAGCCAAAGCGTTTGAAGAGTATAATGTTGATATGCATTCAGTTAGTGTAATTGGTGACTCTACATTCTTCCACTCTGGTATGACAAGTCTTTTGGATGTTGTTTATAACAATAGCAATACAACAACTATTATACTTGATAATAGAATAACAGGTATGACAGGGCATCAGGACCATCCTGGTACTGGCTATACTGCTCAAGGAAGCAATGCAAAAGAAGCAGACATTGAAAGAATTGTTAGGGCATTGGGGGTGGAGCATGTACGTACTATTAACCCACTACAATTAAATGATATGAAAGAATCGCTAGACTGGGCTTTAAGTATTGATGTACCTAGTGTAATCATAGCTCGTTGGCCGTGTGCACTAAAGAAAATGTCACCAATAGATTTAGATGAATTCGGAACAAGAAATTATCAATATTCTATTATAAAAGATAAATGCATTGGATGCCAAAAATGTATAAAAACTGGATGTCCAGCATTAAGGTTTGATGAGTCAAATAAGAAAGCATCAATTGAACCAACTATGTGTGTAGGATGTAGTGTATGTGCACAAGTATGTCCAGTAGATGCAATTGTTAAAGCAAGTCTTTAAGAAAGCTAGTGAGGTAAATGATATGAAAAAAACCAAAAGCATACTAATAGTTGGAGTTGGCGGACAAGGTACGATACTTGCTAGCAAAATGCTGACACTAGGATTGATGGAAAAAGGTTACGATGTAAAAATGTCCGAAATTCACGGTATGAGCCAACGTGGAGGTAGCGTTAGTGCGCATATAAAATATGGTGATAAAGTAAATTCACCTGTAATTGGGCTAGGAGAAGCTGATGTTTTGATATCTTTTGAGCAAATGGAAACATATCGTTGGCTTAAATATGTATCACCAAATGGTAAAGTTGTAACAAATAGTTTCAAGTTGCCATCAGCTCCTATTTTATCTGGAATAGTTGAATATCCTGAAGGACTTATAGAAGAGATAAAAAGCAAAGCAGATACAACAGTGATAGATGCAATGGATATAGTAAACAGATTGAATACACCACGTTCTATGAATATGGTTATGCTAGGAGCGCTTATAAGCGTTGCAAAGCTTAACGATATTAATTGGAAGGGTATAATGGAGAGTTTAATGCATGAGAAATATATTGACATAAATATGAAAGCGTTGCATATTGGTATGGAGCAAATAGGATAATGGGAGGGTAAGATGATGAGTAATAGAATTTTAGTAATTAATCCTGGTTCTACATCAACAAAGGTTGCGTTATATGAGGGTGAAAACGAGATAAATACACAAGAACTGAATCATTCATCAGAACAGATTAATTCTTGTGATGATATTAATGATCAACTTAGCTTTCGACGTGATGCGATACATAAGTATTTGCAAGGGATAGACGTAGCACCTAACACATTAAATGCTATTGCTGCTAGAGGTGGCATAGTCGGGCAGTTGGAGACGGGTGCTTATATTGTAAATGATGACCTTGTTTGGGCATCAAAGAATTCAAAAGTACCACATGCATCCAATTTGGCTGCAGTAATTGCATATGAGATAGCTAAAGAAGCAGGTGTGAGCGCATATATTTATGATGCAGTGTGTGGTTGTGGTACACCGGATGAAATATATACTATTACAGGTGTTCCTGAGATAGAGAAACGGTTCTTAACGCATGTGCTAAATAGTCGTGCTGTTGCAATAGAACAGGCAAGACGTGATGAAGTATCTTTTGAAAAAAGTACGTATATAGTTGCACATCTAGGCGGAGGAATTACAGTAAACTTGATAAATAATGGTAAGATTTTAGATATTGTAGGCGATGACGAAGGAGCAATGTCACCAGAACGTGCTGGAGGTGTGCCTTGTAGGTCTCTTGTTAGGTTGTGTTATTCGGGTAAGTATGATGAAAAATCAATGCAACGAAAATTAAGAGGAAATGGCGGAATGGAAGCTTATCTTGGAACGAACAATCTACTAGATGTTCAAGAATCAATAGAAGATGGAAATGACAAGGCTTCTCTGATATATGAGGCTATGACTATGCAAGTTGCTAAGGATATTGGTAGTTTGAGCACTGTAGTTAGTGGTAAAATTGATAAAATTATCTTAACTGGAGGTATATCTCAATCAAGTAAGTTTACTAAAAAAATAATCGAACGTGTAGAGTTTATAGCACCAGTATCAGTTATGGCAGGTACGTTTGAGATGGAAGCATTAGCGTTTGGTATAAATCGTGTATTGTGTGGTAAGGAAGAGTGTTATACATACTGATTAAGCAATTAAAATTTGATTTACTTAAAACACGAACATGGTTCGTGTTTTTGGTTATTATACTAGTATTAGTTAAATGAAAACTGTATGATGTATAGTGTAATTTATTTCTGTATCCACATAGCATTGTTGTTGTCTGCAAAACCACATTTTTCATAGAATGCTCTATTTCCTTCAGTATAGGTCAAAAAGAAATATTGTCCTTTAAATTTATCAATTATTATCTTCATCATGTTATAGCCGATACCTTTTTTCTGAAAGCTAGGCAAAACTACCACATCGTAGATTCCGGTGTAATAAAAATCATCAGAAATTGCTCTTGCAAATCCTACAAGTTTATCATCTTCGCGAGCTGTTACATAATAAGAGTTTTTAAATGCATTCACAATAATGTTGGGATCTTTATTCCAACCAACTTTATTAAATACTTCAATTATCTCATTTGCATTTATAGTATCATTTACTTTATATTTTATATCCATTTACTTAATTAATCCCTTCAAATCAATAATTATAATATAGCATTTTAACGATGCAGATATTAAATATATTATACTTAAATTGCTGTAGTATTGATAGTGACATTGGTAATAATAAAGTCACAATATTTAATGTCTTAGAAATTAAATCAATAAATTATTATCAACAGGTATTTCTTAGCACTAAAGAATTAATATTACCAAAATTGGCTTATGTAGACGCATAAGTGTTATAGATAAAGACGTTATTTAGTATAATCTGGATTTTAATATATTCAAGAGATAAATAATATAGAAAAATATCAAATTGATACATAAATAATGTTTACAAAGCTAAAAAATAGTGATAATATTCGTAATATACAGAAATGAGACAAATAAAAAGGGTAAGTATCAAAATGATACAAGGGTATGTTATGAACAAAGTTGATTATGGAAAAATATTAAAAAAAGAGTTACTTTTAGCTTTAGGGTGTACTGAGCCTATAGCAATAGCTTATGCAGCAGCATTAGTGAAAAAGCAATTAAAGCAAACTCCAACCAAACTCGACATTCTTGTAAGTGGAAACATTATAAAAAATGTTAAAGGAGTTATAGTTCCAAATACTAATGGATTAAGAGGTATTGAAGTTGCAACTGTAGCAGGGTTTTTAACCAATAAGCCAGATAGCGAATTAGAAGTTTTAGAGTATGTAAATGAAGAAGATATTTCACTTATACCTAAGCTAATTGAGAATATCCAAATCAAGATTACACAAAAGAAAAATAAGGACAACCTTTATATTGATATTACAGGATATTGCAATGATGATAAGGCCAGAGTTGTAATTGAAGAAAAACATACAAATGTAACCCATATTTCTAAAAATGACGCACTAATATTAGACGTTACAGCAGAAACAGCAGAACAAAAAGCAGCTGATTATAAAAAAATGAGCTTTGAAGGGTTATATGAATATTCGTTGATGGGTGATATAGATAATGTTATCCCAACAATTGATTTACAAGTTGAAAGCAACTATACAATAGCTAAAATTGGTCTAGAACATAACTATGGTATGAACATTGGCAAGACTGTTATCAAAGATGCCAAATCTCCAAAAGAAAAGGCAATAGCATATGCAGCAGCGGGTTCTGATGCAAGAATGAGTGGTTCTACTTCTCCAGTTGTAATAAATTCTGGTTCAGGTAATCAAGGCATGACAATTTCATTACCTATCTATGTTTACTGTACAAGTGAAGGTGTTGAAAAAGAGAAGATGTATAGAGCGTTAGTGTTTGCAAACCTTGTATCTATTTACATTAAATCAAAAATTGGTTCCTTATCAGCTTTTTGTGGAGCAGTAAGTGCAGCAACAGCAGTTAGTGGGGCAATTACATATTTAAAAGATGGAAATAGAAAGCAAATTGAGGATTCTATTAAAAACTCCTTATCAAATCTTCCAGGAGTAATTTGCGATGGTGCTAAGCCATCATGTGCTTATAAGATATATTCAAGTTTAGATAGTGCATTTCTAGCTTCTGAGTTGGCACTAAATGGAATAGTGGCAGAAGGTGGATGTGGAATAATATTTGATGATATAGAAAAAACAATTGCTGCTGTTGGTACAGTAGGAAAAGATGGAATGAAAAATACAGATGAAGTAATTTTGGACATTATGATTTCAGGCTAAATGTATATTTCTACGCAAGTAGTTAATATAAAAAACGAAAATCGACTTAAATGAAAGGGAGATTAAAAAATGAAAAAGACATTAATGTTATTGTTGGTATTGTCACTAGTTGTATCTGCTTTTGCAGGTTGCGGTACAAAAGAATCTGATACAGTTAAAATTGCGATAGCAGCACCATTAACAGGCGATTTTGCAGAGTACGGAACAGGTTTTGAAAATGCTGTTAAATTAATGGCAGATCAATGGAATGAAGACGGCGGTGTATTAGGTAAACAAATCGAAGTTATTAGCTATGATGACAAAAACAGTGGTGAAGAAGCTGCATCAATCGCAGAAAGAATAGTTGGAGACGACTCAATATCTGCAGTTGTTGGTCACTTTGCAAGTGGTGTATGTATGGCTGCATCTCCAACATATCAAGAAGTTGGACTAGTTGAAATTTCTCCTTCAGCATCACATCCTGATTACTCAAGTGAAGGTGACTATATCTTCAGAAACAATAGCTTAATCAATGTTGAAGCTGCAGAAACACTAGAAATTGCATCTAAAGTATTCGGTGCAAAAAAAGTGGGTATTTTATCAGTTAAAACTGACTGGGGAACATCAACATCAAACATTCTTATTAATGATTTAGCTAGCAACTATGATCTAGAAATAGTAGCGCACGAAGAAATCGTTGATGGAACTGTTGACTTCTCACCATCAGTAACAGCATTATCAGCTCAAGAACCAGACACAATTATTGTTGTAGGTATGTACAATGTTTTAGGACCATTTGCATCACAATACAAAGATGTAAACCCAGACATTAACCTAATTGGTTTCTCAAATGCATACAGCGAGCAATTAATCGAACTAGCTAAAGAAGATGCAGAAGGCATTTGCTTACCAGCAATTTTCTTCCACAGCAGCCCAGATGAGAAAGTTAAATCATTTGTAGAAAGCTATGAAGCAGCATATGGTTCAGTACCTAGCAGCTTGACAGCACAAGCATTTGACTCAATGGGACTAATCTTATCAGCTATCGAAAGCGCTGATACAACAGACAGAGAAGCAATCAAAAACGAACTTTACAAAATAACATATGAAGGTGTTTCAGGATCAACTCAATTCAACGAAAACGGTGATGCTTTGAAAACTTTCAACTGGTTAACAATTGAAGATGGCAGTTTTGTTGTCATAGATAAATAGTAATTTACTAGTTTTGATTGGTGTTGTTCCAAATTTTTGGAACAACACACTTCTTAAATTGGATTATATTTTAACATTTCGGAATTATTATCGATTTATTCGTTTATAACTATTTGATAGAAAACATTTAGCAATGATTTAATAATCTATTGCAAAAACAGAAAATGAACTTAGTTACATATTATTGTGACTATCAATTTTAAAGAAGGAGGCAGACGAGTGATAATTCAGCAAATATTTGATGGACTAACTCTTGGAATGGTTTATGCTTTAGTAGCTGTAGGATACTCACTAGTTTTTGGTATTTTGAGATTAGTTAACTTCTCACACGGCTCAGTATATGCATTTGGAGCACATATTGCACTTGTTGTTGCTGTATCTATGGGGTATGGAGTTGTTTGGGGGCTATGCATTAGTGTAATTGCAACTGGACTTTTAGGAATAGCTATTGACAAGATGAGTCTAGAGCCTTTAAGAAAGAAAAAATCCAAACCTATTTCAGCTCTTATTACAACAATAGGCGTATCCTATATTATTCAAAATGGGTTGATGATTGCATTTGGTAGTGAAAGCAAATGGTTCCCCAAAATATTCGATTATGGCATGTTGCAAATAGGTCAAGTGTCAATAAAATCAACACAATTAGGTATATTTTTAGTATCTGTAATTTTACTTGCATCGCTAACATTTATTATACAAAAAACTAAAGTTGGCCTTGCAATGAGGGGAATAGAACAAAATCCAAAAGCAGCATATTTGATGGGAATTGATGTTAATAGGGTTGTATCATTTACGTTTTTCTTAGGTGGTGCATCTGCTGCTATAGCTGGTAGTTTGATAAGTGGGTATTATCAAATGGTATATCCAACAATGGGTTTTATAGTAGGACTAAAAGCATTCTCTGCAGCAGTTTTAGGTGGAATAGGTGTATTGTACGGCTCGGTTATTGGGGGATTAGTAGTAGGTGTATCAGAAAGTTTCGCAGCTTCATATTTAGGTGGCGGCTACAGAGATGCTATTGCATTTTTGATTCTAATCATAGTTCTTATTTTTAGACCTAATGGATTGTTCGGTAAGAAGAAGGTTGAGAAGGTGTAGAGATGAAGATAGTAAATAAGATAAGCAGTATCTATAATAGGATGCTGGATAAAATTGAAAGCAATAAAAAATTAAAGATTATTCTGATAGTAGTGGCTTTAGCAGTTGTTATATTATTACCTAAAATAGGGTTTTCATCATTTATAATACGTGTGTTTACAATGATTGCTTTATATTCATTATTAGGACAAAGTTTAAATCTTATAACAGGATATACAGGACAGGTATCAATTGGACATGCTGGTTTCTGTGCTGTTGGTGGATATACATCAGCGCTTTTAAATGTAACATTTGGTATGAATTTTGCATTAAGTGCTGTGTGTGCAATGATTGTAGCAGGTATATTTGGATTCCTTTTAGGAGCTCCAACGCTTAGATTATCTGGAACATATTTAACTATTGCAACATTAGGTTTTGGTGAAATAATAAGAATGTTAGCTCTTAACTGGGATGGCCTAACAGGTGGACCATTAGGGGTTGCAAACATAACTAGACCTGTAATATTTGGAATTGAATTAACTACTTTTAATGGAGGACTATTCTATTTAAGCATATTCTTGTTGATTGTTGTTAGTTTAGCGATTTATGCGATCATACGCTCAAAAATG
>Ga0209475_10003474_pt1 | contig 14463 bp, 13 predicted proteins | sample tdDd471_FD_187128 | JGI IMG/M metagenome (GOLD analysis project Ga0209475, IMG submission 187128) | Marine sediment microbial communities from the Atlantic coast under amendment with organic carbon and nitrate - tdDd47.1 (SPAdes)... | ecosystem: Environmental > Aquatic > Marine > Coastal >... | reverse complement strand
CGAAAAAACGGCCGCCGGTGATCTGGCTTCACGGTCAGGAATGCACGGGCCCGTCAGAGTCGCTCCTGCGGTCCGAACAGCCGTCGCTTGAACACTTGATCCTCGATCTGATTTCGCTCGACTACCACCAGACCCTCGATACCGGGGCCGGTCACAAGGTGGAAGAGATGAAGAAGAAATCCATGGAGGAAAACAAAGGAAAGTACCTCCTAGTCGTCGAAGGCGCCATTCCGGTCAAAGACGGCGGCATCTACTGCAAGATCGCCGGCGAGACCATGCTTCATGCCACCAAGGAAGCCGCCGAGCATGCCGCCGCCATCGTGGCCTTCGGCTCCTGCGCCAGCTGGGGCGGGGTGCAATCGGCTTACCCCAACCCCACCGAGGCAAGAGGCGCGCAAGCCGTTTTGCCGGGTAAAACCGTGGTCAATATCCCCGGCTGTCCGCCAAACCCGGCGAACTTCCTCGGTACGGTTCTTTACTTCGTTACCTTCGGCCAACTTCCGCCGCTGGATGAACAGAACCGTCCCAAGTGGGCTTACGGCCGCTTGATCCACGAAAACTGCTACCGCCGTCCGCACTTCGATGCGGGCCGCTTCGCCACCGAATTCGGCGACGAAGGCCACAGAAAAGGCTGGTGCCTCTACAAGCTGGGCTGCAAAGGTCCTGAGACCTACAACAACTGCCCGAGCCTTGAGTTCAACAACGTGGGCGGCGGCGTTTGGCCGGTTGGCGTCGGGCATCCCTGCTTCGGATGTTCCGAGCAAGGCATCGGCTTTAACAAACCCATGTTCGCTTTGGCCGATGTGAAAACCCATACCCCGCCGAACGCCTTCCCTGAAGTCGCGGACCGCGAACAGAAACAAGGCATCTCCCCGACCGCGGCTGCGGTTGGCGGCGCGGCAGCCGGCGCGGCTGTCGGTGCGGCGCTGATGGCCGGTAAAAAATTGGGCGGCAGTTCCGACAGTTCCGACAGCCAAGACGCGTAAGGGAGAGGCCTCATGGAACGAAGGGATTTTTTAAAGGGAGCCTTGGGGACGGGGGCCGCCGCAGTTGTCTGCGGTGCATCCTCCGGATCCGCCGAAGCGCGTCCCAATCTGGAGGCCAATGGTGAAGCCGTTGGCATGCTCTACGACTCAACACTCTGCGTCGGCTGTAAAGCCTGCGTTACCGCTTGCAAAAACATCAACGGTATGGAGCCGATTTTCCGAAACGGTGACGAGGCCTACGATGCGGCGGCCGACCTGAGCGGACAGACGCTGAACGTCATCAAAATCTATAAAGACGGAAAAGCGACGGTAAAAGACGCCGAGCAAGACGGGTTCGCTTTCGAAAAGCGGAGCTGCATGCACTGCGTCGACCCCGGTTGCGTTTCCGCCTGCCCGGTGACGGCCCTCAAGCAACAAGCCAAAACCGGGATCGTGATCTATGACCCGGATGCCTGCATCGGCTGCCGGACCTGCATGACGGCCTGTCCGTACAACGTGCCGCAATTCCAGTACGACAAGGCATTCGGCAAAATCGCCAAATGCCAAATGTGCAACCAGAAAGGCGTTGAGCGGATCGACAACGGCATGATGACCGGCTGCGCCGAAGCCTGCCCGACCGGGGCGACCTTGTTCGGCACCCGCGACGCGCTTTTGGCCGAGGCCAAGCGCCGTATGGAGCTGAAACCCGGGGAAATCTACAACTACCCGCGCGGTGACGTCAGCAAGCCGGACAGCTATCACGAAAAACCGGTCCCGACTTACAAGAACCACATTTGGGGCGAGAAGGAAGCCGGGGGAACCAACGTCATGCACATCTCTTCGGTTTCGTTCGACAAGCTGGGCATGCCGCCTTTGGAAGAACGCTCTTACGCCTCTATTTCCGAAGGGGTTCAACACACGCTTTACAGCTATCTGGCGCTTCCGGCGGTTGCCCTTGCCGGTTTGACCTTCCTGGTTAAGCGCAACACCGACGGTGACGACAAAGGGGGTGAATCATGAGTGCGTACAAACCTCTCGGTGGGCGCATCCTGACGCCTGCTTTCCTGTTCTTCGCCGTGATTTTCCTGATCAGCCTGTACTTCATGGTTCAGCGCTTTACCGACGGCATGGGCGCAGTCGCCAACATCAACGGCGGGTTCCCCTGGGGCATCTGGGTGGTCTACGACGTGATCATCGGCACTGGCTTGGCCTGCGGCGGGTATGCCTTGGCCTTCACCGTCTATATCTTCAACAAAGGGAAATACCATCCTTTGGTCCGCCCGGCGCTGCTTGCGTCTCTCGCAGGCTATGCCTTGGGCGGTTTCGGTGCGCTCTTTGATATGGGCCGCTGGTGGCAGTTCTATAACATCCTGCTGCCGTGGAATTGGAACTTCAATTCGGTGATGCTCGAAGTGGGCCTCTGCGTCACGCTTTACATTCTCGTTCTGATTATCGAGTTCTCACCGGCGTTCCTTGAAAAAATCGGCGCGACGGGCTTGTTGAAGGTTTTGGATAAAACCCTCTTCTTCTTTATCGCCCTCGGCGTGCTCCTACCGACCATGCACCAGAGCTCGCTGGGCTCCATGCTCATCATTATGGGCTACAAGGTGGACCCGCTGTGGCAGGTTCTGCAATTCCAACCGCTCCTGGCGGTTCTTACGGCGATCATCATGGGTTACTCCATCGTGATCTTCGAAGCCTCCATGGCCCGCGTGGGCTTTGGCGGCAAAGACGAAACCCCGCTTCTGGCGGTGCTGGGCAAGGTATCCGTTTGGCTGATGGTGGTCTTCCTCGTCATCCGCTTCGGCGTCCTCGCCGCGCAAGGCAAGATCGGCCTGATCTTCGCCGGGGATTTTGCAAGCCTCATGTTCATTATCGAGACGATCCTCTTCGTCGCTCCGGCGATCATCATCGCTTCTCCGTCGCTCAACAAGAGCCCCGGAAAGTTGCTGATCGCCGCGGTGAGCATGCTGTTTGCCGGCGCTCTTTATCGGTTTGACGCCTTCCTCTTCACCTACGATCCGGGACCCGGGTTCTCTTATTTCCCGTCCGCCCCCGAGATCATGGTGACCCTCGGCGTCATCTCATTCGAAATTATGGCCTATCTGGTCGTCGTGAAAACCCTGCCTGTGCTGCATCGCAGCGAACATGCGTAAGGCACTAGGTTTAAGGAGTAAGTATTGTGAGCACACGTATTACCGTTGATCCCATCACCCGTATTGAAGGACACCTTCGCATCGACGTAGAAGTTGACGACGGCCGCGTCACCAAGGCTTGGTCTTCGGGGCAAATGTGGCGGGGGATCGAAAAGATCCTCGTTGGCCGCGACCCGCGCGAAGCCTGGATGTATACCCAGCGCTTCTGCGGCGTTTGCACCACGGTGCATGCGATCACCTCGGTGCGGGCCGTGGAAAACGCCCTGCAAATGGAAGTGCCGGTCAATGCGCAACTGGTGCGTAATATCATCCAGACCGCGCACGCCGTGCAGGACCATATCGTTCACTTCTACCACCTCTCCGCCGTCGACTGGGTCGACGTGGTTTCGGCTCTCGACGCCGATCCGGCGGCGACCGCCAAGCTGGCCGAAAGCATTTCGGATTGGGAGCTCAACGGCGTCCACGAAATGACGGCGGTGAAGGAACGTCTGAAAACCTTCGTTCAGTCCGGCCAGTTGGGGCCGTTCGCCAGCGGCTTCTGGGGCCACCCGGCCATGAAGCTGAGCCCGGAAGTCAACCTTCTGGCCGTGGCGCACTACCTTCAGGCGCTGGATATTCAAAATCACGCCAACAAGATCGTCGCCATCCTGGGCGGCAAGAGCCCGCACATCCAGAACGTCGCCGTGGGCGGCATCAGTAACTCCATCGGTCACGATGCGCCGTCGGTGCTGAATATCGAGCGGCTGATGCTGATCAAGAACTTCATCGACAAGCTCGACAAGTTCGTCAAGTCGACCTACCTGACCGACGTATCGGCTATCGGCGCGTTCTATCTCGATTGGACCAAGTACGGCGGCGGGGTGACCAATTACCTCTCGGTTCCCGACTGTCCGCAGGATACCAAAGGCACCAAGTTCGACCTTATCGGCGGGTTCGTCGAAAATCTCGACTTGGCGGGCGTTAAGCCGATCAAGGACTTCAACGATCCTTATTTCCGCGACGGCGTCGAAGAGAGCTCCAAACACGCCTGGTACGAAGGCGACCAGCCTCTGCACCCGTGGAAGGGCGAAACCAACCCGAACTACACGGACTTCCAGGACGAGGGTAAATACTCCTGGGTCAAGGCGCCGACCTTCTACGGCAAACGCGCCGAAGTGGGGCCGCTGGCCAACGTCATCGTTTCGGTGGCCCAGGGCGAACCGCGCTACCAGAAGTACCTCAATCAGTCCATCGACCTGATTAAAGCGGTTTCGGGCGCTTCCGAAATTCCGCTGACCGCGTTGCATTCGACCATCGGCCGTCATGCCGCCCGTGCGGTGCGGTGCGCGGTGATGATGGATACGCTCTACGACCAGTGGAACAAGCTGGTGGAAAACGTCGCTTCCGGCGATTTGGACACTTTCAATGCGCCGGTCTTCCCGAAAGGCGAAGTCCAGGGCTTCGGTTTCCACGAAGCGCCGCGCGGCGTGTTGTCCCACTGGGTCGTCGTGGAAGACGCCAAGATCAAAAACTACCAAGCGGTCGTGCCTTCCACCTGGAACGCCGGACCACGGGATTCAGACGATCAGATCGGTCCTTACGAGTCTTCCCTTATGGACAACCCGATCGCCGACCCGGAAAACCCGCTCGAGGTTCTTCGGACCGTTCACTCCTTCGACCCCTGCATCGCCTGCGCGATCCATATGGTCGATACGGAGCAACAAGAGATCGTCAAGGTGAAGGCGCTCTAATGGAGGCGTTCGACACCGATATCCTGGTGATCGGCATGGGCAATCTGCTCATGCAGGACGAGGGGGTGGGCGTACGGGCCGTCGAAGAACTCGAAAGCCGGTACGTCATTCCCGATACGGTCACGCTCATGGATGGCGGAACGACGGGAACCGAGCTGTTGAACCCCATGCGGGGGATCAAGCACCTGATTGTGGCCGATGCAGTCAACACCGGGGCGCCTCCGGGCACACTGGTGCGGATTGCCAACGAAGAGGTTCCGGCGTTCTTCCAGACCAAACTCTCTAACCACCAGTTGGGTCTGTCGGACCTTTTGGCCCTGCTTACTCTGACCAACGATTCACCGGAAAACGTCACCATCGTCGGTATGGTGCCGCATCATCTGGAGAACAAGTTGGGTTTGAGTGACGAGGCCAACGACGGCCTGCCCGGCATGGTCGAAATGCTGGTCGAGGAGCTGGAAGGCATCGGCGTTAAATTGGAAAAACGCGCCGAACCGCTACCCTGTTACTGGGCCGAACAGGCGGCGCTTGAGGCGACAAAAGAATGTGCGTAGGCGTTCCTGTTAAAATTGTTGAAGCAGGGGACTTCGTGCAAAAGGCCGAGGGCAAGAACGGCATCGAAGACGTGAATATGATGCTGATCGGTTCTCAGCCGGTCGGGACCTGGGTGCTCAACTACCTGGGCTCGGCCCGCGAGGTGCTTAGCGAAGAAGAAGCCGAGAAAATCAATAGCGCGCTTGACGGTCTTTCCGCCCTGATGAACGGTGACGAAGAGATCGACGTGGATCGTTATTTCCCCGATATCGGGCCGACAGCTGCTGGAGCAAAAACATGAAAAGCCCTGAAAGTCTTGCCGCGGAAGTGAAATCCGTTTTTACCGAGATCAACGAAAACAGCATGGCCGGGTTGCCCATCGTCAACCGGTTCGTCGATGTGGACACCATCGGCTTTCAGGTGTTTGATGGGCGCGTAATCGGCGTCATCATTACGCCCTGGTTGATGACCCTAGCGGTTTTTCCGGGTGATGAAGACGATTGGAGCGACGTCGAGGTCGGTACGAAGGCGCGCTTTACCTTCCCGTCCCGCGACTACGAGTTTCTGGCCAACGAGATTGAGGGGATCGGCAAATACTATGGCTACGCCATGTACTCGCCGATGCATGAGTTTGAACATCACGATCACGCGGTTGCCGGTGCGACGTCTTTCGTTGAGCTTTTGATGGTTGAAAACGAAAACGCCGAAGAAGTACTGGACGAGTATCGTCTCGCCCAGTTCCTGCAAGGCGAGGACATGGAAACCATCAAGCAAAAGGAATGCGCGGCTAAAAACCCCGTCGTCGATGGTGAAGTGACTTTGACCGAAAAGGCCAAGGAACCGATTGGACGGCGCGAACTGCTGCGCGGCGAATTCCTGAAAACCCGCCCTGCCGGTATTGCGTAACAATAATTAAGAAGCGCTACTTGGTTTGACTGAAGGCCGTATTCAACCGACGGCAACCCAAGTAAGCTGTCCGCAGACAAGGCAACAGGCAAAAAAATGGCGGTTGAGGGGAAGCTTGAAATCTCGTTGTTCCCGGAAGACGGAAAGGTTTCGCGGGTTGAAATCGCCTCTTCCAGGCCGTTGCGTCTGACCGCACTGTTCGCCGGAAAGACGCCCGAGGAGGCGCTGGCCTTGGTGTCGTCTCTCTACAGCGTTTGCGGCGTTGCCCAAAAGGCGGCGGCCCTAAGCGCTCTGGAAGCGGCGTTGGGCATGGAAACGCCGGAAGAGGTGCAAAGGGCGCGCGGTCTCGCCGTCTGGGCCGAAACGGCGCGTGAGCATATTCTCCGCATCGCTATGGACTGGGGCGACGGGAAACCGAGCACGTCTCTTCCTTCCATTGTCGCCATGCCGGGTGCGATAGTGAAGGCGCTCGGTGGAGCGTTTGCCCTGGGCGGGCAGTGTCAGTTGGAGAGGGAAAAGATTGAAGACCAGATCGGTTTTCTCCAGGCCTATCTGGAAAAAGAGATTTTGGGGTCCAACTGGCTAAACGGAGTTGAAGGTTGGATTGCCGCAAGGGAAACGCCAATGGCCGAAAGGATCGATCAAATCAAGGCTCGGGGGTGGGGCGGTCTGGGGGGGCAGGCCGAGGTCGATCCTCTGCCGTCCATGGAGGCCGGAGTGTTGGCCGAACGGTTTGCCGATCCCGATTTCGTAGCGCAACCGGATTGGCGGGGGCGCGTTTGTGAGACGACGGCCTTGACCCGGACCGGCGTGCAAGGCCGGGGGCTTCAGGCGCGCATGGTTGCGCTGGTCACGGAGTTGGCGGCCATTCCGCAGCGTTTGCGAGACCTCCTCGACGGGAAGGGCGAGGGGCCGACAGCGGAGCGGGCGGAGGCCTGGGGGATCGGCCAAGTCGAAGCGGCGCGCGGGCGGCTGGTTCATGGAATCCAGTTGACGGATGGAAATATCGGAGCCTACAGAATTCTGGCCCCCACCGAATGGAATTTTCATCCTGAGGGAGTTGCGGCCGGAAGTCTGAGGGGCATGGTTTATGACGATGAACCAACCCTTGTCGAAAAGGCCCGGCAATTGATTTGCGCCATCGATCCCTGTGTGGCGTTTGAGATAAAAGTTGGATAACGAAACCGATGCATGAATTGTCCCTTTGCGAAGGCATCATCAAGGTGATCGAAGATCAGGCCGTCGCCCAGAAATTCAAAAAGGTGGAGACGGTCTGGCTGGAGATTGGCGAGTTCGCCGGGGTGGAATTGGACGCCCTGCGCTTTGGCTTCGACGCGGTGATTAAGGGAACCGTTGCGGAACAGGCGAAGCTGGAAATTATCAGAACCGAAGGGAGTGCATGGTGCATGCCCTGCGGAGAAACCGTTAAAGTGAGTACCCGCTTCGATGCTTGCCCGCAATGCGGCAGTCATCAGCTACAGATTACCGGCGGGGACGAACTTCGGATCAAGGAGTTGGAGGTGAACGACTGATGTGTACCGTTTGCGGATGTGGCACGGCTTCTGTGGAAGGCCAAGGCCATAAACACTCTCATGCTCATGACCATGCACACGATCATGGCCATCACCACCATCATCATGGCCACGACCATCATCATGATCACAGCCATGACCACGACCACATCCACACGGATGAAAAAGGCGATATCCATTTCGGCAAAGGCTTGGGGGCGACCCATGTGCCGGGCATGGACCAAAAACGGATTGTCGAGATCGAGCAGAACATTCTCGGCGAGAACGACCGTTACGCCATGGCCAACCGGTCTTATTTCGCCGAGCGTGGCATGTTCGTGCTTAACTTGGTTTCAAGCCCCGGCTCGGGCAAAACCACCTTGCTGACCCGCTCCATTACCGACTGCAAGGATCGCTTCGACATGTCGGTGATCGAGGGTGACCAACAGACGTCGAACGACGCGGAACGCATCCGGGCGACCGGGGTCAAGGCGACCCAGGTTAATACGGGCAAAGGGTGCCATTTGGATGCCCATATGGTCGGCCATGCGCTCGAACATTTAACGCCGGAAGAGGGCAGTGTGTTGTTTATCGAAAACGTCGGCAACTTGGTTTGCCCGGCCGCCTTCGATCTCGGCGAAGCGCATAAGGTTGCGATCCTGTCGGTCACGGAAGGTGAAGATAAGCCGATTAAATACCCGGACATGTTTTATGCCGCGGATGTGATGATCCTCAACAAAGTCGATCTTTTGCCCTATCTTAATTTCGATGTGGAAAAATGCATCGATTTCGCCCGCCAAGTGAACCCGGACATTCGGGTCATGCAGCTCTCGGCGACCAGCGGCGAGGGACTTGAGGAATGGTTCGATTGGATCGGCCAAGGTCTCGACGCAGCGAAAGAGAAGAAACGGGCGTAACGCATTCATGAAGTACGTCGAGGAATTTAGGGACGGCAAGGCCGCCCGGGGCCTGGCCTCGGAAATGCACAAGGCCGTCCGGGCCGACCGCACCTATAGCTTCATGGAGTTCTGCGGCGGTCATACCCACGCCATCTTCCGCTACGGCGTCCAGGACTTGTTGCCCGAGCAGGTCAATATGATCCACGGTCCCGGCTGCCCGGTCTGTGTGTTGCCGGTGGGGCGGATCGACAATGCGATTTCCCTGGTCCGCGACCATGGCGCGATCCTTTGCACCTACGGCGATACCCTGCGCGTGCCGGGCTCCAAGCGAACCAGCCTGATGAAGGTAAAAGCCGAAGGCGGCGACGTCCGCATGGTCTATTCGGCCATGGACAGCCTCAAGGTGGCGGCTGAAAATCCGGATAAGGAAGTGGTGTTTTTCGGCATCGGCTTCGAGACCACGACGCCGCCCACCGCCATGCTGCTCAAGCAGGCCAAGGCAATGGGTGTCAAGAACGTCAGCGTATTTTCCAACCACGTGCTGACCCCGTCGGCGATCACCAATATTTTGGAAAGCGAAGAAGTGCGCGAACTCGGCACCGTGCCCATCGACGGGTTCTTAGGCCCGGCGCATGTGTCGGCGGTCATCGGCTCGCAACCTTATGAATTCTTCGCCGAGGAATATGCCAAACCGGTGGTGATTTCCGGGTTTGAACCTTTGGATGTCATGCAGTCGATCCTGATGCTGATCCGCCAATGCAACGACGGAAATACCTCGGTTGAGAACGAATACGCCCGGGCGGTGACCCGGTTCGGCAACACCAAGGCCCAACAACTGGTGGCCGATATTTTCGAGCTGCGCCGGACGTTTGAATGGCGGGGCCTCGGCATGGTGCCTTACTCGGCCCTGCAGATAAAAAGCGATTACGCCGATTGGGATGCGGAGCGGAAGTTCGGCATCGAACCGGCCTCCGTGCCCGACAACAAGGCCTGCGAATGCGGCGCTATTTTGCGCGGCATGAAGAAGCCGACGGATTGCAAAATTTTCGGCACCGTCTGTACGCCGGAAAATCCCATGGGGTCCTGCATGGTCTCCCACGAAGGCGCTTGCGCCGCCTATTACGCCTTCGGGCGTTTCCGCGAAGACAAAAAGAAAGCGACTGGATAGATGAAACGACCGGTTCCCAGGCCCCTCGACATCAAACGGGGGCGCATCGACCTGACCCACGGCAGCGGCGGGCGCAATATGGCGCAACTGATCGATGAGCTGTTCCGTGGGGCGTTTTCCAATCCGTTGCTCGACGCGGCCAACGACCAGGCGGTCTTTGAAGCGCCCAAGGGCCGGATGGTCATGACCACCGATACCTTCGTTATTTCGCCGATCTTCTTTCCCGGCGGCAACATTGGGTCGCTCGCCGTGCACGGAACGGTCAACGATATCGCCATGGGCGGCGCGAAGCCGCTTTACCTGACGGCCGGTTTCGTCATTGAGGAAGGCTATCCGCTGGCCGATTTGAAGGTCATCGTCGACAGCATGGCGGCGGCGGCGCTGGAGGCGGAAGTCCAGATCGTCACCGGGGATACCAAGGTGGTCGAGCAGGGCAAAGGCGATGGCGTGTTCATCAACACGGCGGGGATCGGCATGGTGCCGGACGGCGTGGCGCCCTCGGGCGATAAAGCAAGACCCGGCGATAAGATATTGGTCAACGGCACCCTCGGCGATCATGGCGTCGCCGTCATGTCCAAGCGGGAAAGTCTGGGCTTTGAGACGGAAATTTTGTCGGACAGCGCCGCCTTGAACGGCATCGTCGCCGAAATGGTTGCCGCTGCGCCGGGGATCCGGGTGTTGCGCGATCCGACCCGCGGCGGGTTGGCGACGGTATTGAACGAAATCGCCCTGCAATCCGATGTGGGCGTGACCATCCGGGAAGACAACCTGCCGATCCGCCCCGAGGTCAAAGGAGCCTGTGAACTCTTGGGCCTCGATCCGCTTTATGTCGCCAACGAAGGCAAGCTGGTCGCCATCGTTGCACCCGAAGACGCCGAGGCGGTCTTGGCGGCGATGAAGAACCACCCACTGGGTAAGGACGCTGCGATTATTGGTGAGGTCATCGAGGACGATCATAACTTCGTCCAAATGGTCACCGGCTTCGGCGGCAGCCGGATTATCGACTGGCTGGCGGGCGAGCAGCTGCCGAGAATTTGCTGATGCGTATTCTGTTTATCACCCATTCGTTCAACAGCCTAACCCAGCGGCTCTACATGGAGCTGACCCGTCGGGGCCATGAGGTTTCGGTGGAGCTGGACGTCAACGACGACGTCACCCGTGAGGCCGTGGAGCTGTTTAAACCGGACCTGATCGTCGCGCCGTTTCTCAAACGGGCCGTGCCGGAAGATATTTGGAAAAATCACGTCTGCCTGATTGTCCACCCGGGGCCGAAGGGCGACCGCGGGCCATCGTCGCTCGACTGGGCCGTGCAAGATGGGGCCGACGAGTGGGGCGTCACCGTTCTGCAGGCGGCGGAAGAGATGGATGCGGGCGATATTTGGGCGACGCACCGGTTTCCCATGCGCGACGGATCGAAGGGCTCGCTGTATCGCAACGAGGTGACCCGGGCCGCCGTGCAAGGCGTGTTGGAAGCGGTGGAGAATTTCACTAAGCCGGGGTTCAAACCGATGCCGCTGACCGATCTCTCGGGCTGGCGGGATCTGGTGAAGCAGGATCAACGCACCATTGATTGGGCTGCCGATACGACGCAAACGGTGCTGCGGAAAATCCGGGCGGCGGACGGTTTCCCGGGAGTGCGCGATACGGTCTTGGGGCTTGAGTGCTTCCTGTTCGACGCCCATCCGGATGAAATCCTAAATGGCCCCCCCGGTGAGGTCATCGCTCAACGGCATGGAGCGATCTGCCGGGCCACGGTCGATGGCGCGGTCTGGATCACTCATTTGAAAGAAAGAAACGAAGACGAGCGGACGTTCAAGCTGCCAGCGGCGATGGTGTTGAAAGATCGATTGGACGGCATTCCCGAGGCGTCGGCCAATCATGCCGGGATCACTTGGCGGGATATCTGGTATGAGCGGGAAGGTGAGATCGGTTACCTCTATTTTCCCTTCTACAACGGCGCGATGAGTACGTTGCAATGTCAGCGTTTGGCCGAGGCGGTGCGGGAAACCCGTGAAGACGACGCCAAGATTTTGGTGCTGATGGGTGGCCACGATTTCTGGTCCAACGGTATTCACCTGAACACCATCGAGGCGGCGGCCAGCCCGGCGGATGAATCCTGGGCCAACATTAACGCCATGGACGACGTCTGCCGTGAAATTCTGACCTTGGACGGCAAGCTCACCATCGCCGCCATGCATGGAAATGCCGGGGCGGGCGGCGTGTTTCTCGCCTTGTGCACCGATATCGTGGTGGCCCGTGAGGGCGTCATCATGAACCCGCACTATAAAAACATGGGCAACCTTTACGGCTCGGAATACTGGACCTATGTTCTGCCGCGCCGGGGCGGCGAGGCCGCCAAATCCGTCATGACCAACCGCCTTCCGGTAGGAACCGACGAGGCGATGGAAAAGGGGCTGGTCGATACGGTGCTGCCCGGCCTGCCGAGAGAGTTCAGCGACGGCGTGCGGCAGTACGCTCGGTCAATGGCGGAAGCGTCGACGGTCGACGGGGAGATCGCTAAAAAGCAAGAACGGCGAGCGGCGGACGAAGCGCAAAAGCCGCTTGAGGAATACCGGCGCGAAGAACTGGACCGTATGAAGCTCAATTTCTATGGCTTCGACCCGTCCTACCACGTGGCGCGCTACAACTTCGTCTTCCGCGTGCCCCACTCCCGCACGCCGCTGCATTTGGCCAAGCATCGGCGTTAAAGAAAAACGCTGGTTCTTCTCCGGTGGTCCTCCTATAAGGGGAAAAAGGGAACCGGCGGTAAGGGAAAGCGCTAAATTTCATGTTAAGAAATCTGTTGCGGAGTTTGGACCGGCGCGCCCTGATCGTGCTGCTGGCTCTGCCTTTTGTTTATTTGGCGTTGATATTGTGGGTGCGTCATACGGCGGGACCGTTTTGGACGTGGTACAGCATCGATCCGATAATTCGCTACCTCCTCGACGCATTGAATCTATTGCATCTCCGTCCGCCGGGTAACGTGGATCACCCGGGGGCGACCGTTCAATTGATTGGCGCGTTCGTGTTGAAGATCCTCCACCCGCTGTCGAGCGCTGATGAAATCACCAGGGCGGTCCTCAGCGATATCGACGCCCATATCTGGCCGATTTTTTTGGTGTTAACGCTAATTACGGCCATCATGGTGTTTGCCGTTGGGGTGGTCGGTTGGCAGGTCAGCGGAAGTTTGATTTGCGCAATTGCCTTGCAGTTATCTCCTTTCATGTCGCGGGTCTTATTGCAAAATGCTTTCGGGGTTATGCCCGCCCCATTGTTGATCGCGTCTGCCTTGGCGATGAGCTGTCTGGTCCTTTTGATGGTCGGGTCGGACGATGAGGCTAAAAACAAATTCGCCGTTGCGTTCGGCGTCGTCGGTGGTTTCGTCGTCGCGTCAAAGGTGACCGGCGTGCCGGTTCTGGTCTTGCCGATTTTTCTTCTGTGGGGCCGTAAATCGCTGGCGATTTACCTGGGAGTGATTGTGTCTTCCGCAATGCTCTTCGCTTTTCCCACGCTGTTTGAGGCCGGAAAATTCTTTGATTGGATTGCCAAGGTGGCGATTGGAAGCGGCGCGTATGGCGGCGGAGCGCCGGAAATCGTCAACTTGGAAACCTATCCGCGCAATATCTATAAATTCTTTTCCCGTCCGATCCTTCTGGTTCCCGTAGTTCTTTCACTGGGTATTGTGATTTGGGGCGAAGTCCGTCGCCGCTCCGGAAGGCCGGTGCCGAAACGGGCGCTGCAAGGTTTGGCGGGGATTGCCCTTGCCATAACGTTTCATATCCTTGTCGTCGCGAAACACCCGAGCGCCCACTATCTCGTTTCATCAATGACGTTCAGCGGGTTGGCTTTGACGCTCACTTACATGGCGGTACGGCGGTTTGAAGTGCAATCAATGTCCGCTCGCAGATGGGCGTTCGGCTTTTTGGTTTTTCTCGTTGCCGGGCTTGCGCTATCCCGTGGAAACAGCGCGGCAAAGCTGCTGAGTGAATTGGCAGAAAAGCAGAGTGCTGGGGCTGAGTTGAAAACCGAACCGTTTGCCGCTTGCTTGAAGGTTTTTGGCGTCTTTACTTCGCACCCGACGTTTGCGCTAACATACGGAAACGAAATCAGTGGGAGGAGGTTTAGCAATGAACTTTCAGATATTCTCCCAAAAAATGAGGTGATTTATCTCTCGTACCGCGGCGATTTTTTACGTCCTGAGGGTCCAGTTGAAATCGCGGATTTGGTGAAAGAGTATCCTTGCGTCTACGCCCGCTCAACGGTTGAACATGGCGGTGCGGAAGCATTGAAGTACAAACTTGAGGCGGCATTACCCGCAGATCGCCAATTTTCAACCCAATGCTCCAACAAATACGAAACGGTATTTACCGCAGGGGTGGACTGTCAGGGACGACCGCTCGACTGAAACTTAACTTTCCCAGTGCCCGGTATCCCAGAAGAAGGGCGAGAATTCCCGCGTAAATCAAAGGTTCCCGGATGTCCGCCTTGACCATCATGAAGTAATGCAGGCAGGCGGCAATGCCGGCGGGGTAAACCAGTTTGTGCAGGTTCCGCCACCGCCTGCCGCCCAGGCGTTTGATCATGCCGTTGGTCG
>Ga0209475_10003472_pt1 | contig 14464 bp, 14 predicted proteins | sample tdDd471_FD_187128 | JGI IMG/M metagenome (GOLD analysis project Ga0209475, IMG submission 187128) | Marine sediment microbial communities from the Atlantic coast under amendment with organic carbon and nitrate - tdDd47.1 (SPAdes)... | ecosystem: Environmental > Aquatic > Marine > Coastal >... | reverse complement strand
ACCACCAAATAAGCGAGATTTAATACCACTACATTGATAATGGGAGACAGGGCATTGGGTAAGGCGTGTTTCATGATAATTCGCCTACGATTTATCCCTTTGAGCTTTGCCATCTCAATGAACGGACTGGATAGAACGTTGATAATTGCAGCCCTGGTCATTCGCATCATATGTCCTATCACAACCAGGCTGAGCGTCAGGCAGGGGAGAAAAACTGCATGAAATTTTTGAAGTAGCGACATATCATCATTGATTGCGCTGATACTCGGGAATAGATATATCTGTACAGACAAAAGGGCGATCAGGATATAGGCGACAAAAAATTCCGGCAGCGAGATGGCGCTCAAAGTGACAATTGATACAGACTTGTCAAACCATGAATCTCGATAAATTGCGGCAAGCAAGCCGAGGATTATTGCTATTGGAATAGCAAATAAGGCCGTTACTCCAGCAAGAAAAAGGCTATTGGCAAAACGCCAGCCTATGACCTCTGCAATGGGGCGTCCATTAGCCAGTGATGTACCCAGGTCGCCTTGCAGGAAGGAGCCTATCCACGAAAAGTAGCGAACGTGTGGCGGCAGGTCAAGTTTCAGCTCTGTACGGAAGGCTTGTATTGTCTCCGGAGTGGCATTTTGGCCAAGTATGGCTTCGGCTAGATCGCCTGGCAAAGCCTCTACCCCGACGAAAATCAACAGGGAGATCGCCAGCAGCGTAAACACACCAAAGATAAGCCGTTTAGTGATCATTAAAGTGAGTGTATTCATAAATACTTAAACTCTGTTTTCCTCGTGAATCATGAAAAACAAGGGAGTCCGCACCTCCGGGCTCCCCTGCTGTGTTCACTTAAGATAGTTGTTGAAAGTTAGGACTTAAACCACCAGCGCTCCGGTGCCCGAAGGCCGTCAAGTTCCCAGTTTGCGGACAATGGACCGTGAGCAACTTTTTCGGATGTTGCTGCAAGATCTGCGGCAAACATAGGAACCACTACACCACCATCGTCTCGGACAATGCTTTGCATTTCAACATACATAGCTCTACGTTTTGCTTGATCGAGTTCTGCGCGGGCTCCCACCAGCAGTTCGTTAAACCGTTTGTTTTGCCATGAGGTATCGTTCCAGGCGGCATCAGCTGCGTATGCTGTACTGAACATCATATCCTCGGTTGGCCGGCCTCCCCAAAATACTGCACACCATGGCTTTTTCATCCAGACATTCGACCAGTAGCCATCATTTGGTTCCCTGACTACATCAATATTGATCCCCGCTTTCGCAGCAGATCCCTTGTACATAACACCCGCATCGATCGCCCCGATAAATGCGGCATCAGCAGCATGAAACTTAAAGATTTCATCAGTTAGTCCGGCTTTTTTCAGGTGAAACTTGGCTTTATCCGGATCAAATTGCCGTTGTGGCAGTTCTGATGCATGGTAGCGGTTAGCTGCACTGATCGGATGATCATTACCTACAGAACCGTATCCGCGCAGGATGGTTTTAAGCATCTGTTCACGATCGACTCCATATTTGAGTGCCAGTCGTACATCATTATTATCGTAGGGCGCTTGGTTGCACTGCATGGCAAAGGTGTAGTGTTTAAAACCATCTTGCCGGAGTATCTGAATACCTCTGGCTTTTTTGAGTAGGTGAACGGTTTTTAGCTCACAACGGTTCATTATATCGATCTGACCGGTCTTAAGGGCATTGGTCCTGGCGTTTACATCATTTATTCCTATGGTTTCCACTTCATCAAAATGTGCCCGGTCGCTTTTGAAATAGTTGGGATTACGGGTGGTGAAACTGCGGACACCCGGTTCATATTTTTTAAGGATATAGCCACCGCTGAAAATACCATCGGTGAAATCACTGGTTATTGGAGATATAATCAGATGGTAGTCACTCAACAAAAAGGGAAAGTCGGCATTGGCGCTTTTCAGGACAATCGAGATGCTATACTTGTCTTCTTTTTTGATTTCTTCTATGGAATCGACAATAACCTTGGCAGCTGACTTTGTTTCTTCGCCCCGGTGATGGTTGAGGGAATGAATGACGTCATCAGCATCCATGGTTTTACCATTATGAAACTCAACTCCTTTACGCAGTTTAAAATTCCAGACTTTAGCATCAGGTGAGCTGTCCCAGCTCTCAGCCAGTTCGGGTATAGGATTGCTCTCGTGATCGATTTCAACGAGACAGTTGCCAAGCTGGCCGTTAATGATAATCTGGTTCATCATGTCAGTGCTGGCAGCAGGATCGATAATATCAGTAGTTGAACCTCCGGAGATACCAATGCGCAGGCGGCCTCCTCGACTGGGTTGTGAGGTTGCTGCAAAAGCCTGGGTTCCAAGAAAAGATTGAGACAGAGCTGCTGTTGCTCCCAGTGCTGCGGCCTGGGCAATAAACTCTCTACGTGATACTTTTCCTTCTGAAAATAATCTTTGTAAAAGTTCCAATCCAATCATAGACTTTCTCCAATTTGAATCATTGATTTTTTATCGTTGTTTGTATCTCTTAAGATTGAGAGCCAGGACTCAGGTACTCAGTTAATACATATGACTGAATGTTATGGCAAATTGAGTTTGTAGCAGAGTATTTCTGGAAAAATGAACTCGTTCATTTTTAAACACTAACTTGCTGAAATCCTCCTATTCCACTGGTTTTTCGATAGATGAGTTATTAAACGTGGTGTCAATTGTTTCGGTGAGTACACCCGTTGACAATATTGGGGCTGCGGATATTTCTTCTTCCGTCATTAGCGTGCCCAGGAGTTGAAGAGAAGTCAGGATCATGCTCTGTTTCCAGTCTTCAAGGTTTTCAAATTTCTCAATAAATGTATCCTGCAAGGGCGATGGTGCTGCTTCAAGCAGTTTCTTTCCTGCGTCTGTTTCTTTAACCAAAACACGCCTGCGATCACCGGTGTCTTTTACGCGCAAAACAAGCCCTTTACGCTCTAAACGATTTAAAATGTCCGTGACGGTTGCTTGTTTGAGGCTTACCTGCTTAGCCAGCTGGGTCACAGTAATTGTTTCTTTACCCTCAATTTGTTTCAGGATAATGAGTTGTGGCGTGGTGATTCCATGCTTTCGGACCAGTTGACGAGAATGTATATCGATAGCCTGGATGATACGCCGCAGGCTGGACAGCACGCTGTCTGAGTTCGTAGCCAGAGCTGTTACATTTAAGTCAGGGGATAGGTTCATTTCAGAATATATAGATAGGGTACAGTGTAAAAAAAAACGACAAAAATTATTACAAGTGGATTTTGAAAAAAATAATTCTCACAATAATAATAAGATGAGGGTCTGGGCTGCATTGTGAAGCACATACAATACATCGGATACGATATATTGTCAAATTTGTTTACCAGAAGCGAGACACCTTGTTTGAGGTCTCAATGCATAGAGATTGTACTAAAGGGAAGAAAAATAGTTCTGTAATGAAGATTAATTTAATATTGTGTTAGTAGAGTGTGTATTATATGGAGCGCTGTACTGTGTCTTCTCAGCTTATATACTCAAAAATTCGGGTATCGGTATTAAAATGTCGGCAGATACACCGAGGTGTGTTCTTAAAGGAAAAAGGAAAAACAATGGTCAATAAACAGGAAATGATTTCTCAAAAAGATCGCTTTGATCTGGATGGTTGCCAAAAAACCATGAAAGCTGTCGTGACAAATGGCAACGGCGGATACGAAGAACTAGAGTACCGGGATGTGCCTATTCCAACACTTGCCTCTGGAGAAGTCCTTTTGCAAGTCCTTGCAGCCGGAGTGAACAACACTGAAATAAATACCCGCCTTGGATGGTACTCCAGTAAAGTCTCAGCCGGTACGGAAGACTTAACAGCAGGGGAGAAGGAGAAAGCGAAAGAAAAAGCTGATGGTGGTTGGAACGAAGCCACACCATTTCCATTTATTCAGGGCACGGATTGTTGCGGCCGGATTGTCGCTGTTGCCTCCGATGTAGAAGAAAACATCATTGGCTTACGCGCACTGGTTCGGTCATGCATTCGCAGTTCCGGATGGGAATCTCTGGAGAATATCTGGATGGCCTCGGATTTCGATGGAGCATTCGCGCAATTCGTCAAAGTGAGTGCCGGGGAGGTTTTTCCCGTGAATTGTGATTGGAGCGATGCTGAGCTTGGTACTATCCCATGTGCATATGGTACTGCAGAAAATATGCTTCACAGAGCCAAGGTGTCAAGCGGGGAGCATGTGTTGGTTTCTGGAGCCTCCGGGGGTGTCGGGTCAGCTGTAGTGCAGTTGGCAAAACGTCGTGGGGCCATTGTAACAGCAATAGCAGGCAAAGAAAAAATTGAGCAGGTAAAGTCAATAGGGGCGGATCGTATAATCGCACGCGGCGATGACATCGTTGCACATCTTGGCGAAAAAACAGTAGATGTTGTTGTTGATAATGTTGCGGGACCGGCTTTTCCTGCGATGCTGGAGGTATTGAAGAGAGGCGGGAGATATGCGTCCTCCGGGGCCATTGGCGGTCCACTTGTAACACTTGATATGCGTACCTTTTATCTGAAAGACCTGAAGATGATAGGATGCACAGCATGGGATGAGCCTGTTTTTCCCAATCTCGTTTCTTATATTGAAAATAACGAGATACAGCCTCTTCTTGCCAAGACGTTTCCGCTAGAACGGATTGTAGAAGCGCAGAGTGAATTTACAGAGAAAAAGCATGTTGGTAAATTCGTTTTGATTCCGCCTCCGCTGGATGAATCGCAGCAGCTACAATTAGGAGCCAAGCCGACAGGCACCATATGATTGAAGTGTTGTCAATTTTTACCTTTAGCAATGGAGCAGGAGGAGCATGAGACCGTTCAATCTTATGGAATTGACAAAGTCTATAATTTCCTGTTTCAGTCGCCTGGAGTCAATTCGGTATAGTCATTCAGAGCTGACTCCTGCGAATTGGTGCGAGGAACAACCATGCATGAAGGTCAAGACCCCATCGCGTGAAATCATCTTGACCCAGCCTACCTCTACATTTTTTGTCTACCTACTGGGCTTTCTGACTATTGGTGCTGGCATTTATTTTTTAGCGATACGAGGCAGTGAGATCTCCCGGTTATGGTGGGGGATCTCGCTACTCTTGTGGGGAATCGGCGCGCTTCTTGCCGGGACCAGCTACCAGGCATTCGCTTACGAGATTAAGTGTGCAGGGCGTCAGTCATGCGCCTGGACCAGCTGGTGGGAAGTAGTCTATCTTATGTTTCAGCAAATGAGTATGAACGCAATACTGGTTGCAGTATCCTATTCCTGTACTACGGGATCTTTGCAGCTGGTGCTGAAAATTTATGCACTGGTCAGCTCCGTGGTATACGTCATTGTTACCCTTGTTGGGGGGATTGTCCCTGTCAAATCATTTATTACTTTCAATTTGATGGTCTGGGTTTCTACACCAATTTTTCTTTTTGTATGTATTTTAAACAGCTGGAGGTACCACAATCTCGGAACCTCCATGGATCTTGTACTTCTTGGCACCTGGGTATTATTACTCATCACCAGTGCGGCCTATTATATATACGATCACCTGGGTATCACAGAAAAACTGTGGCGGAGAGGGACTGGAATCTGGTTCTCACAGAATGATGTACTGCACATCGGACTGATCCTGTGGGTGATCTATATCGCGAAGGTTGTCGCTCAACAGATAACGGATTATGCTGTGTGATTGTTCCGGGCTACATCGTATTATAGACGTTGATACTGCAGCTTCCTTTTGATTTTTTCTGCAGGGCCAGTTTTATGTAAACCCCATCGTTGACTTATTTAACTTTTTAGCTGCTGCTCTTGTATCGCTTTCTCTTCATCTTCGTGAATTGATGCGAGTGCTGCTGCACCCACGGCATTACTTATTGCTTTGGTATCTTCTGTTGACGCGGTATCTTCTTGAGCACCTAAGCCGGGAACGTCGACAATCACCTTCTTATGAGCGAAATGGATACCACTGCGATTGAGGGCCTCGGTAATTCGCTTGTAAGCTTCACGACGAATAACGAAATGGGTTCCGGGTTGCGCAGTAAACTTGACTCGGATAGTCATCACGGAATTGGTAATTTCTCTAACACCCTGCGATTTTACTGGTCGGATAAAGTCCTTGCCCAGCTCTTCATCATCGAGCATGGCAATCCCAACCTTTTTAATAATTTTACGAATTTTGTCTATGTCAGCGTCATAGGGGAAATCGAGGTTGAATTTGACGATCATACCACCCCGCATGTAGTTTGTGATGGCGCCCAAATCACTGTGGGGAACAATCTGCAGCATGCCGCGATGGTGGCGGAGCATTATATTTCTGAGGGTAATGGACTCCACCGTCCCGGAAACAGAGCCTGCGGTAAGATATTCACCGACACGAAAGGCATCATCGAGCAAGTAGAAAAAGCCGGAAAACATATCCGATACAAGTTTTTGGGCACCAAATCCTACGGCCAGACCGATAACCCCCGCACCAGCTAGTAACGGACCTATATCGACACCAAGGGATGATAAAATGGTCAGAGTTACCATCACTACCAGAATGGAGGCAATAAACTTGCGAACCATTGGTAACAGAGTATAGGACCTCCCTCTGTCCGCTGAGCCCCCCCATTCAGCATCATCATTTTTTTCTTCCTCTTCTTGCCCTTCTGGCAGGGTTTCTTCGATCTTCCTTTCTATCCATGAAGAGATGAATCGCCAAAACATAAGAGCTAAGGTCATAATTATAAGGCTATCCAGGAGTACAGCTGCCAGTTTAGAGATGTACGGGATTTCAATATTCCAAAGGCCAGCCAGCCAGATGATCAGGGCAATGATTACAGCTGCTCTGGCAAAACCTTTCGTTTTTAGATAGAAGGCTTTGCCTTTTTCGCGGTCAATGAGGATTTCTTCACTCACATCCTCTGTATCCTCGTAATGGCTTTGGTGGATTTTTAAGGTACTTAGGGCATAGCGAACTATCCATTGGCTGACTCTATCGGCAATCATCCAGATAGGTACCACAAAAAAACTGAGTAAGAACGCTCCGTCAGTGTGTTCAGCAGGATTGGTGATGTCTGATACCAAAAGAACCCAAAGCAATCCCAGGTAAAGGATGGCTAAAATATGCCAGACAGATGCAAATTGTTTGCGACCTACTGCAGTCTCTTCGGATAGCTGGTCCTCATACCCTTCGGCTAAAATATGATCCCTGACCCTGTTTCTAAAAACAAGAACATTTATAGCCGTTACTACAAGAAGCAGGGTTGCAAAAAATAGATAGAGGAGCAGGACGCTTTGCAGTTCGGCTCCGAGTTTCTGGACAACAATTGTAAACATTATTACGGCAATAATATAAGCCAGGGTAATAACCATGAGTCGGTGAATATTGCGTGCGGTTCGGCAGTCGATCGGCAGCATGCGAAAGGCCCTAACACCTGGCGAGAAAAGGATATGCAGGAGCATCGAGGCAGCTCGTGTGAGTGAAATGGTAATGAGAACCGCCAGAAAGACCAATTGTGTCACAGGAGAGTCTGTAGGATCGAAAAGAAAAAATGCACCAAAGGATATTCCGAAAAAGACGCAGAGGCCGATGAAATCAGGCAAAGCATTTGTGATACTTGCCTTGAAACGATCGGTCTGGTCCAGCTCGAGTGTGTTCTGGGTATCCATTTGGCATTTTTTTGCCAGTAAACCCCGTTTAACCATCAACTCGATAAGCCAACCTGTGGTAATAAAAAACAGTATCCAGAAAAAATTTATTATCGCACCCTGCGATGTCCCAAAAGGTCACAAGGAAACAAATATTTTGTACAGATCAGGGAACAGATTCGGTGCAGCGGCCAAGACCTTACGGAGCTGATTATCTGATTGGCCAGCTTCGTCATTCAGCTCATTCAAAAGAATTTCCAGTGGTGCACCCGGACCACTAATCTCAGGTTCGAAAGAAAATGACTCACTTTCTGCGAGAGCATCTTTTTGTAACTCTTCAATGAGTAGCTGGCGAACCTGTTCGTCACTCATGGCGGAAAGAGTGGCGTGAACTGAACTTGGGGAATCCTTATCACCCCCAATATCAGTAGCGCTTACGTTACCCAGTAGGAAAAGTGAGAGCAGGAGCAATAAGGTTGTAAACAATTTGCAAAGAAACAGTTGTCGCCTGGGCATAATCTATTCTCCTTCTCACCTGGATATCCTCTTTGGTGGGCGTTAGTTAAAAACGAGTTTCGAAATAAGGTTCAAGCACCTCGGGCAGTTTAAAAGAACCGTCTTCCTGTTGGTAGTTTTCAAGAATTGCCAGGAGTGTTCTACCAACGGCCAGCCCCGAACCGTTGAGAGTATGTACAAGTTTGCTCTTTTTTTGGCCATCCGGACGGTATCTGATGCCTCCCCGGCGTGCCTGGAAATCGAGAAAATTGGAACACGATGAAATTTCGCGGTATGCTTCCTGGCCGGGCAGCCAGACTTCAATATCGTATGTTTTAGTGGCGGAAAAGCCAAGATCTCCGGTGCATAGGTTGACAACCCTGTAGTGCAGCCCAAGTAGTTGAAGAACCGCTTCAGATTCGGCAAGTAATTCTTCAAGTGCCTGTTCTGAAGTTTCAGGGGTCGTGAACTTTACTAATTCGACTTTGTCGAACTGGTGCTGCCTGATGAGTCCACGAGTGTCGCGGCCATGGCTTCCGGCTTCAGATCGAAAACAAGGCGTATAGGCTGTGTATTTAATGGGCAAATCCTTCTCACTGAGTGTCTCGTCACGATGGATATTAGTCACTGGCACTTCGGCAGTGGGAATGAGATAGAGATCCCAATCCTCTATTTTAAAAAGATCTTCCTTGAATTTCGGCAATTGTCCAGTGGCCGTCATTGACGGAGTGTTGACAAGAAACGGCGGCAACACCTCCGTGTAGCCATGTCTCTGAGTATGCAGGTCAAGCATGAAATTGGTTAAAGCCCGTTCAAGTTTTGAGCCAAAACCTTTTAGTAGGGCAAACCGCGAGCCGGAAATTTTGGCGGCACGTTCGAAATCGATTATGTCCTGCTGTTCGCCAAGTTCCCAGTGTGGTTTGGGCGTGAAGGAAAAGGTCGGTTTTTCACCCCATTTCTTTATCTCTATATTATTAGACTCGTCCTGACCAACAGGAACACTGTCATGGCAGAGGTTGGGGATGGCCATAACGATTTCTTGTAAAGATTGCTCTATAGCGTTCAGCTCATTATCGAGTTCTTTGATTCGCCCACTGGTTTCACGCATTTCAACGATCAAAGGGTCGGCTTTTTTCTTGTCTTCGTCGGATCCGCGCTTGAGCACAGCAATCTGGTCAGAGACGGTATTGCGCTTATTCTTCAGTCCTTCAACCTCGGTAAGGAGGGCCAACCTTTTTTGGTCGGTATTGTAAAATTCATCAATCAAGGTTGTTTCCATGCCTCGGCGGATGCATTTCTCTTTCACAAGGTCAAGGTTTTCGCGGATAAATCGTAGCTCAAGCATAATATTTCGTCTGTTTATAGGATTAGTTAAAAGTAGGAAAAGTATTGTTTATCATGGCTGAATGGTGAAATCAACCTCTATCAAATTGCAATTTTGTGATGCTTCTGATACCTTGTCGAGCATACAAGAAACTGACCGACGTTTTCCTCACGATGACCATTACTGTAATCACCGGTATACCTGACTCTTCTCATGGCGGCACACACAAAACTCATTACCTTTATTGTTGAATTGCGAAAATCCATTCGTAATTTGGGCTTGGCCCTCGGCTGCTGCACCCTAATAATTTTTTTCCTTTCGCCGCATTTGTTGCACTTCGTACAGGAGCATCTAGCCGATAAACTATATTTTTTTTCGGTGGCAGGTCCATTCCTGGCCCATGTGAAGCTGGCTCTTTTTGCCGCGCTATATGCTCTTATGCCCTGGTTTACCATGGTAATGTGGCGGGCTTTGGGGAAGCCATTTGGTGTTTCCGGTGGACAGCTGTTTTTCTTTATGTTCTTTACCTGCCTGCTCTTTTACGCTGGTACTGTTTTTTGCTATTATGTCACTCTGCCGTTTGGTATAAAATTTCTCCTTGGTTTTAGTTCGGAAGAATTAAAACCGGTGATATCTGTTGGCAAGTTTGTAAATTTCACCACGATCTTCATCCTGGCCTTTGGCCTCATTTTTGAATTGCCCATCTTTATGGTATTTTTAGCTAAAGTTGGGGTGTTCAAACGAAGTTTTTATGAGAAAAACAGACGGTATGCCCTTTTGCTCATAGCCATACTCTCAGCGCTGTTAACGCCTACTCCGGATGTAGTCAATATGTCACTTATGGGCGGACCACTTTATCTGCTGTATGAATCTGGTATACTCATACTGAGGGTGTTGAGGATAGGACTTTAAAAGGGAAATGGTGCCCCCAAGTGCCTTTAAGATGGTTCTGTGTTGAACAAGAACAGAATGTGTAAGGTATCAAAATTCTTTGACCTCGACACCGTGAGACTGAAGCAGTGCAGCTGTTACACCAATTTTTCCGTTAACAGCGCATGATGGGCTGCGAGCTTTGAGAAATGCCATGCTGGTCTGCTGTAATTGGGCGATTTCTAGTACCTGTTCTGCCCCTTTGATAAATTCAGCAGTGAGGTCGATGCCGCTTTTGGTGACGACTCTGGCCTTGCCGGCAAGGACATCTTTGCCGTCACCGCCTACGATATCCGCTGCTTCCCGTGGCGTGGGGAGCCCTCCCAATTGTTCGGGGCAAACGGGAACCCAATTGGTTGTCTTGAGTTGGGCGAGACAATCGGGGTTTGCCTTGACTTGTCCGTCGTAGCGGGTACAGAGACCGACCAGGCATGCACTAATTAAAAGAGTGGGATGTTGGTTTCGCATAGATAAATAGAAGAGTAATTATGTCGTTTATAAAAAAGAAGCCAAAGTCACAGCAGAAGTTGTCACGGATTCAGAAAAATCGAGTAATAAAGATTGTTTTTATCCTGTCAGTTATTGCTTTCCTGTGGATCTGTTTTGCCCCGGGGTCTGGAGTTGTCACTCTTTTAAGTAAACAATCCGAGTTAAAAAAAGCGCATGAAGAGACGGCCCGGATTGAGCAACAAATTAATGAGTTGCAAAATGAAATCGACCAATTGCATAATGATCCTCAATACCTTGAGGACATAGCCAGGAAAGAGTATGGTCTCCTTAAGAAAAATGAAGAAGTATATGATTTTTCAAAATCAAAACCAAAAAACAAATAAAAATACAGGGTTCTCACGGAACCCGTTTTTTAAGATGCTCAGGAGAAACCAGATTTTCCAGCACATCCCAGGGAGGGTGCTGAAGGCAGTGAGGTGCCCGGATTAAGTCTGAATGAACCTGCTGAAATGACCTTGTTGACCTTTTCACTTTTGCATTTGTTACATTGAATTGTTTCCGAGATTGTGCTTGAGGTAGTTAGAATCTCAAATATGTTGTCACAATCTTTGCACTGATACTCGTATATCGGCATTTCTGTATCTCCAATCCACTCATTGCCTGTGCTAGTTATAAACACTAGGATTCGAGTCGTTTCGCTCGACCACTGAACATCTACATTTCAAGGCACAGAGTGTATGGCAGGGACTATACATTCTGCACGGTTTTAAAACGGAACTCTATTTTAGCAACTCAGTGAAGATGTCACATGATTTACATATTTCAAGCTTTTCTTTCTGGGAAACATTCTGGGTGCATTCGCACAGCGTGCCGCATAAAAACCAGCAGAGATGTCCGCTCTCAAATTCCCAGGCAGGACACTGTTCTTTAACGTTACAGAGTTTTTGTTCCCAGCATGGCGTCATACTGTCCTTTCTGCCTCGTTGATTGATAAGTAGAAAGTACAATTGTCTTTCGATGTGAGTCGGAATTGTCCTCCAGCCTTGTTCATAACTGTGAATAGTTTTGAGTGACATTCCGAGTAGTTCAGCCAGCAGTTTCTGAGTTTTCCCAAGTTTTTTCCTGGAAAGACTAAATTCTTCCTTGGTCAAGAGCGTTACCTCGTTTGATGTAATTTTCACACTTTTAGCAGGAACTGTTGAGAAGCTGCCAAAATTAGTACCTTAGAAATACTACTCCCCTCTTTTAGGGGTTGGTGATATAGGATGTTGATAATGATAATCATATGTCCAATAATTACCAAATTTTGATGAAAAAGGCTTCGGTTTTCCGTGAAACTCAATAGAAAATGTTGTCTCATCATTCAACTGGTGGTTAATATATATTTACACTAGTTGGATGATTTTTCATTTAATATTTTATCTATTTAATTTCTCGTGTGTAACACAGAATATTGCGGTTGTTTCTGTGGTGATAAGAGGAAAAAACTGAAATAATAAAGGGTTATTGGTATTATGATTACTTGTCGGGTAGCAAAGATTCTATTGGTATGTTTGTGTTGCAGCTTTCTGTTTTTGCCCGGTTGCGCAAATTTTATTAAACCGGAGATTGGAGCGATAGCTCGGCAGGAGGCACGAATTGACCTGGTTGAAGGCGGTGTGCAGGATGCTATCTGGAGCACTAAAGATTTGGAATTAACCTATTCCTATTCTGAAGTGGAAAATACTTTCAGTCTGTCTGGAAAACTCGTTTTTGACCGGAGTCTGACTGACTCTTTCAGACTGACTAAACGGTTTGTTCTAAAAATGAACTTTCTTGATGGTGAGGGCAGGGTCTTGGAAACAGTCGATATTAGCCCCTTGATCAGTTCTTATGGTTTTGAGCCGGACCCAGAATTTTTTGTCAAAAGATCCAGTTTAAAACCGATGGGATCGAGTTCTATTGCTTTTAATTACTACGGTGAGTTCATGGGGAATGATCCAGAAGCGAGGGGTGATAGCTGGTATATCTCTTATTTTCCATTTGACTAGCACTGTAGTTTTTTTATCCAATGTAATAACTGTTTTTTTCGTGAAATTATAAGGGAAGATTGGCTTTGGTGAATTGTGAGTAGTGATATGGATAATATTTTAGCGGGGCTGCAATCTCTGCTCAGATATCATAGTGCAATAGGTCTCAGCCACTATCCGCGCAATGAGAATGTTGAGTCGTTTCTGCGTGTGTTGCCAAAAGATACGTGGAAAACGGAAAATTTAGATGCAAACGCTGCTGTTCCAGTGCAATCCTCGCTACAGGAAAAAGTACCTGCCATTCTGAGGACACCTGTAAAAATATCGGATATCAGAGCTGAAGTTGCCACCTGCCATGCGTGTGACCTTCATAAACAGCGTATTTACCCGGTCGCTGGGCGTGGCCCTGATAAGATACGCCTATTGATAGTTGGTGACTGGCTGTCTGCTGATGTTACTGGAGTTCTTCCCCCGGATCATCTTTTTGGCAGTATGCAGGACCAAATGCTGAGCAGGATGCTTTTGGCTATTAATCTATCCGCGAGCGACGTGTTTATAACCAATGTTATCAAATGCGCGGTCCCCAGTACGTGTCAACCTTTGGCGAATCATGTTCAAAGTTGTGTCTCCTATCTGCGTCGCCAGATTTTAGGTCTTCTCCCCGAAGTGATCTGTACTATGGGGATGGTTGCTGCACGTGCTGTGCTACAAAAGTCGCAGCCGCTATCACGACTTCGGGGGCAGTTTCATGAGTATGAAGTGGAAAAAGGGGTAACTATTCCTGTAATTCCCACCTATCACCCCACCTACCTCCTGAGGAACCCCGAAATGAAACAGGCAACCTGGGCTGATCTGCAGTTGCTGGCGAAAAGGATGGGCTTAAAAAAATAAGGTAACTACCTGATCAGGATTAGTCCTCTTTGACCGAGTTGACGAAGAAAGGTGGTGACAGATATTTCTGCTTCTTGAAGAGACAGTCCACTTTGATCTGCAACCTCACCGATGATTGTTTTGACTTCTTTCACCCCATCGAACATCTGCCAGACGTTACTTCCCATACTGTCGAGTTGCAGTTTTTTTGTGTGTTTTTGTTCCTGCCCTTTGTTGAAGCGAGCTGCCAGTTGAAGGAAAAAAGGTTTTATGTCTAAAGGGTATTCAATGAGAATGTCTCCATTTTCAAGAATTTCCCATGTAGCGGACGGGGACCTTTGAGGAACGCTGGCTAATGCCTCTGTTCTTGTCAGTTCTTTGGCCTGTCCCTTGGGGAGTCGTTTAGAGGCTCCTTTTTTTCTAAACAATTTCATACTTGCTGCATATTTTGTTGGTTGTTGTTTTGGGTATTGGGCGGTTAGATGAGAGAACCACTGCTAGCAATCGGTTCCTCACAGTGTCATGCCATATCTTAGCCCTGACGAAGGATTTTTCCCGGCGTAGCCGAATAACTATCTGTTTAGCAATGGTTGGACTTCTGTACCCTTCACAGGAATTATTGTCTTCATCTATGCTTATTTCTAAATCAGGAATGCCGGTGAGGATGATTAAAATCTCATCCAGAGACTGCCGGCTGAGGCGTGTGTCGGCTGGTCCCAGTGTACACGTTTGCAGAAGCAGATTGGAACTGGAGAATGATAATCGGGTA
>Ga0209475_10003471_pt1 | contig 14464 bp, 11 predicted proteins | sample tdDd471_FD_187128 | JGI IMG/M metagenome (GOLD analysis project Ga0209475, IMG submission 187128) | Marine sediment microbial communities from the Atlantic coast under amendment with organic carbon and nitrate - tdDd47.1 (SPAdes)... | ecosystem: Environmental > Aquatic > Marine > Coastal >... | reverse complement strand
TTCAAAATGAGAGTGATTTTTCAACCCTTTATTTTTTTTCTTTGAAATGCAATTCTAACCACTGGTTTTAATAGCTCTTTTTTGTTATTTTGGATTTGACGCTAATATTCGAGATCAGGATGTCTGAAATTAGAAACCTGGAAACGGTTTTTGCCGAAGTCAATGCAAACCAAGAGACCCGGCAATCGGAGGTTAGTTATGCATAATATTCGTCAAGTATTTTTGAAAGAATTTAATAGTTTTTTTGCTTCTCCGGCAGCCTGGTTGTTTTTAGGTATCTTTTTAATTATTAATTTATTTATCTTCTTTTGGGGGGAAGCTTTTTTTGCCCGCAATATTGCGGACGTAAAACCCTTATTTGAATGGATGCCAGTTTTACAGATTTTTTTGGTCTCGGCTTTAACCATGCGTAGTTGGTCGGAAGAAAGTCGAGCTGGAACGTTGGAAAGTTTATTGACCAGTCCTGTGTCTGCCCTAGAGCTTGTTTTGGGTAAATTCAGTGCTAATATGGCCTTGGTCGCAATGGCCTTATTACTGACTTTTCCACTCCCTTTGACGGTATCACTATTGGGACCATTAGATTGGGGACCGGTGATCGGTGCCTATATTGCCAGTCTATTTCTAGCGGCAGCTTATATTGCCATTGGTCTATATATGAGTGCTCGTACGGATAATCCTATTGTTGCTCTGATATCGACAGTTGCGATAACTGGAAGCTTTTATCTATTGGGCTCCAGTATATTAACGACTTTGTTTGGCCATTATATTGGTGGCATTCTAGAATTATTAGGTAGTGGTTCTCGTTTTGAGTCGATTACTCGTGGCGTTTTAGACGCCCGCGATCTTTATTATTACCTATCTATTATTGGAATCTTTTTGACTCTTAATTTATATCGTTTGGAACAAATACGATGGTCCAGTCACAAAGTTCAAGGCAAACATAAAAAATGGCAATTATTCACCGGATTAGTCGTCGCTAATTTTATTTTAGCTAATTTTTGGTTTAGTGGTATTGGCTCAGCACGGATTGACTTAACCCAAGGTAATATTTATTCCTTATCCGATTCAACCAAAAACTATATGCAACAACTACAGGAACCCTTGCTGATTCGTGGATATTTTTCCGCTAAAAGTCATCCCTTATTAGAACCTTTAGTACCGCAAATTCATGATCTTTTAAAAGAATATCAAATCGCTGGTGGGAAGAAGGTAAGAGTCGAGTTTATCGATCCGCATACAGACCAGGCTTTGGAAGAAGAAGCGGCTGAAAAATATGCCATTCGTCCCGTGCCGTTTCGAATGGCCAGCCGTTATGAAGCGGGAGTGGTTAATTCCTATTTTGATTTAGTTGTGGCCTATGGTGATCAGTATGAAACCTTATCTTTTGATGATTTGATTGATATTAAAGTACAAGGGACAGGTGAACCAGATGTGGTCCTAAAAAATCCAGAATATGCTCTGACTCGTGCGATTCGTAAAGTTGCTAATGCCTACCAAAGTGGTGGTAATATTTTTGTAAATCTGTCTAAACCGATTACTTTTCAAGCTTATGTTTCTGATGATGCTCAATTGCCTGATGTGTTGGTTGAGCTTAAAAAACAACTGCGTGAGACGCTTGAAGTCCTGGAAAAAAATGCGAGTGGTAAACTGTCCATTAATTTTGCCAATCCCGATGTTGATAAAGAGCTTGCAAGGCAATTAAAAGACGACTTGGGTCTAGGACCTCAAATTGCGAGTTTATTCGACCCTAAGCCATTCTGGTTTTATATGTTTATACAAGGTGATGGACAAACCATTCAGGTACCATTGCCATCTGAAATGAACCGGGATGAATTAAAAAAGGCCATCGAATCCGCTATGCAACGGATGACACCAGGCTATTTAAAAACCATTGCTATGGTTACTCCAAACAATCCTGTTGCAATGAATCCTTATCTGCGGAACACCCAAAATATGAAATCCTATGAAAGCTTGAAACAGGTTTTAGAGGATAATGTGCGTCTTAAAGAAACCGATCTAAATAATGGACAGGTACCTGCCGACGTGGATTTACTTTTAATTTTAGCCCCCAAAAGTTTAACCGATAAGCAATTATTTGCGGTTGATCAGTTTTTAATGCAAGGTGGCTCGGTAGTCCTGGCCAGTTCGCCCTATGATGTTAATGTCACAAACAGTCTGGATGTTCAAAAACATCAATCGGGAATGGAAGATTGGCTTCAACATCATGGCCTAAGTGTGGAAGATAGTATGGTGTTGGATCCTCAAAATGCCTCATTACCCATCCCTGTTCGTCGTAACCTTGGGCCTATTGCGGTTAATGAAATTAAAATGATGCCTTATCCTCACTTTCCTGATATACGTGCCAATGGTTTAAATAGTGACAATCCCATAACGGCTGCCTTAGGACAATTGACCTTGAATTGGGCCTCACCCATTGTTTTAGATCAAGAGAAAAATAAACAGCGAAAGGTGACTCAATTACTTCAGTCTTCATCTGCTAGTTGGTTGTCGAATGAGTTAAATGTGTTGCCAGATTATGCTTTATACCCTGATGCAGGATTTTCTACCAAGTCCCAACGTCAGTCACAAGTATTGGCGGTCGCCGTAAAAGGGAATTTTGACTCTTATTTTAAAGGCAAGGACTCTCCACTAATCGAAACCAAGCCTATAAAAACGGAGCAAAAAGATACGACTCCTGAAGCAGCAGAAGAAGTTGCTAAAGATAAAGAAAACAAAAAGACTGTGGTTAGTAGTGTCATAGAACATTCATCAGATTCAGCGCGGATTATCTTGATTGCGAGCAATACTTTTGCCACCGATGCGGTGATTAGTTTAGCTTCTCAAGGGCAGGGAAATACTTATACCAAACCTTTAGAATTTATTCAAAATGTGGTTGATTGGTCATTGGATGATCAGGGTTTACTTACGATTCGTAGCCGGGCTCAATTTTCCCGTATACTCGAACCGATGCAACAGGAAACCCGAGTATTTTGGGAATACCTGAATTATTTATTGGCTTTGCTCGGCTTGGCTGCTATTGCCTTATGGCGAAGACTGCTACATAAACGCAAGCAACAATATTATGAAAAAGTATTAGCACTAGTATAAATACTGTCCTCAAGAGGTATCAACAATGACTAAAAAAATTCAAATACTGGCAATCATTGCTATTGTGCAAGTTATGCTGACGGTAATGATTTGGTTTGAAAATGGTTCTATAGAAGGCTCAACTCAACAAATACATCTATTGACGTTTAAACCAGATGAGATTGATCATATTATTATTAAAAGTAGGGAACAGAGTGTCGATCTCACTAAGAAAGATAATCAATGGCAACTTTTGGACGGTTTCCCCGCCAACCAAAGTCAAGTTGACTCTCTACTCAGGAAACTGGCTGGTTTAAAGTATGGTTTGCCCGTTGCGACTAGCGCTAACGCCTTGGAGCGATTTAAGTTGAGCGATAATAACTTTGAGCGTCAAATCCTGCTTAAAAAAGGTAATGAATCTGTTGCTCATTTATTTCTTGGTAGTGGCGCTGGAGCGCGTTTATCTCATGCTAGAAATGCTGATCAAAATAGCGTTTTCAGTGTTGCTATGGGGAGCTACGATGCACCGGATGACCTGGATAATTGGCAAGATAAAAGCATCCTTCAATTTGAACAAGACAGTGTTACCGCTATTGAGCTCAAGGACTTACTCATAAGCTTAACTACCAATAAAGAAACAGAAGGAATCATTGACCCAAAAGCCGAACAAAAAGCTGAAAAAGAGACAGTCTGGGTGATGGCGAAACTGGCGGATAATGAACAACTAGATCAGGACAAAATTAATAACAGCCTTTTAGAATTATCTCAATTGCGCTTTAATAAGGTAATAGCGACAGAAAAAAAAGCAGAATTTAATCTGGAAAATCCTGAATTGAGGTTTGTTTTATCTTTTAAAGAGCACCCCAAACGAAGCTATTTATTGAGTAAGATCAAGGACTCCGAAGACTATGTTTTAAAGGTGTCGGATAGAGATGAATATTTTCAATTGGCTAGTTATACAGCCAAATCTATTTTAGAGAAAGTGAATGAAAAAGCCTGGTTAGTGAAACCAGCAGAAATCGCTCAATCTAATCTAGACTATCCAACCGATAAGAAAGCCTCGGATGGGGAGACGGTTTCGAACCAATCCAAATAAGTTCATTCATAGGGGGTTATCAATAGTAACAATACTATTGATAAACCCTAATTTTTTAATCATCGCTCTTGAGTCGAAAGGTTGGGAAGTTTGTAGTTCGTTCAGGTATCAAAATTATCGATGTCTTAATTCTCGTAATTTTACAGCGGTTACTATCCTGTTTATGTTTATTAGATAACCGTGCATTGTTCTGCAAAAGCTGAGTGATTTTGAAATCGATTCAGTCAAGGTCTATTCAGTCTCACTACGGCCCAATTGATTAATTTAGGTTAAAATAATTTAAAATTTGTACTAGACTGTTAGGTGTATTTATCCTAGAAAACTCAGTTGCCATCTACTCGGCAACTGCTCCTGCGTTGCTCTATCTACGTGCATCCATGCACTAGTGCGGTCCCCTTAAGCACTTAAGTTGACCTCGCTACGAAGTCAACTGATTTTTCTAAGTTTATGGGTTATGTTTACCTTCATGAAAAAAATGATATATCACCCCTGTGTGCGAAATTGCTGTTTGAATGAGCAAGATATTTGCATGGGTTGTTTTCGGCACGTCAATGAAATTAAGGCTTGGCAGGCGTCCACTGATAATGAAAAATTGCATATTCTGCAAAAAGCTGAATTGAGAAGAATACAGAAAAAAAATAATCCTAAAAAACTCAGTTGATTTCGTAACCAGGTCGACTTAATTTTCAGCACGTTAGTCGGGGACGCCCAGCCATTCTCGCTATGACTTACCTGATTAATCCTAAAAAACGCAGTTGCCATCTACTGCGGCCCCCTTAAGCACTAAATCTTAAGGATTTTCTAGAACATTTTGACTTCACCAGTAGGGTGACTACAAGAAAAGCCAAAATAACCTATAAAATCCTTAATCTTCAGCACTTAAGTGAACCTCGCTACGAAGTCAACTGCGTTTTTTAGGTTAATTTAGGTAATTGACAATTACACATTCCACAATAATTGTTTTAATAGATCATCTGTATTGAGCAAGCGTCTGGCTAATAATTTGGCAATTTTTGTCATAAACTCATAACCGACTTTTTTATTGTTTTCAAAATACTGCATTAGTTGATCGCCATTAATTTGAATAACAATAGCTTCTCCGATACAGCGTACTGTGGCCGTTCGACGCATTCTTAATAACCAACTAATTTCACCCAGTAAATCTTTTTCGAGGCTGGAAATGACTACTTCGGAACTAGCGTTGCCGGTACTACTGGATACGACCTCTACTTTGCCTTCACAGAGGATAAATAAATTAAAGCTACCCGAGCTATTTTCTTCAATTAAAATATCTCCATCTTCACATTCGCGGCGCTCAGAAAAAGACATAATATCTTCTAATACTTCCATACTAGCATCGGTAAACAAAGAATTTTCAACTAACTCTGAAATCATTTTATTTTCCTAATTTTTCATTTCAATCATAATTTCGGTTTTCATTTTCTCGATTTCTTCATAGTTTAACATAAGCTCATCGAGGGTTTTATCTAATAAAGATAATTGCTCATTATTGGGTTCAATGCTGAACTTATTAATCATATCAGTAATATAGCTGGCTAAAGAAATAACAGCAGTTATAGTTCGAGTTTTACTATCTTGAATTTGTGAATAACTTTCTATGTAGCGATAATAAGTCGCTAACTTTATTGCGTCTGGCAAAGCCCATTCTTGACATAACATATAAGAAACTAATCCCCGATCGGTACCATATTCTTCTTGCTCATCTGATAGAAAAGTAAAGGGGTGTTTGATCGCTTTGTCAAAGGTTTTGTCGAAATACCCTTTAAATTTAATTGATAAGAGTAAACAGCCGGCACTTTGAAATAAGCCTGCCATATAAGCTTCTTCGGGTTCGATATCTGTTAACTCCTCTGAAATTCGAGCCGCAGCTAAAGCTGTAGTTTGGGCATCTTCCCAAAAATTGAGCAGTTTATCGTCCAGTTGATTAAAGGTCAGGGTTAATCCGGCAGTTTTTACAACACCATTAAGCCTATCTAAACCCAATATGGTAATAGCATGGGGAATGGATTGCACTGATTTTGAGGATGTCACTAATTTAGTCACCGTTTTTAAAATCAAGGCAGATAAGGCCATATCACTTCCGATCAAGTGAGAAATTTTATTGACATCGGGTTCTTTGCGATCCATTTCTTCTTGAATATCAGCCACGACTTCAGGCATAACCGGCAAATCACTGGCTTGAATAATTCGTCGAGTTTTTACTAATTCTAATTTACTTGGTGGTTGACCATATACTCGGCCACTAACAAATTGTTGTAATTGTGGCAATGGGTACCCCCATTGTTCATACAGTGAAATTTTCAAGCCATAAGGCTGGGGCAGGACTGTATTAATTCGATCGGTGCTAATTGGGATTTGTTTTTCAATGGGTTGATACTTTTCATCTAGCTCACTGAGAATAAATGAATGAATCGAATTTGTTACTTCCCGTTTAATAATTAGACCTTTTTTATTATCATCAAATTGAACTAGAGAGCCAGCAGGAATAATAGCTAAGCTATTGTAAAATAAAGGTGCTAGCTTGCTATCTAACTGTGTATTTTTTGTGGTAAACATATCAACTATTGCCACATTGGCAGCTTTTCCATTGGTATATTTTTTGGCATGTATTTCGCTGCAATAATAATCACAAGCCGCAAGTAGTCTGGCCATGGGGGGAATTTGTTTTTCTTTTAAACCTTCAGGATAGCCACTGCCATCCATCATTTCATGATGATAGAGTACGCAATCTAGCCATAATTTATCATTTACTCCGGCTTTAACAAGCATCTGGTGGGCTTGTGCGGGGTGCTCCATAAGGTTTTGTTTTTGAATAGGATTCAACTGAGGTTTACTAAAGATAAACTGATTAAATAATGGAATAAAGGAGATATTCATGCATAATGCAGCAGCAACAACGGATTGAGCACTGCTATAATTCATTCGGTGTAACAATAGTGAGACCAAAATACCCACATCAACAGCATGTTGTGCACAATAACCGTATTCATTATCATTATATTGGATGGTTGCGATACATGCATCGCTATCTTTTGAAGTAGCCTCGATAAGCTGTTCAGCTAATTGCAAAACAATTTGAGGATCAATACTATAGGATGGTTGTTGAATATTTTTGTAGACCTTGTCTAAGGTCAGTCTGACATCATCTATGAGTTCTAATGGGGATGGTTGCAAATCTATAGTCCTTATTTGTACTTCAGCCTGAGGAGTATTATTTTACTGTATGGGCTAATAGAGTATCAATTTCTATTTGGTTATATATACAAACTTGATCCCATATTTGTTAGACAAAACGTCTCCCCCCCTCTACGAATATTGTCTTATATTATTTACATTCTCCTACAGAATCAGCAGCGCAAATACGTCCATCAGTCCATGTTGCATTGCCAAATTTAGCTTGAATCAAAACAGCCCCTTGTAGATTTGCACCCTTTAGATTGGCACCGCGTAAGTCGGCATCTAAAAGATTGACTTTTTGCATATTGGCCATCATTAAGTTGGTGCCTTGTAAATTAGTCGCATGCATATGAGCCCCTTCTAAATTAGCAAACATCATATTTGCCTCTTTAAAATTTGAAAGTTGTAATATTGCATTTGATAAATTTGCGCCCTGTAGATTGGCTTTATCTAAGCGCATCGTCGTCATGGAAGCATTGTGCATATCAACGCCTGCCAAATTAATGCCTATCCGAACAGCAGAAGTACACTGCGTCTCTGGTTCGAACTTACATATAGTATTGACATCTTTAATGGAATCAACATTCTCAGTCCAAGCTTGTACAGGCTGAGTATAAGTCATTGTTCCCAGAGCAGATAGGCCAAGAGTTGCAGCATAAATTAAGGCTTTAAAGGAACGGATTTTTGGAGCGGAAGCTTTCATAATAATCTCTTATATTACGGGTTAAAGGTTATGAATTTATACCTAATATTTTTGTGATTCAAGCGTAAATTGGCAGGAATTAATTAATCCAATCCATGCTATTGGGATAAAGTATAGACAGTCTTGGGGGCCATGCAAGAATAGGCTATTATTAAACTTAAATATTGATTTAGGTTAACTTTGAAGTAAAAATTGAATTGCCTAATTATTGAAAATATAGTAATTGTTTATCAAAATGATTGGCTTATTATAGCGAGGATGCTATAACTTTCTATATTGAAATAAAATGTAGATATTAAATTTATTTTTTTGTAGCGATACTGCCCTCTACACAAGATCAACAAACCCATAAAGTTGGTTTATCTGTATGGACTTGATATCCTGCTAGTGTTGAAGGGTTTAAAGATGACGTGGAAGTAGGAGGGTTTACTGAAAGAAAAAATAATCAATTAATTTATGGTAAAAACAATGGTGATAAACAACAACATAAAATCATGGATGGTATTAATCAAGCTCGGATTGATTTGAGCTATTCATCACAACGGTTGATACGCTAATGCAAAGTAGTGAGAAACGTTCATTCATAGAAATCTCTCTGGATAAAAAAATACCCATACTTAATTCAAATATAAAAAGGATAGAACAAGGTGCTACTTTTGGTTCAGTGGCAGGCTTTTTTACCTTAGATAAAATGGGTCCAATAATATGTTGAACATCAATATCAAGAATGTTAGTGAGATGGCTAAGTGAAACTGGTACCTAAAATTGTCTTAATGAGTCTAAGCAGCGTGATAATTGTGGTCGGTAGTATGAGTTATTTTGCTTATATCACGGTTAAATCAAATCTGCTAGAAAATGCTGAAAAACAACTCGGCGCAAATATTGAAAATATAACTGATCGCGTATCTGAAGAAGTTGAAGATGTAATCCATGCCACTGAAGTGATAGCAAAAAATAGAGTGGTATCCAAAGCATTGTATTTGCAAGAAAATTATGGGGTTAGTCAGGTTTTAAATAATTTCCCTAGTATCTTCCCTTTCATTAATTATGTCATGATTGCTTCAACGGATGGTAGCGTGTTTGCTTCGAGTACTCAGGACAGAAATAAAAACAAGATAAAAGGAGAACAATTACTACTACAGCATTTGGATAAAAATCCTATGTTTACTATGCCTTCTAATTCAGAAGTAAAACAAGGTTTACCGGGAGTGGATCCTTATTTATCTGTAATCGGCTTAAAACGTGGACTTACTCAATGGTTTGTTAGTCCGGTAAAAAAACGTGGTGAACTGATTGGGTGGGTCATAGTGTCTTATGATTGGCAAAATTCTCTATTAGATATTTTGGATGTGATTATAAAGGAACTTGTTTTAATCGATAGTCCTGCTAGTGCAGTCTTAATCACCGATACTGATGACAATGTGTTGTTACTAAAACATGCCAATGAAAAAAATGCTTTGCATTTTTGGACGGTTGGCAGTCAATTGGATACCGATAATTCATTATTATGGCGTAGTAAAGAAATTTTTTTTGGAAAAATGCCGAGCAAAATATTTATGGTGGCTGATCGTGGTGCTGTTTTTAATGATTTAAACCAAACCCTAAAAACTATTTTAGCTGTGGCTATTGTGGGAGCACTTTTTTTAGCCTTAATTATATTTTTGGCTTTACGGCAATTATTGTTAAATCGTTTAGAGGTCTTGCATAAAGGGGCCGAAATTATTGGTGAAGGGCACTTAGATTATCAATTGCCTGATATTGGTAGAGATGAAATAGGTGTACTGGCCCGCTCTATTAATAATATGGCGGTTAACTTAGTTAGCAGAACTGCTTCCCTAGAAAGTTTGAATAATGAAGTTGGTGAGCGAAAAAAAGTTGAACAACAATTAACCCATGTCGTAGAGTCGATTCCCAGTGGACTGATTTTAGTTGATTCCACGGGCAAAATTGAAATGGTGAATAATGCTCTAGAGCATATGTTTGGTTTCCCCCGTAGGGAGCTAATTGGAAAATTTGTTGAATGCCTGGTTGCCAAACAATTTCGAGATGGACATTCTGATAAGGTAAGACAGTTTTTTCAAGAACCTAAAAGTCGTTTAATGGTCCCAAATAGTCCTTTTCAAGGGATGCGTAGTGATGGCAAAATGATTAACTTAGAAATTGGCCTAAACCCGATTGAATCCGGTGGCGAACTGAAAGTCTTAGCGACTTTGGTGGATATTAGCTTACGGAAAAAATCTGAAGAAAAATTGCAAATATTTGCTGATAATATGGAAATGAAAAATTTAGAACTCGATTTTGCCTTGGCTAAAGCAGAAGAAGCTACTCGGAGTAAGGGGGATTTTTTAGCTAATATGAGCCATGAAATTCGCACTCCCATGAATGGTGTGATTGGTATGACTGGCTTATTATTAGATACTAATTTGGATAAGGAGCAAAGACAATTTGCTGAAACCATTCGTAATAGTGGTGAATCATTACTGAGTATTATTAATGATATTTTAGATTTTTCAAAAATTGAAGCCGGACAATTGGACCTGGAGCAGATTGATTTTGATTTACAAGTCTTGATGGATGATGTGGCCACATTAATGGCTTTTAAAGCTGAAGAAAAAAATTTAGAATTTATTTATTTTGTTGATCCCCAAATTCCGGTACATTTGTTTGGTGATCCTGGACGGGTAAGGCAGGTGCTGGTCAATCTAATCGGTAACGCAATTAAATTTACCACTGATGGAGAAGTGCTAGTACGAGTGGAATTGGACTCTGAACTTAATGAGCAATGCAGCCTGCGCTTTAGCATACAAGATACCGGTCCTGGAATTGCCGAAGAACATCATTTACGTCTTTTTGATCGCTTTGAACAAGAGGATGGCTCTACCACGCGAAAACATGGTGGAACTGGTTTAGGACTGGCCATTTGTAAACAATTAGCCGAACTGATGAATGGGGAAATCGGTGTTAATAGCGAGGTAGGTAAAGGCTCTGAATTTTGGTTTACAGGGCGTTTTAAAAAAGGACAACGAGGAGCTGGGATTCCAATTTTACAAAAATTTGACGGTATCAAAGTGCTAATAGTCGATGATAATCAAACCAATCGGGAAATACTTTCAAAACAATTATGCAATCAAGGAGTCTCTGTCATAGAAGCAGCTAATGGTAAACAAGCATTACAAATTTTGGCCCAATCGTATGAACAGAAACAAATGATATCTGTTGCTATTTTGGATATGCTGATGCCCGAAATGGATGGTATGACGTTGGTCAAAAAAATTCGACAAGATAAACACTATGATGATATTCCTATGATATTAATGAGCTCTGTTGGGCGCAGAGGAAATGCCAAGAAAGCTCAAAATTTGGGATTTAAAGCCTATTTACCCAAGCCGGTTCGACGAGTTGACTTGTTTGATAGTCTTGCGATTGTGCTAAAAGGGGAAAGTATTAATGTTCAGCCGATGTTAACTCGACATAATCTGAAAGAGGCGCGCAAAGCAAATGCACACATCTTATTAACGGAAGATAATTTAACCAATCAACAGGTTGCTAAAGCTATCTTGAGAAAAATGGGGCATCAAGTTGAAATTGCTAACAATGGTAAAGAAGCAATTCAAGCATTGGCTAAAAATAAATATGATTTGGTTTTAATGGATATTCAAATGCCGGAAATGGATGGCTATCAAGCTACGGCCGAAATCCGTGATCCGAATTCTCAGGTATTACAACATAATATTCCGATTATAGCGATGACGGCCCATGCGATGGAAGGGGATAGGGAAAAGTGTTTAAATGCGGGAATGGATGATTATATGAGTAAGCCTATTGAAGCAAATAAATTGGATGAAATGTTATCTCTGTGGATTCCTAAATTATCTACCATTCGAAATAATACTTTAAAGACTCAAAACACTTCTGATGAAAAAGGGAATATAGAGGAATTAATCAAAAATGTTGATGAACCAGATTCCGAACTAGCCAGTGAAGTGTTTGACTATGCCGCTTTAAGTTCGCGTTTAATTGATGATTTAGAACTGATTAAAGAAGTGACTCTAGGATTTTTAGGTGATATGCCTAAGCAAATTGAAAAATTAAAAGAACGAGTTGATACTCAAGATAGTGACCAAGTAGCTGCTCAGGCTCATAAAATTAAAGGTGCTACGGCTAATGTTGGCGGAATGCTCCTAAGTTGTACTGCTGAAGCAATGGAAAAAGCAGCACTAGAAGGGGATATGGAAAAAACCATGCACCTTATGAAAGAAGTTGAGAGCCAGTTTAGCCAACTCAAAGGAACTATGGAGGAGAAAGTACTTTGAAACTTTTGATTGCAGAAGATGATTTGACCTCTCGAAGTATGTTAGTCGCACTGACTCGTAAATGGGGATACCAGTCCATTGGTGTAGAAGACGGAGGAGAAGCCTGGAAAATTATTCAGGAACCTGATGCTCCCCGTTTATTAATTGTTGATTGGATGATGCCAGAAATGGATGGTCTAACGCTTTGTCGACATATTCGAGATCTAAATAATAGCGATCCCCCCTATATCATCCTTTTGACAGCAAAAAGCCAAACTGCCGATATTGTGAGTGGTTTAGAAGCGGGAGCCAATGACTATATTGCCAAACCTTTTGATAATTCAGAATTACAAGCTCGTCTTAGAGTCGGTCAGCGGATGTTGGAATTGCAAGAAGAGCTGAATGATGCCAAGACTAAATTAACTCATCAAGCTTTACATGATCCGCTTACAGGGGTTTTAAACCGTGGTGCTATTATGGATATTTTAGAAAAAGAAATCGCCAAATGCACTCGAGAAAATAAATCTTTTTGTGTCGCTATGCTCGATTTGGACCATTTTAAACAAGTTAATGATACCTATGGGCATTTAGCCGGTGACGAGGTTCTACTTGGATTCGTGGAACGAGTTCAAAATATATTGAGACCCTATGATCATTTTGGTCGATTTGGAGGGGAAGAATTCTTATTGATCGGATATTGCGATTCTAAAAATGGTAACATTTTACTAGAACGTCTACGTTCGGCAATTGAAGATTTACCATTTAAGTATGAGGGGCAAAGTATTAAAGCCACAGTGAGTATTGGAAGTATTGATTTCAATGAACACAAATCGTCTACCGAATTGTTGGCACAAGCAGACGATGCTCTATATAAAGCGAAAGAAGATGGGCGTAATCGAGTAGTTTGGTACTCGGAAAACATCAGTTCAAATATCACTGGCCAAGCATAATATTAATTGAGAACCGTGATAAATTCCAACTGATATGAAACAAATTGAGTTTTGGTTTGATTTTGGCAGTACTTATAGTTATCCCGCAGCTATGCGTATTGAAACCTTAGCGGCAATACAAAATGTTAAAGTTTTGTGGCGACCGTTCGTTTTGGGGGCTTTGTTTAAAGAACAAGGCTGGTCAGATTCACCATTTAACTTATATCCTGCCATGGGTAAATACATGTGGCGTGATATGCAACGAACCTGTCTTGATTTGACAATCCCATTTCAAATTCCCCGTGTTTTTCCTCGTAATGGACTTCTGGCCTCTAGAATTATTTGTTCCTATTCCAGTGAATCTTGGATAGCTGAATTTTCCCGATTGGTATTTAAAGCGAATTTTGTACTTGATCAGGATATTGCTGACCCGTTAATAATAAGTAATTGTCTAAATAAATTGAGCTTGAATGCTGAAATGTTAATAAAGCAAGCAACTTCTTCAGAAGCTAAGCAAAAATTAATTGATCAAACTGAACAGGCCAAGATAAAAGACATATTTGGGGCTCCTTCCTTTATTATCGGGGATGAATTATTTTGGGGAAATGATCGTTTGGAGCAAGCATTCAGTTATCTCGATAAGAATATTGGCTAATGATGTTTTATTTTATAGAATCTCTATGAGCTAAAAAAACAACTGAAAAAAATAATGATACAATCTGAACAAATCCCTGATTTTTATATGATCACCGGTAAATTTTCTAATCTGGATGATGCCAAAGCAGCAGGTGCCCAGGGGATTGCCGCTATATCCTCTTTTTGGAAGTAGTCCGTCTCTATAACGCTGAAATAATTGGACTCAAGGTTCGTTCAAGTCTTGACGGAGGACATAGTTGGACCGAACTATCAAGATCCATCCATACTGCGCCAAACTCCTTCGTCCTGGTTTTTTTTATTATCGAAACGATGTGAATAGCCCATAGTAGATTTAAACCTAAAAAACGCAGTTGCCATCTACTGCGGCCCCCTTAACCCATCTTCGTGACTATATTGAATACTTTCTAGTAATAACAGTTACTTAGTTTTTTCAAATCGATCAAGTTGGCACTACAGATTTTTTAGTTTTGTCTATAATGGTTTTTACGTTTCCAATCAGATC
>Ga0209475_10003470_pt1 | contig 14473 bp, 12 predicted proteins | sample tdDd471_FD_187128 | JGI IMG/M metagenome (GOLD analysis project Ga0209475, IMG submission 187128) | Marine sediment microbial communities from the Atlantic coast under amendment with organic carbon and nitrate - tdDd47.1 (SPAdes)... | ecosystem: Environmental > Aquatic > Marine > Coastal >... | reverse complement strand
CGATCAGCGGCCCGTGGCGTTTCAGCGACGGATGTTCGGGGGCCACCCAGACCCGGACCAGATATTCCGCAGTGAAGATGATCACCGAAACCAGTTCAAAGGCCAGGAATTCGGCTCCGAACCTGTCATGCAGGGACGGCACTGTTTCCAGCACCACGGCGGCGATGTTCAGGGTGATGAGAACGATCAGGAACCGGTCGAACAGGCGACTGGCCCGATCACCGGGCGCCGCCTCCTCCACGATCTCGAACGTCCGGCGGCGCAGGCTAACCTTGTCATGCTGCGCCACCATGCTTCTCAGGCTCCCGAACCGGCCTCGGCGAGGGCGGCTTCCACCGCGCTGATCGCCGCTGCGGCGGAGGCGCCATCCGGCCCGCCGCCCTGCGCCATGTCAGGCCGGCCGCCACCACCGGTGCCGCCGATGGCCCCGACACCGGCCCGGACCAGATCAACCGCGCTCAATCTTCCCTTCAGGTCATCCGTCACGCCCACAACCAGCGCTGCCTTGCCATCGGTGACCCCGACCATGGCATAGACACCGGAACCGCCAGACTTCATCTCGTCGACCATGCCCTTCATGTCACGGGCGGAGATGCCTTCGGCGACCTGGCCGATGAAGCGGATGCCGCCCACATCCTTCGCTGCGGGACCGTCGCTGGCCGCGCCGCCACCCATCGCGGCCTTCTTGCGCGCATCGGCGAGCTCGCGTTCGAGCTTCCGCCGCTCCTCCAGCAACTGCTTCACACGCGCCGGGGCCTCGCCCGGCGTCGCCTTCAGCGTTCCGGCAATCTCCCGCAATGCCTGCTCCTGCTCACTCAGGTATTCGAACGCGGCAGCGCCCGTCAGCGCCTCGATCCGGCGCACACCGGACCCGACCGCCCCCTCGGAGACGATGCGAAACAGCCCGATGTCGCCGGTGCGGCGCACATGCGTGCCGCCGCAGAGCTCCGTCGAAAGCGTCGGTTCGTCCGATGGTCCCATGGAAACCACACGGACCTCGTCGCCATATTTCTCGCCGAACAGGGCCAGTGCGCCCGCCTCCACTGCCGCTTCAGGCGTCATCAGGCGGGTCGAGACATCGCCATTGCCACGGATCATGGCGTTCACATCCGCCTCCACGCCGGCGATCTCCTCGGCCGTCATGCCCTTCGGGTGACTGATGTCGAAGCGCAGGCGCTCCGGCGCCACCAGCGACCCCTTCTGGGAAACATGATCGCCCAGCCGGTCCCGCAGGGCCTTGTGCAGCAGATGCGTCGCCGAATGGTTGGCCCGCAGGCGATCCCGCCGGTCCCGGTCCACGACGGCGCGGACCACATCGCCGACGGTCAGGTCGCCACCACTGACCTGCCCGATATGGACATGCAGATCGCCGACCTTCTTCGCCGTGTCGGTCACGACCACCGTGACACCACCTTCGGACGTCAGCGTTCCGATATCGCCCATCTGGCCACCGGATTCGCCGTAGAAGGGTGTCTGGTTCAGAACGATCATGGCTTCCGTGCCGTTCGGGGCTTTCTCCGTCTCGGCCCCGTCCACGATGACTGCCTCCACCTTCGCCTCCGCCGCTGTCGCGTCGTAGCCGAGGAATTCCGTTGCCGCGACCCGGTCGCGCACCGCAAACCAGACCTTCTCCGTCGCTTCCCCGCCGGATCCGGCCCAGTTCTGCCGTGCGGCTTCCCGCTGCTTCTCCATGCTGGCGTTGAAACCGTCCGTATCCACAGGGCGCCCCTGGCCGCGCAGGATGTCCTGCGTCAGGTCGAGCGGGAAGCCATAGGTATCGTAAAGGCGGAACGCCACGTCGCCGGGCAGGGCCTGCCCCTCCCCCAGATCGTCAACCGCATCGCCGAGCAGTTTCAGTCCACGCTCCAGCGTCTGCTTGAAGCGGTTCTCCTCCAGCTTCAGCGTTTCGGTGATCAGCGCCTCCGCGCGTTGCAGCTCGGTGAAGGTACTGCCCATCATCCGCACCAGTTCCGGCACCAGCCGATACATTAACGGGTCGCGGCATCCGATCATGTGCGCGTGGCGCATGGCGCGGCGCATGATCCGGCGCAGCACATAGCCCCGACCATCATTGGTCGGCAGCACGCCGTCGGCGATCAGGAACGAACTCGCCCGCAGATGGTCCGCAATGACGCGATGGTGCACGGCGTCCGGCCCATCGGGGTCACTGTTGGAGAAATGGGCCGACTGCTCGATCAGGTTGCGCAGCAGATCGGTGGCGTAATTGTCATGCGTCCCGTTCAGGGTCGCCGTCATGCGCTCCAGCCCCATGCCGGTATCGATCGACGGGCGTGGCAGGTCATTGCGGGTTGCCGCGTCCACCTGCTCGTACTGCATGAAGACAAGATTCCAGATCTCGATGAAACGGTCACCGTCCTCATCGGGGCTGCCCGGCGGCCCCCCGGGGATATGATCGCCGTGATCGAAGAAAATCTCGGAACATGGCCCGCAGGGTCCGGTATCACCCATGGACCAGAAGTTGTCGGAGGTCGCGATGCGGATGATGCGCTCATCCGGCAGGCCCGCGATCTTCTTCCAGAGTGCTGCGGCCTCGTCATCCTCCGAATAGACCGTGACCAGCAGGCGGTCCTGCGCCAGGCCATACTCCCGTGTGATCAGGTTCCACGCCAGTTCGATGGCCTGGTCCTTGAAGTAGTCACCGAAGGAGAAATTCCCCAGCATCTCGAAGAACGTGTGATGTCGCGCCGTGTAGCCGACATTGTCCAGGTCGTTGTGCTTGCCGCCTGCGCGCACGCACTTCTGCGACGTGACAGCCCGGCTGAAATCACGCTTCTCCTGCCCCGTGAAGACGTTCTTGAACTGGACCATGCCAGCATTGGTGAACATCAGGGTCGGATCGTTGTGCGGCACAAGCGGTGACGACGGCACATGTGTGTGCCCGTTGCGCGCAAAGTAGTCGACAAACGTCGAACGAATTTCGTTACCGCCAGCCAAGGGAACCTCTGTCTCGTTGCAGGGGGCATCGCGGCCCCGATCTCGCGTCTGTGGAAAGATCGCGCCAAAATGCAGCCCGGAGCGCCAAAACGCTCCAAATTCATTTTCTAACCCGTTGTTTTTCGGGAACTATTTCTTCCCACAACCGGGTTAATCTGGCGAGCGGGCGTTCCCCTGTCAAGCCAGCCGCCGGAGGGCAGAAGCCACACAAGCTTAACGTAATCTTAGTGCGGCCATACTACCACTCGAGTGAGTTGGATTTCGACCCGCAAGGGATGTGATGCGCGATGGCCAAGGTGGCCCTGAAAAACCGGATCAAGGCCTGGTGGGATGGTTATCCGATCAATGCACAGACGGGTGCGGAAACCCGTACTGGACGTCGTGATGCGGAAGTCATTCGCCGCCACTGCCCGTACGGCCCCCTGGTCGATACGCAGGGGCTGCTGTTCGGTCAGGGTCATCACCAGCCGGGGGGGACAGATTTCCTGTTTCGCATGATCGGTACCTATGTCCCGTTGCAGGAACAGAAGGCGCTGGTGCTGGGCTGTGGTTCCGGCGGCATGTGCCGTGATCTGGCAGAGCGTTTCAATCTCCGGGTGGAAGGGCTGGACCCTGACCGCGAACTGCTGCGGTGCGGTATGGAAATGATCCGCAACACGATGCGGGGCAAGGCCGTACGACTGGGGCCCATTGACCTGAAGCACATGGATTTCGGCGCCGCGAAGTACCAGTTGGTTGTCGCGCGGGAGATTCTGCACACACAGGCTGACCGGCACGAGATCTACGAACGGGTGGAAAACATCCTGCGGCGGACCGGTCGGATGGTCTTCACCCAACTGGTGGCGGACGACGGTGCCGACGCCGACAGCCTTTCACTTGATCTGCGCACATCCATTGAACCGAAAGACCACATCTATCTGACACGCGAGGAAGAGCGGCGTTGTCTGATCGAGGCGGGTCTTGAAGTCGCCCTGGAAGAAGACGTCACCGACGAACTGCTGAAACACACGATCGGCGTCTTCGCGGACTGGCAGCGCGCGGTCGAATCCATGGCATCCTATATCGAACAGCCGAAGATGCTGCAGGAACTGGTGCGGATCGTCGATCACTGGCAGCGTCGCTCCGACGCGATGAAGAACGGCAAGCTGCGTGTGATCCTGTTCCACGCAGCCAAGCGCACCAACGAACTTGTCACAAACCCGACGGAGTCAGCCTGACGTGCTCTTGCCGCAACTGCTGCAGGACTTGCCCTCTGGCGTATAGGCGCCGCAATTGCTGCACGCGATCAGATTGACGGCATTTTCCCTGGCCGGTGTCTGGCGGGGTGCTTCCGTGTTCCCCGGCCGACGGTTCCTGTTGCCACCAATGGCGCGGAAGCCATAGATGACGACGGCCACCACTGCGACCAGAATCAATATCTTCAGCCACATGGCGCAGCCCCCATCACCGTTCCACCCGCCGCACGAATACTGTCCGTCCTTCCACGACCGTGCGGACAGCGTGGCCCTGCATGGGCCGCTCGTCAAAGGGCGAGTTCTTTGACTTGGAACGGAACTTCTTGCTGTCGACGACCCAGGGCGCACCGGGATCGAAGATCACCAGGTCCGCCGGGTGGCCCGCCTGCAGGACACCACAGTCCAGTCCCAGCAGGCGCGCCGGATTGCAGGTCATGCAGGCCAGCACCGAAAGCAGTGGCACATCCTCGCTCATGTGCAGTTGCAGCCCCAGCGCCAGCATGGTTTCCAGGCCGGCCGCACCGAAGGCCGCCTGCTCGAACGGCTGGCGCTTGGCCTCCGGGTCCTCCGGCGCATGGCCCGACGAGATCACGTCGATGGTCCCGTCGCGAATGGCCTCCACCACCGCGCGGCGGTCATCTTCCGACCGCAGGGGCGGCGAGACCTTGGCAAAGGTCCGGTAGCCGTTGACCTCATTCTCGTTCAGGGCGAAGTAATGCGGCGCGGTCCCGCAGGACACCGGCAGGCCGTCCGCCTTCGCCCGGCGCATGGCGTCGAGTGCCTTCGCGGTCGTCAGATGCGCGGCGTGATAGCGGGCACCCGTGACTTCCACCAGGCGAATGTCGCGCTCCAGCATGATCGTCTCGGCGGCTGTCGGGATACCCTTCAGCCCCAGCCGGGTGGCCAGTTCGCCTTCGTTCATCGCGCCATTGTGCGCCAGCGACGGTTCCTCCACATGCTGCACGATCAGCACATCGAAGGCCGTCGAATAGCTCAATGCCCGGCGCATCACGGTGGCATCGGCAATGGCCCGGTCCCCATCCGTGAAGGCCACGGCACCCGCCGCCTGCAACAGGCCGAATTCGGTCAGTTGCCTGCCATTCAGTCCCTGGGTCGCGGCGGCGAAGGGACGGATGTGAACATCGGAGCCTTCGTTGGCGCGCCGATGCACATATTCGACCAGCGCCACGTTATCGATCACGGGCTCCGTATTCGGCAGGGTGCAAAGCGTTGTCACCCCCCCGGCGCGTGCCGCCGCGGCAGCACTCTCGAAGCTTTCCTTGTGCTCCGCCCCCGGCTCCCCGATCCGCGCGTGCATGTCGACCAGTCCGGGCGCGAGGCAAAGGCCATCCAGGTCGATCACTTCCGTCCTGTCAGGCACCCGGTTGGGGAAGATGTCGGGACCGACAGCCGCGATCAGCCCGTCCTCGATCAGGACATGACCAGTCTCGTCGCGACCGCTGGCGGGGTCGAGCAGGCGGGCATTCAGATATGCAAGGCGCTGCTCAGGCATCGCCACCATTCCCGTTTCCACGCCCGGCGACCAGAAGGCGCAATACGGCCATTCGAACTGCCACACCCATCTCGACCTGCTCCCGGATCACACTGCGGTGGATATCGTCCGCGACCTCCGTATCGATCTCCACACCCCGGTTCATCGGTCCCGGATGCATGATCAGCGCATCGGGCTTGGCGTGCGACAGCTTCTCGTGATCCAGGCCATAGAAATGGTAGTACTCGCGCACCGAGGGGAGGAAGGATCCCTGCATCCGCTCCCGCTGCAGGCGCAGCATCATGACGACGTCCACATCGCGCAGCCCGCGCCGCATGTCCGTGAAGGCCTCGACCCCCAGACGCTCGATCCCGCTCGGCAGCAGGGTCGGCGGCGCGATGACCCGCACCCGCGCGCCCATCGTGTTCAGCAGGTAGATGTTCGATCGTGCCACGCGGCTGTGCATGACGTCACCGGCGATGGCGACCGTCAGCCCCTCCAGCCGGTTGAGCCTGCGCCGGATGGTCAGCGCGTCCAGCAGGGCCTGGGTCGGATGCTCATGCTGGCCATCACCACCATTGATCACCGCGCAATCCACCTTCTGCGACAGCAGTGCCACCGCGCCTGAGTCCGGATGGCGGACCACCAGAACATCCGGGTGCATCGCGTTCAGCGTCATGGCCGTATCGATCAGGGTCTCGCCCTTCTTGGTCGATGAGGCCTCGACGGACATGTTGATCGTGTCCGCGCCCAGCCGCTTGCCCGCCAGTTCGAAGGATGTGCGGGTCCGGGTCGAGTTCTCGAAGAACAGGTTGATCTGTGTCCGGCCCTGCAGGTCGCGCAGCTTCTTGTTGTCCTGACGGTTCAGTTGAATGAACTGCTCCGACAGGTCGAGGATGCACTGAATGTCGGAACGGGAAAGCTCCTGCATCCCCAAAAGGTGCCGATGGGGGAAAGGAAGATCGGGTAAGGCGTCCGGTGCTTTCATCGGCGGCGAACAATAGGCACGAACAGGGATCGCGCAAGCCCTATCCGTCATGCGCCCGGAATCCCGAATGGTTTCGCGCTGTCAGCGCAGCCATGCGACCGTTAAAATGAAGTTCGAATCGTCAGGAGTGGGGTGACGGTCAGGTCATGCTGGTATTGGTTTCAAACGTTCTTCGGGCGCCCGGGCGCCTTCTCGGTCGGCTGCTGGTGCCTGTCTCGACAGCCGTCGTGATGCTGGCGGCGCTTTCGGTTCAGGCGCGCGCTCAGGATCAGGCAGAATTCCCTTCGTTGAGTGGCACGCAGATTCTCGATGCCTTTGACACGGCTGCCTTCGGACCGGCTGACCGTCCCGATCCACACCTCTACCGCTGGCCTGCTGACACACAGGTCACGGTTCGGATGACAGGCGACGCGCCTGCCCGGTTCCGGCAATGGACGGAGGCACAGATTGCACGCCTGTCAGTGCTGACCGGACTTCGGATCAGCATCACGCAGGGTATCGGCGCAGATGTGATCATTGCCTTCGTTCCACGCTTCGATGCCGTGCTGGACGGACATTACAATGATCTGCTGGACCGCTTCGTCGCCTCCGACAGCCGACGCGACAGCCTGTTGTCGGGCTATCGTGCCGCAGGCGCAGTCTGTGCCGGGCAGGTCAATGCACGCGGCACCCACCTGGCGGAGGCAATCGTCTTCATCCCGATTGATCGCATGGCACCGGTCGCCCATGCCTGCATCGCCTCGCAACTGTCGCGGATCATGGGTCTGCCGTTTTCGCTGCCCGGTGATCAGCCGTCGACCCTGGCCAGCGACAGCCCCCATGCGCATCTGACAGAGCTGGATCACATCATGCTGCGCATGCTCTATCACCCGCGCATGCGTGCGGGCATCACGCGCGACGACGCCCGGATCGTTGCTCTCTCGATCCTGCCGGAAATGCGATCCGACGACTGACCCCTGGCAGAGTTGCCGGGACAGTCAGATCCGGGGCTGTTCCGGTTGTCCGGCGCCGCCAGAACTCTTTCGCCTGAAACGGCTGCCGCGCCTCTCCCGCGTCAACTTCTGGCGCTCCTGGCGACGGGCGCGAAACTTCTCGATGAAGCGCTTCGACCAGACGTAGCCGATCCAGGAGAAGAACACGGCCCAGGGCACCGATCCCAGGAACAGCGGGAGCCCCCAAACCTCGAACAGCGTCAGCGTGCCGACCCAGAGCGCCTCGACGAAGCCGGTATCCGTCGAGGCGATTGCGGTCAATTGCGCGGTGAACTGATCCAGCCCGATCCCACCAAGTTCATCGAACCGCCCCAGCAACAGCTGACCGGTCTGCAGGAAGCCATAATAGATCGGTCCGATGGTGAAGATGTTGGTGACCCACACCCACGCAAAGGCAGAGATCGCGTGAAAGCTGAACCGCGGCCCGGCGGCCTTCGCCAACATCCAGATCAACAGCACCAGGACGAGTTGCACGCCCACTGTCGGCGTGAAGGCGACAGCCAGCCCGACCGCAACGCCACGGGCGACATGTTCGGCCGGCGCCTGTCCGCGTTGCAGCGGCACAATCAATCTCATCCGGGTCAACCGACCCAGGTTCGTTACCATTCCACGTCGTACGCGTGAGGGTTCTTTCACCGCCACATTTCCCCTGGGGCCAACGAAATGGCCCGCATATCTAGACACTATCCCACGGGCTTGTGCCCGCCATCATGGACCGCAGATGCCCGACAAGGGAGCCTGCATCAGTCCCATCCGCAAAAATGTCGCGCAGGCTGCGAACACCTTCCGACTTCGACAGCTTGCGCCCCGCCCCGTCCTGTACCAGCCGATGATGAAGATAACGTGGCCTCGGCAGATCAAGCAGCATCTGCAACAGAACATGGACCGACGTCTGATGGAACAGGTCACGTCCCCTGATGACATGGGTAATGCCCTGGGCAGCGTCATCCACGGTCACGGCAAGATGATAACTGGTGCCGATATCGCGACGGGCGACCACCACGTCACCCAGACCATCGCCCGCCCATTGCTGCGCTCCGGCCTGCTCGTCCTGCCAGGTGACTTCCCCGGTCAGGGCCAGTGCATGCCGCAGCCGCAGCCGCCAGGCGGGTACCGCACCGTCCGCCAGTCTCGCATCGATCTCGGACTGGCCAAGCCCTGCGCAGGTGCCGCCATAGATCAACCCGTCGAAGCCCGTCCCCGCTGACGCCCCGGCCACCTGCCGCCGGGTGCAGAAGCAGGGATAGACGAGCTCTCTCGCCTTCAGTTCCTCCAGCACCGAGGTATAGGTCCGCATCCTGTCTGACTGATGCCAGACCGGCCCATCCCACGAAAGTCCAAGGGCCGCGAGATCAGCCAGGATGGCGTGGACGAACTCGGGTCGGCACCGGGTATGGTCAATGTCCTCGATCCGCAGCAGAAACCGTCCGTCGACCACCCGCGCCTGATCATGCGCCATGACGGCAGACAGGGCGTGCCCGACGTGCAGGTATCCGGTCGGGCTGGGCGCAAAACGGGTCACGAAGGTCATGCGCACCATTCCGGCAGCAGTTGCACAGCGTTGCAATCGGTAACGATACCTGAGCCGCCGCTGCTGTTGCGGAAGATCAGAAAGAGGGCCGACGGGCGAAACTGGCGGCGACCCTGCCCGGTTTCACCGCCGCGAACAGGGTGCCGGAACTGTTTCACCGCACGCTTTGAAAGTGGCATCGGCCTGTCGACCGGGCTAGGCTCGGACGCGTAGCAGCGAGGCGGATCGGGGACCATGCAGACACCTGAAACGAAACGGGAGAATGAATGGGTCGTGCTGTTCGTGGCGAACAGCGACGAGACCCAGATCGACCGTACCCTGATGGCCGCCTGGTCGGTACGCCAGCATTTCAGGGATGTTCCGATCGCCGTCGTGACCAACCGTCCGACCCACAGGCTCTGGCGCACCGCAGTCTTCAACATCGTCATTTCGATGGCGGATGATCCATCCGCCAGCGTCGCCACCTGTTGTCGGCGCGCGATGGATCGCGACATCTTCGAACGCGCCTTCTACGTCAACTCCCACTGCCGCCTGCGCTCGGGGTCTGTCGGAACCCTGATGAAGCCACTGGCACAACCCGGCATCGATGTGACACTGCTGCCGTCGGCGGGCACGGAAACCATGCCCGACGGCATCATTGGTCTCCACAACAGTGACGGCGGCCGCGCCTTCCTGGACAAGTGGGCGGCAAGCCTCGGTGAAGGAAACGGTTTGCCCGCCGCGGCCGGAGACAATGCAGGTTTCACCGCAGGCGTCTTCGACGGCGTCTGGACGCCCGAAGTCGCCACCGATCCGAAGAATCTGCCGGCTGTGGAGGTCCGACAGGGCAACGCGCGCCGACTGCAGGGGGAAATGCTGCTGTTTGCGCTGCACCGGCTGGTCTCGGGCGACCTGAAGCGCGCGGCAACGGTCTATGCCCGCGTCGCGCTGCGCGCCGAGCCGGACCTGGTCCAGATTGGTTCGGAACGGCTGGTTCCGCACCTGCGCCGACGGTTCCCGGAGAAGGTAGGCGGCTTCAGCGCAGAGGGCCTGAAGAAGCTGGAGGAGATGCTGAACCACGCGGCGGAAGGTGACCCGGCGGGCAATCTGCTCGCCATCGCGGCCCTGCATCTGGAAATGGACCAGCCGAAGACCGCCGTTACCGTGCTGCGCCTGATCTCGCGGATGCGCTTCAGGAAACCGGTACCCGTCCCGGACTGAACCGTCCGGCGATCAGCCAGGCTTGCGCCCGGTCACCCGTGTCAGGGTCTTGGGAATGAACTCCGTCGCGCTGATCCCCTCGAAACCGGCGCTCTCCAGATAGCCGACGCATTCGGCAATCGTGTGGGCGTGCCCGATCGAGTGCGGTATCGCCTCGTACAGCCCCCACATCGCCGGTGCGATCGGACCCATGCGGTCGTCATCCAGCATCTCGCCGATCAGATGGTACTCGCCACCCGGCTCCAGCGCGTCGAAGACCTGCGCCACGACACGGGTCCAGGTTTCACGGTCATAGATCGGCAGGTTCGATGCCTGGATGGCAACGTCACAGCCGGTCGGGAACGGTCCCCGCGTGAAATCGCAGGATTCCGCCGTGACCCTGTCGGACACGCCGTTCTCCGCGATGAATTCCCGCGCCACGGTCACGACGGGCGGCAGGTCGAGCACCACCGCGCTGACCCCGGGCCAGGTCTGGGCCGCTATGATGCAATAGGCACCGGAGCCGCCGCCGAGATCCATGATGCGCTTGCGACCCGTCAGATCGACTTCCCGATGGAACTTGCGGGCCGCGCCCATGCCGATGGAATAGGTGGCCTTGTGATAGGCACGCGCACTCTCCACCGTCAGGTCGTCGTACATCCCCAGCGGCTCGGTCTTCTGCTCCTTCAGGATTTCCGAAAGCCTGCCCCAGTCGCCCCAGCTTTCCCGCATGAAGGTCATCCACGGACCGGCGTAGCTGCGCTCCCCCTCCACCAGGAAACGCGCGACATCGGGTGCGTTGGTGTAGGTGCCGTCGGCGTCCCGTGTCACCAGTTCCATGCCTGCCAGGGCATCCAGCAGCCGCTCGCCATTCAGTGCGCCGATCCCCACGGCCTCACCCAGCCTGGCGATGGTGTTCGCGCCTGCCGCGATCTGAGTGAAGACACCCAGATCAATGGCCGCATACATCGCACCCGTCTCCCAATAGGCTTTCGAGATGCGCTGCAGGCGTACGGTATCCACCCGTTTTTCCGTCATGTTATTGAACCTCCCCTATCTTTTCTTCGGCATATCCTTCGGAAAGACCGTTGCGATGGCCCCCAGGATCAGACCGGTCGCCAGCAACTCCGGCAGCCCGAGCGGTTCACCCAGCAGGATTGCCGAGGAGCCGAGCCCGACCAGTGGCACCAGCATGACAGACAGCGATGCCGTCTTCACCGGCAAACGTTTCACAAGCCACAGATAGGCGGCCACACCGAACACCTGCGCGATCAGACCGGCATAGAGTGTTGCCGCTGTCGCCTGCCAGGAAACCGGTTGCAGGACCAGCAGGTCAGGTATGGCCAGCAGCGTGATCGGTGCCGCGCCCACCACCATCTGCCAGCTCATCACCGTCAGATGCGGGACGCGCCAGGTGTTGTACTTCTGCCAGACCGTTCCGAAGGCGAAGCAGAGCGAAGCCGCCACCATCACCATGGCGCCGATGGGGGCCTCCCCCAGTCGCTTGACCTCATCCCCCATCAGGACCGCCAGTCCCGCCATCGCCAGGACCAGACCGAGAATGCGCCAGCGCGTGATCTTCTCCCCCAGCAGCGGGATACCCATCAGAAAGGCCCAGACCGGCATGGTATAGGCGATCAGCGAGGCACGCCCGGCCTCGATCATGGTGACACCGACCGCCGACAGGTACAGCCAGGCCCCGACATTGAACAAACCGGCAATGATCAGGGGAACCCAGTGGTCACGGGGGACGCGCAGGCTGTGACCGGCGATCCGTGTCACGATCAGCATGGTGATCGCGGCCAGCACCGAGCTGATGGCACGGAAGCTGAGGACCGACATCTCAGCCACGGCGATCTTCATGAAGGGCCAGAGCAGGCCCCAGACCAGAATCAGCAGCACGAAGATCATGAGACTGAAGGAGCGCGACGCAGCGTGTTCTTCAACGGGTGGTGAGGCAGTTGTCATGCGCGGGAGCTTACGCGGTCCTGCCCCCGCGGCAATCCAAAACAGACGCATGGGCATCAGCACAGATTGCGGGTCACCGGCAACTGCATGAACCGTCATACTGCATGAACCGTCATGCTGCAAATGATTATCAATAATGTTGCAGCCGTGAATTTCCGCTGTTATTGATCTTGCAACTCATTCTGAAAAAAGGGACTCGCCTGCCATGTCAGTCTTTGGATCCATCACGCGCCTCGCAACCGGTGCCGCCCTGCTCTGCGGCCTGACCGCTGGCGCCGCGCAGGCGGCGGAGGAGGTCAACCTCTACTCCTACCGCCAGCCACACCTGATGCAGCCGCTGATCGACGCTTTCACCGCCGATACGGGCATTGCGGTGAACATGGTCTACGCGAACAAGGGCCTGCTGGAGCGTCTGGTCGCTGAAGGCCGAAACACGCCGGCCGATGTGGTGATCACCGCCAATGCCGGTCGTCTGGCCGACCTCGTCGAGGCTGATGTGCTTCGGTCCGTGACCTCGCCGAAGCTGGAGGCTGCCGTCCCGGCGAATTTCCAGGACCCCGAGAACCGCTGGTTCGCGATCACCAAGCGTAGCCGTGTGCTCTATACCAGCCGTGAGCGCGTGGCCGCAGATCGCGCCCTGACCTACGAAGGTCTGGCCGACGCGGAATGGAAGGGCAAGATCTGCGCCCGCCAGTTCACGCACCCCTACATGATCGACCTGATCTCCTCCATGATCGCGTCCCATGGCGAAGCCTGGACGGAGACCTGGCTGCAGGGTGTGAAAGCCAATCTGGCGCGCAAGCCGCAGGGCAATGACCGCGCACAGATCAAGGCCGTCGCCCAGGGCGAATGCGATATCGCCATCGGCAACACCTACTACTACGGCATCATGCTCTCCGACCCGGAGCAGCGCCCGGCTGCCGAGGCCGTGCGTCCCGTGTTCCCGAACCAGGATGGTCGCGGCGCACACATGAACATCACCGGCGCAGGCGTCACCAAGCACGCCAGGCACCCGGAGAACGGCATCAAGCTGATCGAGTATCTGACCAGCCCGCGGGCGCAGGAAATCTACGCCGCCCAGAACTTCGAATTCCCGGTCGTGGCCGGGGTATCGACCGCTCCGGTCATCGCCATCTTCGGTGACTTCAAGGAAGATCCGGTCAGCCTGGCCGATGTCGCGGCCCAGCGTCGTGCCGCCGCCCAGATGGTGGACCGCGCCGGTCTTTCCAGTTGATGCGCAATCTGACATCGTGACCGCATGACACTTGCGGTTGCGCCGCCGACGCCGGTTCGTCGCGGACATGACAGAAGCTATCTCGTAATTGGCCTCGTCGCGATACTCGCGACGGGGCTTGTTGCGTTACCGGTTGGCGCGCTTGTCTGGTTTGCGCTGTCGGTGGAGCCCGGGATCTGGCCCCATCTGACCCGAACGGTCCTGGGCAACTACACCATCACCACCAGCCTGCTGGCACTGGGCGTCGGAACCGGTGTGACCCTGATCGGTGTCGGTGCGGCCTGGCTGGTCGCGGCACATGACTTCCCGCTGCGCCGGACGCTGGAGTGGGCGCTGATGATGCCGCTGGCGGCACCATCCTACATCGTAGCCTTTGTCTACACGGACCTGCTGGACTATGCCGGTCCGGTCCAGAGCACGCTGCGCGACCTGTTCGGCTGGCGCAATGCCGCCGACTACAGCTTTCCGGAAATCAGAAGCCTGCCCGGCGCCATCATCATCATCACGCTGGTGCTGTATCCTTACGTCTATCTGCTGACCCGCACCGCATTCCTGGCTCAGTCCCGCGCCGCCGTGGAGGCCGCACGCATGCAGGGACTGTCGGCCAGCGCGGCCTTCTGGCGCGTGGCCATGCCCATGGCGCGCCCTGCCATCGTCGTCGGTGTCGCGCTGGCGCTGATGGAAACACTTAACGAATATGGCACCGTCGATTTCTTCGCCGTGCCCGTGTTCTCGACCGGCATCTTCCACGTCTGGATCAACATGGGCAGCCTGGAGGGCGCTTCCGGGCTCGCGCTGATGCTCGTGGCGGCGGTTGCGATCCTGCTGCTGGCGGAACGCCGGGCGCGGGCGGATCGCCGCTTCACCGACGCCAGGTCAACCCGCCCCGCGCAGGCGCG
>Ga0209475_10003464_pt1 | contig 14490 bp, 10 predicted proteins | sample tdDd471_FD_187128 | JGI IMG/M metagenome (GOLD analysis project Ga0209475, IMG submission 187128) | Marine sediment microbial communities from the Atlantic coast under amendment with organic carbon and nitrate - tdDd47.1 (SPAdes)... | ecosystem: Environmental > Aquatic > Marine > Coastal >... | reverse complement strand
AAGTAACAAGTTGAAAGTTGAAAGTTAAAACAAAAAGATTTTTTAAGAGAAGGAAGTTTACTGTTTCTCTGGGGGCCGCCTTGACTTCCTTTTAAATAAATTCTGGACTTTCTCCCGGCGACATCACACTGTTAGTAATATGAAAATACCGAGAGGCGGGGTTGAGCTGTGACAATACCTTGTGGAAAAATAAACCGAAAAGTAAAAATAGTCTATACCATCTGGATGCTGGTCTGGGCTCCTGCATGGTTCATCTACTACGGCCCGGTCCATTTTCTCTGGCTCTGCAATATTACTAATTTTATCGTTCTTGCGGCTCTCTGGCGGGAGGACTCTCTGCTTTTGTCAAGCCAGATTGTTTTAACTCTTGTAATCGATTCCCTCTGGGCCATTGATCTGGCATCTGCTTTGATTTTTAATGCACATCCTACCGGGGCGACAAAATACATGTTCAGTGATTCCCTGCATATCGCTTTCAGGCTGATGTCCCTGTATCATCTCTGCCTTGTTCCGGTGATTATCTACGGGCTTTCAAAGGTCGGGTACGACAACCGGGGCTGGAAGCTTCAGTGTCTGATTACCGCTGTTGCCTATCCATTAACTTATCTTCTCGGTGAACCGGCTGGTAATATTAACTGGCTCTGGAGGCCCTTTGAAATGGAACAGACTGTAGTGAGTCTTGAGGTTTTTGTCCTGGTCTGCATGGCCGTTTTTCCGCTGCTTCTTTATATCCCGACCCATGGACTAATACGGTTGTGGCTCTACGGAAGAAAAAGATTTTTTCCTCAATGATCAGTATTCAGTTTTATTATTTCAAAAAACCGGCAGTTATGACCTTGACAGCTATGCAATGAATTAACAGGTTGACAGAGCGGGTTTTCCTTGACACATGTGCCTGTTTAATTACTTTTTTCGGAGTTAACTTCCTTTTATAATAATTTATGGAATCTCTTTCGTATATAATAATTGTTCTGGCAATCGGTATCTTTACGGGCATTGCCACAGGGCTCACCGGGGCGTCCGGTGTTATGGTCGTGGTGCCCCTTTCAAACCTGCTTCTCGGACTTTCAGTCCACGATGCCATCGGTACCAGCCTCATGGCCGATGTTATTGCCTCCTGTGCCGTATCATATACCTATTACAAGCATGGCAATACTGATATTAAATCCGGTTTGTGGGTCGCCCTCGGTTCTATCTTCGGGGCCCAGGTAAGCGCCGGCTTTGCGGTTGCCATACCTGAAAACGGTCTCGGCATGCTTTTCGGAGGCGGTATGATCATTACCTCGATTATCATGGCGAAGCGCGGTACCGGTGAAGTGACTGAAGGCTATGGGGGATCGGGATTTTTTAAATTTAAATCCGATACCATGAGATATGCCATGGCAACATTTCTCGGGTACCTTCTCGGGACCATGACGGGCATCTTCGGTTCCGGGGGAGGCATCATGATTTTCCTGGTGCTTTTCTTTATCTTGAAGTTTCCTGTCAAGAAGGCTATCGGAACGTCAACCATGATCATGGCCATTACGGCCACATCGGGATGCCTCGGCTATGCGGCACACGGAAAGATCAATGTCACCGTGGGGCTTCTCATCGGATTGAGCGCAGTTGTGGGGGGAAGTATCAGCGCCCGGGTCGCCAACCGGGTTGATGAAAAGTACCTGCTCTGGACACTGGTTATTCTTTTTGTTATCCTTGGGATTATTATGACTACCGTTGGGTTTGCGAAATTCAATCAGCTTTATAATTTTTTATAAGAAGTATTTGTTTATTGGATGATGGAAATTAGTTCATCTTTAATTTTTAGTAATAAATCTGATTGCCCTTTGTCCTGGCTGTCAGCCAGGACAGGCAACGCCGGCCATCCATTGTCAACCCACTCTAAATCTGCAAATTGCCTGGTTCCATTGTACCGTGGTATTACATGATAATGAACATGGTGGTCAACCATCATCAGCATTAAATAATTCATTATATCATAATCGAATGTGGATTTAACAGCCTTTTCCAGTTTTGAAATCAGAATGCCCAGGTCTGCCATTTCCTCTTCTGTTACTTCGGAGAAATGTAGTGCGTATCGGTTTAATGAAATAATCCCTGAGCCTAATGTTGGTTGAGACGGTCTCACAGACCATGTCCAGTATTGCGTGCTGAGGATCTTGAGATTTTCAATTTGGAATTTAGAAGAAAATTCTTTTAACGTTTTGGTTCCACTCATGATTATATCCTTAGAATATGTGTATCTTAAATTCTCGTACTGTGACGATAGCTGCAACATTATTTTTGTTTTTCTTTTATTTCCACTTCGGAAGATGTCTGAGTTTAACTTTAATTTCTTTTTTAAATGGCAGTCCCCAGCTTTCGAAAAAATCAGAAAGGTCGTGACCCACTGCCAGAGAATACCTCAATACCCACTGGTCTCTTTTCTGGGCGTCATTTTTCGGTCTCTCTTTTTTGGGCAGGTCATTATAAACCCTAAATACTTTTTTAAAGGAATCCCATCCAAATTTTTGTTGAAGTTCTATATACATGAGAAGCGCGAGAATCGGATCTTTCTTCCACTGCGCGAAGGAACTGCCTGCTGCAATATACTTTTTCTTCCTTTCCAATGCCCGCTGTACACTTTTGTGCTCAAGGGGTTTGATTTTCAGAACCTGTTCCATGGCGTATAAAGTAAAGAGGTTTACCGTTACCTCTCCAGAACCGTTAAATGTCCAGTCCCGGTTCTGATTGTTATGCCCCGCTTCATGAAAATGCCCCCAGCTTCCGGCCTGTAATAGTTTTCCCCGTTTTGTTTCAAAACCGAGAACATAATTTTCCATGTCAGGTTTATACGATGTGACTATAGGGTATCCGCTGTGCATATAACCGGCAGTTAACTGCCGGTCTATGACATATCGTTCCTTGTAGGGTTTGGGGGCAGTCTGGGCGAGGTCGTAAATTGCCTCCATCGCCCTGTCCCAGAATCGGATGATTTTTTCAGGATTATAATCTTTTCGCAGGGCATCGGTATTTGTTTCAATAATAACATATTTTCCCTCGATCTCGCCAAGGGGAGAGGAAGTGTTCTTCAGCTGCTGCCGCCAGTCTGTTTCAGATGTTTCTCCCAAAACGTAATGAGGTGCCGGTGTTGCTCCCTCAATGGTGATGTTGATCTTTCCTTTTAATTTATAAGGGACATCAATATAGATTAAACCCGCATAGGGACTTGATAATCTGTTTGTCTCTTTTTTTAATGATAGAGTGTGTGTAATATTCGGCCACCTTTCCCATGCCTTTCTTCTTTTTGAAAGGAAGAGATTGTCTTTGTGACAGCCGATTCTAATCTTGAGACCCATTGATACTGCCTTCAGGGGAACGGTCACTTTAATTTTATTAAAGGGATCAATCCACAGGCCGGTGAAGTGCCAGCGCGGTACATGAGTATCAATAGTGACTTCCTTTACAATGTTTTTTGGTCTTTCCGCTGTTCCGGGGAAATCGTTACTGATGCGGAGGAAGTTTTCACGCTTTTGATTCGTAGATCTTAAAATTTTATCTATAAGCAGAATGAGTCCGGTCTGCCTCGCGTGCCGGATGTCTACAGGGTTTTTTAGGGAAGGAAAAATCTGATTCCCCTCTTTGAGAAAAAGGTCCATTACGGTTTTAATTTGTTTGTCAGATAATAACCAGCTTATGGTCGGGACCCTGTCAAGTTTGCGGAAGAGCCTTTTAATTTCTTTCGCGGCTTCCGTATAACTGCGGTACTGATGGTTTCTGAGAATGTTTTCCATGATTTCATTGACAGTGTAGCCGGTATGGGCCTCTTTAAAATTTTTATTTCTGCGATTTAAAGGCTGAACAGTATAATGCTTTCCCTTTGCATATCCGAGACTGTAATGTATCCCAAGGGGCATAAAGAGCTTGTTGGCCACAAAGTCTTTAGAAATATCTTTACCCTTCTTTCCGGGACCGTAATAGCGATAGACCCATCCTATCGAGGCGCCAATAAAAATACCCCCTTTGGAAATCCAGTTTTTGATACGCTGCACTTCCTTTTCCTGAAAATAACCCTCGCCTCTTGTTGGAATTACTGAAAATATAATGTCATAATTATTAAGGTTGCCAGGGAGACTTTTTGTTTTTCTAATTCTTCGGTTTTTATTGAGAAAATTATACACATGGTCAGCATTAAAGGTCAGTATCCTTGGGCGTACTCTACGGGATAAACCAAGGCAGTTGAAAATAAACCGTTGAACTGGGCGTCTTTGAAGCATTTTTTTTCCCAGCCATGAATTATGGCCCATTGCAACAGCAGAGCCTTTTCCGAAGGCCGTATATGCCGCAACCGCCTGGCTTTTGTCATCAATAATAATAGGCGCTGCACGTTTGCCGAAAACCTGCAGAGGACCGGGAGTGCCGTTTTTTGGAAAAACCCTTATGCCTCTTATAAGTTTATTGGCAGAATAAAGAACCCTGTTTTCAAGCCTGAAGGTAAGGTTTTCTGCTTTTGAAATCTGTCCAGGGTGAAGCGTAAAGGCGCAAAAGAAAATTAGTATTGAAACCTTGAAATATTTCATAATCGGAATTCCCTGCCTCAGGTGTATTTGTTTTTTCGAAGGGTTTTGTGGTCTTGATAGAGTTGATTTGCAATAAAAATAAATATATATAAAATAACCATACATGACTGGTGTTTTTTTGTCAATATTTTAAGATTTTGGCGGTATGGTGGAGACTCGATTCTTTCTCATGCAACGGTTGGTGATAGAGAACTTTACTGAAGATTGAGTGAAGCCTAAGGATAAATAAAAGAAATAATTAAAGAAGATCAGTAAAATACATTAGTATTCTACTGATCTTTTTAATATATATAAAACAGCTCTGAATTACATGGTTGCAGTTTCATGAACTTCGAAACCTGAATCCATGAAATACAGTTCCTGTTTTGGCAGCTCAATATCAAGAGCAATTTTTACTACTTCTTCTACAGTTTCTACTGGAGAAAAAGTCATTACATTTCGAACATCCTCTGGAATATCATCAAGGTCCTTTTCGTTTTCAAGAGGAATAATAATATGCCGCACACCAGACCGGTGACCAGCCAAAACCTTCTCTTTTATGCCGCCAACAGGAAGCACATTGCCGCTCAATGTTATTTCACCTGTCATTGCCAGTTTCGATTTAATTTTTTTGCCAGCAATCAATGACACCAGAGCAGTAAATAGAGTAACTCCTGCTGAGGGACCATCCTTTGGGGTTGCCCCTGAGGGTACATGGATGTGAATATCATTTTCTGCAAAGTTGAAATCCCGAATTAAATGTGACAAACGGGAACGAATCAGACTGAGAGAAATTTTTGCCGACTCCTTCATGACATCTCCCAGCTGTCCTGTCAGTGAGAGTTGCCCCTTGCCCTTCATGAAGATAGATTCTATGAAAAGGATCTCACCGCCAACCGGTGTCCAGGCAAGACCTGTTGCAATGCCTGGAATAGGATCATTCCGTAAATCTTCATGGCGGGCAACCTCTCTACCAAGAATTTCATGAAGATCTTTTTCGTCTACATTTATTGGAAGCTCGGCATCGGTTGCCACAACCTTTTCAGAGGCATAGCGAACAATTGCAGTAATCTGCTTTTTAAGTCCTCTTACCCCGGCCTCACGTGTATAGTTGTCTATCACAGATGCTATTGCTTTTTCATTAATGATAAGCATGTCCTCTGAAATGCCATGATCTTCAAATGTTTCAGGAATAAGGTGATCTTGTGCTATTCGAAATTTCTCATTATTTGTATAGCTTGAAATATTTATAATCTCCATTCTGTCAAGAAGCGGTGCTGGAATTGAGCTCAGAGAGTTTGCTGTTGCAATAAAAAATACATCTGAAAGATCATAGGGCACTTCCAGGTAGTGATCTGAAAAGCTGTTGTTCTGTTCAGGATCAAGAACCTCCAAAAGAGCACTTGCGGGGTCACCACTATATGATGTCATAAGCTTGTCAATTTCATCAAGAACGAATACCGGATTATTACTTTCTGCTTTTTTTATGCCATTGATAATTCGTCCTGGTAGAGCACCGACATAGGTTCTTCTGTGACCCCTTATTTCAGCTTCATCACGAACTCCGCCAAGACTCGCTCTGACGTATTTTCGATTAAGAGCACGTGCAATACTTTTTCCAAGACTGGTTTTGCCTGTCCCGGGAGGCCCCACAAGAAGAAGTATTGAACCTTGTTTCTCTTCTTTAAGCTTCATTACAGATAGATGCTGAGCAATTCGGTCTTTGACCTTGTCTAAACCATAGTGGTCACCATTCAGAATCTCACGCGCCTCATTAATCTGAATATCCTGGACTTTTTCTGTTTTCCATGGCAAAGCCAGTAAAAGATCAAGGTAATTTCTTACAACATGGGACTCTGAATTACTTTGTCCCATAGATTCAAGCTTATTAACCTCAGTCTTCGCAATCTTCTTTACATCTTCAGGCATTGCTGAGATATCGATTCTGTTTCTGTAATCTTCAATTTTTGAGATTGAATCATTTCCCTCGTTGAGCTCGTCCTGAATTGCCTTGAGTTGCTCTCTGAGCATTGCTTCACGATACTGCTTATTGGTTTGTTTCGTCATTTTGTCAGCAATCTCTACCTGGAAATTAACACGTTCTTTCTGCTTCATGAGAAGTTCTATGAAGGCTAAATATTTTTCTTTAAGATATTGTCCCTGAAGAATTTCCTGCATTTCGGGGATTGTTGCATTCATGTACGGAAGAAGGGCTAATATAATATCATCAAGATTTTTCAAGGATTCGATATACTGAATAAATATTTCTGAACCCTGGAAGTTTTTCCCTATTTCTGCAGCTGTTTCTTTTATTCTTTCAAGAAGAGCAGCTTCTTCCTTTTCTGTCATATCAATGGAAATTTCATGAATGGAATATTCAGCTATAAAGATTTTATTTTCCAGTATTACTGTAGTGATAGAAACTATATTTTGTGCCTGTATGTTTAGAAGAATGCCATTGTCTGTTTCTTCGATTATTTCTGTTTTTAATAATGTGCCGGTTGTATAAAAATCATCTTTATGAAGATTTTTTTTGTCAGCCCCTTCTCTGGTAGGCACAGCTACAACATCAAAAGTACCATTATTGGTTTTTTCTTTTATGCCTTCTCCCAGTGTTTTATCAACTCTTACCTTCGTCTCCATGCCGGGGAACAAGACGGTTTTAAATGCCGGAATTATTAGTGCTTTTTGATTTTTTCTTGTTTTCATTACTTTCCTCCACATTGGTTAGGTTTAATTTACCTAAATATAAGATTAAAAATCTGATCATTTAACCTTGATAAAAAGGGATATTAACTGTTCCACTTCCTTCTCATTAAGAGAATCTAAGATACGGTCAACCACTCTGTATATGGTTATGAGCTCATGACGTGCAATATGCTCTCCCTTGTCAGTAAGCCGAATATATGAAACCCGTGCATCATCTGATGACTTCTCTTTTGAAACACAATCAAAATGAAGAAACTTATTGATCATCTCTGTGATTGTGGGTTTGGAGTTTCTGGTAATATCTGCCAGTTTGCTGAATGTGATGTCTCTGTGATTATCAATTATCTTAAGATACTCTATCTGCCGTACGGTTAAATCAGATACAGTACACTCATTGCTAATCTGAAAGGCACATTCTCCGCGAACCCTCAATAGGTTTTCATATGCTTCAAAGAGCTCATCTCTCTTGGATTTCATTGACCCTCACTTGATATGATTAGTTCGGCTATCCCTAATAAGTTACAGAAAAATCTCATTTTGTCAATTTAAAAAACAATATATGGCGGTAGAGTTGAGGAGGAGGGCGGAGCTTTTTAAGTTTTGCAATCTGTATGCATGGCCGCTGCGCTGCATACAGATTGCAGGTACTCTTTTGAATTTACTCCATAACCTGGAGTACTATTTCCGCAATATCTGCAGTTTTTAGCGTGTCAATGCCAAGTTCTGCGGGACCATCTGTCAGCATGGTCATACAGAAGGGGCAGGCGGTGACAATGTGTGAAGCACCAGTGGCCTCAGCATTCCGTGTTCTGAAGTGATTTATTCGGTTTCCCAGGTGTTCCTCAATAAACATACGACCGCCCCCGGCGCCGCAGCAGAAACTCTCTTCGTGATGTCGACTCATTTCAACCAGTTGAATTCCTGGTATAGACTTGAGGATATATCTCGGCGCCTCATATATTTCATTGTACCTGCCAAGAAAACATGAATCGTGATAGGTCACTGTCTTTTTTATTTCACCCGTGAGGGTTATTCTTTTGCCCCGGATAAGACTCGCCAGTATCTCCGTATGATGTAAAACTTCAAAATTGTATTCCAGGGGTGATCCGTCGGAGGCAACACCATGGCTGGCAAATTTTCTATATTCTTTTTTAAGCACATTGTAATCATGGGGGCAGGTACATATTATTTTTGTTACACCATAGGTCATGAAGGTTTCCAGGTTTTGTGCTGCCAGGGCCTGGAAAAGGTATTCGTTTCCTCCCCGGAGGGCGGCATCTCCGGAGTCCGCTTCCTCGGGGCCCAGTATCCCGATGGAAATCCCCGCTTTCTTCATTATCTGCACAAAGGCGATGGCCACCTTCTGGTTTCTTTTATCATAGGAAGCGGCGGAACCCACAAAGTAGAGGTATTCTACGTCGGCATTTTCTGCCATCACTTTTACATCCACGCTCTCTTCGCAGGCAAGCCAGTCTCCCCTCTCTGCAAAGGCAAAGCCGTAGGGATTAAAATTCCCTTCCAAATTCATGAAAGTGGTTTGGAGCTCCGGGGCCATATCTCCTTCCATCAGTACCTTGTAGCGCCGTAAATCGATCATTTTCGGTACATGTTCAATCATGACGGGACAGGTCTCCATACAGGCTCCACAGTTAGTACATGACCAGAATTCATCTTCCTTTATTGAATCCCCGATGAGTGAAGATGTACTTAAAGGCTCTGTGTTCTTTCCTTTCAGTAGAATTGGAATTGTTGCATCCATGTTTGATTTCACATCATTAATTAATTTTTTTGGGGAGAGTGGTTTTTCTGTGAGCCATGCAGGGCAATTGTCCTGGCAGCGCCCGCAGCGGGTACAGGCATCGCTGTCCATGAGATGCTTCCAGGTGAATTCTTCCGCACGGGATACGCCAAAAGATTCTGCGGTTTCGAATTCCTTTGGATCGATAAGGGGAAGTGCGAACTTCCTCTCCGCTGACTCATTTTCCAGATTCATGAAAAAGATGTTCAGAGTGGATACTATAACATGGCCCACCTTTCCCGTCGCCAGAAGGGCTATGAAAAGAAAGGAGCTCACCACATGGAGAAGCCAGTTGCCGTAATGAATCCATTCCAGTGCTGTATCGCTCATGAGAGGAAGGGACTTTGCCAGGAAAAATCCAACGGGAGAGTAGATTTCAAATGCAGGAAAATTAGTCATCACAATGCGGACGGCCTCTGCAGCAAAGCCGGTTAAGACAATTACCACGAGAAGGGCAAGCGTAAACGTATCAACTCCCCTGGTGTCGAGACGCTCCGGTCTGTTGATATATCTTCTTATGATAGCAAAAACAAGGCCGAGAAAAAGTGCCACCCCGAAAATGTCTCCGCACAATGACCAGATGAGGTAGGGCGTCCCTTTAAGAAAACGGTGATCGAAGAAAAGCCAGGTCACATCCTCCTGGATGGTGATTGTGGCTGTCACCAGAAACAGGCCGAGAAAACCGAAAAATATCAGGCTGTGGATTAAACCGGGACCTTTCTCCTTCATTACTTTTTTTTGGAAAATTACATACTTGAAAAGCATAAGAATCCTGTGAATTAGCCTGTCAGTACGCATTTCTCCTTTGCCCTTTCTCCAGAGTCTGATTCTTCTGGCCAGAGTTATGAAGAAAAAGGAGAGGGAAAGGGCCAGGAGTATGTACACTACTATCTTTGAGTTTCCCGCATTAAAGTAGATTTCCCGCGTAACTTCCCCGGGGGCAGTTGAAAGTAAAGCTGTTGCATTCATTGAAACCTCCTTGATGAATTTAATATATCACAATACATACTGGTCGTATAGTATGATGAGCTGACAAAAAAAATTATGCCCGTATCCTTTCCCAGAGGCTGTCCAGGGCAGCTTCTTTTTTTTCCTGGGCGATGAATCCCTCACCCAGCATAATATCCATAACGATGAATCCTTCAAAAAGGGCCACCAGCTCCAGGGTTATGATTTCGGGATCAATCTCCTTTTTCAATGTTCCCTGGGAGATAGTTTCTTCTATCATGAGTTTAATTTTTGAAAAATAATCTCTGTACCGTTGTACCAGGGATTTTTTTAGATCCGGGAAATTGCGTACTGCATCAATGAGAAGCCGGTACACATTAGCGTCCCCTCCGCTAAAAATTCCCGTCTCGGAGGTGTATGTATGGTAGTTGAAATAAAGAGAAAGGATTCCCCTGAAATCCTGCACCTGTGCAAGCTTTTTCATCAGCCAGTTTTCGTGGTCCTGATAGAAAAGATCAATGGCTGCTTCAAGAAGGTCCTTCTTAGCGTGGAAATGATGATATATTGCCCCCTTGGTCATGCCGCACTTGTCTGCAATAAGACTGATACTGGTTTTTTCATACCCTTCGTTGACGAAGGATCTGAGACTCTCCAGAATTATTTGTTCCCGTGTATTCATATTTTCACACATACCGGTCGTATAGTAGGATGTCAATTCAAATTTTTAAAACAGTATGGTTTGCATGTTTGTAATATTTAATAGAACAATACTCTGTGCAAGCGGGAGGAAGATGATTTAATCAGATATCTTCTTTTTGTTTATATTATCGGCTTTAAAAGAAAGCAGAAAAAGAATCGCCGTGATGCCCAGACACAAAAGGGCCGCAGGGCGGTAACTCCCGAGGTGACTGAAGGAGATGCTGAAGAGATAGGGGCCCAGTGCACTCCCGGCAACAGCCCAGGCGAAGGAATACCCGGCTATTTCTCCCAGGTGTTTTAATCCGTAGAACCTCGGCCATGTAATGCTCGAAAGGACCCCGAAGGTCCCCCCGGCGATACCGTTTCCCAGAATCAGCAGCCAGAGAGAAAATCCCTGGGGTGCGAGAAACTGGAGGGCCGTCATGGAAAACATGAGCCCCAGGGCATGGGTGATAAGAACATATTTCAGTCTGATGTAGTCACTGAGCCAGCTGCCGAAAAGATGAAATAAAACTGATATGACAGAGGCAGGAAGGAAAATTGCAATCGCCTCTTCGCGGCTCATGGCGGCAGATTTAAAGATTGAAACTATATGAAATGTCGTTGCGGTTACAAAAAGTGAAAACATCGTCAGGGTCAGGGTGAATATCCAGAAGGCGTAGGTTTTTCGGGCTTCACCGAGAGTGTAGTCTTTTTCAGCGGTTGCAGGGGGCTTTGAATTGTTTTTTTTCAGGGGAGGAAGATTACCGTCAGGTTTCAGGCCGCATTCTTCAGGATTGTCACGGAAGAAAACTAAAACGGCCACTGAAAAGAGAAGGCCGATAATTGCAGCCATGTAAAGCCAGGCTCCCTGCCAGCCTTTGCTCATAATCAGCTGATTGATCGCCCTCGGTGAATAGGAAAATCCGAAGGACACAAAGACCCCCATGAGACCATTGGCAAGTCCCCGGTGATGGTCAAACCATTTCATCACCATATTTCGGGAAACCATGGTGAGTACTCCCTGGCCGAGAAATCTGAGAAGAAAAAACCCGGCAATCATTATGGCCATGGTGACCAGGTAAGGGGGGAGGTCAGAAAAAATGCCCTGCATGGTACGGGCATGTGAATCGATTCCTGAAAAGATGAAAAGGACAAAACCGAGAAGCAGGGCCGTGATAGAAGCCATGATTCTCGCCCCGAAGCGGTCATACAGTCTCCCGGCGCGGCGCAGCAGCAAAGCACTGATGATGGTCCCAGCAAGGTAGGCAAAGCTGATCTGGTCCCTTGTAATATTGAGCACCTCAATGAGACTATCGGTAAATACCGATACTCCCATGGTTTGCCCCGGGATGCTCATGATGACGCCCAATGTCCCTGCCAGAAGGATGATCCATCCGTAGAAGAGGGGAGAACCTGATGGAGAGAAGGGTATTCCGTTAAAACGGCTTTTAAAAGATTTTTGCTGCTTCTGGTTCATGCCGTAACTGGCTCCTGAATAAATAAACTGACAGGCGGCATACTATAGATTGAAGCTGTTTTTTGTCAAGAAATGGAATGACGGGTTAAAAAAAAGAGAACATGCTTTCTTTGTGACTGGCAGGGTTTTATTTGTCGGTGTTAAAAATGTTATACATTGCCCGTCCCAGAGTATCGAGTGAGTAGGGTTTTTGAATAAAACCCTGGACTCCAAGATCCATGATTTCCTTTATTCGTTTGTCGTGTCTAAAGCCGGAGGAAAGAAGCACCCTGACTGATGGGTCGATATTTTTTAGTTTTATGTAAACTTCCTTTCCCGATATTTCAGGCATTACCATGTCGAGAAGTATCCCTTTGATTTCGTGGTGATGTTTTTTGAAATACTCAAGTGCTGCGCGTCCTGTCTCAAGGGATATTGGTTCATACCCGCATTCCAGGAGGATGTCGCTGGAGGTAGTACGCATGATTTCTTCGTCATCAATAATGAGGATTTTCCCTTCGCCACGGCAAATGTTTTTAATTACTTCATTAGCCGGTCTGTCGTCATTGTGTGCCCTTTCAGCAACAGGAAGGTATAGAGAGAAGTGTGAGCCAATGCCAACCTCTGAGTAAACATCGATAAAACCCCTGTGCTGGTTTATAATGTTGTATACCATTGAGAGACCAAGCCCCGTCCCTTTTTCTTTTTCCTTTGTTGTGTAAAATGGTGTAAAAATTTTGGAAATGGTATCATTATCCATGCCGACACCGGTATCTTTCACTGAAATAAGATGGTAGTAGGCCTTGGTTGCCTCAGCGTGAGTGTTGCAAAAATGCCTGTCTGCATAAATTTTTTCTACCGATATTTCAAGCTCTCCTCCCCATGGCTCATTTTTGTTCCGCATAACTGTCATTGCATGGGAGGCGTTGACACAGAGATTAAGGAGCACCTGTTCGATCTGGGGACCGTCAGCAATTACCATGGCAGGTTTCGGAAAATGCCTTGATTTGATTTTTATGGATTTATCAAAGGAATTTTCGCAGATTTTAAGAATGGTTGTAGCGATCTGGTTGCAGTCAACAGGTAAAAGATTAAGGTCCTGTTTTCTTGAAAGAGTAAGGAGCTGTGTTACCATGTCTCTGGCCCTGACTGATGAGTCTTCCATCAGGTTCAGGTAACTGATTATTTTTTCTGTTTCCAGTTTTTCATTTTTAGTGAATTTGTGTTTGAGAATGGTGATAGTGCCAAATATTCCTGTTAATACATTATTGAAATCATGGGCGAGCCCTCCTGCCAGGGTGCCGACTATTTCCATTTTTTGTGCCTGTCTCAATTGGGCTTCTTTTTTTTCAAGCTCTGAGATGTTATCGATGCGAAGCACGGTTCCGTCTATTCCCTCGGTTATCAGGGGATAAAGTATTATGTTGTAGATGTTTGTTTCATTGTGAAGGGTAACTTTAATCTTTTCAAATTTTACCGGTGCGGTGTCTGTAAAGTTTTTGCTGGTGTAGAGAATATCTGCGTTTAATTCGGGAAAGACATTTTCAAGGGAGAGTTTCATGGCTTGAGACGCGGTAACTCCTGTTGTCTCTTCGGCTTGATTATTCCAGTGAGTAATCTTTCCTTCGTTGTCGAGGCCGATGATAATTGAAGGCATGGAGTTGATGACATTGTTGAGGTAATTTTGAACTTCATGGAGTTCTTTTGACTGTGTTTCAATAACAGAAAAGACATTGGTGAGACGCATGGAAAGAAGAATTGACTGGGCGAGAATAAAGCCGAATATTCCAAGGGGCATATAATCATAGCTGTCGATGATTCCATTGTCGTCGAGTAGAAAAAGAATCATTGCCCCAAAGAGAAAAAAGTATCCCGCTAAAAAAATTACTGCGCCTTCTCGTTTTCGAAAAGCAGCAACAAAAAGAGCCATGAAAACATAAAGCAGTGAAAACAAAATTATAATCTGGTAGCTTACTGCGGTATAAGTATATATTAGTGCCGGAGTAAGGATAACAATCCCGATATAAACTGCTGCTGTCCATTGAATAATTCTGAGAAGCAATTTTGGAAATTCCTGCGGATAGAGGCGGTGAATAAAGGAGACAAAAAAAGGAAGTGTCAAGTACCCGCTCAAATAGTACATTTTGTAAAGAAAGCCCCAGCTTAGATTAGGGGCAAATTCAAGCAAAAAGTTATTATCAAAGATGACCCTCAGAGCAAAAAAGAAACACACTGCTGCAAATAAAAGGGTAGATTTGTCATTTTTTCTGAACCAGAAGAGGCCAAAGTGGTAAAAGGCCATAATGAGCAGGCTGCCAAAAAGAAAAAGTTCAAATGCCCTGATCTGTTCTCTTCTGCTC
>Ga0209475_10003462_pt1 | contig 14492 bp, 15 predicted proteins | sample tdDd471_FD_187128 | JGI IMG/M metagenome (GOLD analysis project Ga0209475, IMG submission 187128) | Marine sediment microbial communities from the Atlantic coast under amendment with organic carbon and nitrate - tdDd47.1 (SPAdes)... | ecosystem: Environmental > Aquatic > Marine > Coastal >... | reverse complement strand
GGAGTAGGGGTCATATCCGGCTCTGGCGGCCAGTTCAATGCCCATCTGGTCGGCTTCGGACTCCGCCGTTCTGCTGTTTGGCAAGGTGATTGCTGTTGCAGCGGCAAGAGAACTACCGGTCAGAATGGCTCCTTTATAGACACTATCTCCGGCAGCAATGGCCACGCCACCCATGCCGAGTTGAGTCGCCATTGCTATGGACATCTGCTCAGCTGTATGATTGGCAAGTGCGTGGGAAATTTCATGGCCCATAACCTGGGCTATCTCGTCATCAGTGGCATTGAGTTTGTCGATCAGGCCTGTATAGATGGCCATTTTTCCACCGGCCATACACCAGGCATTGACCATCTCTGGATCATCAATGACCTTGACACTCCAATCCCAGTTTCTGGTATGTGGATAGAGTTGAATGGCCTGGGCAATGAGACGACCGGTTATGAGTTTAACCCGCTGAGAAGTTCTTGCATCAGAATCGACTTTTCCTTCTTTTTGCAGGGGCAGGAGGGTTTGCACATACGCCTCGCGGGAAGAGCTAATGGCTTCTTCAGGGGAGACGAGGAGCAGCTGAGAACGACCCGTTGGGCTAGTGGCGCATGCCGAGAGTGTAAAGAGGACAAAGAGTAGGAAGAAATTTTTCATTACGGACCTTTTAGTGGCTAAAATATGATTACCCGTTATTTCCTGCGAGATGTAATATTAACAGTTTTTTTAAGTACTCTGGAGTGGGATAAAATGTACTCTAAGACTCTAGTATACCGGCGACAAAGGTAATAGCAAGCCTATATCTGACAATCAGCAAAGTTGGGCTTGTCACTGATTGCTATCGTCGCTATGGTAACACTGACCGTAATATAAAAAGAGAATTTTAACATATCAGGACACCTATGACCGGCAACCCAAACCTGGAAAAACTGCAATATCTCTGGCTGCAGCAGCTGCTCCTTGAGTTTGAAGAAATCTGCATGATGTACGGTCTGCAGTTGCGGCCACCAGTCTTTGAGATCACGGATGCCCAAAAAGAGCTTGGCGCCTGGTGCCAGGCCACTAGAACCTTGCGGCTCAGTCGCCATTTGATCATTAATTATTCCTGGTCGGTGACCATGCAGGTGCTGAAGCATGAAATGGCACATCAGCTCTGTAGTGAACAGTTTCAAATCGAAGGAGCACCCCATGGTGAAATGTTCCAACAGGCCTGTGAGATGCTGGGAGTCCTCCCCGAGTATCGCCGATCCGGGACTCCGGTGATTGAGATGGTGGAACTGGCAACCGGCATATCGAGAATCACCCAAAGAGGACGGGAATGTTTGGCCAGAGTGGAAAAACTCCTGGCCCTCTCCCAGTCGTCCAATGAACATGAGGCCGCGCTGGCCATGCAGAAGGCCAACGAGTTGATTGAAAAAAACCATATGCAGGGGCTTGGTAACAATCAGGAGTACCGCTATGGTTATGGGATAATTGATCGAAAAAGAAAACGAATAGAGAGTTATCAGCGGCGTATCTGTACCATCCTTCACGATTTTTTCTTTGTCAGGGTTGTGCTGGCCAGCCTATATGATCCTTTGCGCAATGATACCTTTAAAACCATTGAACTTCTAGGCACTAAAGAGAATGTGACCATTGCAGAATATTGTTACCATTTCCTGGAAAACAGGCTTGCTTCGCTCTGGTCTATAAACAGGCACCGCTTTAAAGGCTCGGCCAGAACTGAAAAAAACAGCTACTATCTCGGGCTGCTGCGTGGCTTTTATCAGAAACTGCAGGAGCAGAAGAAAGGTAAAGAGGGCCTTCCCGTAGAGGCCCGGCTGGGCGATCTGGTTGTTGCTGAAGAAAAAAGGCTTGAGGTGTTTGTGGGGATGCGCTTTCCCCGACTCAGAAAGGCATCGAAAAGTGGGGTGAAGGTGTATGGCGGCACCTATGAGGAAGGGGTCGCAACGGGGAAAAACATCTCCTTTTCAGAAGGGCTCGCCGGTAAAAATAAAAGCTTCGGTGGATTGCTGCCGAGATGAGTCTTTACTCACTATTGAGGGAAAATGATCGCTGCATTTAATCGTCGTCGAAAATTCGATCCCATGGATTATCCTCGCATTTTTCGTTTTGTTATGAGTAGCTGGCCGCCTTATCTGGGGGCTGGTATTGCTGTTGAAGATATCAGCCGGGATTGGCGGATCGTCCGTGTGGCAATGAAATTGCGCTGGTATAACCGCAACTATGTGAACAGCCATTTTGGGGGCAACCTGTTTTCCATGACCGACCCGTTTTATATGCTGATGCTTATTCGTAACCTTGGCTGGCAGTATATCGTCTGGGATACGTCGGCAAAAATAAAATTCATTCAGCCTGGTCGTGGTAAGGTTTCGGCAACATTTACCCTAGATGAAAAACGTTTGGATGAGATCCGTCAAAAAGCCGCCTTGGGCGAAAAGCTGTTGGAGCGGTTTCGTGCAGATGTGCTGGATGAAGAGGGGGCACGGGTTGCTGTTGTAACCAAGACTCTTTATATTAAAAAGAAGGTTTCCAAGTCAGAAAGTCATCAGTAGTTCCTTTGTAAAGTAATATCTGCATACCCCAGAGAGAGGATAAAATGGAAAAAACAATAGCTGCTTCACCCCGTATTCTCTCTTTTGGCTGGAGGAAAATGGAGGTTGAGATTGTCGGCAGGGGTAAGGACTTCAAATTATGGCCCGGCGGTGGCAGGTCCTGGGACTGGTCGGAGCATGGAACAGGACACAGCAAGGGGATTCAGCAGGGGGATGTCCAAGAACTTATAACCAATGGCTGCCAGGTGGTTGTCTTGAGCACAGGCAGACTAAAGAGGCTCAAGGTGCCGCAGATTGTCGTTGACACCCTGAAGGCACAATCTATTAAAGTGCTTGTTGTCGATACCAAAAAAGCAATTCAGCTCTATAACGATTATGCGGAAAAAGGGATAGCGGTTGGCGGCCTTTTTCACTCCACCTGTTAAAGCCCGAAAATCAGTAAAAAGGGTCTCCGACTGCCTCTCTTCCTCAATATAATACTACGTTCAGTTTGCCAGTAAGTGCAGCGTCAGAATTTATTTTCCTGTGGCAGCTTTTGCAAAGTTACTGAGTGCATGAGTGATTTTCTTTACGACCTCATCACACCCTTTTATGTCGTGGCGGGTAACTATGTATTCAGGGTCATTATATGATAACCAGGTTTGGCCGTTTTCATCTTCCCAAAATAATGCTTTTTGAGGAAGGTCAATGGCAACAGTCTGAGCACATTGCATCAAGGGTGTTCCTACCTGAGGATTTTCAAAGATAATTAATTCTGTAGGCCGTAATTGTTTGCCAACTTTTGCTGCACCTTCTGAATGGTTGATTCTGCTAAAAATTGTCATTCCTTTTGTTTTTAATACTTTTTCAAAACGATCAGCTGTAGCGGATACATTGTACGCGCTCTTCGTAGTGACAAGGCCATTGTCAGCAATAGCCACCGACGAGAAGATAAAAATTATCCACTCATATGAGGGCTGGTATTTGTTGGCTACCTGTTCTGCATGAATGCAACTTCTGATATGCGCTTGCCAAGATTTTTGGCGGTATTAATACCAACCACATCCTCTTGATAGCCATCTGGGTGGTTCCCCCAGGCAATTCCTCCAAAATGGTCCCCATCCCCAACAATGATCATATCATGGATCATCATTGCAGCATGCACTGCCTGGATGGTGAGTTCCTGGCCGCCGTTGCGAGAGCCACCGACAGTTATCACCCCACCCAGTTTATTTTTAAAGAGAAAACCATTACGCCGATAAAGAACAGACCTGTCGAGAAATGCCTTGGCCTGGCTTGTCATTGATCCCATATAAACCGGGGTTGCTATAATTATTCCTGCAACAGTTGGGTCGGCAAACTTTGGGATCAGCTGCTGAAAATCATCCTGCTGACTACAAAGAACTCCCTTTTTACATTTATCACAAGAGATGCATCCGTTGATCTTAAGAGGAGCGAGATCTATCAGTTCAACCTCAAGGGATTTTTCTAAGACCTGAGCTGTATGCTGTACCTCCTCAAGACACTTCTCCAGGAGAAAATGGGTGGATTTACTTTTTCTTGGGCTAGCTGAAACACCTATTATTTTCATTGTGATACTTCTCCTTTATTTTGTAGGTTCTATTTTTGTACCAACCTTTTTTACCGCAGTTTTAATTGCTTTATTTATTACACTGGGATCAACATGATGTCTTCTAGTTTTACCACTCCGTGGGTCTGTTGATATCACTAACCCACCACCAAAACAAGATCAAAGGTTCGTAGAGTTATGGTTAGATATGGCGAAGTTGCTGATCAGAACTATAGGTGGTATCTATGCAATACAATTATTATCGCAGAAAACAATTTTCTGTTATGACCTTGGAATAAGGTAGCTGTAAACATGCTACCCAGCCACCTGCTAACTAATTATTGATAAAAAAATGATACAATATCCTCGTGTTACAACAAAATTGGTGATACTTCTTGGAAACCCTCTTGGCCACTCCATTTCTCCTCCCATGCACAATCGTGTTTTCGAAAAACTCGGGATGAATTATTGCTATATGCCCGTGGAGGTTACTGATAAAAATCTTAAAAAAGTGTTTTCAGGCCTCTCTGAGATGAATGTCGCTGGATTTAATGTCACCATTCCTCATAAAATTAATATCATAGAATATTTGGACGAATTAGATCCCCTTGCAGCCACAATTGGAGCAGTGAATACCATATGTGTCAAAGATGGCAAGACGAAGGGGTATAATACAGACGGCGAAGGTTTTATGCGGTCTCTAGAAAAGGAGGCACATATTACCGTTAAAGGAAAGCGGGTGTTCCTCCTAGGATGCGGAGGCGCCGCACGGGCCATAGCAATGACACTTGCGTTTCATGGGGCGGAAAGGATATTCATTCACAACCGTACCGCTAAAAAAGCGGATGGGCTGGCCGATGAAATCAATAAAAAAATATGCTCCTGTGCCGAGGTCGTGGAGTCGCCGGAAGACCAGCAAAAAGCAATACAAAGCTGCGATATACTCATAAATAGTACAAGTTTAGGCATGCACCCTTATGTGGATGTATTACCGATTGATGAATCACTCTTATCAGCAGAATTAATTGTAGCCGATATCGTCTACAATCCATTGATGACTAAACTGCTCAAAACGGCCAGGAGCAGAGGATGCACCATTGTTCCCGGTCTCGGAATGCTTGTTTATCAGGGTGCCGCAGCGTTTAAACTTTTTACAGGTGTTGAGCCCCTTGTCGATGAAATGTCGGAAGTAGTTTACTCCCTTATGGCGTCGAAATAATAGCTTCAGAAAGGAGCTTCTAACTCTTGAATCACTGTTAATTTTTCTGGATTACTGGTTGTAGAGCAAAGCCATACCGTTCCTCAGCCCCTCTATTGGGATTTGACCAGGTGCGGAGGCCTGCATGCCAATGGCAAAGGTAATATCGGATCCAAACAGACCACCTGCTAATCTGCTAACGGCGCCTTCCGGTCCCATGGACATCGTCACTATGGGGATCTGTACCGTTTCGTTTCTAGCCTTATTTGTGGCACTTAAAAGAGTCAATACATCTCCGTAATTACCCGGCATTACGGCAAGTTTAGAGATGTCGGCACCTGCAGTTTGAGCTTCAACCAGCTTGGCATAGATAAAAGCCTCACTGGGGGTCTCTTTAAAGTTATGGTATGAAAGGATTAATTTGACATTATTTGCCCTGGCGCACTCTTTTATTGAATGGATAAATCCTCTATCGTTACAAAGCTCTACATCGATAATATCAACATCGCCGGACTCCATTGACGCAACGATTAACTCCAGCCTATTTTCCTGGGAAATCTCCTGCAGCCCCCCTTCCTGATCAATTCGACAGGTAAATAGCAGAGGAACCTCGCCAATGGTAGTGCGTAGCTCCTTTAAAAGAGACAAACATTCTTCTGTATTTTCTACCTTGTCGAAAGCATCGATACGCCACTCAAGCAGATCAGGCTTCAATGCAACCAACGTTTCGGCCTCCTGAAGAACCGTGGCTCTTGTTTTACCTACCAGCGGCAGGCATATCAATGGCTTGGGACCTCCAATTACTGCACCTCGTACAGTTACCTGCAATTTGCTCTGTTGCCTCATGGTACGTTATCCCTGTTTGATATTTACTCGAGATTACTTAACGCTCTAAAATATAGGAGTTAATCTACGGTATTTTACTCAACATCACAAGATTGCTGATAAATGAGTAAACGATTCATGTGCCCTGGAAGAGGATGTTTCAGGGTTTTTACTAGAAATGCGACAGCATTACTATCGCTGGGGGGAGGGGGGCGGCGTCAACAATGATTACAATGAGAAGATGTTATCTTCACACCCTACTCATTGGCAAGGAGTGAGCTTGCGCATTTGAATTTCCCACTTAGGTTGTCTCTGATTTATTTCCATTTTATAATGTGTGTTTACTTCATTGTTTTGCAAACTGATCTCTGTTAGCTTAGCGCTTCAAAACAACCACAATGCAAGATGAGGCTTTCGATGAATTAACATTTGTTTTCCTCTATTAATATCAAATAATTGCCATAGCCTCTTACACACATTTCTTAGAATCAATATCATGCAATACAACGAAAATAAAAACATAATCTTGACGGGCTTTATGGGTACAGGAAAAACTACTGTAGGCAAATTGCTGGCCAAGAAATTGAAGCGTGAGTTTATTGATACGGACCAATTGATTGAAGAACGTCAAGGGGTAACTATCCCTCAAATTTTTACCGATTTGGGTGAGTCGGCCTTTCGTAAGATGGAAGCGGACATTGCAGAAGAATTGGGACAAAGAGAAGGATTAGTTATCTCAACAGGCGGGCGTCTGATGTTAGACCCCGGCAACGTAGCGGCATTAAGCAGCACAGGTAGGGTTTTTTGCCTGGTCGCCACTCCACAAGAGATATTGTCACGCTTAGAAAGCGACAGAGATAATCACAGGCCGTTACTTGACGTACCCAATCCAAGCGAACAAATTGTGGAGCTCTTACAGGAAAGGAAAAAAGGGTATCGGCGTTTTCTTAAATTAACAACGGATGGAAAACCGCCAGCTGACGTAGCAGAGAATTTGCTTTGTTTGATGCAAAGAAGGCCGCGACATTTTGCTATTGATAATCCGGTTCAACCATATGAATTCATAGTTGGTAACGGTATTTTACCTTTTACCCGTCTGCTCGCTGGAGCCGAAGGTATGCTGGTGGTAATTACCGATACAGTTGTAGGAAAACTGTATGCCCAAAGCTGTGGATCTGTTGATCATGTCATCACAATCCCATCAAGTAGCCATCACAAAACATTGACTACCGTTCAAGCTATATATGATCAACTTATAGAGGTAGGATTTGATAGGTCCGGTACAATAATTGCGTTAGGGGGTAGCGTAGTTGGAGATATTACCGGCTTTGTTGCTGCCACATATATGCGCGGGGTCAATTTAGTGCAATGCCCTACCAGTTTATTGGCCATGGCCGACACCAGTATTGGAGGTAAAAATAGTATTGATTTACCCCAAGGTAAAAATTTAATAGGCAGTTTCAAACAACCATCAATCGTTTTAGCAGACGTGGCCACACTAACGACTCTTCCTCCAGAAGAATTAATCTCTGGCATGGCCGAAGTGGTTAAACACGGTTTTCTTGCAGACACTGATCTTTTGGAAAAAATTGAGCGCGGAAACTGGCCCATGAAAACTGATTTTCTTCACTCCTCTTCATCTGAGATTCAAACACTTGTCGCTCAAGCTATACAGGTGAAAATTGCCATTGTGCAGGACGACCCCTTTGATGAAGGCATAAGGATTCATTTAAATTTGGGCCACACTTTTGCCCACGCCATTGAAAAAGTAAGTAAAAATGAAGTACGACATGGTGAGGCTGTTGCTATGGGACTTGCTGCAGCTGCAGACTTATCTGTAAGATTGGGGTGTTGTGATCGTCATCTAAAAGATCGCATCGATTTCGTTTTAGGTAAAGTTGGTTTGCCAAGTCGAATTCCAGCAACTTTTTCACCTGAGTTATTACTTGATGCTATGAGCCTTGATAAGAAAAGATTAGCACAATCATTTCGCATAGTGCTTCCTGTGAAGGTCGGTCAAGTATTTGTTGCAAACGATGTCGACGACGAAGATATTCTTAAAACCCTTCAAACCATGTCCAGTTCTAATGTCTCTGCATAAATGAGGCGGTGTTTTTGCTTACCGTATGATGTGTCCTCACGCTTCTTTTTTCTGGCGGTGATCGTTCATTATCAAAGACAAGTACTCGTCAACTCAGCCATTAGCATTTTAACTTTTCCATAAGGGGGAAAACTGAAATGAACACAATTGAAAACCCAAGGTCTCCTGTACCACCATTCGATGCCGAAGCCGCAACCCAAAAAGTACGCATGGCCGAGGATGCCTGGAATACTCGCAACCCTGAGAAAGTTTCACTCGCTTATACTCAAGATAGCATCTGGCGCAACCGCTCTCATTTTTTAACGGGCCGCGAAGCTATCGTGCAGTTTCTCACTCGAAAGTGGGACAAGGAATTGGATTACCGCCTCATCAAAGAACTTTGGGCGTTTCATGACAATCGAATAGCGGTACGCTTTGCCTACGAGTGGCATGACGACTCAGGCCATTGGTATCGTTCCTACGGCAACGAAAACTGGGAGTTTGATAAGCATGGGTTCATGCAGCGACGCATCGCCAGCATAAACGACCTGCCAATTCGAGAGGGTGAACGGAAGTATCATTGGCCACTAGGACGCCGGCCCGATGATCATCCGACCCTGTCCGAACTTGATTTGTGATGCCAATTAGATATCGACTAGCAAGGCTAATACAGCCGACGCTACAAAACGGTGCAGCTGATTTGCGGCGTTATGAGATTAAAAAAAAATGAAACCCTCCAAACTAATAAAAGAATCTGGAATCATAAGTTTGGGAGATCAATTTATTTCCATCAGATTGATTAAGGAAAAAATTAAAAAACATAATAATGTTTCTGTACTTGAAGAAGAGACTGATTTTGTAAAGATGAGGGTCTATAGAATTGGTAGGTTATTTGGAGGACCATGGCTTGGCCCCTACCCAACCATTTCTTACAAAATAGAAAGAACACAGGAAAAAACGTTGCTCCATTATAATTATTCTTGGCCAGAATATTTCATGGCTATTTTTGCAGCAATATTCCTTGGTTTAATGGCTAGTATCACAATGTCTATTACTCCTAATTATGACCTTTATGATTTGAAATTTATGGTTATGCTTTCAGTTGGTTTAGGTCTTTTATTTTTAGTCTTCCTGTACTTAGATATTTCGTACTATAAAAACTTAATTGAAAAAGAATTAAAAAAATAGAAAAGTTATAACCAGGCGTTCGAGAACGCTCCATTGCATTGCGCTCGGACTCGATGAAGCTCGCCGCTGTACTAAATGTTATATGTATAAATGAAAAATTCACAGCATGATTGATCACTTAAGTGTGTTTTTAAGAAAAATTGTTTGGTTAAAACCACTGTTTTTCCTTACAACTGTTGCTGCAATCATTGTGTTTGCCTACGTAGTGTTCATTGAAAATGGTGCAGGTAAAGAAGTCTATATCATTCCATGTGTAATTGGTGTGCTGTGGTCGCTTGTCTGTTTACTTTTATTATCCGCATTTCCCCATGTGCCACCAAAGCCTGAGATGCAACAGTGCTTTTTAAAACGTCTAAAAATCAGGTTGGCTAGGGGGTGTTATTACATCGTCTTATTGATATTTGTCGTGTTAAGTGCGTCAGCTTTATTGCTTACATTTAGGCTACTGGCTGTTTGGCGAGCAGACTTTTTAACATAAAATTTCGCTTAAGGCACTATTACCCCGTCCTACGGATTCATAGCAGTAAAAGAATAAAGCAATAACACAATTTGTAGGGTGTTATTCAAACGATAACAGTGGAGTAAGTACCATATGACAAGCCACTTAACACAGACCGCAATACCTTCCAGCTATTTCGAACGTAGTTGCTGTCTCAAAATGAATAAATTACTCAATTATCCTGCTGTAAATGTTGCGGTAGGTTAGTCGCTTTGAAAAGTAGTGAATTATTGGAGAGTTATTATGTCGAAACCTATAGAAATCCTGCGTGGAGTTGTGCATCCCTGGTATTGCGACAATTTCGGCCATATGAATGTCCGCTGGTATAGTCATTTTTTCGATGATGCCGCATTTCACCTTTGGCCGCTTTACTGGGGGAGCCACAAAAAAATGCAGGCTGAGTTTGGAATTCATACAGTTACAGCCTCGGCAAAGATACAGTTCTTGCAGGAACTGGTAGCAGGAGATCTGATTTTAGTAGATAGTTTACTGACCGGTATTGGCCGAAAAAGTTGCACTTTTACAGAGCGAATGTTGCATGTTGACACGAAGGAAGTGCATGCCACCTACGAAACTATTGAAGTCTTCTTTGATCCACAAACCCGCAAGTCAGCAGAAATACCGGCTTCAATCAAGCAGGCGCTTGAAAATTCATAACCAATCGCTCAACAGGACCACTGAAGGCTCCGTGGCCCTATTTAGGGGATAATTCTGTTGAGGCCCATTACGAGTAGGTACAAACAGGTTGGGTAACTATTTTTAGGTACATCTTGTTGAAAATAAAGAGAAAAAATATTCAAGAATATCTGCGCCAGAACGCAGTGCGCGTATGGTTGAGACTATTTTGGGTTGCAAATGGTCCCTGACAGTTTACAGGCTGTTAGCTGATGGTTTTAAAAGGCCGGGACAAATGGTTCGACAGGTTGAAGGGTTGTCGTCTAAGGTTTTAAATGAATGTCTCAGGAAGAATGTAAAATTTAATATTATTGAACGCATTGAGTATTCTGAGATTCCACCCAGAGTTGAGTATAAAGTAACACCCTTTGGCAGAAAATTTGTTGATATTTTGGACCAGTTAGAAGGATTGCAATCTGAGATTGAGACTGAAATATAGAAAACTGCACTGCTGGGAAAATTTTCCTGCATATGGTTTCTCAATTCTGTATGTGCTTTGGTCCGTTGCAGGAAAGAATACTCTTCCTCACAGGTCGTGATCCTTCCGAATGCGCAAAAACGATGGGAATTTCGGAATTCCCGACTGATACGTGCCATAAAATTTGAAAGTAATAACCGCGCCTACAGGCGGCGGCGTTTCTCTTTCAGCATCGCTGAAGCCGCCTCCAATTTTAAATTGCCTGCCGTCGTCAAGCTCAACCAGCAGGGAGCCAAGTCGCCCCTTATTCCTTCCTTTTCCCGGCAGATGCGCTACCACCGTTGCTTCGGCATCCAGATGGTTTTTCACCTTGAGAATCTCCGTACTGCGTCCGGCTTTGTAGCGGGCATCCGGTTTGCGGACGATTAATCCTTCTCCGCCAAGTCTTTCGATTCTCTGTAACTCCTGCTCAAGTTGTGCGTGATTGCGAACCTTGGTCTGCAAAATGACAAAGGCATAAGCGGATGGGTGTCGTGCAAACCAGTTCTTGGCTTCAGCTATCCGGTGGGTAAAGCCACCGTCAGCTTTTGGTACATCGAAAATGGCGAATTTCAACTGTAGCCAGCCATTATGGGGCTGCTGTTTCTTGACGATAGAGATAGTCTGTTCAAAACTATGGCGTCCTGCCCAGATCTCGCCTTCCAGGGGGAAAGGTGGCAGGTCACGGATAAAGGCTGCCGGGGGATTAAAGACTGTACCGTTTTTTGACAACAACTGTTTGCCGTCCCAGTAGCCGCGAACCCCGTCGAGCTTCTCGCTCATCAGCCAACCGGAGACATCCTTTTGTCCCATATAGACCTGCGGCAGCATATGTTCAGCGGCGTGGGACTGTGCAGCTAACATTACCCTTAAACATACCAGCAGGCAGACAAGTTTTCCCCGCAACCTAAGATATACAGAATTCATCCATTTCCTCCATGCGGAAATTTAGTACTGATAGATTTTGACCAACTTTATTGCAACCCGTCAAATAGTACCAACTGCCTCTGGATAATCTCTTACAGCCGAGTTTTATTGCTGATGTCGTACCTGGTGCTAACCGGCACAAAGCTTTTTAACCAATGTGCAAAAAGTATTAAGGGAATAGCTATTTTGAAAATAACATGCGTTGACAAATTCTGTAGAGTCGAATAGAAAAGTTTGTATCGCTAGGGGTGCAGTGGATGCTGAGAGGATAATATCCAACCCTATGAACCTGATCCGGGTAATGCCGGCGAAGGGAAGCGGCCTGCTTGGAACCGAGGTTTCGGAGCACGAAGAATGGCCAGATGCCGCTTTCCCAATATGGGAAGGTGGCTTTTTTTTTGCTTTTTACTGACAGGAAGAGCTATGGAAATTGAGGTACGTGTCAATGGAATCGATGAGCGGGTGAAGGAGTGCACACTCGAAGGCCTCGTTGAACAAAAGGGACTAGCTGCCGCTTCATTGGTGGTGGAATGTAATGGCCGGATAGTTAAACAGGCCGATTGGAGCAAGGTGATGCTTGGGCAGGGAGATGTCCTTGAACTGTTAAATTTCGTAGGAGGAGGTTGAGCCCATGCAGGATGAACAACTGCTCATCGGGGGACACGGTTTTGCCAACCGTCTCTTTACCGGAACAGGAAAGTTTGCAGCGAAAGACTGGATACCCAGGATGCTAGCAGCAAGTGGATCCGAGATGATTACTGTGGCTTTGCGTCGCATTGACAGCGGTGGTGCCAATCAAAACATCCTCGATTTTATCCCTAAAGATGTTGTTCTGCTGCCAAATACCTCAGGAGCCCGTACTGCCGAGGAGGCTGTGCGTATAGCACGCATTGCCAGGGAGGCGGGGTGTGGTAATTTCATTAAAATTGAAGTGATCACCGACATGAAGTACCTCATGCCTGACAATTACGAAACCTTGCGGGCCACAGAGATTCTGGCCCGTGAGGATTTTATCGTCCTGCCCTATGTGCTTCCCGATCTGACCCTGGCCAAGAAGCTGGAAGAAGCGGGCGCCGCTGCCATCATGCCGCTAGGGGCTCCTATTGGTAGCAACCGTGGGCTTGAAACAAAGTCGTTGATTGAGCTGCTCATTGAAAATTGCAAAGTGCCGGTGATTGTAGACGCCGGTATTGGCAGGCCCTCTCATGCAGCTGAGGCTATGGAAATGGGTGCCGATGCGGTTCTTGTGAACACCGCCATTGCCGTTGCAGAAGATCCGGCAATGATGGGCCATGCTTTTTCCCTTGCGGTTGAGGCAGGTCGGCTTGCTTATCTTGCGAAGATAGGCGAAGAGAGTGCAACAGCCCAAGCTTCATCGCCGTTGACCGGCTTTCTTGATTAACCCCTCCAAAGGTTTAATAAGAAAAGAATTTACTAGTTTCTAAAGGGTTGTGGGGGAAATATGTCATTTTATGATGAACTTGAGCGGTACAGGGATTTTGATTTTCAGTCATCTTTTTCAGCGGTAACTCCAGCTCGGGTTGAAGCGGCGCTGGCTAAAGAAAAACTTTCGGAAAATGACTTTCTGGCACTCTTAAGCCCAACGGCATCGGCTTATCTCGAACAGATGGCCAGAAAGGCTAATAGGCTGACCAGCCAGTATTTTGGTCACACAATTCAACTGTTCATTCCGCTCTATATCTCAAATTATTGTGCTAATGAGTGTGTCTATTGCGGTTTTCACCGGGGAAATGATATCAGGCGAAAAAAGCTGAGTCTGGCTGAAGTTGAGGTCGAGGCCAAAGCTATTGCCGACACGGGGATGCGTCATCTGCTTCTCTTGACCGGCGAGGCTCCGGCCATAACACCCATTGATTATCTTGAAGATGTTGTGCGTCTGCTGAAAAAGCATTTTGCCTCGGTGGCAATCGAGATATTTCCACTGGATGTAGAGGATTATCAACGTTTACAGGTGGCAGGGGTTGATGCTTTGACACTTTATCAAGAGGTCTACGATGAAGACCGTTATGGACTTGTTCACAGGGCGGGAAGAAAAACCGATTATCGCTACCGCTTGGATGCACCTGAACGGGGAGCAAAAGCAGGATTTCGCATGGTGAATGTCGGGCCTCTGCTCGGGCTTGGAGAGGTGCGCAGTGAGGTCTTCTTTAGTGGGCTCCATGCCAAATACCTCGATGATAGTTTTTTGCAGACAGAAATCAGTCTTTCTCTGCCGCGAATGAATCCTGCGGAGGGCAATTACCATGCTGAATTTGAGGCCGATGACAGGAGCTTTGTGCAGTTTATGACGGCGCTGCGCTGCTTTCTCCCAAGAGCAGGAATAACGGTTTCGACTAGGGAGAGCCCTGCTCTTCGCGACAAGCTGATTCGACTCGGGGCCACTCGATTTTCTGCAGGTTCATGCACGGGGGTGGGGGGCTATGGAGAACGACAGGAAACAGGCACCCCGCAGTTTGAGATATCCGATGAGCGAAGCGTGGATGAGGTTGTGGAGGCGATACGTGATGCCGGGTATCAGCCGGTATATAAAGATTGG
>Ga0209475_10003460_pt1 | contig 14506 bp, 10 predicted proteins | sample tdDd471_FD_187128 | JGI IMG/M metagenome (GOLD analysis project Ga0209475, IMG submission 187128) | Marine sediment microbial communities from the Atlantic coast under amendment with organic carbon and nitrate - tdDd47.1 (SPAdes)... | ecosystem: Environmental > Aquatic > Marine > Coastal >... | reverse complement strand
GGGAGACGCGCCCGACGATCCCGCCCGACCGCGTCCGCTATCTCGCCGAAATCGTCGAGAACTCCGAGGCGTACGAGCGATTCGTGGACGAGCAGGTCTCGATCGCGCGACGGCTCTATCGCCTGCGCGGCACGATCGACATTCTGGACGAGTCCCCCACACGCGAGGAACTGACCAAGCTGTACGACGAACTCGAGGCGACGCTTCACCACGAGTGCCGCGCGCTGCTGCGCGAGTGGCCGGAGACGAAGGAGCGCGCCACCGCGGACGTCTACCAGTACAACGTGCGCGGCCGCATCATCGAGCAGCCGCTGTACTCCACTTCGCTCTCGGGATTGCGGATTCCGAAACTGTGCGTGCCCGCCTACGAGGACTGGGGTGACGTTCTGCGCTGGCTGCTGCGGGAGAACCTCCCCGGCCAGTTCCCGTTCACCGCCGGCGTGTTCCCGCTCAAGCGCACGGGCGAGGACCCGGCGCGCATGTTCGCGGGCGAAGGCGGACCGGAGCGCACGAATCGCCGTTTCCACTACGTTTCGATGGGCCAGCCGGCGGCACGTCTGTCGACCGCTTTCGACTCGGTCACGCTGTACGGCGAGGATCCCGACCAGCGCCCCGACATCTACGGCAAGGTCGGCAACTCCGGCGTTTCGATCTGCACCCTCGACGACGCAAAGAAGCTCTACTCGGGATTCGACCTGGCCGATGCGAAGACCTCGGTGTCGATGACGATCAACGGCCCCGCGCCGATGCTGCTCGCGTTCTTCATGAACGCCGCCATCGATCAGCAGTGCGAGCGATACATCGCCGAGAACGGACTCGAGGAACTCGTCGAGGAGAAGATCTCCGGGATCTACGCGAAGAAGGGCGTGCCCCGGCCGACGTACCAGGGCGAGCTTCCGCCGGGCCACAACGGCCTCGGCCTGACGTTGCTCGGCGTGACGGGCGACGAGGTGCTGCCGGCCGATGTCTACGCAAAGATTGCCGCCGACACGATCAAGCGCGTTCGCGGCACCGTGCAGGCGGACATCCTCAAGGAGGACCAGGCGCAGAACACCTGCATCTTCTCTACCGAGTTCGCCCTGCGCATGATGGGCGACATCCAGCAGCACTTCATCGACCACGAAGTGCGCAACTTCTACTCGGTCTCGATTTCCGGCTATCACATCGCCGAGGCGGGGGCGAACCCGATCACGCAGCTGGCCCTCACGCTGGCGAACGGTTTCACCTACGTCGAGTACTACCTCTCGCGCGGCATGCCGATCGACTCGTTCGCGCCGAACCTCAGCTTCTTCTTCAGCAACGGCCTCGATCCGGAGTACTCCGTGATTGGCCGCGTCGCGCGCCGCATCTGGGCCAAGACGATCAAGAACAAGTATGGCGGCAACGAGCGCTCGCAGAAGCTGAAGTACCACATCCAGACGTCCGGCCGTTCGCTGCACGCGCAGGAGATCGCGTTCAACGACATCCGCACCACGTTGCAGGCGCTCTACGCCCTCAACGACAACTGCAACTCGCTGCACACCAACGCGTACGACGAGGCGATCACGACGCCGACCGAGGAGAGCGTCCGCCGCGCACTCGCGATCCAGTTGATCATCAACAAGGAACTCGGCCTCGCGAAGAACGAGAACCCGATCCAAGGCAGCTTCATCATCGAGCAGATGACCGATCTCGTCGAACAGTCGGTGCACAAGGAGTTCCGCGCCATCTCCGAGCGGGGCGGCGTCCTCGGCGCCATGGAGCGCATGTACCAGCGCAGCAAGATTCAGGAGGAGTCGCTGCACTACGAGTCGCTCAAGCACAGCGGCGAGTTGCCCATCGTGGGCGTCAACACCTTCCTCGACTCCGAGGGATCCCCCACCATCATCCCGGACGAGGTGATCCGCTCGACCGAAGAGGAGAAGGAGTACGCCGTCGCCGCGCGCAACGCGTTCCAAACCCGCAACGAAGCGGTCGCCACCAGCGCTCTTGCCGAGTTGCAGCGCGCCGCGGTCGAGAACGGGAACATTTTCTCGGCGCTGATGGAGACGGCCAAGGTGTGCTCGCTGGGACAGATCACACGAGCGCTCTACGAAGTCGGCGGCCAGTACCGCCGCAACATGTAGCCGCCGTGTCGGATCCCATCGCGCCCCTTGATGCGTTCCCGCCCCACTCGGTCGATGAGTGGCGCGCCAAGGTGCCCGCGGACCTCGGGCGCCGGGACCGCGACGGCCTGTTCGTACGACCTCTCTACACCGAAGAGGACCTGCCCTCCGAACTTCCCGACGAACGCCCCGCACCGGCTTGGGAGATCTGGGAGCGTGGCGTCGAGTGGACCGGCGACGGCTGCGACCCGCTGGCGGAACTTCCCGACGACATGGAGGCCGCGTACGACGACATGGTGGCGTACTGCGACGGGGAAGGGCGCGAGATCACGATTTCGACGCTCGCCTATCACGACGCCGGCGCGCACGTCGTGGAAGAGCTCGCCTGTTTCCTCGCGACAGCCTCGAACTACGTGCGCGCCGCCGAACAGCGCGGCCTGACGAAGGCAGCCTTCGCCCGCCACTGCATCCTCCGTCTCGCCGTCGGCCGCGACATCTTCCGCGAGATCGCGAAGCTGCGCGCAGCACGCCTGCTCTGGACTCGTCTCACCGGCGCCCCCGGTTTCATTCACGCCGTGTGCTCCGATCGCACCCTGACGCGCGTCGATCCGTGGAACAACATGATGCGCGTCACGACGCAGGCTTTCGCCGCTGCGAGCGCCGGTGTCGAGGCGATCACGCCCAACGCCTACGACGATGCGGGCGCCGAGCCCGGCGAGTTGGGCCAACGGGTAGCACGCAACACGCTGCTGGTTCTGCGCCACGAGAGCGGACTGGGGGGCGGCCTCGATCCTGCGCACGGCTCGTTCTACATCGAATCGCTCACGCGCGACATCGCCGACGCCGCCTGGAGCCGCTTCAAGGCGATGGAGGCCGCCGACACGTTCGAGGAGCAGCTGCGCGACGGCTCCCTGCTCGAAGCGATCGACCACGAATGGAACCACGGAGCGCTCCCGAACCTGCGCACGCGCCAGCAGCCGGTCACCGGTGTCAGCGAGTTCCCCGCGACGGAGCCGCCGCTTCCCAAGCCGAAAGCTGACGCGGTAGAGCGCCTGCCCATTCGCCACGACGCCGACCCGTTCGAGGCAGTCCGCGACCGCGCGGCCGCCCTCCCCCGCACCCCCACCCTTCTGATCCGCAAGCTCGGTACCGCTCGTGAACACGGCGCCGCATTCGCTTTCGCGCGCAACCTGTTCCTCGCGGGCGGCTTCGAGATCATCGAGGACGGCGATGCGCGGGTCGCATGCGTGTGCGGCCCTGCCCCCGAACCGGCCGTGAAGGCGCTGGAGGATGGTGGAGTCCGACGCGTGATCGTCGCCGAGTCGCTGATGGGCAAAGCGTTCGATGCCGCGGCCCTGCTGGATGCGCTGCTCGACGAGGTGGAGGCATGACTCTTCCCGGCTTCCCGCCGTTCACCCGCGGCCCGTACCCGACCATGTACGTGCAGCGCCCGTGGACGATTCGACAGTACGCCGGTTTTTCGACCGCGGAGGACTCGAACGCGTTTTATCGCCGCAACCTCGCGGCCGGGCAGAAGGGACTTTCGGTCGCCTTCGATCTGGCGACGCACCGCGGTTACGACAGCGATCATCCGCGCGTGACCGGCGACGTCGGGATGGCGGGCGTGGCGATCGACTCGCTGCTGGACATGCGCATCCTGTTCGATCGCATCCCGCTTGATCGCGTGAGCGTGTCGATGACCATGAACGGCGCCGTGCTGCCGATTCTCGCGCTGTACATCGTGGCGGCCGAGGAGCAGGGCGTGGCGCCGGAAGACCTGGCCGGGACGATCCAGAACGACGTCCTCAAGGAATTCATGGTGCGCAACACGTACATCTATCCGCCCGCGGCGTCGATGCGCATCGTGGCCGACGTGTTCCGCTACACCTCGGAGCACATGCCCAAGTTCAATTCGATTTCGATCTCCGGCTATCACATGCAGGAGGCCGGGGCGACGCTCGATCTCGAGTTGGCGTACACACTCGCGGATGGTCTCGAGTACGTGCGGACCGGGATCGAGGCGGGGCTCGACATCGATGCGTTTGCGCCGCGGCTGAGCTTCTTCTTCGCGACCGGCATGGAGTACTTCCGCGAAGTCGCGAAGTTGCGCGCGGCGCGGCGACTGTGGGCGCGCCTGATCCAGCCGTTCGGGCCGAAGAACCCAAAGTCGCTGATGCTGCGGACGCACTGCCAGACGAGCGGTTGGTCGTTGGCGGCGCAGGACGTCTACAACAACGTCGCGCGCACCTGCCTCGAGGCCATGGCCGCGACGCAGGGCGGCACGCAGTCGCTGCACACGAACTCGCTCGACGAGGCCCTCGCGCTCCCCACCGATTTTTCCGCGAGGATTGCCCGCAACACCCAGCTCCAATTGCAGCAGGAGTCGGGCACGACCGCGCCGGTCGATCCCTGGGGTGGAAGCAAGCTCGTCGAAGGACTGACCGACGAACTCGAGGCGCAGGCCATTGCGCACATTCGCGAGATCGAGGAACTCGGCGGCATGACGCGCGCCATCGAGCAGGGCGTGCCGAAGTTGCGCATCGAGGAGGCGGCCGCGCGGACGCAGGCGCGGATCGATTCGGGTCGGCAGGTAATCGTCGGCGTCAACCGGTTCAAGCCGGATCGCATCGACGACGTGCCGGTGCTGTCGGTCGATAACGCGAAGGTGCGCGCATCGCAGATCGCCAGGCTGGAGAAGCTGCGCGCCGAGCGGGACGAGACTGCTGCGCGGGCGTCGCTGGACGCGTTGGCCACGTGCGCTGCGAGTGGCGAAGGCAACCTGCTCACGCTTTGCGTCGACGCCGCACGCGCGCACGCCACGGTTGGCGAGATGTCGGAAGCAATGGAGCGGGCGTTCGGCCGGCACCGCGCCGAGATCCGGTCCGTTGCCGGCGTGTACAGTGCGGAGGTGGGAGCCCACGATGATGCCGTCGATGCCGTGCGCAAGCGCGTCGAGCGATTCGTCGAACGCGACGGGCGCAGGCCGCGCATTCTCGTGGCGAAGATGGGCCAAGACGGCCACGACCGCGGACAGAAGGTGATCGCGACGGCGTTCGCCGACCTCGGGTTCGACGTCGACATCGGGTCGCTGTTCCAGACGCCGGAGGAGACCGCGAAGCAGGCGGTCGAGAATGACGTGCACGTGGTCGGCGTGAGTTCGCTGGCGGCCGGACACCTGACGCTCGTTCCCGCGCTGCGCGACGCGCTGCAGGCGGCCGGACGCGCCGACATCCGGATCGTCGTTGGCGGTGTGGTGCCGCCGCAGGACGTGCCGAAGCTCCTCGATCTTGGAGCGGTTGCCGTCTTCGGCCCGGGCACGATCATCGCGAAGGCTGCGGGCGAACTGCTCGACAAGCTCGAGGAGCACGCTTGAGCCCCTCGCTCGATCAACTGGAGCAGGGAGTCCTCGCCGCCGATCCCGCTTTGCTTGCACGGGCTATCACGCTGACCGAGAGCGTGCGGGAGGCCGATCGGGAGGACGCGCAGCATTTGCTTCAGCGGCTGTTGCCCAAGGCGGGCGGCTCCACGCGCATCGGGATCTCGGGCGCACCCGGCGTCGGCAAGAGCACGTTCATCGAGGCGTTCGGATCGATGTTGTGCGAGCAGGGACATCGCGTGGCTGTATTGGCCGTCGATCCGAGCAGCACACGATCGGGCGGCAGCATTCTTGGCGACAAGAGTCGCATGGCGCGGCTCGCCCAGAACCCGGGCGCGTTCATCCGCCCCTCCCCCAGCGCGAGCACGCTCGGCGGCGTCGGCCGGCGCACACGCGAGTCGATGTTGCTGTGCGAAGCGGCCGGGTTCGACGTCGTGCTGATCGAAACGGTCGGCGTCGGGCAGTCGGAAACGATGGTCGCCGAGATGGTCGACTTCTTCCTGCTGCTGATGCAGCCCGGCGCGGGTGACGAGTTGCAGGGCATCAAGCGCGGCATCGTCGAATTGGCCGACTGCATCGCGATCAACAAGGCGGACGGCGCGAACCTGCCGATGGCTCGCGAGGCGGCCCAGCAGTACGGCGCCGCGCTTCGTTACCTGACGCCGCGGAGCGAGCACTGGACCCCACAGGCCGTCATGGTGAGCGCCAAGGAAGAGAGCGGACTCGACGAACTGTGGAGCTTGGTCGAGGAGCACCGGCAGGCGCTCACGTCGGCGGGCGTCTTCGACTCGCTGCGCACGCGCCAACTTCTGCAGTGGATGTGGAGCCAGATTGATGAGCAGCTCCGCGTGAGCTTCCGCGCTCATCCCGAGGTGCAAAGCCTCCTTGCCGAGTCCGAGGCCGCCGTCCAACGCGGCGATGCCACGCCCGCCCAGGCCGCCGCCGTCCTCCTCCGCGCGTTCCGCCAGTAACCCCTCCCCCGCATGCGCCTATCAAGTGTCGGGCCTGACGTAAGTCCTTTTTTCAGAGGCGGTTAGCAGTATCGCACTGCGGCAGCCGTGCCGCGCCATGAGCCCGGTTCGCGTCTATGCATGCGGAGGGCATCATTCCGTACCGTCGCCGCGATCACCCCGACGCCGTCTGGCATGTAACAGACCGCGTGAACTGGCAGTGCTGGCACCTGGCGCGCGACCAGGCCCTTGCAGTGTTCCTGAGAGCATTCGACTCCGCGACTCGTGCATTTGATGTGGACGTGCTCGCATGGGTCGTCATGTCGAACCACGTGCACGCCGTCTTGCGCTCGCCAGGGGAGAACCGCTTCACCGAGCTGACTAGTCGGCGTACGAAGTGTCGACACAACCGACCGTACCCGCCTGGCTCGCCGCGGTCATCCGTGATTGGTCAGTGCATGGCGAAGTTGAAGCTCGAGGTCTGCAACTCCATCCAAGAACACCTCGGCGTTTCCGGCCACTTTTGGGAAGGGCGACACAACCGACAGCTGATCACGGACCCACGGGGCCTCATCATTCGGATTGCCTACGACCATCGCAATCCGGTGCGAGCGGGAATGACGGCACGCGCGGAGCAGTACGAACGGAGCTCGGCCGCTTGGTGGGCCGATGGATCGCGAGGGCCGATCAACTTGTGTCGTCGCGCAGACCTCCCCTTCGGTTTGGCACTCGACTCGCTTCGTCACGCAGTCGCACACTACCAAGAGTCGAAGCTGGTCGATGACATCATGGAAGGGATGATGCGACGACGTCTGCGCCCCGATAGCGAGGCAGGACAACAGCTGTTTAGTCAGCTCATGGACAAGGCTGGCATCCACCGACCCGGTGCGGCATCCGTGCCGCACCTCAGCTAGCCCAAACCGTTGACAGAACAACACTTAGGGTGACCGGAGCACCTGATAGGCGCATGGTCGTACAATCGGGTGGGGCACGGACGAACCACAACTAGAGGAGGGAACATGGGCGCAGAAAGCAACGGACGGGTCGTGTGGCATGACTGCATGACCTCGGACATCGACACGTCGGTCGACTTCTACACGAAGCTGTTCGGCTGGACGATCAAGGACATCGAGATGGGCGGCCCCGGCCCCTACAGGATGATCCACGTGGGCGACGCCAGCATCGGCGGGTTCGTTCAGTTGGAGGACGGCGCGCCGGTGGGAGCGCAATGGGTTGCCTACGTCGCCTGCGACGACGCTGACGCAGCGTGCAAGCGCGCCGAGTCGGGCGGCGGCAAGATCGCCATTCCCCCGATGGACATTCCGAACGTCGGCAAGTTCGCAGTGATCCAGGATCCGCAGGGCGCGTTCATCGCGCCGTACCAGAGTGCGACCGGTGACGTGGGGCCCGAGATCGAAGGCCACTCCCCCGTCGGCCATTTCATCTGGGAGGAAATGCTCGCAAAGGACCCCGCCGCAGCCGCCGCCTACTACGGCGAGCTGTTCAGCTGGAAGACGTCCGAGATGGACATGGGCGAAATGGGCACCTACCGCATCCAGATGCGCGGGGAGACACCCGAAGCCGGAATCATGGGCATGCCGCCGGATGCCGACGGTCCGCCGATGTGGCTTAGCTACGTCCACGTCGAGGACGTCGATGCCTCGACGACCAGGCTCAAGGAACTCGGCGGCAAGACGCTGGTCGAACCGATGAGCATCCCCAACGTCGGGCGCATGTCGGTGAACTGCGATCCGACCGGCGTCATGATCGCGCTCTACCGTCCGGAACCGATGGAATAGCGCACGCGCTCGCCCGGGCCAGTGCAACGCTGCCCGGGCGAGCGTTTCTAACTCCACGCCATGCGCCTCGTCTTCCTCGTCGTTCTGCTCTGTCTCCCCGTTACAGCGGACGAACAACAGGAAGAGCGCCAGCGATTCGCTCGTCGGCTCGAAGAGTTCGCGAGCTGGAGCGCCCGGAACGGCCAACGTGGATTCCGCGATTTGGCTTACGAAGCGCTCATCCTCTACGAGCCCAATCACAAGAAGGCGCGCTCCACGCTCAAGTACCGGTTCAACAAGAAGACCCAGAGCTGGGAGAGAAAAGGGAGTTACCGCGCACCTCCCAACAAGCCGGGCGTCAGCCGCGAAGACGCGACGGGCCGCTGGCGTGAGCTCACCGAGTCGTACGCCACCCGGATGCTCGCGTATCTACCCGAGCTCAAAGGTGCGGACCGCCGCCGCCTGATCGAGGAACTGCTCGCCGTCGCTCCCGACCACCATGGCGCGCGCAAGAAGAACGGCGAAGTACTGCAGGGCGAGAAGTGGGTCCTCGCCATCACGCCGGCCGCACGCGAACGCCGCCGCGAGCTCGAACAGACGGCGCGCAAGCTGCGCGAGAAGTCTCCTCCCCCGCGCCCCGAACCCCCTGACGACGAAGACAGACGATTCGGGATCGACTTCGGCAAGGCATGGCAGGGAACGTCCGCACGCGGTTTGGGCACTGTCCCGGAAGACGCCGTCAAACAGACCCTGCGCGTCGCCGACACGGCCTACCCGCTCCTGAACCTGCTGTTCGGAACGGGCAAGACGCCGACGGTTCCGTTCACGTTCTATCTGCTCGCCGGCGGATCGAAAGAGGCAAAGAAAGCGCTCTACAGCCACAAGGCGTACCTGCCGGCGGATCGGAACTTCGCACTCGAGCTAACGGGGAGCTGGGTCCCCGGCAAGCTGCGATTCGTCACGTGGGACGAGAACGCGCTGCACCGGACGGACACCATCGGGCGGCAAGCCATCGGGCTCTACCTTCGCCATCGGTTCGCGATTACGGGCAAACACGGATGGGCGTACGAGGGCGTCGGCCTCTACGCGAACTACCTGCTGTGCGGCACGCGCATCAACACGTCGGCGCTGCGTACCGGCTACACGCAGGACCCCAAGGCGCTCGAGGACCAGCGGCGCGGCGTGAAGTTTTCGAAGACGGACTGGCTCGCGCTGACGCACAAGCTGTTCATCTCGGACGAACCGCCCGATCTGCAGCTGCTGTTCGCCAAGGACGTCAACACGCTGACGGCGGACGACCTGCTGGTCTGCTACTCGATCGCGGCGTTCCTGTTCGAGTGTCGCCCCGACGCGGCCGCCCCGCTCCTCACCGATTGCGGCAAGGACGTTGCGATCCACGCGGCGCTGGACAAGCATCTCGGCGTGGACCTCGCCGGGTTCGAACGACGCTTCCGCCGCTGGCTCGCCGAACGGCTAGCCTGACACCGGCTTCGACGCGCGCGTCAGGAACAGCAGCGCGAACGATGTCCCGAGCACGTCCTTGGGGTTCATGCACGTCGGATCGAGGAACGCGCCGCTCGCGGACTGTCGCTCCAGCAGGAACCGCGCGCCTTCCGCAAACCAGCTGCGCCCGCCGATCACCTCGCGGTTCGCGATGTCTCCACAACGCTCCAACGCGTACAGGTAGGTGTAGTGGTAGCTGCCACCGAGGAACGGCGCGCGCCCGGGATTCACACGTACGGTGAAGTAGCGCCCCAGCCACGCGAAGCCGTCGAGGATCGCCTGGTCAAACGCCTCGTCCGTGCCGATCTCGCCGCGCACGAGCAGCATGCTCGCGACACCCGCCGCGGTCATGCCGCCGTTCGACGCGCGCCAGTGCGGAGCAGCACTTGCGCGGATGTAGGCGAAGCCTCGCGCATGGTCCATCGCGTCAGCGGCGGCGCCCTTTACATGAATCGCACGCGGCACCTCGCGGCCCTTGGCGTCCTGTTCTTCCATCAGGAATTTTCGCGCTTTTTGGAAGACCGACTGGGGAACGTCGTAGCCGAGGCGTGACGCGGTCGAGAGCGCAAGCAATGCGAACTGCGTGGAAGAGACATCCGCGGCGCCGCCGGAATGGAAGTCGCGCGGGTAGTAGCGCCACCCGCCCTTGTCCGACTGGAACTTGATCAGCTTGGCGGCCAGGTCGACGACCCACGTCCAGTGCTCGCGCTTGAGCGGGCTGTCCTTCGGATGCTTGAAGCGATGCGTGGTTCGCTGGCTGCGGTACTTCGGCAGTCGGAAGTCCGGTGACTTCTTCGCACCGCCCCACTCCGCGACCGCCAGCAACTGGATGCTGATCTCGTACGCGATCGGCGGCGTGCGATGGCGCACCCGCAGAATCGAAAACGCCCGCCGAATGCGTTTGTCGTTCGGATCCGCGCCCGCCTTGAGGAGCGCGAAAGCAACGAACGCCGTGACGCCCGCGGGGTAGTAATACGGCGTGCCGACGTCGTTGTAGGTGCCCGTCCCCTTCGCCTCGCCCCACCCTTTCTCGCGATCGAATTGCGCCAGCAGGAACGACCGGCCCTTCTCGACCGAAGCTTGGACGCGGGACTCCAAACTGGGCGCGGCCTGCAACGGCAGCGCACAAGCGAGCAGAAGTACGAGAAGGCGTGCCATTCCTGCGCCTCTAAACGCTGCCCGCGCTCGCCTTTCAGTGGGTCGCCGGCTCAATCGCGACATACTTCGCGATGGGCACTTCGGCCCGAATCCGCTCTTCCAGCACATCGAGCACGTCCAGCGACCCGGTCACCCGCACTTCGAGGCCCACGATCAGGTACTGCGGCCCCACCTGCAGCGTCTTGAGCTCGACGACCTCGCCGATGCCATCCACGCTGTGGACGATATCCAGAATCTTGCGGGCATCGGCAATGGTCGCGGACTCGCCGATCAGCAGCCGATGGCAGCGCCTCAGCAGCACGCCGGCGATCGCGCCGAGCAGCAGACCGATGCAGATCGTCGCGATGCCGTCCGCGTACACCCACCCGAACAGGGAGGACCCGGCGATCCCGATCATGGCGAACACCAGTCCGATCATCGCCCCGAAGTCCTCGAGGTAGACCAACGGCAAGGACGGGTCCTTGCTCTCGGCGAAGAATCGCCAGAAGCCGATGTCCCCCGCGACCTTGCGGACCTCGCGGCGCGCCACCATGAACACGCGCCCCTCGACGACGAACGCGAAGATCAGCACGCCCACCGCCCACGACACGCTCTCCAGCTCCTGCGGATGGCGCAGCTTGTGGACGCCCTCGTAGAGCGAGAAGAGCGCCCCCATCGAGAAGAGCAGGAGCGCAACGATGAACGCCCAGAAGTACTTCTCCGACCCGTAGCCGAACGGGTGCTTGGCGTCCGGCGGGCGCTTGGCGCGCTTCGACCCGTACAGCAGCAGCCCCTGGTTCCCCGTGTCCGCGAGCGAGTGGATTGTCTCGGCCAACATCGCGCCGCTGCCGGTCACGACGGCGGCTACACCCTTCGCCACGGTAATCAGGAAGTTCCCGATCAGCGCGGCGAGGACGACCTTGGTGGAATCGCTACCTGCCATGCCTGCAGAGGGTACCGTATGCCCATGGCAGTGAGGTGCGTTTGGATCGGGTTCCTGCTCGCGGCAACGGCGTTCGCGCAGGCGGACGACAATGAGTCACGCGGCGAGCGATTCCTGCAACTTGAGGAAATCGCGTTTGGACACTTCGGCAAGCAGGAGTGGAACCAGGCGATCGCGACGTTCGAACAGCAGATCGCGGTCCACGCCGACAACCCGCGGCCGTACTACAACATCGCGTGTGCGTACGCCTTGCAGGGAAACGCGGAGCGCGCGGCCATCTGGCTCAAACTCTCCATCGATCACGGCTGGCGCAACGCAAGCCACCTGGATCAGGATGGGGATTGGGCGCTGGTTCGCGAGTCGGACGCCTACAAGCGCGTCCGCGCCGCACTGGATGAAGTCGTAAGGCGCGACCCTCCCCCGCTCCCCCACTCGATCGACCCCGCAACAGCGCCTCCCGCACCGAGCGTGGTTCGTATTCTCGCTGGCGCATTCATCGACGAGCAGCGTCTCGAACTCGATCCGTTGCTGATGGAAGAGAGTCAGATTCGACGGCGGCTCTTCCATTTCTACGACGAAACGATGGCGCGACTCGCGCGCTACATCCTTGAGAACGGCGACGCGCCGGACGCCGCGCTGGCCGGACGCGAGCGCGTGCGCATTGCGAGCCTGTATCGCGTGCGCGCCGACGAGAAGGCGGCGGGCGACGCAAAACTGCGCGAGGTCGCGGACCGCTACATTCGGATCAGTGGACGAGTTCGTGGAGCGCTGGCCGGGTAGTCCGTATCTGCCGGATGTCCTGTTGTGGCGCGCCGCCGCGGAATCGCCGGACGGGGCGATCGCTGCGTTCGAACAGATCCAGCGCGACTTCCCCGGCACGGAGCACGCGATTCGTGCCGCCGCGGAGTCGCTGATGCGACGAGCGGGTGACGATCGCGACGAGTTGCGACTGGCCTACTTGTCATTCGACGCCGCTTACGGACAGACGGAGCTCGGCCGCCAGTTGCTCGAGGGCCGACTCTGGCGCATCCGCTTGCAGGCGAGAGGCATCCGCGATCTCCCGGTGCAGTTATTCAAGCCGGAGCTGCCGGCGGCAGACCGTGGCTACCTGTTGTTGGTGATTGCGATCGCGGGCGAACCCGGATCGGCGGAGGTGATCGCGGGCGCGCGTCAGCGGTCGGCCGCCCTCAAGGGCGCGCCCGTCGGCGTCATTGTGTTGCCACAGCAGCTCTCCGCTGCGCAGCGCGCCTGGGTCGCGAAGCACGCCCACGGCTTGCACATCGCGAGCGAACCGGAACCCATCGCCCGCTATCTCCAGGTCCAGGAAGCACCGGTCCTGCTGGAGTTCCGCAACGGCGAGCTGGTCGCTCCGAAGCGAAATTAGGCGCGGCTAATCCGATTTCGAGCTGCGCCTCACAACGACGCCGTCGCGACCCTGTTCCAGCGCGATTTCCAGCTCCGCCTCCGTCGCGCCGGCCGCTCGGGCACCCTTCATGTGCGAGCGAAGCTGCGGCGGCAGATCGAGCGCCGCGAGCATGGCAACCGCGAGCAATTCCCGCTCTTTGAGCGGCAAAAACGGCCTTGCTAGCACCTGTCCGTAGGCGTCGTGGATCACGTAGCGGGCGAAATCCGGGTGGAGACCATCCAGCTTGGCCAGCACGGTTTCGGTGTGCTCGGCGTAGACCTTTTCGAAGGTTTCCCGCCCGCGGGCGGCGAAATCATCCCGATCCGGCTCGGTCGGAGGGCCCTCCGCGTCCGGAAACGCCTCGTGTAAGGCCTCGAAGGCCCCGATCGTGCGCGGATACCCGGCAAACAGGAAGACCTGCAGCGTCGCTTCGAAGAGGTCGGAGACGGGAATCCCCGCCTCGGCCGCGGCCGTGTAGCGAGTCGGCAATTCGTCGCGCCAGCCCTGGGCGGCCGCGACCACGATCGAGGAGAGATGCTGAATTCGCATGACGGATGAAGCATAGCCTTTGCCTCCCGCGTTACGCTCCGCAGGTGGATCCTGAAACGCGCGCCATTCTTGCCTCGGCCGGCTACGAGCCGTCGCCCGAGGAATTCGACTTCTTTGAGCGACTGAGAGCGCGGATCACGGAGGCCAACGCGAGCCTCAACCTGACCCGGCTCACGGAGCCGCGCGACTTTTGGATCAAACACGTTCTCGACAGCCTGTTGCCGTTCTATGCGGTACGCGGCCTGTCCGGCATCGACGACAAAGCGCTCGTCGCCGACTTCGGGAGCGGCCCCGGCTTCCCGGGTTTCGCGCTCGCCCACCGCTTCCCTCACTGGGACGTCGCGCTCATCGAGCGCACGCAGAAGAAGTGCGACTTCCTCGAAGAGACAGTCGAGAAGCTCGGATTGACCAACGTGTTTGTGGTGCCGCTCGACGCGCGCGAAGCGGTCCACCAGGTTGAAGCACTCGACCGCGGCTGCGATCTCGTCGTGGCGCGCGCCGTAGGGCGGTTGGCCAAGGTGACCCGACAGGCGGAACCGCTCCTGCGACCGCACGGCCTGCTGCTGCACTACAAGGGCGGCACGTTGGCTGACGACGAGATCGCCGAGGGCCGCGCTGCCGCCCGCGAAGTCGGCGCCAAGCAGCATGATCCGGAGTACTACGAACTGCCGCCCGACATGAAGCGCGCCGCGGTCATCGTCGAGAGCCTTTCGCAGTCGCGCAAACGGCGCGAGGTAAGCAAGCGCAAAAAGGCGCGCAAGAAGCTGCCGCCGCCCGGCGA
>Ga0209475_10003459_pt1 | contig 14509 bp, 16 predicted proteins | sample tdDd471_FD_187128 | JGI IMG/M metagenome (GOLD analysis project Ga0209475, IMG submission 187128) | Marine sediment microbial communities from the Atlantic coast under amendment with organic carbon and nitrate - tdDd47.1 (SPAdes)... | ecosystem: Environmental > Aquatic > Marine > Coastal >... | reverse complement strand
TGGATGACCTGGCCGGCCGATCCCTTGCTCAGGATCAGACGCGTCGAGGCCACGTTCAGCGAGAGACGCATCAAGGTCAGGATCAGCAGCAGCGACGGGAAACTATTGAACTGCAGAGGCTCCTTCAGGTACAGCGCGACCAGTAGGACGGTGACCGAAAACGAGATGCTGAACGTCAGCATCAGGTCCAGCATGATTGACGGTACCGGGACGACCATCAGGCCGAGGATGACCATGACCGCAGCGGCGCTCAACACGTTGCTGTTGGCCAGAATGAGATCCCTGCCGATGACCGATTCCTGCTTCAAGCGCTTCTCCTGCTCTTAGGCCTTCTTCAGGCGATAGACGTAGGCCAGTACCTCGGCGACTGCCTGGTACAAGCTCTCGGGAATGAGTTTGCCGATCTCCACCTGGGCGTACAGGGCCCGCGCCAGGCGCTTGTTCTCGATCACGGGCACCTGGCTGCCGCGGGCGATCTTCTTGATGATCTGAGCGATGTGATCCTGCCCCTTGGCCACGACAGTGGGTGCCGGCTGGCCCGGGATGTACTTCAGAGCCACGGCGAAGTGGGTCGGGTTGGTGATCACAACGTCGGCCGTCGGTACGTCCGCCAGCATGCGCTTGCGAGCCATCTCGAACTGCTGGCCCTTGATCCTGGCCTTGATCTGGGGATCACCCTCGATGTCCTTGTTTTCCTGTTTGATGTCGTGCTTGGTCATCTTGAGGTTTTCCTCGTATCGATGCTTCTGCCAGAACCAGTCGATGACGGCCAGGAGAATGGTGAAGGCCAGCAACTTGGCCATCAGTTTCATGAATCCGATCTTGCCCAGGGCCACGATCGCCGGCAGCGGTAGCAGCATCGACGCGTTCAGTTCCCCGGACAGGCCCTTGATCGTTCCCCAGGCCAGCAGGCCGATGATGCCGATCTTGAGCGCGTTCTTGATCAGATCGAAGTAGGCTTCCCCGCGGAAGAACTTCTTCATGCCCGTGATGGGATTCAGCTTGTCGGCCTTGAAGGTCAGCGACTCGGCGCTGCCCTTGAAGCCGATCTGCATGACGTTGGCCCCCACGGCGGCGATCAGAACCGCCATCAGCAACGGCGTCAGGGCCGCCGCCAGTACTTCCAGGTTTCCAGTCAGCAATTCCCGGACCCCGAACTGGTTCCGGGGCCCGAGGATGTGGGCCTGGGACAACAGGTACTGAGTATTGCGCCCCAGGACGTGGGCGAAATGGCTCGTACTGGCCAGCAAACCCGCCATACCCACCACCAGGAGGACGGCGCCGTTGACTTCGGAGCTTTTTGCGACCTGTCCTTTTCGACGCGCTTCGTCGCGCCGTCTACCAGTCGCTTTTTCTGTTTTCTCGCCTCCCGAGTCGTCTGCCATCGCTCACCTCCTTCAGGCTGGCCCATGGCGGGCAGGTTCTGGTCGATTTCTGGTCACTGCATTGCCAGCAGAGTCCGGGCCAGCTGGCCCTCCATTCCGCCGAGCATTCCAACGGCCACCTCCTTGAAGTAGACCAAAGAGAGGCCGAACGTGATCAGGCCCACGGCGATCTTGATGGGAAAGCCGACGACCAGCACGTTGATCTGGGGAACAGTCTTGACGATGATGCCCATGGTCGCGCTGACGAGCAGCAGCACGATCACCACTGGACCTGCGATACGTAGTCCCAAGGTGAAAACGGAGCTGAACTCGCGCAGCAGATGCCATGCACCAGGACCGGGATCGACGCCGGAGAATGGCGGTACCGCGATGCAGGACTGGAACATAGCCGCCACCAGGACCTGATGGGCCCCCGTGACGAAGAACAGCAACACCGTCAGCAGGTAGTAGAGCTGGGAGATGATTGAGACCTGGGACATGCTCATGGGATCGTAAGCATTGACGATGGCGAAGCCGATCTGCATACCGGCGATGGATCCCGCAAACCGGACGGCTGTGAAAACCAGGTTCACCGTGAAGCCCAGTAGAGCGCCAACGACCAGCGACCGTACGGCTTCGACGACCAGCCCTTGCCACGACAGGTCCACCACGCCGGCCGGCAACTGCCCGGCGATGCCCGGCGCCAGGGCCGCGGCGAAGCTCACCGCCAATCCCACGCGCCACAGTGGCGGCAAACTGCGCATATCCAGCAGGGGAAGCGTCGCCGCCAGCACGGCGAAGCGAACGGTCAACGCCGCGGTCACGGCCCACAGTGTGATGTCCAGTTCGAAGTTCACAGTCACCTACATGTTTGCGATGCGGCCGAACATCGATTCGGCAAAACCGGTCAACTGACTGATGGCCCAGGGCAGCGTCAGGATCAGCACCACGAAAACGGTCAGGATCTTCGGGACGAAGGTCATGGTCATCTCGTTGATCTGGGTGGCCGCCTGGAAGATGCTGATGGTCAGACCGACGATCATGCCGGCGACGAGCATGGGACCGGCGACGAAGATCACCGTCCGCATGGCCTGCTGTCCGATCTCGATCACTTGCTCGGGCGTCATCCGTTATCCTCTCCTGGCCTACTGGAAGGCCTGTACCAGGGATTTGACGACCAGGAACCAGCCGTCGACCAGCACGAATAGCAGTATCTTGAAGGGCAAGCTGATCAATACCGGCGGCAGCATCATCATGCCCATGGACATCAGGACCGATGCGACCACCATGTCGATGATCAGAAACGGGATGAACAGTACGAAGCCCATCTGGAACGCGGTCTTGAGCTCACTCAGCACGAAACTCGGCACGACCACCAGCATGGGCAGTTCTTCCGGTGTCGCGGGAGCATCGGTGGCCGTCAGATCCAAAAACAAGGCGACGTCCTTCTCGCGTACCTGACTCAGCATGAACGATTTCAACGGCACCTGGACCTTGCTGAAGGCCTCCTCCTGGCTCATCTCCTCGGCCAGGAAGGGCTGGATGGCCTCTTCGTTCATCTGTTGCAGAACCGGCGACATGACCACCACCGTCAGGAACAAAGCCAGGCCGATGATGATCTGGTTGTTCGGCGCCTGGTTGGCACCAATGGCCTGCCTTAGAAATCCCAGAACGATGACGATGCGGGTGAAACTGGTCAGCAGGATCAGGAATGCCGGCGCCAACGACAGCACGGTCATCAGCAGAACGATCTTCAGGGCCGAATCCATGGATTTGGGCCCCTGGGCCCCATCGAGAGTCAGGGTAAGGGCTGGAGCCGCCGTGGTACCGTCGATGATGTCCTGGACCGGCAGGGCCTCCGCTGGGCCGGTTTGGGCCGCCACGGTGGCGACGTTCCCGGCCAGAGCGCACAGGATCGCCAGGATGAAGGTCACCGGAATGAAGGTTTTGCCTGCGGATCGGGTCATGGTCCACTCTCGGGTTTGACAGTCCGGTACCTGGAATCTCTTTCCCGGAAAGGCAATGGTCGTGCCATGCGCGGGTTCGGAGAGCTGGCCCCGTTCAATCTATATTCTGTTGTTATCAGGGACTTTACAGAACCGGAGCGAGGTCCGTGTTTGGCGCGGGGGTGATCAATGGTGCGCCGGCAGTGGAATGACCGGTCAGGAACTGGTCAGAATCGGTTCAGAAGAGACTGCCCCGGATCAGTCGGCATGAACGCCCAGCTTGCCGGTGACGATGCTCGGCAAACCCTTGGGAAAGAAACGAGCCAGCGGGCTGTTCGTCGGGTTACCGGACTGGCTCCGCTGGGACTTGGCCGCCTCCCAGGCAGCCAGCGTATCTTGCCCCAGCAGCACCATGGCCCCATCGTGGCGGTAGATGTAGTGGACGTCGTCACCCATTCGCAAGACTTGTATCTCCCGGCGCGGCCCCAGATGCCAGACCGTGAGCAGACCGGCTTCGGCGCTGCCACTGCGCCGATTGAAGCGGCCCAACAGCTTCAGCGCCACGACCAGTAGGCTGAATACGGCCACCAGGCCCCCCAGGGTCTGCCATAGCGAGAATCCGCTACCGCCGGACAGGGCTTCCCCGGTCATCACCGTCGCCAGGGGCGCAATCATCACAGCACTCGTTTCAGACGTTCGACACGACTGAGTAGCTTGGTGATGCGCACGGCAAAGTGGTCGTCTACGACCACGACCTCCCCCGAGGCCAGCAAGGCGCCGTTGACCAGGATATCCACCGGTTCGCTGGTTTGGCGGCTCAACTCGACGACCGACCCGTTGGCCAGATTGAGGACGTCGCGGAACTTGAGATTCGCCCGACCCAACTCAACGGTGATCTTCAGGTTCACGTCCAGCAGCAGATCCAGATTGCCGGAATCAGGCACGTCAGCCCCCAGATCCTGCAACAGAGAGCTGGATTCCTCGTCCGGGGCCACGGCAGTGCCCACGGCACCGTCGACAGCTTCGGTCCCATTCTCGGTCACATTGATCTCATCGGTCGTCATGGGACATCACTCCTTGGTCATCTTTCGGATCATTTTCACGGCTCGGTTCTGGCCAATACGCCCTGCTTCACCCAACCAGGCTTCCTGGCCTTCGATATGGACCCGCAGTGGCGCTTCCACGCCCTGGGACAGGTGCAGGATATCGCCCACAGCAAGATTCAGAATTTCCTCGAGGTTTGTATTGATAGATCCAAGTTCAGCAGTCACTTCACTACCAGTTCCTTGGATCATGTCCATGATCTTTTTTCGGTCGTCCCGCAACTCGCCGGGCGTACGCAGTTCCAAGGCATCTTTGGGATCGAAAATGTCGCGCACCGGACCGAAGGCGGACATCGGAAAGGCCAGTTCGAGGGGACCTTCCACCGTTTCCAGTTTGATCTGGAACTTGAGAATGATCAGCGACTCACCCTCGGCAATGCCGTTGATGTAGTTCGGATTGTTTTCCAGGGTCACGAAACCGGGTTCCAGCGATAGCAATTTGGAGGACGATTTACGAAAGATCTCCGTGAAGCGGTCGATCAGACCCGCATTGATTCCCCGCTCGATCTCGGTGAACTCACGGACCGAGTCCTCCGGATCGGGAATGCCGCCCATCAGCTTCTTCAGGAACACGAAACAGAGTCCCAGATCGAGGTGTACCAGCGAGGACCCCTTCAACGGCGCCAGGGTGATCTGAGCCGTACAAGTGGGATTGGGCAGTTCTTCGACGTACTCTGCCAGGGTGCTCTGCCGCATTCCGTGGTACTCGACCTGGGTCGTGACGCGCAGCAAGCTCGTGAAATCGATGGTGCCGGTCTTGGCGAAGTTCTCGGCTATGGACTGGAGATTCTGCTCGAATGCCCGCGAGATGTTGTGGGGACGGTTGAAATCGTAGGGACGCGGGCCGCCGCCGAGATGTTCGGCACCGGAATCGGCGTTCAGAACCTCGTCCAGATCCACGCCCATACCGTCATCGACGTCGCCGGCCAGTTCCTCGGCCGCACCGATGGCTGCGTCCAGGTCCAGTTCGTCGAGCGATTCGTCGCTCAGGATGTCCTTGTCTTCAGGGGCCACGAATATCCCTCTGGTTGGATTACTGAACGACCAGGTCCGAGAAGTACACGTTCATCAGGCTGCCTTCGGGCATCTTGGCCTCGATGCGCCGGAAGATCTCGTCACGCAGGCCCTTCTTGCCCTCAGGAGCCGAGAGCTGGGCTGCCGTCTTGTCGGACAGAGCCATGATCACCATATCCCTGAGCTGGGGCAGCCGAGTGGCCACCACCTCGGCGGTGACCTGATCCTTCACTTCCAGATTGATGTTGATGCGCAAGTAGCGCGGATTCCGCGGCTCCGACTGAAGCGTCACGATGATTTCTTCCAGACCCACCAGAACGCCCATCTCGGGCATCTCGTTTGACTGCTCGATGCCGTTCTGCGGACCCGCGTCGGCCCCCTGGACACCCAGCTTCGGGACGATCAGGAACTGGGTCAGACCAATGGCCACCAGAGCCTGCACGATGACGATGGCTCCCAGCAGAATGGCCTTGTTGTCGAGAAAGCCCAGCTTGCTCTTGCCGCCGCTTTCCGCGGGAGTTTCGTTCTTCTCGTCGGCCATGGATCAACTCCTTGTCAGGGCTGTTTTTGTCCGGTCCTGGCACCCAACCGGCCGGTCACCGGGTTGATAATTGGTCGCACCGGCGTATTTCCGGTCGCTGCCGACGGCACCTGTGTGCCCCCGATCAGAGCTTGAGGCTGCACGGTACCGGCGAAGGGCAAGGGCTTGGTCGCGGGCTTCTGCTGTTTGTCCATCTTCAAGAAGACCTCGACCCGCCGGTTCTTGGCCCGCCCCTTTGCCGTCGCGTTGTCGGCGATGGGGTGGAATTCGCCGCGTCCGGTGGCCGAAATGCGCTCGGGCGCGATACCCAGCCCTTGAAAGTATCGTGCCACCGAGACGGCCCGAGCCGCCGAAAGGTCCCAGTTGGACGGGAATCGGGTCGATTTCATGGGCTGACTATCGGTATGTCCTTCGACCTGCATGGGATACGGGAATTTCTGGACGAACTTGGCCAGGCGCCGCAGTACGGTTTCGGATTTCTGTTTCAGGGTTGCGCCACCGATTTCGAACAGGAATGGGGCGTTGATGCGGAACATGACTCCGTCGCCGGTCACCTCCACCTCGATCTGGTCGTCCAGACCCTCGTCCAGAACCATCTTTTCGAATCCGCGGACCTCGAAGAGCACGTCCGTGGACTCGCTCTTGACGTTGTGCTTGGGCACCATGGGGTCGTTGAATTCAATGATCGACTCCGGGGTGGAGAGCACGCCGAAGGCTTCCTTGAGGGAATTGGCCGCCTGTTCGAACTTCGTTTCCTGCATGGAAGAAAAGCTGACAATGAGCACGAAGAAGGTCAACAGGAGGCTCATCATGTCCCCGTAGGTCATGACCCAGCCATCGAGCCCCATCTTGATGGTGATGTTCTTCTTCTTCGCCACAGCGGGCCTCCCGGTTGCCGCCCGGATCGGTCATTCAACCCTCCGGCTGTCCGATCAGGCCGCTTTCTCCTTGGCGTCGTCGACCTTCTTGCGAACCGTCGGCGACAGGAAGGACTTGAGTTTCTCTTCGACGATACGGGGGGAATCGCCGCTCTGGATCGCCATGATGCCCTCGATGACCATCTCCTTGATGACCATCTCCTCCTTGGAGCGGGTTTCCAGCTTGCCGGCCAGGGGCAGGAAGAGGGCGTTGGCCAGGACCGCACCGTAGAACGTCGTGATCAGGGCGGTGGCCATACCAGCGCCGATCTGCGTCGGGTCCTCGAGGTTCGAGAGCATGTTCACCAGACCGATCAGCGTACCAATCATACCGAAGGCCGGCGCGAAGGTACCGCCGGCAGAAAGGATCTTGGCCCCTTCCGAGTGCCGGTTCTCGATCTGTTCCACGTCAGTCTCGAGAATCTTTTCCAGCAACTGGGGATCGGTGCCATCGACGGCCAGTCGCAATCCCTTGCGCAGAAAATCATCGGTCTCGTTCTCCGAGTCCTCCTCCAGGGCCAGCATGCCCTCGCGGCGAGCGCGTTCGGCGTAGCGGACCATCTTGCTGATGACGGACTCGGGATCTTCGAGAGAGAATAGAAAGGTCTTCTTGAACAAAGCGATCATGCTGAGGAACTTGGGCAACGGGAAGTTGATGAGCAGAGCACCCAGGGTACCACCGATGACCACCGCAACCGACGGTATGTCGACGAATCCGCCCAGATCACCACCGAGCAGGATGGACCAGACGATGAGCCCGAACGCGAGGACAACCCCGATGATTGTTGCTATATCCACTGTCTGTCTCCCTGGCTGCCTTTACTCAGCATGGGCCAGTTCATCACATCAACCCTCGAACACCGAACCGGTGCCGCCAGCGGGAACGGGGTAGATCCGCGCCGTCGCGCGATACCCCACCGCCTTGCGAATGACCTCGTCCATCTCCTCCAAAACCATGATCTTGCGCCCGGTAGTCAGGCTGATCAGGGTGTCGGGCGTACTTTCGATGAACTCGATCAAATCGGCGTTCACCACCAGTTCACTACCATTTAGTTTCGTTACTTTTATCATGGACTTTAGCTCCTTGCGGCGGCAATCGCCTTGGGGATGCCGGGCGCCGTGTCGACGCCCGACCCCGCTATCTACCGGTCAGCCCCCGCTCATGGCGAGCTACCGAACCAGGTTGACCAGTTCCTGCATGACCTGATCCGCCGTGGTGATCACTCGACTGTTGGCCTGGAAGGCGCGCTGGGCGACTACCAGGTTCGTGAACTCCTTGGCCAGATCCACGTTGCTGGTCTCCAGGGCTCCCGGCACCAGGGTGACGCCGTTGCCCGTGCCGGCGAAGGTCTCGAGGGCCTGGCCCGAGTTGCCGCTACGCCGGTAGGTGTTGTTGGCATCCCGCATCAAGCCGTCGGGATTGCTGAACTGGGCCACACCGATCTGGGCGATGTTCTGCATGGTGTCGTTGGAGAAGATGCCCGTGATCACGCCGCTCTGGTCGATATTGAAGTCCACCAGTGTGCCGGTGCCGTAGCCGTCGGCCACGGACTGCAGATTGCCGGTTCCCTCGAACTGGGTCAGGCCGGTCAGAGCACCGATCTCACCGTAGTTGATATCCAGCACCACATCGGCTGCGCCTTCAGCCCCGTTGGGCTGGGGCTGGAAGGTCAGGCTGCCCGATTCGTCGTCGAAGGTGAAATTGCTGATGGCGCCATTCTCGCCGAACCGCAGACGACCCGTCCCGCCGGTCAAGATGCTCTCGCCGCCCTCCATGTTGGCAGTCCAGATCCACTCGTTCTCCCCGGGAACCTTTTCGAAGGAAAAGCTGACGGTGTGTTCGCCGCCGAGGGAGTCATAGACGGTCGTGGACATGGCGAAGGTCTTCTGATCCGACGCCTGCTGGGTCTGGTTGAATGCGAAAGCCGATTCGAGCGTCGAGTTCAGATGGCCCTCTTCGGTGATGGAGATATCCCCGACCGCCGCCGCTGTACCGACCTCGCCCCGAACGACGACCTGGCCTTCACTGTTGACTTCCACGGGATTGGAGTTGATGCCCAGGGCGAACTGGATCTCCTGGGCCAGATCGCCGAGCGTCGTCGTCCCGTCCACGCTCATGGGCCGGGCTTCCAGCACGTCGCCGCCAACCGAGCCACCCAGGTTCAGGGTCGCAGGAGGCGTGGACAGATCGATATCCAGGGGATTGCCCTGGGAATCGAAGACGTCGGCCAGCAGATCGGTTTCATCGGCGTAGCCCCGCAGCTCGCTGCTCAGGGCAGTGGTGCCGCCGGCGGCGATCGAGCTGGGGAAGCCGAAGTTGCTGTTGAACTCGGTCTTGGCGGTGATGGACAGGGAGAAGCCCTCCATCACGGCCTCGTTGTTGGTGACTTGCAGCGCACCGCCGCCGTCGATGGCGAAATTCACGTTCTGCCCCATGGCCGTGAAGCTGGTGTTCAACCAGTCCACCATGTCCTGGTAGGTGCTGTCGGCCGCCACCGTGTAGGCATAGGCCCGGGTCGGATCGATGGCCACGCCGCCGACCTTGCCGTTGATCTGGATCGTGTTACCGGCGTTGAGGTTCAACGCCCCCTGGGTCTCACCGCTCATGGCCGTCAGTAGATCCGTGCCGTCGGCCGCCACCAGGAATGCGGGACTCTCCATCACCGTGCCCTTGGCGTCGCTGGATGAATCCAGGTTCCCCATCAGGCTGACCTCGGTGGACGGGGAGGCCGGCACCACCAGACTGGGGTCGATGACGATATCGGTCATCGGACCCGAACCGATCTCGCCCGCTTCGTTGGCCATCACTCCCTGCACCCGCAGGCCCGTCGAGGGATTGACCAGAGTGTTCTCGCTGTCGAGTCCGAAGATGCCTGCACGGGTGTAGACGTTGCTCACACCGTCGCTGAGAACGAAGAATCCCGGACCCTGGATTGCCAGGTCGGTCTTCTTGCCGGTGGTCTGGAAGTTGCCCTGGTTGAAGTTGGTGTCGATACTGCCGACCTGGGTACCCAACCCCACCTGCTGGGGATTCGTGCCGCCGAGACCGCCGCTGACCGGACGGCTGGCGGACTTGATGGTCTGGGTCAACATCTCGTTGAAAGTCACGCGGCCGGACTTGAAGCCCGTCGTGTTGCTGTTGGCGATGTTGTTGCCGATAACGTCCAGGTTCGTCAGATTTGCAGTCAGTCCGGAAACGCCGGAGTACAGGGACTTGAACATTGGATCCTCCCGGGTTATTCAGTTCGATCCACCGCCCCGCAGGGCCGGCGGACCGTCGCCTCAGCTCACACTGTAGATTTCAGAAACGTAGTATTCCTGGCCACCGACGGTGACCACGCCCACGTTGTTTTCGTAGCGCAGGCCCGCCACCGGGCCGGTCATCAGGGTGGTGAACGGGATCTCCGTTTCACCGTTGGCCACCGTCGCGCTGATGGTGTAGATGCCATCCGGAGCCGTCTCACCATTCGGCAACTGGCCGTCCCAGGTCACTGTATTGAGGCCCTGGTTGATGCTCTGTTCGTAGGTTGCCACCACATGTCCCGTGTCGTCGGTGACCTCGATGATCGCCCGACCGGGACCCTCGGCAGCCAAGACGTTTTCGGTGACCTGTCCTGCCTCCACCCAGGTCTTGTTGCCCTCGACGGTCACGTTTTTGCCGACGAGGCCGAGCATGGCCGTGTTGTTGATGGACTGGCCGACGAGGATGTTGTCGTCCATCTTGCCGTTCAGGGCTTCCATCTCGTCCAGCATCGTGAACTGGGTGATCTGTGAGGTGAACTCGCTGTTGTCCATGGGGCTCATGGGATCCTGGTTCTGGATCTGGGCCACCAGTAATTTCATGAAGTCGACGCTGTCGACTTTCGAGTAGTCCCGCTCGGCTTCGCCCAGCACCGGACCGTATCCATCAGTGACTCCTGTAACTGGCATGGTCTAGCCTCCCAGATGCGAGCTGGCCCATTCGAGACTGCTCTGCTGATTCTGTTGGCGATTCGAGTTCTGTTGACGGCCGCGTTCTTCCTGTTCCGAACGGTCTCGCTTGCCGTTGTTCCGGTCGTTCTGGCGATCGTCATTGCTCTCGCGCTGATCGACTTTCACTTCCACATGTTGGAATCGCGTTGAACGATCGACGAGAGCGTCGGTCAGTTCTTGAAGCCCCTCGCGCAACGCCTTCTCGGCCTCGCCACTCGACGCGATGATCAACACGTTGAGCTTGTCGTCCACCGCCGTGAACTCGATTTCCACCTGGCCCAGATTCTCGGGATTCAGCTGAAGACTCAGCTTCTCGCCGCCGGTCACCGATTGCAGGGTCTCGTTGAGGTGGCGAGTCACCTGACTCTGGATGTTGCGCGTGTCACTCGGTGACGCCGTGCCATTGTTCTGTTGGAGGCGTGAAGCAGTCCGCATGGCCAGCCGATCCACCGCGGTGAAGGAATCTTCCACACTGGTGGTCGACGCGACCAGCGCATCAACCTCTGCCGCCGGCGCTTCGTTGGCCAGGGTGGCCTCTGCCTGGTCGACTTCCGGCGCGGCTGCTGCACTCGCGGTCATTTCGGTGGTCTGGCTCGACTCGGTGAGCTGAGCAGATTCAGTGGCCGACGATGTTGGCGAAGGAGTCGCACTCGTCGTGGGTTCGGTGGCGGTGGCCATCTCCGGACCGGTGGCAACGGCTGCATCGCCGGCGGCGCTGAGAGTCGCAGCAGGCACCGAATCCGCCGTCGTCGGGGATCCCTGACTGGCGGTCGCAGCGGCGGCGACGGGCGCCTCCGGAGTCTTGCCGGCCACGGGGGTCGTCTCGATGGTCGCCTGAGCAGGCAATTTCTCGGAACCGGCACTACCGGTATCGGTCGGCAAACTGGTGTTCGGCCCTTCGGCTTGTGCTGCGGATTCGCCGGAAATGGCGAGGGCCGGATCACCGGTGACCGCCGGGTGCAGTCCGGATTTTCCGGCCGCCACTCCGGGGACCAAGGCTTTGGCCGCACTCTGATCCGGAGCGGGACCGGCTGTTTTGGGGAGACCGGCAGCCAAGCCGATCCCGGCCGCCAACACAGCTCCCGAGGTGAGCAGAACGTTGGTGTTTGCGACACTCTCGGCGCTGGTCTGGGTCTCGCTGGCAGACTGAGCCCCGACAGCCTGAAGCCCGGCGGAAGCGGCAGCCGCGATGTCAGCCAACGCGAGAAGGTTGCCCGGGCCCGGCTTGGTCAGGCCTGCACCATCAGCAGCGATGGGTACGCCCGAGGCTGCCGGATCACCAGCGGCGCTATCACCTTGCGGCGCCGCAGGAGAAGTGCCCTGTCCCTCTGTGGTCGGCTCTGCAGGCACTTCGCTCTTACCCTTGCTCGAAGCGGGCTTCTGTTGGCTTTGAACCAGCAGGCTGGGAAACGAGAACTCGCCGGCGTTCGTGTCCGGCGCACCGCCGCGATCACGGCGGGCATCACTGCCGGCGGTCATCTGATTGGAATCCGCGGACCGGGAACTGTTGAGCAAAGGCGTCTGGGCAGAAAAGTCCATCAATTGCCCCCCTTGAGGCTCATGCGGGTACTGACCTGGGCAGCGAGCCCGGCTTCCATCTTGGCGAGAATCTTGGCGGCCTGGCGTTCCTTCATCCGCGACATGATGTCCAGGATGATCTCGATATCGAGGGACCCCATGATCGGAGCGGCTTGGGCAGGCTTCATGGCCTCGTACATCTTGGCCAGCTTGGCAGCGGACCGGTCCCTTTCTTCGACGTACTCCTGCTGCTTTGCTTCCAGTTTCTTGATCACCGCCAGCAGTTGTTCGCGACTCTGCACGAGCACCTGCTCCTGGACGGCTACATTCTGTTGCAGAGCCAGCAACGATTCCTTGTCCTGCTGGATGCGATCCCGTTCGACGGCCATATCCGCAAAAACGCGTTCGGCCGCTTCGTAGTCCTCAGGCGCAAGATCCGGCAGGACTCCGCCCATGGCCACCTGGTTCAACTGGCTGCTCATGACCACGACGCCGCCGAAAATCAGCACGAATGTGACCAGTGAAATGATGATGACGCTCTTCATGTCACTTTCTCCTCAAGGACCGCTGAAACCTGTCGATACCCGGTAAGGGTCAGTGCCGCATTCGCAACCCTGATGCCAACCCGGAAGAATCCTCCGGCCCGGCGGCGCACTCCGCATCCCTTTGAACCATTGCTCTTTAACTCAACTGGGTCGTTTCCGACACCTGGCCTAAAACTGGTCGATCCGGAACATCTTGCCCTTCAACGGAATCTTTGTCCGCTGCGCCGCTGACTTCCGGAGGCCCCCCCGGCGCATATTCTCGGCGCGAATCTGACCGACCTCATCCAGGTCCTTGCGTTCGCGCTTGGCTTGCTCCACCGTCCACTGCTCACGCTGTTTTCGCTTCAGTTTCTCCAGCACCTCGAGATCACGCCAGGCCGCGGTCAGATGCCGGCGCCGCTCCTCGAGTTGATCATTGGCCGCTGCAAGTTCTTCGGCCAGCAATCGCTGCCGGTCGTGTAGATGGGACAGCCACAGGGAGCGGCCCAGCAGCGATTCGACGTTCAGGGAGATCGTTTGCACGGCAGGGCTTCCACCGGTGCACCGCCGAATGTCTTCACCCAGGAACTCGAGCCGCCTCTCGATGGCCGTGACCAGGCGACCTGCTTCGCCCACCGCACGTGAGCGATCGTCGACCACGCGGCGCCGGACCTTCATCACCTTTTCGAGGCGGAAGCGAAACGGCATCGTCAGGCCACCCCGGTCAGTTCATGCAGGCCTGCCATGGTAGCGTCCAGAGCGAAACCCTCGTCGATGCCCTGGGTCAGGTAGGCGCGGATCCGGTCCTCGTTGGCCAGAGCCGCGTCCAGAACGGGGTCCGAGCCAGCGACATAGGCACCGATGTTCACCAGATCACGGTTGTCTTCCAGGGCCTTGAGCCAGCGCATCAGCTGGGCACCGGCGGCAATATCCTGATCCGTCACCACATCGTTGCGCAGGCGACTGATACTGCCCAGTACGTCCACTGCCGGATAGTGGTGCTGCCGCGCCAGATCCCGGCTGAGCATGATGTGTCCGTCGAGGATCGAGCGCATGGCGTCACCAACGGGATCCTGGATATCGTCACCCTCGATGAGGACGGTGAAGAAGGCGGTCATGGCGTTGGTGGCGGACCAACCGGCCCGCTCACAGAGGCGCGGCAGGGCCGCGAACACCGAAGGAGGATAGCCCTTGGTCGTCGGCGGTTCACCTGCAGCCAATCCTATCTCACGCAGAGCCATGGCATAGCGTGTCGCCGAATCCATCATGAAGAGAACGTCGTTGTCCGCGTCCCGGAACGATTCGGCGATGACCATTGCAGTCTCGGCACCCTTGGCCCGCATGACCGCACTCTCGTCGGAAGTGACGACGATCACGACACTGCGTGCCAAGCCCTCGGGCCCCAGATCGCGTTCCAGGAACTCGCGAACTTCCCGGCCTCGTTCGCCAATCAGCGCCAGAACGTTGACGTCGGTCTTTGCCTGCCTGGCCAACATGCCCAGGAGCACGGATTTCCCCACACCACTGCCGGCGAAAATACCCAGACGCTGGCCACGGGCGGTGGTGATCATGCTGTCGATGGAACGGATGCCCGTACTCAGGATCTCGGT
>Ga0209475_10003454_pt1 | contig 14513 bp, 10 predicted proteins | sample tdDd471_FD_187128 | JGI IMG/M metagenome (GOLD analysis project Ga0209475, IMG submission 187128) | Marine sediment microbial communities from the Atlantic coast under amendment with organic carbon and nitrate - tdDd47.1 (SPAdes)... | ecosystem: Environmental > Aquatic > Marine > Coastal >... | reverse complement strand
TACAACAACGAAAGACCCAACATGGCCATCGGCGGTATAACGCCAAAACAAAAGCTGGCACAGGCAATGCCGGTGGCCGCTTAAACCGTTCTACTTGCTGAGGCCCCTAAAAAGGGGGGGATTACCGCTATACAGACTTTACCTGGACAACAACCAGCAAACTTCCTTCTGGGCGATTTCGTATTGTCGCATATGCCCCCTATTGGCGAGTTAACTGGTCACTCGACTGGCAAGAAACGAAAAAGAAAACTCTGCATTCATCCCTCAAAACGTTTGTTGCATCCGTCGAGAAATCAGTCGGTGTTTTGATCGAGAGAAAGGAAGAAGCGGACAGACAGGCAGAAATTGAACGCCTTGAACAATTGGCCGAACATGAACGTTGGCGCAAACAAGATGATCAGCAACGTACAGAACAATCAATCGAAGAAAGTAAAGAACACCTTGCCCAAATCATCCAACAATGGGCAAACACCAGAAGCATCAGTCAGTTTTTGGATGGAGTAGAACAAAGCACAGACAACCTGCCGGAGACTGAAAAAAACCAGATCAACGAGCGACTGAAGCTGGCACGTGAATTCCTGGGCACGGTGGATCCACTGGACTTCTTCTTGAGTTGGAAGACGCCTATAGAGCGCTATCGCCCAATCTACCCTGCACCTGACAAAAAGTGAAACCAAGAGGGCGGCCGCTTAGTTCCTTTTCCCATTCCTTGGACGCTGCATCGCCAGCTGGTCTATCGGGAAATACTAAAACTAGCCGACTGGCAACGCATCAGCAAGACAAGGTACCTGCATTCGATTTACTCTAGATAATCACTTTTCCCCCGACCATTCAGCAGATAGGACTTCGGCCTGTTGTAAGACGAGTTTCACCGCCTCTTCGGAAACATCCGGCGGATACCCATACTTTTTCAGGACTTTCTTGACCATTAGCCGAATTCTCGCTCGGGCAGCGTCGCTGTGCATCCAATCAACTCCTGTTGCATTGCGAACCCGATTCAGGAGTTCCTGAGCAATAACGCACAACTGCTTGTCTCCCATGACATTGCGTGCTGATTCATTGTCAGCGAGGGCTTGATAAAAGGCCACCTCCTCGACGTTCAGTCCAAGCTGTTCGCCTCTATCTTGAGCCGCTTTTAGGTCCTTCGCGATTTGAATGAGTTCTTCGAGTACCTGTACTGTGGTAAGAGCGTTGTTATGGTACCGGGCAATAGCCTCTTGAAGTCGCTCCGTGAACGCCTTGCTTTCAACCACATTGGTTTTCAGGCGAGATTTGATCTGACCGTTGAGTAGTTTCTTGAGAGCCTCCAAAGCGAGATTTTTGTATTCCATGTCCTGGACTTCTTCCAAGAACTCGTCTGAGAGAATCGAGATGTCAGGGCTTTCTAATCCAGCAGCATCAAGGATGTCGATGATCTCTGTAGAAACAACGGCTCGGCTGACGATTTGTTGAACGGCGAGATCAAGTTCTGCCTTGGATTTCTTAGCTCCCCCATCTCCTTTGGTCAGGGCTGCTTTAACGGCCTGGAAAAAACCGACCGCTTCACGAATGCTCCTGGCTTCGTCACTGGCGGACGCCAACGCAAACGCCTTGGATAAAGCTACCACTGCGTCTGAGTACAAACGCCATGCCCGTTTCTTCTCATCCTCGGTTTTTGCCTGCTCGGCTTCTTTCCGTTGATACTCCAGCACCCATTCCATGGCCCCGGCAATGGCAACGAGCCGTTCTCTTGCGGTTCCGTTGACGCCGGTTTCAAAGTCAAAGCCGTGGAAGATATCTTGGACGATCTCGAAGTGTTCAAGCATAACCGCAATTGCTTCCGCTTCATCAATCCCGGCATTGCTCCGATCACCTTCGGAATACTGGGCAAGGGCATTTTTCAGGCTTTGAGCCAAACCGATGTAATCGACGACCAAGCCACCCGGCTTGTCCTTGAACACTCGGTTCACTCGGGCAATGGCCTGCATCAAGCCATGCCCTTTCATAGGCTTGTCCACGTACATGGTATGCATGCAAGGGGCATCGAAACCGGTCAGCCACATGTCCCGCACCAGAATCAAGTTTAATGGGTCGGCTGGGTCTTTTGCCCGTTTCGCCAGGAGGTCGCGACGGGCTTTTCCGCCAATATGTGTTTGCCATCCAAGCGGATCGGTTGCCGATCCGGTCATGACGATCTTCACGGCCCCTTTTTCGTCATCATCGCTATGCCAGTCAGGACGGAGCCGGATAATCTCATCATAAAGGGCAACACAGATACGGCGACTCATACAAACGGCCATGGCCTTACCATCCATGGCGGCGACCCGTTCTTCAAAATGAGAGACCAAATCTTCTGCGACCATCGCAAGCCGTTTTTGCGACCCGACGAGGGCTTCAACCTTGCTCCATTTGCCTTTCAGTTTTTCACCTTCGGGCATATCAGCATCATCGATCAAGGCATCGATCTCGGCGTCGAGCTTCGGCTTTTCCTCCTCGGCGAGTTCAATCCTGGCAAGTCTGCTCTCATAGTAAATGGGAACCGTCGCACCGTCCTCGACAGCCCTTTGGATGTCGTAGACATCAATATACTCGCCAAACACAGCGGGTGTGTTGACATCCGTTGCCTCAATCGGGGTGCCGGTGAACCCGATGAATGAGGCATTGGGTAGGGCGTCCCGCATGTGCTTGGCGAAACCGTATGCGATCTCACCTGTGTCTTGTTTAACCTTTGCCTTGAAACCGTATTGACTACGGTGAGCTTCGTCCGCAATCACGATGACGTTGTTGCGGTCAGTCAGCACCGGATAGTCTTCACCCTTTTCCGGACTGAACTTCTGAATGGTCGTAAAAATAACACCGCCCGATGGTACAGCGAGCAACTCTTGGAGTTCTTCACGCGAGTTCGCCTGCTTGGGCGTCTGGCGGATTAAGTCCTTGCAGCCCGAAAATGTTCCGAAGAGTTGATCGTCCAGATCATTGCGATCAGTGATCACAACAAGGGTCGGGTTGCCCATGTCGGGGTGCGTGACGATACGGCCCGCATAGAAGGCCATGAGCAGACTTTTTCCCGAACCTTGGGTATGCCAAATCACGCCTACTTTCCGTGACCCATCGTCACGGGTTGCCTCAATGGTTTTTCCAACCGCCTGCTGCACAGCGTGGAATTGGTGATACCCGGCGATTTTTTTAATCAGTTTCGATCCGTCGTTGTCAAAGACGACGAACCCTTTCAGATAGCTCAAGAACCGTTCTTTTTCGAAGATACCAGATAGCAGCGTATCGAGTTCTGGTACGCCTTTGGGGACCACTTTCGAGCCATCTACCGTACGCCAGGGCATGAACCGTTCTTCATCCGCTGTCAAAGAGCCGACACGAGCCAACAGACCATCAGATGTTACGAGGAACAGATTGGTTCGAAACAGCGATGGGATTTCCAGCTTGTAGGTTTGAAGCTGGTTAAAGGCATCAAAGATCGTTGCGTTGGCATCGCTCGGGTTCTTTAACTCGATGACCCCAAGCGGCAATCCATTGACGAAGGTCACCACATCCGGGCGACGGTTGCTCTGCCCTTCGATCACCGTAAACTGATTGACCGCAAGCCAATCGTTGCTGTCGGGATCGTCAAAATCGATCAGCCAAGCTTTCTGCCCGACAATGGAACCATCTGGCTGATGAACCTCGATGTCCACGCCATCCGTCATCATCAGGTGCAGACGGCGGTTCTCTTCCTCCAGCCTGGGTGTAACGCTGTCCTGGACTTTCTTGATGACCTCTTCCAGAGCATCTTCAGGTAAGCCCGGATTGATCTGCTCAAGGGCTTCACGAAGACGTTCCGTCAAGATAACATCGCCATAGGCTTTCCGCTCCGGCGATACCCCGTCCGGGGCGATGTCAGGGCCATGTTTGATTTCGTAGCCGAGGTCGCCCAGCCATTCTAACGCGACTTGTTCAACAGCATCTTCGGTGATGATGGTCATGAGTTCGAAGCCTTTCCGTAATGGACCTCGAAGACCTGATGGAAACCAATACCATCATCTGTAACCTTCTTTAGGCTTATGCCTACGCTACGCAATCGGGAAATGACATCTGGGGCTGGATGGTGATCGCTGTTTTCCGGGCATGTAACGAAAACTTCCATTGGGTTTGTAGCCCCCACCAACCCTGGATGGAAATTATCAATAGACCCATGATGTGGCAGGCTAACGGTATGAACATGATCCAGTAAGGATTGGTAGTGATATACGAATTCACGAATATCCTTTTCTTTTCTCAGTTCTGCATCCCCAGTTCCAAGCCACGAAACCTTGCTTGTTGAGCGATCTACAAGACCAAAGGGAAAAACCACTTTTAGCGGTGCGTCTTTAGGGACCCAATCAGCCTGGATCAGAGGCGATGAACATAAGCAAAGGGATGTCCCGTTAAGGCGTTTTTCGCCGAAAACCTTCCCATAACACTTTGCGAGTTTGCCACGCTTTTTCCTGTTCGACAGTATGGATTGAGCTTTCGCATAGAACTCTTCCTCGTCCACTTTCTTCGACAAAAGTGGCACTCCAATTGATGGCAGTTCATCGGCTAACTCATCGACAAATTCACTCAGCCTGTTTTTGCGTGGTTTTGCCACGTACAAAGCAAATAACCAAAGCCCAGGCAGAATAACAGGATCAGAATCCCACATCTTTTCAATTGGGTAAATACGTTGGCTGGCTGCCTCTATTGTTTCATGGCTGCTCTGATGGATCGTTTGGTATTTGAGCGTCTTTCCAAAATCGATGGGACGATCCGGTGATGGGGGAGGGTCTTCAGGAAATGGAAACTCTCCACCGCCCTGGCCTTTTGATACTTGGATAACTTTATCCGCCCTTTTTGAAAACCAGCGAACAGGAAAGAGAGTAAGCTCTTGGTTAAAGCCTATACCTTCACCAATCATTTGAGCCGCAATTATCAACCGCTCCACGGGCGTGAGGTATGGCAAGAATACATATTTAGCACGACGCTTCTTCAACAAACGGCCAAAACCAGAAACATGATCTCTATGTAAATGCGATACGAAAATGGCATCTAATGGGTCGTCCCTCAAATCCATACGGAGGTAATTTTTCACCTCCTGGTCTAACCCCTTTTTTGACCCTCCACAGTCGTAAACGTAATGAAACCTCTGCTCTTTTCTACGTTTCTCATCTTTGATTTTTATTGTCGCGGAATGAAAAAAACCATGCCCAACGCTATGCTGGCGATTGTTAAATACCAGTCTCATTTCTGAGCCTCCCAATCTTCGGGATCGAGTGTTTTGACGATTGGCCCCAGAACCGTTTTTAGGGTCTCTAGTTTTTCCTGCATCCAGGCTTGGCTTTCGCCCCATCCGTCTTCTTGCAATGGGTTTCGATCTTTCCAGTAGTGAACCAATCTGCAGGATTTTCGCTCTGGCAACTCCATCCATTCCAACGTAAAACCAAGTTTCTGCTCAATCTCGTTCTTCTGTGCATTGAGGAGCCAAAAATATGGTTTCGCATCGTCATTGTTGATGTAAAGCTCAACGCCGATCCTGTTTTCAGTAGAGTTCAGCAAGCCTCCCAACAGAAAGCCAGTCCGGCCAATGCCGAAGTTCATCCAGTGTTGGGGGAAAGGCTTCTGCGGACGCACCGAACTTCCTTCAGCCAGCAACCTTTCACGGAACAAAGTCCAATACTTCAGCTGAGCCGCTTTCGTTTCCGTCAATTCCCCTTCAACGATCTGCTTGGAAGCTCTGGCAACGGATCGCGTCCAATCGTTAGGCTTCGATATAATGTTGAACTTCGGAGCAGGGCTTGAGTCGCCGATCTTCCAAAGTTCTACTTCCAGACCAAAAAAGCGGAAATCTTCATCGGTAATATCGTTGAGCCAATCTAAAGCCGCCCGATGTTCATCTGTGAACTGGGCGGAAATCCAAATGATGGTGACCGCGTGGAGACCCGCCGCGTAAGTCATCAACTGTCCAAGATGATTATGGTCGGTTTTTTCCAACTGGTTTTCGATCAGAACCCAGCTTCCATCGTCAGTGTTCCGACACAGAATGTCAGCCCGGAAGGGGCCGACATTCTTTTCCTGGGCCTCTAATTCCAATTCAAGGTTCAGAGTCTCTGACAAGATCGACAGGTTTTCTTCCTGTGCCAACCAAGGTGTGAAATCGAGGTCTTCCTTCTCCCAGACTTCTCGGAGATTCAGTTTTTGTAAGCGTCCTAGTTCAACCATTGCTCGCCCTCACATTTCATCTCGACTACTTCCGTATCCTGGGGTGAACAACCGGTGATAAACTTTCTCCGCATATGCATCCGTCATTCCAGCGATGTAGTCGCAAACTCGACGTTCTTCGGTATCTGAGGGGTCGAGATCATCCCATGCATTCGCCGGGATAAGCCTTTCCGGCTGTTTGATCATTTCTTCGAAGATTTGTTGGATAAGCCTTTGCCCTTTGGCTTCGAGCATTTGAAGTTCGGCTTTCTGAATCACCATCTTTCCGACGATCTCATCGTTCAAAAAGTCTCTAAGCTCTTCCACATCGGCATCCATTACAGATTGATGTCGAAGCAAGGGGTGATCAAACTCTACTTTTTCCTCTATTCGTAAGCTTGTAACGAACAGATTTACGAGCTTCCCAATTGAGCGTTTGCGTTCGTAGCTAGTTTCAAAAAGAGCTTCAAAGTCTGATAGTTTTAAGGCCTTGTCCTTTGCTCCAATTTCTTTGGTGCCCAGCTTTTTCATGAAAATTCTCAGGGCTTCAGTAAATTCGTCTTTCTTCACAAAACCCCTCGCAATAGCGTCTTCAACATCATGAGATGCAAATGCGATGTCATCTGCATGTTCCATAATGGAAGCGTCGAATGTCTTGTATTTAGGCTTACCTGTTGACTTATCTATCTGGGCAAAAGTGCTTCGGTCTGACTTCGAGAACGGCTCTAAGCACCAGTCAATAATCGATGCTTCTGTCTGGAAATAACATTTTGGGGGCTTTTTAAGGTGCTCTCTCTCATTAAACTCAGTGTAGCAAACAGGATATTTCAGAATTGAAAGTATCGTTCTGCGAGTAGGGTTCACTCCCTGATGTCGAAGGTACTTTTCTAACTTTGTCAAAAGTCGCAATGTTTGAGCATTACCTTCAAACCCCCCCTTCGTCACCATAACGGACTGAAGAGCTTTCTCTCCGCCATGCCCAAAAGGAGGGTGACCGAGATCATGGGCATAGCATGACGCTGTGATTAAGTTATGATCAGGAAGCCAGTCGTTATTGAATTTCCCCAGGAATTTGACAATCCCCTGACCAATTTGAGCCACCTCAAGTGAATGGGTCAAACGAGTACGATGGAAATCTCCTTCACCTGCTCCCATCACCTGGGTTTTACCCTGAAGGCGGCGAAAGGCTGCCGAGTGAACAATACGCGATTTGTCTCGCATGTATTCATCTCGCTCATCATCTTGCCTTGGGCTTTCATTGCCGTAAAAGCGATCTTTGAATACGTCTTCTAAGCTATTTTTGTCTTTGCTCATGACTTGCCCCCCCATTCGGTTATCTGGCAGATCGCTGCCTTGAGAACCGTCAGACATATTTCCGCTGTGTGTTTGTCCGGGTTAAACCCGGTTGCTAGTTGTTCGTATGGATGGATGTAGTTTCTGAAGCCCCGCAGGTGGTCGCTGAACTTCCGAACGTCCTGCTTCAGTGCTCCAATTTCATGAGCTACTGATATGAATTCTGCCAGCTTCCATCCGTTGAATTGTTTGATCCGTCCGGCTTCGTCTTTAGGAGCCGCTTTGGCCGTATTGAATTGCTTTGGATTTGCTTGCCCCAGGCCGAGCAATACCGCTTCTAGGATACTGCCGCTTAGGATGACGGCTGAAAGGTTTGCCCCGGCATTGAAGCATTTTTCCGTTTCACGAAACCGTTCTTGGATGAGAGGTAAAATGCTGCCTTCGATTGGAAGCCGATCAAAGGGGATCGTAGAGAACTTTTGACGGAGGAAATCTTCTTCCGTTACCTCCTGATCGGTCGTGGGTGACGGATTGCCCAAAAGCCGTTGCACGGCATGCCATGATTTTCTATAGGCGACAGACTTCCGGGGTTCGCTTTTATCGCCCGTATACTCAGCCCTAGATTCCGCGACATCCAGGCCGTATTCCACCATAGCCTTGAGCAGCCGGCCAACCAGCGGGTCGCCTTCTTTTTCCCAAAAACACCGGAGATGGTTCGCTTTTGAACCGCCCTTGTCATCGTATTTTCCGGCGTAAATGTCGATTTTCACCGCGTCGAAGACAAACTCTTGAAAAGTTCGGTTCGAAAAATCCAATACATAGCCGCCTCCCATATCCAGGAAGTCTTCCAGTTGGCGTTTTTCGACGAAGGTCAGACTACTCAATCTCGCCCCCTGAATTCATCCAGCTTATCCAGCAGGGTATAGAAGGCCATGACCTGTTCATCTGCGTCTTTCAGCGGTTCTTGGTCGGGGTCCTGATTCACAAAATTGATAAAGGACTTCAGTTCGTCTTCGTCTTGAAAAACGGGAATATCAAAGTTGCCTGCGGCTTGCTTTTTTCGCAGGTTCGTTGAGAAGTCATTCTGATACAGCGACGAAAGGTATTGCTGGTACGCATAGTCGAGGCTGTCGGCTCGATAGAAATAAATCCGTCCACCACCAATAGCCTCCCAATCGGGGGCGACTACAGTTTTTTTCCGATCATCAAATACGACGGTGTGTACTTTCTTGATGCAGACCGATTGGTAGAACAGCTTTGTCCAATAGGCGGAGTTGTTGTCCGTTCTGATTTCGCCTCTGGTCCATTCGTCATTGACAGCCAGACGTTCGTTTTCTTCATCGTGTGTCGTGTTAATGGTGAATTCCGGGTAAGGCTTATAGAAAGAGATATACTGTTCAGCCTCATCCCAGTTGTCGGCATCCAGTAGGTATTCTTTGAACCGGTCCTCCGGTAACAGAGACGTAACCGCCTGTTTTATGTCAACCATGTTGGCGACAATATCCTTGGCGATAAATTGGGCCTTTTCCTTCTGCACATCATTTGAAATCAGCAAATGCCTAATTGCGTTCCTGATGGCGGCTTGGGCACTTTCTTTGCGTTCCCAATCTGTGACCATTCGAGAAGCAATGAGCATGGGCATCTTGCCGACCAATGACTTCAAAACATTCTCTGGGACATCATCCGTGGTCAAATACTGATCGACGTTGACAATGCCGTTGTTTCCAACCGAAGAAGACAGTTCTTCAATAGCACCATCATCTTCCGCCCACTTCTCGAAGGTATCCTGAAAAGCTGCAACGGACTCACCGAGTTTTGCGACAGCGTTCGGATCATCCTGTGAAGGAACTTCCTGTTCTGCCTCATCTTCCCCGGCCATGGTTCCCCTGGCTGCGGGGATATGATCCATCTGGATTTTGAGGATATTGCTTAGTGAGCCTTCTTTGAAAGCCAACTCGTTGTTGTCCTTCGGCACTTCCGCATTGCAGTAGTTGGAGGCCCCAATCAGATCGGGGAACAGGCTGGCATGATGAATGTTCATGTTATGGAGGTTTTGGCGACACTCCGTTGGTTCATCATTCCTGACGTAGATTTTGCAGATATAGCCAGCCAATGCGTTGGGGTCATCCACATCGATGATCTCGTTGTCCCCCAAAATATTGATGATCTCGTTTTCAATGGTGTTCCCATATGGAGACTTAATGAACATGCCTGCTTGGTTGACGAGACGGCCATGGTCATCGATTTTCGGTTCGATGATTGGAATATCGGCAAAGGCCGAACTGTCCCTTAAAGCCCGTTTGTTCAGAGCAAAAATCACCCGGTATGGGTTTTCTTTTTCAAAGGATTTATTGTCCTCATCAAAAGCGAAGAACAAAGCAACGTAGGGTGAATGCGTCCAGTCCAGAAGCGGAGTGTGTAGGCCGTGGTGCTGCCCAAGTGCCCAGAGTTCGTCATCATTTTCTGACGAACCGTTCTCGTTCGTTTGAAGCAGAACACTATTATCTTTTAGGCGACCGCGAACTGCCTTTTTAAATCGTTCAAGCTGATTATTTGCCAGTTCTTCCCGGATGATTCCGTCTGTGCCGCGTCCTAAAGTTGGGCTAAGTGACCAGTCATAACGGCGATGCCCCCGAAAGACCCAATTCCCTTTATCAAAAGCGAAAAACTTGTGCCCCAAAAGTTCCGAGAAGATACGCCAGCTTTCCAGTTTGATGACAGGTAGACGACCGCTTGGGGCAGTGTCGGCATCAACATAAGAGGGCACGATCTCAAATCCCAACGGGTCTTCCATACCTCGCCATTCCGGGATAGCGGCAAAGTATTCATCAACGAAGTTTTCCGATCTGTTGCCCTCTATGCTCATGCGTCCTCAACAGCTTTTTCGGCATCACGAAGGCGAATTTCGCCGGACATGAGTTTGGGAAGCAGGAGGTCTCGGAGATTGGCGAGGGTTTGGTTTTGTTCGTTGTTTGCTCTGATTTTTTCTCTCAGCAAAGAAATAATCTTGTCGAATTCCCCGCAGATTTCTGGTGATGACCTAGGTACAGGCAACCGATATGCATTGTTTCGATTTAACCCTGGAACCGCAGCGTCCGTGTTCATATTCTCAAGACCGAGACCTTGAAGCAGGTAATAGCAAAACGTCAGTTCGACCTTTGGTCTGACGTAGAATGTCGTGTCAATTGGATAGAACGGTCCATCTTCCCAATACAGGCTGCCGACCGTTCCTTTGCGTCCAACAATAATTGATGGACCGTCAACCAGAGCAGTGTCATGCATTCCAGTTATTCCACCAGAGCCATAGACGGGTACATCACCTCGTCTTCTATCCGCTTTCTTTAAAGCCTTGCCGTAAGCAAGTTCCAGAATGTCATCGACACGCTTTTCCTCCCATCCTTCCGGTAGGCCGTCGTCGTTGAAACTGTCGGGGAAGAGGTCAGCGGTTTCGGGGGGCATATGAACAGGTTGTTGGCCTGCGGCCTTGGCGTGGACGGGATCGAAATCCACAAACCACGACTTGAACACCGCCCGAGCCATTTCCTCCAATGTCTCGTTCATCTGACGATTCAGATCAATTTTGTTTTCTATCGTCCCGAAAAGTTCACTAAGTTCGGTCTGCTTTTCGGACGACGGAAGCGTAAATCTAAATGCTTTTATTTTAGTTGGAGATGTATGTTTTACCGTTGACCCTGTGTGACTCGCCAGAATTTCATCTCTGTATTCTTTGGTTCGCAAGAGCCAATAGATGAAACCCAAAGACGTTGGGGCGTCATTTTTCAGAACAACCTTCCCCAGTCGCTGATTGTGCAGGTAGCAATTATTGTCTGATGGTACCTTTGCAGGATAACCGAGCGTATCGGCAGCCTTACTTAGGTCGGTCATTGTTACAAGTAGATCGCCCGCAGACAGGATAAAGTCTTCGGGAGACGGACCCTCATAGTATTTGAGCTTATTCCATTGAAAGCCCCCACCAATGGCAAAATTACCGGGGGTCAACAAAATATCTCCAGGGGGAGCGTCTTTGAAATATTCTCCCTTGAATGCGTAGCCGTGTTTGATCTCTACGAGGTCACCGAGGCTAACTATATTTGTCATCTCAGACGCCCCTTAAACTCTCAACAAGCTGATCTTCTATAGTTCGTCCATCTTGGATTTGAGCTTCCAAAGTCGCCTTCAAGGTCTCAAACTTTTCTTCAAAAGGTACTCCGTCATCCTCGGCATCTGCCGCTCCTACGTACCGTCCAGGCGTCAAGATAAAGCCGTGCTCCTCAACCTCTTTTAGCGTGACGGCTTTGCAGAAACCGGGAATGTCTTCGTACTCACCCTGGCGTTTAATCGCCTCTTCCTCGCCCCGCCATGCGTGATAGGTGTCGGAGATTGTCTCAATGTCGGTTGGCGTGAGTTCACGGCGGGTACGGTCCACCATCTGCCCCATTTCGCGGGCGTCGATGAACAGGATTTCGCCCTTGCGTCCTCGGAAGCCGTTTTCGCCTTTATGCCTTGCGAGGAACCATAGGCAGGCAGGGATTTGGGTCGAGTAAAAAAGCTGCCCCGGCAAGGCGACCATGCAATCCACCACATCGTCTTGGACCATGGCTTTGCGAATGTCGCCTTCACCAGATTGCTGAGACGACATGGAGCCGTTCGCCAGGACTACGCCCGCCGTTCCGCCCGGTTTTAGGTGATGGACGATATGTTGCAGCCACGCAAAGTTGGCATTTCCGGCTGGTGGAATGCCATAGGTCCAGCGGGCGTCTTCAGTGAGCCTGTCACCGCCCCAGTCCGATGAATTGAATGGTGGGTTCGCCATGATGTAGTCAAACTTCATGGATTTGAATTCGTCGTTATGGAAAGAACCCTCATTGTTCCAACGGATGTCCGCATCAATGCGACGCACTGCCATGTTCATGCGTGCCAGACGGTAAGTGGTATTGTTTGATTCCTGTCCATAGACAGCCAGATCGCCAATACGGCCCTGATGAGCCTTGAGGAACTTGTCAGACTGCACAAACATGCCGCCAGAGCCACAGCAGGGGTCGTAAACACGTCCCTTGGTCGGCTCCAGCATCTCCACCAGCAATCGCACGACAGATTGCGGTGTATAGAACTCACCACCTCGGCGACCTTCGGCCCCGGCAAATCCATTGAGGAAATACTCGTAGACCCGACCGAAGACATCGCGACCTTGTGTGTCTTCACCCGTGGTGTGGATTTTTGCGAACTCGTCAATCAGTTCACCCAACATGGTTTTGTTTAGAGATGGACGACCATATTCTTTTGGGAGTACGCCCTTGAGCGACTCGTTCGACTTCTCCAACCCTCGCATGGCATCGTCAATCAGCGTGCCAATAGTCGGTTGTTTCGCGTTGTCAAGAAGATGGGACCAGCGTGATTCCTGGGGGACATAGAAGATGTTTTCGGCGAGGTATTCGTCCTGATCCTCGGGATCGGACCATTCGTCGTTCTTTAGTTCTTCATATTTGGCTTCAAAGGCTTCGGAAATATACTTTAGAAAGATCAGGCCGAGAGCGACATGCTTGTATTCGCTCGGCTCCATATTGCCCCGCATTTTATCTGCGGCAGTCCAAAGATTCTCCTCAAAACCAACATTGGCCCCGTTAGCTTTTTTCTTATTGCCTCCAACCATAAAGAAACAAATTCCCCCTTCACGACACAAATATGTAGAGTTCTTGTTGTGCAACCCAGCGTTGGACGATACATCAGCATATCATCGTTCGCTACATGTTATGTGACTCCAAAAAAACTTCAGTCGTTTTTATAGAGGGAGAACATGTTGTTGGCTGCTAGAAACATTCATCCTGGGTAATTGGGGAGAGACGATGGATTTTGAGATTTTAGGGGCAGTTGCTGCTGTTATTGGGATTGGGGCAGCGTTCCTTAAGTGGCCAAAACTCTCTCTCTTCGGCACAAAATCAGAAAAGGTGGAAAAGGATATCCCGGAGGCAGACGAAGAACTGCTCGAAAGTTTCGAGCCTCCACCAGAGAACCACTCGAACGACGTCGCAGATCGTCTCCAGCAATTGTTGGTGATGCTTCGTACTAAGCATGAAGCTTTAACCGTTCCTGAGTTAGCAAACTGGCTAGGATTTGACGATGCGAACCCGTTGGAAAACATCCTGAATAGGATTGGCAGCCCGGAATTTGCATTGCTCGATGAAATAGCAACGAAACTTGGGGTCAGCCCTAACTGGCTGAAGTTCGGCTTATCGGAGCCATTCTCTGTCAGGCTGCCTCGAGCATATGATCCAAGGGGTTATATTAACCTGATCAAGAAGGAGCAGCCCAAAGAAGTTTTCTTGATCAGGTCCAGCTGCAAAACGGGTTATGCATCGATTGTTTTTCGCTATGACAAGTTTCGCTATCTCGTGTCACCCTCAGGCATTCATGTGAGCGATAAAGTAGGAGGAACTGGCACCCGACAACTTTGGGAGTTCTATCGATTTATCGAAATCCTGAGAGATGACTTTAACCACGGCGACAAACTGGATGTCCACATTTCCGGACGAACTCTAGACGAAGAGGATTACCTCAGCTTGGTACGTGGTGAGGTCTATCCCGGCCTAGTTTTGGGTAAACAATATTTTGAATGCCATTGGTGGGATGATCTTACCGATATTTACCATGAGCATGCAATTGCTGAAGGAGGCTACCTCGTCTATGGGGAGCCGTTTGTGGCTGCCCAGGCTACAATCCGATCCTATATAGAATTTCTTAAATCAAGAGAGACGCCTTGATTATTCATTTTCAATATGAACAAGAGAACATATCCCAACCTTGTTAAAAATGGTTGTTGCCCGCTTACCTGACGCTTACCCGGCTTGGTTCTAGGCTCTCCACTCCAGAATCAAGAAGCCGCTAACCCATTGGATTAGCGGCTTTTAAGTTGGTTGCGGGGAGAGGATTTGAACCTCTGACCTTCAGGTTATGAGCCTGACGAGCTACCGGACTGCTCCACCCCGCGTTGGTTATTTGTTCTTACGACAACGGCCCCGAGCGGGGCCGATTTGTCT
>Ga0209475_10003453_pt1 | contig 14515 bp, 8 predicted proteins | sample tdDd471_FD_187128 | JGI IMG/M metagenome (GOLD analysis project Ga0209475, IMG submission 187128) | Marine sediment microbial communities from the Atlantic coast under amendment with organic carbon and nitrate - tdDd47.1 (SPAdes)... | ecosystem: Environmental > Aquatic > Marine > Coastal >... | reverse complement strand
AAGCTCTTTACGGGAAAAGAAACGCCGATTCGTTACATGCGGCTAAGAAAACCGGCAACCGACTGATATCACTGTCTATTTAAAAGGGGATCGTGCCGTCGGAGAGCAGCAAATTGCCCTATTGGGGCTGTGTCCCCTGGTATGGAGACTTGACATATACATTATATACTATGTATATGGTGCAAGCAAAAGATCCAATGGAAGCTATAATGAAAACCGTTATTGCGCTGGCACAACTTGTGGGGAGCCGCAATTTTTACCGGCTTACCGCAGAGCAGACGGCAGAAGATGTCTTTGGTCTGTCTGCGGATGAACTGGTGGGCCGTTTTGGCCTGCGGGGCAGTACGGCCCGAAAAATAGCTGCCTTTGATGCCTGGGACCGCATTGACCAACAGCTTGAAACCGCTGAGAAAAGCAACACCCGGATCATGCTGTGGCATCAGGAGGATCATCCCCGCCAGCGGCTGCACAACGACGCCATCCCGCCGGTGCTGTATCTGCGGGGCACCCCGGTAGCCTCGTTGTGGGGTGAAGGCGTGGCCCTGGTGGGCAGCCGAAATCCCAATGCCTATGGCATGCATATTGCCTTTGCCCTTGGTGAATCCGCCGCCCGGCGGGGTATTCCCGTGGTGTCGGGTCTGGCCCTTGGGGTGGATGCCGAAGCCCATCGCGGCAGCCTTTCGGGCAAGGGCATTACCTGGGCGGTACTGGGCAGCGGCGTTGACCAGCCCTATCCGTTGGAAAACGAGGGACTTTCCCGCTCCATCATTGACAATGGCGGCGCGGTGATCAGTTTCTTCCCCATGGGCACACCGCCCTTAAGCGTAAATTTCCCTCTGCGCAACGAACTGATTGCGCTTTTGAGCCGGGCCACGGTGGTGGTTCAGGCGGCCCGCAAAAGCGGAGCCAATCACACCGCCAAATATGCCCGCAAACACAAGCGCGGCCTGTATGCCGTGCCGGGTCCCATTGGCGATCCTGCCCAGGAAGGCTGTCACCGGCTGATCCGCGATGGCGCGGAAACCCTGTGGGATATCGAAGAGTTCTTTGACCGCTGGCAGGGACTCACCGGCGTTGCGCCACAGGTGCACACACCGCAGCCCGCCCACAAAACGGCGGATGTACTGCCCTTTCCTCCCATGGAGGAACAACCGGTCCAAACGTCAGACACTGCGGCAGAGCCGAAGGCCGACAGTCTCTCGCCTCAGGCACGGGAACTGTTGGCCAGCATTCCGCCGCGGCCCATCCATGCGGATGATATATCGCAACACAGCAATCTGCCGCCGCAACACCTCATGAGCCTGCTGATGGATCTGGTACTGGCAGGCTTTATAGAGCAGCGGCCCGGAAATTACTATTGCAGAATTCGTTCTGTGAAACCTATTGCTACCAACCACGACAGCGTGGAATAGCAACGGACACACAAGGAGTAGATCCACAATGGTCAAATCGCTGGTTATCGTTGAGTCCCCGGCAAAGGCGCGAACCTTAGGCAAACATCTTGGAAAAGATTTCCATGTTGTTGCCTCGGTGGGACATGTAAAAGACCTGCCCCGGAAAAAAATCGGTGTTGAAGTAGAAGAAAACTTCGAGCCGGAATATGTGGTTATTCCCGGTAAAAAGCGGGTGTTGCAGGAAATCAAAAAGCAGGCCAAGCTGGTGGATGAAATCTACCTCGCAAGCGATCCTGATCGCGAGGGAGAAGCCATTGCCTTCCATATCGTGAACGAATTGCGCAAAGGCGAAGGAAAAAAGAAAAAATTCTTCCGCATGCTGATTCACGAAATCACCAAACGGGGCGTCACCTCCGCCATCGAGAAATCGGTGGAATTTGACGAAACCCGGAAGCATATCTTCGATGCCCAGCAGGCCCGGCGTATTCTGGACCGTCTGGTGGGCTATCAGATCAGCCCCATCCTGTGGAAAAAAGTACAGGCAGGCCTCAGCGCCGGTCGTGTGCAGTCGGTGGCGGTGCGCTTTGTGGTGGAACGGGAGCGGGAAGTCCGCGCCTTTGTGCCGGAAGAATACTGGACCCTTTCGGTGCAGCTTGAAGGCAGTAAAGAACCGGTATTTGCGGTCAAACTGGTGAAAAAAGACGGCAAAAAACTCCGGGTTACCTCGGAAGCCGACATGGACGCCATTACCACCCAACTGCAGGACGGCTCCTTCAAACTCAACGATGTCATCCGCAAACAGCGGCTGCGTAACCCCATTCCGCCCTTCATCACCAGTAAACTGCAGCAGGAAGCCGCCCGCAAGCTGCGCTTCACCGCCAAGCAGACCATGGCGGTTGCCCAGCGCCTGTATGAAGGTGTGGAGCTGCCGGATGAAGGCCCTGTTGGTCTCATCACCTACATGCGTACCGATTCCGTGCGTATCGCCGATGAAGCCCTGGAAGAGGTCCGGGAATACATCTCCACCAACCACGGTGCAGAGTATCTGCCGGAAAAACCCAACTTCTACAAAAACCGTAAAAACATTCAGGACGCTCACGAAGCCATCCGGCCCACCAGCGCCATGCGCACCCCGGCAAACATGAGAAAGCACCTGAGTGAAGAAGAGTTCAAGCTCTACGACCTGATCTGGAAGCGCTTTGTGGCCTCCCAGATGGCCCAGGCCCGCTTTGACCAGACCGTCTTTGACGTGGTCAACGGCCCCTATTCCTTCACCGCCCAGGCAGACATCCTGATGTTCCCCGGCTTTTTGTCCCTGTACGAAGAAGGCAAGGACAGCGGTGGTGAAAACGGCAAAGACGCCGATACCCTGCCCATTCTGGAAGCCGGTGAAGATCTGGCGACCCGGAGCATGGATAAAAAGCAGAACTTCACCCAGCCGCCTCCCCGCTTTACAGAAGCATCGCTGGTCAAGGAGATGGAAGAACGGGGCATTGGCCGTCCCTCCACCTATGCCGCCATTTTGTCCACCATTCAGGACAAGAGCTATGTAAACAAAGCCAAGGGCAAATTCATGCCCACGGAACTGGGCGAACTCATCACCGATCTGCTGCTGGTGAGTTTCCCGGAAATCATGGACGCCGACTTTACCGCGGACCTGGAAAACCGTCTTGATGACGTTGAAGAAGGCACCGTGGAATGGCGCAACCTGCTGGCCAAATTCTACGAGCCCTTTGCAAAGCAGCTTGAAGAAGCCAAAGACGGTATGCGGAACGTCAAGCGGGAAGCCATTCCCACCGACGTGGACTGCCCGGCCTGTAGCAAAAAAATGGTTATCCGCTGGGGCAAACGCGGCAGCTTCCTGGCGTGCAGCGGCTACCCTGAATGCCGTACCACCATGGAATACGAACGGGACGAAACCGGCACGGTTATCCCCCGTGAAATGAAACAGGAAGACGTGGGCGACTGCCCCAAATGCGGCGCAAAACTGCTGGTGCGCAATGGCCGCTTTGGTCGCTTTATTTCATGCAGCACCTATCCGGACTGCGATTACCGGGCCAGCTACTCCACCGGCGCCAAGTGCCCCAAAGAGGACTGCGACGGCAATCTGGTGGAAAAACGCACCCGCAAGGGCCGCACCTTCTATGGCTGCAGCAAGTATCCCTCCTGCGATTTCGCCACCTGGCACGAGCCCGTGGCCCAAAAGTGCCCCTCCTGCGGCGTGGATTCCATGGTGAAACTCTCCCGCAACGGACGGCAGATTCTCCAGTGCGAGATCTGCAAATACACCCAGGAAGTCATGGAAAACGAGACCGAGATTCTGGACGATTAAGCACTACGCGCCGTACTCGTCGGCACAGCAGTATTAACCCCGGCGGGGCGGACGACTATCGTCCGTCCCGCTTTTTTTATGAAATGAAGACAGTATGAGCACATCCCGCCCTGCCAAAGCCCCGATGCCCGCCACCCTGTGGCTGCTGCCGGTCCTGTTGCTGCTGGGAGCCGTCATCGGTTTTCTCATAGGCGGCTTTTTCGGTCATCACTGGACCGCCGGAGACTGGCCGGTCTTTACCGGACTGCTGAAGCTGATGGGCGATGTGTTTATGAACCTCTTGAAAATGCTGGTGATTCCTCTGGTGGTGGCCAGCATGATGGTGGGGATTGCCTCCCTTGAGGGACGCCACAAGCTGGGGGGCACCTTTGGCTGGACCCTGCTGTATTACATAACCACCACGGTGCTGGCGGTTATCACCGGCCTTGTGATGGTGAACATCATCAACCCGGGGCTGGATGCCGGTATTGCCACCGGCGCTGCGGCCCGGCCCGATGTACAGCCGGTGCTGTGGTACAACGCCCTGTTCGAGATGATCCGCAATCTGTTTCCCGCAAACCTGTTTCAGCAGGCCACCGAGGGCAAGATACTGGGGCTGCTGATTTTTTCACTGGTCTTTGGCGGGCTGTTGTCCTCCATGGGAGAACGGGGCCGTGCGGTGCTGGACCTTGTGGACACCATTAACGACGCCTTGATGATCCTTGTGCGCTGGGTGGTCTGGCTTGCGCCCCTGGGGGTTATCGGTCTGGTGTCCAACCGCCTGGGCATGGCCGGTGGCGGCGAGGCGGTGTTTGTGGAACTCAAGCGCCTGGGCTGGTACAGCCTTACGGTGGTGATGGGGCTGGCGGTCCACGGCATGATCGTGCTGCCCGCGATTCTCTATTTTATCGGCCGCCGCAGTCCCTTCCGCTATATGCTCCATTTTTCCGAAGCCCTGCTCACCGCCATGGCCACCGCATCCAGCGCAGCAACCCTGCCCATTACCATTCGTGACGCCATTGCCAAGGCAAAGGTTTCCGCCCAGTCCGCCCGCTTTGTGCTGCCCCTTGGCGCCACCATCAACATGGATGGCACCGCCCTGTACGAAGCCGTGGCCGCGGTGTTTATCGCCCAGGTGTACGGCATTGATTTGTCGCTGATGCAGATGGTTATCGTGGCCCTGACCGCCACCCTGGCCGCAGTGGGAGCAGCCGCCATCCCCGAGGCGGGACTGGTAACCATGGTCATGGTGCTTACCGCCGTGGGCGTACCGGTGGAAGGCATCGGCCTGCTGCTGAGCGTTGACTGGCTGTTGGACCGCTTCCGCACCACGGTCAACGTATGGGGCGACACCATTGGCTCCGCCCTGATCCACCGGGTGCTGGAAAACAACGACCACACCTGACCCTTTTTCATTAAACAATATAATGGCGGCAAAACCCCTTACGTCCTAAACAATCGAGCCCGAACCGCTATGGTCCGGGCTCTGCCACGCTTGCTCGTATTGTGCTGCTGTCATGGGGCGGATGGCGGCGTGGTTATTCCTCCGGGATTTTGGGGCGTATAGGTCTCCGGCATCCCGGACATGTAGAAGTGGGTCATGCAGTCAACCGTCTCTGTGTTGTTCTTTTTACACAGGCAGGAGTCCGCATATCCAAGGGCGTCAAGAATCGTCGCAGGATTCCGGGTCAGCTCAACATACAGCTTCATTTCAAGAAGCTCGCCCGGGGCAAAGGTCTTGTTCTGTCCGTGGCATACATACATGTAGCCCCGGGGACCGTGATCCGTGTCAACGGCGACGGGGCAGCTTTTGGTGTAGGTATCCATGCCTTCGTGTTTGACCTCATACTCAAGAACATACACCCGGAACTGCCGGTCAGCTCCCTTCATATGGGGTATATAGGTTCCACCGCTTTCCTTTGCCGCAACCAGAATGTCCATGGGCAGCGTCATCCGGGTAAGGAGGAAACGCTGTCGTTTGGGGCTGTCGTATGTGAGTTCGCCCTGCATGTCCAGAATCATATCCTGCCGGTAGGCCAATGGAGACGCAACGCTCACCAGATTGGGACTGGTGACAATGAGGGGCTGCTGTTCAACCCCGATATCTTCCATAGCCGCCATGGGGTCGGCAATGCCCGCGGGGATAACCGTTACATCCCCGGTTACGTCGGCGCTTTCATGCCCCGGCGCATACCCGACTTTTTCCGCCAGGAAGGTATTCGGGTTTCTGTAGAACACCGCATAGGCGCTGTCCGGCATTCGGGTTTCACCCCAAATTCTGAGATGACTTTGGGAAACCACCGGTGTCACAATTCCCTGCGACACATCGGAAATCAATCCACTCAGCCGCAGGTTCAGATGATCCGGCTCCAGCCGTGCTTCCACAGACCCGGCGACCCCGTTAATATCACAGGACAATGCCACAGGCGGGTTATCATAGAGATCAGTGGTGGCGTGGAGGTTTGTCACCACACTGCTGTCACCGGCAAAGCTGTAGGGTTTCAAATCGGCGAGGCATGTGGTGTCAGGGTTCTGCATCGGGTTCTGCATCCAGCTGAGCATAATCTGTGCGCCGCAATCGGGCTCGGCAAAATTCTGTACCGGCGAATTGGCAATCACCCCATGACCCGCATTGGGCACCGTGACCCAGTACTGGTGAGCGCCGTCAAGATGATCCCCGGTAATGTTACCCACGTCCGGGGTGGTCCGGATATCCCTGCTTCCCTGAAGCATGAGCATGGGAATATCCCGGGAGGCCCACTTATGGTAGTATTCATCGGTTGTGGAATAGGGCCAGCCAAGCTCCTTTGCCCGCACAATAGTGTATCCGGTCTGGAGGCTTGTCAGCAGTGTATCGTCCAGTTTTTGCAAATCCACGCTGCTTTCATGCTCATAGCTCAACAGTTCGGAGATGGCGATGGTATAGCCCAATGCCGGTGAGGCAAGGCGATCCACATCGGTGACCTGTGCGTTGTCAACCATCATCATGTAGGCAAGATACAGGGCGCGGACATCGGCGCAGTCGCAGCGACTCAGCCGGTAGAACATGGCCGGCAGGTGTACGCTGGTGTCCCGGTACAGCCCAAGGGCATACACCATCCGCTTAAAGGCGTCCGGGGTGACCCCGGCATCGGCCAAAGCAGAGCAATGGCCCTCCACAAAGGCCTCAAAGGTGTTGCGAGCATACAGCCAGGGATTGGTTCCCAGCTTGCTGCTGCACACAACATCCTGAGCACATGCGTCAAAGATGCCGTGCAGCGCCGCCTCGGTGCGGCGGTCCGATATATCCATGAAGTAATAATCCGGGGTCATGATGGAATCCAGAATCACGCCGCTGGGCTGCTTTTCGTATATCTGGGCATAACGATGCGCCAGATAGGTGCCGTAGCCCAAACCATATACAAACTGATCCACCCCGTCGGCCCGGTTGTAGGCCATCAGAAAGGCAAGGTCGTCGGCAGCCATGGACACGGAAAACGCCGCAGGATCATAGCCGGAATACTTCTTCAGATATACGGCGCAGTCGTACAATTCCTCTTCGGTAATGGCAATGCCGCCATCAGAGTCCGGGGCTTCCTGATAGGGACACCCCAGCCGCGAGGAAAAGCCCACTCCCCGGTGATCCGGCACATAGATATCCAGGTGTGGATCAAGGGAGGACAGCCGGTCCATCAACGGGCCAAAGTCGGCAATGGCCGATGCCCCGGGACCGTCACCCAGCATCCACAACTGGCGGGTAAGCTCGCCGCTCCCCCGCAGACGTTTCACCCGGATTACAATGCGCTCCTGATGAGATCCGGCCCAGGTTTGCGGAACCAGAAAATACGCGCATTGGGCACTGCCTTTATCCGGGTACCCCTCATAGAGATCGCAGGGCTCCCAGCGTACCTTCTGCTGCATGAGCCGCTCGGGAAACACATAGAGAGACTCCTCTGCCTGCGAGGCTCCGGCTCCGGCGTAAACAACATCATGATACCCCTCCACCTGTGGCGCATCTCCTTCCTCGCCACAGGCACTTACCCCCAAGGTACATACTGCAATAAGCGCTACAAGCATATGCATTGTATAGCTCTTCATCAGTATCCTCCTTTCCGGTCGGGCAAACGCAGCAATCAAAAAATCCCTATCTTTAAATATGGTAACAAATAACGTCCGGGTCAAGGCCGCGCCCCGGGCGAAGGAAAGATACCTGAAACCACCAATAATCCCTTAATTTCCACTGCTGTATTCAATTGCCTGTTTATGCGACATTTTGCATATGTTTTGAACCATACACACCATTTCTTATTGCCGCCCTTGTCATACATACCCGATGGCAGGGTTTTTATCTCTTTGTCGGCTACATCAGCGGCAGCCAAAAACAGGCGGCATATTATATCAATATAATGGCGGCAAAACATTTTGGCAGATACACGAACGCCCGGACCGGGGAGGTCCGGGCGTTACTGCACACCAGAGTTGAAGGCGTGCGTGATGCCGCAGTCATGTCATGGGGTGAGGGGCATAAGCGGCGGCAGGGGGTAAGGACCTGCGGGTGCAGGAGGAGAGACGAATTTTTCCGAGGTCTGATCAAAGTACTCGTCGCATTCCACGGTCTGGGTGTTATTGCGAACGCATATGCAGGGGTCGGTCTGCTGAAAGGCTTCGATAAGGGTCTGCTGATCCGAGGTCATGTCCACCCGCAGCGCCAGCTCCAGCACTTCGTTGGGCGCAAAACTGCTGTTGTTTTCGTGGCAGACATACATGCCGCCCCGGTCTTCGTCATCGATATCAAGGGCAAGGGGGCATATTCTGGAGTACCGGGCGGCGTCAATATCCTTTTCCTCGATATCCAGGGTATAGATGCGGAACATGTGGCCTTCTTCGCTCATGTGGGCGATATAGGTCTCCCCGTTTTCCACCGCAGCGTTGAGCACCTGCATGGGCAGGGACAACTGGGTATAGATAAAACGCCGGTGAGCCGGGCTGTATTCCCGATATTCGCCCTGCAAGGTGGCCCGCAGATACTGGACGCCTTCCTTGTTGATTTGGTAACTCATGCCGTACAGGCTGTCCGCCATGCGGTTCTCCCCGCCAATCATCAGATCCACATCCGAGACCACGGGAATCATATAGCCTGCGGTCAGGCTGGAAATCCGGCCTTTCACGGTCATGGAAACATGGTCCGGGGCATCGTTGTCGCCAAAGCCGTCGGGCACGGCACAGGATAAGGCCGGGGGTTCGTTGTCATACAGCCCCGTGGTGGCGTGTATCTGTTCCACATAATTGGGATCGCCCTCAAAGGTGACTTCCTTCAGATCATCAATACAGGAGGTGTCCGGGGCCTGCAAGGGATGCAGTATCCAGTCAAGAATGATCTGAGTTCCACAGGCGGGATCGCCCTGAGTCTGCACCGGCGAGGCGGTGATAACGCCATGGTTGGCCCAGGGCACTGTCACCCAGTACTGGTTGGGACCGTTGAGATGATCCGCCGCAAGAGCCGCCACATCGTGGGGGGTTTGCAGATCAAGGGTGCCGTTGAGCATCAGCATGGGCACATGCCGGGAAGCCCACTGGCGGTAAAACTCATCGGTGGGATACAGGGGCCAGCCCAGTTCCTTTGCCCGCACCGTGCGATACCCAAGGCTGATGGTCGCCAGCAGCGATGCATCCCGGTCCGCAAGCTCTTCACTGGTTTCATGGTCAAAGCTTAAAAATTCAGATACCGCGATGGTGTTACCCAAAGACCCGGAGCCAAGCTTGTCCGTATCGCTGACCTGACCGCCTTTTTGCACCATGAGCAGATTCGCCAGATACAGAGCCCTGACATCGCCGGATTCGCAGCGGGCCAGGCGGTAATACAGGGCTGGCAGATGCACCCGCAGGGACCATGAGCGGCCAAGGGTAAAGACCATATACTTGAACAATTCCGGACCGATACCCGCGTCCACCAGGGCAGAACAATGGCCGTTTTCAAAATCCTCAAAGGTATCCTGTGCAAACTGCCAGGGGTCCATGCCCAGTTTACTGTTGCAGGCCTCGTCCTGGGCGCACATGTCGAAAATTTCGTGGACCACGTCGGTGGCGCGGCGGTCGTAATAATCAAAGGTCAGATCCATGGGCGGCACCACGGAATCGAGAATAATGCCGTCGGGCTGTTTGGGGAAAATCTGTGCATAGCGTTCTGCCCAGTAGGAACCGTAGCTGACACCATAGACAAACTGATCCACGCCCTCTTCTTCGGTATAGGCCAGCAAAAAGCCCAGATCCTCTGCGGCGGCGGTGACGGTAAAGGCCAGGGGGTCATGTCCCCAGTCGTTTTTCAGATAGTCGATGCAGTCGGGCATTTCATCTTCGGTAATGCCAAACCCGCCATCGGAATCGTCGGCTTCCTGCGCCGGACAGCCCATGCGGGTGGAATAGCCCACGCCGCGATGATCCGGCACATACAGATCCAGATCCGGATCAAGCCCGGACAGCATATCCATAAAGGCACCGAAATCCGCAATACCGGAACCGCCGGGACCGCCTTCCAGCATCCACATATGGCGGGTGGTGGTGCCCGATCCCCGCAGCCGTTTTACCCGAACCGTAATCGTCTCGCTGTGGGGACCGTTCCATCTCTGGGGCACCACAAAATCCGCACATTCGGCGCTTCCCGCGCCCACGGAGCCTTCATATAAATCGCACACTTCCCAGCGCACGTTCTGATTCATAAATATGTCCGGGAACTGATACAGCGGCGGCAGTTCCTCATCCACATCGCCGTCGGTTTCAACAGCATCGCCATCGGCCTCAACCGGGTCGACATCATCACCATCGGGTTGCGGGTCCGCATCCCCGTCGGTATCCCCGTCAACATCCACCTGATCGGTGTCGCCGTCGGGCAGCGGTGTTTCTTCGCTGTCGCCGCATGCGGCAATGCCCCAGGCAAACACTGCGATAAGCAGCAGCATCACAGATTTTTTATAGCGTTTCATGGCTCCTCCTTTGCGGTATGACACAAGCAATTATCGTTCTTCCTTACCGCAAGTATGGGAAAAAATCCGCCGAAGGTCAAGTTTAAAATCAGAAAAAATATCAATATCAGAAAACACGCTCTATACATCACTCCGCTGTGCATCATTAATAATGACTTAATATAGCAGTGTATTTTATTACCATACATGTTAGTACGCTATTGTATTAATTTCCATTTATCAGATATTTTATTTAAATGGAATTGATTTAACCCAAAACAGCGCAGCCTGTGCAGTCGGAGTTCGGCCTTGTGGAAAACACCCCCCGCTGTTGTTGTATGAGAATTATTCCTTGATTTTCGGCGAATCAGGAGCCGCGTTTTTCATGAACTCCCGCAATATCACCGTGGCGTAACTGCCGCTGTGCAAATCAAAGCTCAGATGCAGGGTTCCGGCGGTTTTATCCAGCTGAACCGCAAGATTATGGGGTATCATCCGCATGGCCCGGCGGTCACCCTGCAGGTTGAATCCCGGGGCCGGACGCCCCAGTACCTCAAGGCTGCAATCCTGGGACGCGAAGATCTCCTGTTCCCACTGCCCGGCCATGCCCTGGGACCACATCATTTTCGGGCCGTACAGGGGCCCGGTGGGGCTGATCTCAAGGGCGTCGCAGCGCTGCTGCTCCACCGCAGCATCTTCGGCCATAAACAATGCGCCGTTGTCCATGCGGCACATGATCTGCCCCGCATACACCCGCTGCATGTCCTTCAGATGCGCCGCCACAAAACGGTTAAAGAGCATGGACTGGTAGGACGACAGCACCACCCGCAACGCCGCCCGGGGCATGGTGTCCATCAGCAGTTTCCAGCGGCCATGGCGAAAATGATTCCGCCGTTTTTCCAGATTCCGGTCATCACTGACCTCGCCGCCGCTTACTCCGGGCCACAGGCTTTCAAAGGCTTCCGCCCAACGGCCCAGCATAAACAACCGGGCGGTATCGGCACCGTTCATCCGTACGCCAAAACGCTGACACCCAAAATAATTGGGCGCTCCGCCCCGCAGCAGATTTGCGATACGCTGCACGTTTTCGTCTGTTGCGCTGTCATCAACATTGCGCACCACGATATGAAAACGATTGCCCCGCAGATGCCCGATTTTCAATTTATTACCGTGACGGGTGCGCCGCAGAATCTTGATATTGCTGTGTTCAAAACGATCCGCCAGCTCTTCGGCGGCCTCCAGGGCCGGGCGGCCCTTAAGGTACATGCTGATCCACTGCCGGGTCACGGCGTCGCGGTCTTTAAGGCCCGCATAGCCGATGTCCCGCTCCCGCATACGGAAGGCCTTTGCCAGCATCCGCAGCATATGGGGGGTGGACAGATCCCGCTTTTCCACCCACAGGTACAAGTGCTCGCCCTCGCCGGAATGATCGTAGGCAGGGATTTCCTCCACCACAAAATCTTCGGGCTGCTGCTTCAGCACCCCGCCGGTGCCGGGAATATCCGCACTGTGGTACGGGCCAGGAAGAGAAGCGGGCGTCACATGGACGCCCGCTGTTGACTGATTGCTCACTTGGGGACGTTCTCCCAGTCCTTCATGAACTTTTCAATGCCGCTGTCGGTAAGGGGATGTTTCACCAGCTGACCGATAACGTTAAAGGGGATGGTGCATACATCGGCACCGCCCATGGCGGCTTCGTACACGTGCATGGGAGAGCGCACGCTGGCCACCAGCACTTCGGTGTCATAACCGTAGTTGTCGTAGATCTGCACGATGTCGTGGATCAGTTCCATGCCGGAGCTGGAGATATCGTCCAGGCGACCAACAAAGGGGCTCACGAACAGGGCGCCTGCTTTGGCAGCCAAAAGAGCCTGCATGGGGGAGAACACCAGAGTCATGTTGACGCCGATTTCTTCGTCCGCCAGGGTACGGCAGGCTTTGAGACCTTCGAGGTTCATGGGCACCTTGATCACGATATTCTCGTGAATCTTGGCCAGCTCGCGACCTTCGGCGATCATGCCTTCGGCATCCATGGAAACCACTTCAACGCTGATGGGACCATCAACGACCTTGACAATATCGTCCACAACCTCTTTGAGGGTGCGACCGGTTTTGGCCACCAGAGACGGGTTGGTGGTCACGCCGTCTACCAGACCCCATTCCAGGGCGGTTTTGATTTCTTCAATATCTGCGGTGTCGATAAAGAAATTCATAAGCTCCTCGCTTTCGTAAAACACGGGCACTCACTGGCCCGCAGGGTATTGCGCTTAGTGTTTTTTAATGGCTTTGCGCAACTGGTTTTTGGAACCATCAAATTCGAAGTGGGAGTATACCGTGTACCAGTTGTCCGGGTCAACCACCCGTTTGTGACAAATGACGCCAGCCTTCACTTTATCGTTTTCAAACTCGAAGAGATCCAGAATTTTGCCGCTCTGGGCGCTGGAGAAATGCTTGTGTTCTGCGGCTTCTTTAAGGATATTCAGCTTTTCACTGGAAAAATCAGCGGCCTTGATGGCTTCCACCAGACGACGGAAATCGCTGCTGCTCATGGCGGACTTTGCCACGGGCTGGGGTTTTGCCTGCATCTGGGGCTGCGGCTGGGGAGTGGGCTCATTCACCGTCAGGTTGATGTTCATCTGACCCGGAGCCTGCTTCATGGCGGCTGCGGGACAGCTGACCTTCAGGATGGCCACTTTGCCGGTCTTGGCTTCGATCTTTTTGCTCCATGCAGCGCCGGGGCAGGCCACGGTCACTTTGTAGAACACGTCGTTTTGGGCTTTGAAGGTAAAGGGGATTTCATCTTTGCCAACCTGCCGGGAACCCTTGGACACCGTGGCGTTCAGGCCTTCGGGAGCCATGATCTTGATCATGGTGCGGTTGTGGGGATGACTGGTATAGGTCAGGGTATAGTTGTCACCGCTTTGGGTGGATGATGTGCTGGTTTGCACCTTGGCCTTGCTGCCGTCATCGGCCTGCACGTTCATCTGCATACCCTGATTGTTCACCTTCAGGTTCATGGTATCCGCCATGGCGGGGAACGCCATGCTGCATACCACTGCTGTCACTACTGCTAACCACATTAAACGTTTCATGCTGCCTCCTGTTTTTTACTGTTCAAACACGCCGTTGCCACGGCATACCCGAGTGTATTCAAACAAGTACTAAACGCAAGTGATTATTTGCGCATTCGCTAACAGCAGGTAAAAGGTCGGGATTACATTCTCATCCGACATGCAGGGAGGGGACTTGCCCTGTGCTACCCATGTCCCCGGTCTGTTTTGACACCTGTGTACCACGTGCACAACAAACAGCCAAAAACACTGATCTGCCATGCGGGCACTCTGTTAAATGGGATAAATATATTACATACCAGAAGTATAATCTATTTTAAATCAGTGATTCAAGGTGATTACGGTAGATCAATTTAGAATCTTTTAAATATATCAGATAAACTACTTGACTCTGACCCTGCGGCCCGCTAGGCTTTGGGCTAAGAAACCCCGTTGTACTCAGTTACCTGTTTCAGCCCCTCACAGATCAGCAGACCCGGAGGTCACCATGCTACGAAACGCCCGGAAAAACTCACTGTATATTCTCGTCATTGCTGCGCTTTTCGCCTTTGCAGCCTGCGGCGACGCCGATGAAACCGAGGCCCCGGTTGACGGGGATGTACAGGTGGATGGCGACTCCGTTGAGCCTGATGGCGATGAGGATCAGCAGGAAGTGGAAGACGACGAAGGTACTGATATCGTTGATGATGTCATTGATGGTGACGAGGATGCCGTGGCGGAACAGGAGGTCGCAGAGCAGGACGAACCCACCGAAGAAGAGACCGAAGAGCCCGCCTATTACACCGGCGAGGGCTGCCATCC
>Ga0209475_10003451_pt1 | contig 14523 bp, 9 predicted proteins | sample tdDd471_FD_187128 | JGI IMG/M metagenome (GOLD analysis project Ga0209475, IMG submission 187128) | Marine sediment microbial communities from the Atlantic coast under amendment with organic carbon and nitrate - tdDd47.1 (SPAdes)... | ecosystem: Environmental > Aquatic > Marine > Coastal >... | reverse complement strand
GAAACCGGCCATCTCGTAGCTAGCTCCCAAATCCATCTGAATTTCATGGGGATATTTAGGTTCCTGAGTTGACCATTCGGTATGCCAATAAGTACTTTCATTACCATCTAAAACTTTTCCTCCCTCATTACCGGTCTCATAACTATCTACATAAACCACTTTCCAATTTGATTTATAATCAGAAACCGTTTTTAAAAGCGGTAAAAATACTTTCTCAACCGATAAAGAAGGCAACATACCTTTAACAAACGCCTTGGCTTTAACAGTCGTTTCTTTGGCTATTGAAAAAGGAGCCTTAAATATGGGTGATTTAAAAGTAGGCTCTGAACCATCTTTGGTGTATCGAATAACAACCTTTTCATCTTCCGATGAGATCGTAATTTGATTCTCCTGATCTTGCACAACAATTGGTTCTTTGGCTTTTATTCGTTCTCTGGCTGTGGCCACCTTATCTGTATTATCCTTTGATACAGGACGTATTGACCAGGAAAAATTCACAGGTTCTGCATATAGTTGATAAGCTGGTAGAGGTGCCGGACCACAGCTGCCATTTCCTAAGCCTAACTGACGATAATCAATATTCAAAACCACTTCATTACGCGGTTTCAATTGATTGATGTAACGGGCCTGATCCAGATCATTTTCGGTATAATGCAAGGCCGAAAAGGCCATTTGATCATCAGCGACCACCATAATACCATCACCGTCCTGATCGGTTAAAGTCAACCATGAGGTTTCTTCTTTATTGCCATTTGATTGTGGACGCACATAGGATACAAACTGCTCACTAACTGTACTGTTAAAACGACCAAAAGAAGCTCCTGATTTACGATCCGGATAATTCTCTACAGCACCACGACCAAACCACATCAAATTTTCCAAACGCTCATTCAAGAGCAATGTCATACCAATACGTGGAAGGGCCACCTTACCAATATGAGGTAATATGGTTTGAGATACATTGACATATCCATTACCCAAAACAGTATACTGTGTATTTACCGAGAAACATAAATCATTCGAGTTATGGTAATTATTAATCGTCTCGATTACCACTCGCCCCTTTGCTTTTTTGTTCATTTCAATAGACACTAGCTTACTGGTAAGTTTATTCAACTCCAACCTATACCATTCACCACGGGCATCGTTATCAACAGGCGCTCTAAATACATTTAATGAAGGTGTTAAACCATCATTATGCACAAGCTCTTTCCCATCAACTAACCAGCTACTGATTGTTCCTGTATTCTTAGCGAACACAACATTAAAGACATCCCCCTTAATTGAATAGGTGTTTTCATTTTCTATCACAGATAAACCGCTCATGTCAGACAAGTCTATCGATTGTGCCGCCATCTTTACAGGTAATTCATACTGCTCCCAAGCCAATTCATGGCCAACAGGTATAAATGCTGTTTCTTTCTTTTGCTTCACTCTTATGGTTAGGTGATAAGCAGCTCCTGCTGCTGGAGTGATCTTTTTATAGGGTATTTCAATTACTTTCCGATCACCGGGCTTCAGGTCAATCGGCTCCAGGTTACCCCTTTCTACAATATCACCATCCTTACTCACTTCCCAAACCAAATCATATTGATTCAGGTTTGTAAAATTAAACTCGTTGTACAACTCTACTTTTCCTTCCTGCAAATCAACCGGCGTCGCCCAGAAATTCTGATATTGTCTTTTTATTTCATCTAGTTTAGGCGAAGTACCACGATCTGGTAATACCAATCCATTCAAACAGAAATTTCCTGAATTAGGATAGTCACCAAAAGTACCGCCATAGTACCAATAATGTTTTCCATTTTCATCGGTAGCATCTAATCCCTGGTCTACCCAATCCCAGATAAAGCCTCCAATATTACGTGGATATTGACGTATAGCATCCCAGTACTCTTTAATATTACCACAAGCATTACCCATGGCATGACCATACTCGCACATCACATAAGGGCGAGCAATATTGCGTTCTCCCTGAGAAATGATATAATCCACCGATGGATACATATTACTATCCATATCGGCTGGTCCCCACATTACTTCATAATGTACCAAACGACTGGTATCACGAGCCTTAATGGCATCGTACATTTTTTGGAATGTCGGTCCGCTTCCCGATTCATTTCCGTGCGACCAGATGATAACTGAAGGATGGTTTTTATCCCGCTCCACCATGGACATTACACGATCGATATGCGCTTTTTCCCAGCTTGGTATAAAACCAGGTTCTGTAATACCAGGCTTGCCGTATAAGCCATGTGCTTCAATATTGGCTTCATCCATCAGGTAGATGCCATATTTATTACACAACTCATACCAGCGCGGATCATTCGGATAATGACTGGTACGAACAGCATTGATATTATTCAATTTCATCAGGCGGATATCCTCCACCATGCTTTCAACAGTAACGGCACGTCCAAATTCAGGATGATGCTCATGACGGTTCACTCCTTTTAATAATACTGATTTACCGTTGATCAGTAATTCTCCCTTCGATCCCACTTCAATTGAACGGAAACCAATATTAGTAGACGTGCGATCAACCACTTTCCCTTTATTGTCTTTTAGTTCCAGTACGAGGGTATACAAATGAGGGTGCTCTGCAGTCCATTTAAGAGGTTGGTTAACCATTGCCTCTATCTGTACCTTTTGCTCACCATTCTTTGCGAGTGATATTTTGTTTGAGCTCAGCTCTTCGTTTAGCTGTACTTTCTCCTGATTGGCATCAAACAGTAAAGCCTCTACCGAATAATCTTTTGCATTCTTACCAGACCGATTACGAAGATCAACCTCCACATTCAATTGTGCATCTTTATAATCACTATCTAATTGTGATTGAACAAAGAAGTCCTGAATACCAACCTTATTTTGCGCCCATAAATAAACAGGTCTGAAAATACCACTCAAGCGCCAAAAATCCTGATCTTCCAAATAACTGCCATCACTCCATCGGTACACTTCAACGGCAATATTATTTTCTCCTTTTCGTAAATATTGAGAAATGTTGAATTCAGCAGGTGTCATACTTCCCTGACTATACCCAATCTTCACGCCATTTATCCAGAGATAAAAAGCAGAACTTACGCCATCAAAATGAATAAATATCTCTTTTCCACTCCAATTTTCAGGAACGGTAAATGTTCTACGGTACGATCCTACCGGATTGCGGTGCTTGTAGGCATACCAAGTGGTATCCTCAGGCTCACTGGTAACATAAGGAGGATCGCTCTTAAACGGGTATATATTATTGGTGTAAATGGCTTTTCCATAGCCATGTAATTGCCAGTTTGAAGGCACCTCTATCTGATCCCAGGTAGATACATCGTAGTCTTCTGTATAAAAGTTGACTGGGCGCTCATCTGGATTTGATGACCAATTAAACTGCCATTTTCCATTTAATAACTCCAGGTTTTCAGATTTATATCGATCTCCTTTAAGAGCGTTCTCTATTGTGTTATATGGAATAAAAGTAGCTCGTGGCTGCTCTTTGTTGATTCCGATTATTTCTTCATTTTCCCATTCCGGTCTTACATCCCTGTTTTCGCTGATTTCCTGCGAATAACTATAGCTTGAAGCATATAAGCACACAGCCATCATCAGTAGCCATTTTCCTCTAATCTTCATATTCATTTTATTTGTCTTTTTTTGTCTCACATTAATTCTTCTTTGAAGCGAAGCACTTCATTTGTAGTGTTGCGTAAAAACCACCACATTTATCTATGTCTCAAAATTACCTATGTACTATTTAAACCTCCCCGAGAGACTTTTCTAAAATTTCTTTTAGAATAGACTCCTGCACCAACACATCGATAATAGTCCCCTCCTTATCAAGCAAAATACTATAAGGTACACACGGTATATGATAAGTTTCTTTCAATGGTGATTTACCTCCTTTAAGATCCGAAAGGTGAATCCAGGGGGCATCTACCTTGTTGATAACTTCCTGCCACTGTTCAAGCCTATTATCAAATGAAATACTAATAATCTGGAAACCCCTATCTTTGTATTTATCGTATATTGCTTTGCGCTTGGGAACTTTTCTTATACAGGGGCTACAATACGATCCCCAGAAATCGATCAAAAGAAATTCTGATTTTCCTACATAGTCAGATAGTTTTTTAGTAGACTTATCCGGTGTAAATAATTCAAAATCAGTATATTTTTGTCCTATTAACTGCCCTCTTAAATCATTCTTTTTATCTTCTTCTTCACATCGTTTTATTCGATCTGCAATTACAGGATCAGACTTATATTCCTCAGGTAACAATTCATAGATCTGATAGATATCTTTGTTTTCTAGTCTTTTGCATTCTTTAAATGTTCGACGACCTACTGGATTTTTGATATTCTCTTTATAAAAATCCGCTAAAAATTTTTGATATAGAGCATATTTCCTCCAAATCAATTCCTTATCTGCCGCAATGGAATCCTTGTTTTGTTGCTCCCATAATATATATTTAGCCCAGGAATCAGACTTTTTTCTCTTAAATGCAGTGTACAATTCATTAAGCGGTGTCCCTTTAACCTCAGATATAGAATCCAAATAAACTTCAATCTCACCTCTCTCCAGAACCACCTCAGCAGCTCTTACAATATCTGGATAATTTCCTGTAGTGATAATGGCTATATCGTGTAAGGTTTCCTCTCCACTGAACTTAAATGTTCCTTCACTGATATTGGTAGAATCAACTGCATAAATACTATCTCCTCGATATTTAAACAGCATAATATAGTCTCCGTTTTTTTCTGGGTTGACAGTGCCATTGATGGAATAATTCCGTTCATTATTACTGCAAGAAGATATCATAATTGCAGTAAATAGGGCGATATAGAAAATAGCGTGTTTAATCATTTTTTTTAATGGTTTTAGTTGCAAATATGCCTTTCCTGTATTTTTCTCCAAATCTTAAAAGCGCATCGCGTGATCCATTGGACCAAAATTCAAACTCAAGTTGATAATTATTATAGGCATGATTAAACTCTTTCTCTGAAACTCGTTTGCCATCTAGAAATATATATTGCTTAAGCGTGTCGACATATTGAACACTGTTTTTTTGTGTTACATCATTGTTGTTTTTGCAACAAGTAAAAGATAACATCAAGATGGTGGTGATAAATAAGATTGTTGTCTTCATGTATTATATTTAAAGAACCCATGGTAAATCTATACAGGGTACAGAATTAAGTAAATTATCGGTATCACATTTGTGACACAGACTATACTGATAACAGCCTGCCGCATGAAGAGTAAGAAGATTTTATCCTTACTAAACTTCCAAATTGAACAGAGCAAAAGCGTTGTATTTTGTTTTAACATTACCTATTGACTATTTAAATCTCCCCGAGAGACTTTTCTAAAATTTCATTTAAAATAGACTCATGAACACGTACCTGGATAATAGTTCCCTCCTTATCAAGCAAAATACTAAAAGGTATACCCACTATATGATAAGTTTCTGCCAATGGTGATTTATCTTTAAGATCCGAAAGGTGAATCCAGGGAGCATCTACCTTGTTGATAACTGTCTGCCACTGACTAAGGCTATTATCCAGTGAAATACTAATGATCTGAAACCCCTTATCTTTGTATTTATCGTATATTGCTTTGCGCTCGGGAACTTTTGCTATACATGGACTACAATAGGATGCCCAGAAATCGATCAAAAGAAATTCTGATTTCCCTACATAATCGGATAGTTTTTTAAGAGACTTATCCGGCGTGAATAGCTCAAAATCCGTATATTTTTGTCCTATTAGCTGTCCTCTTAAATTATTCTTTTTATCTTCTTCCTTACATCGTTTAATTCGATCTACAATTACAGGATCAGATTTATAATCCTCCGGTAACAATTCATAGATCTGATAGATATCTTTGTTTTGTAGCCAAGGTGAGTATTCTTTAAATGTTCTACGGCCTACTGGATTTGTGATATTCTCTTTATAAAAATCCACTAAATATTTTTTATGTGCGGCAAACTTTTCATTGATATGCTCTTCATTCGCGTTTATAGAGTGTTCGTTTTGTTGCCTCAATGCACTGATATCAGCCTCAAATTTTTTATTCTGCGTTTTGTGTTCAGAGTACAATTCATTAAGGGGTGTCCCTTTAACTTCTGATATAGAATCTAAATAAACTTCAATCTCACCTCTCTCCAGAACCACCTCCGCAGCTCTTACAATATCTGGATAATTACCTGTAGTGACAATGGCTATATCATGTAAGGTTTCCTCTCCACTGAACTTAAATGTTCCTTCACTGATAATGGTTGTATCAACGGCATAAATACTATCACCCCTGTATTTAAACAGCATGATATAGTCTCCTTTTTTTTCAGAACTAACTGTGCCATTAATGGCATAACTCCGTTCTTTATTACTGCAAGAAGATATCATAATTGCAGCAAATAGTGCGATATAGAAAATAACGTGCTTACTCATTTTTCTTAATAATTTTAATTGCGTAGATGTCTTTCCTGTATTTTTCTCCAAATCTTAATAGCGCATCACGGGACCCATTAGACCAAAATTCCAACTCATGTTGATAATTATTCCAGGCATGATCAAAATCTTTCAATGAAACTCGTTTGCCGTCTATAAGATAATATCGCCTCAGCGTGTCGGCATAGTGAACACTGCTATTTTGTGTTACATCATTGTTGTTTTCGCAACAAGTAAAAGATAACATCAAGATGATGGTGATAAATAAGATAGTTGTCTTCATGTATTATATTTAAAGCACCCATGGTAAATCTATACTGGGTACAGGGTTAAGTAAATTATCTGTATTAAATTTCTGATTCAGATCCACTAATGTTTAAGACAATATTTCTAAGGCATCTCCATTGAAAATATGAGCTTTAGTGTATTATCCGTTTCTTCAATCATCAGTAAAACATCATCATCCCAATCATACTTTAATGCCTACTTTGGTTAAATTTAAACCAGTCAAAATTAAATGATTCACCCTTAAATATTAGAAAAATAGTCTTTACGCCTTTAACTCGTTTTATACCACATCTTTCAATTTTCCAAATATCTTTGGCACCCGTATTGTTTATTTCACAGGTCCCTAACAATTTGCCGTTTAAACTATCACATCGAATTTCAATAGTACCATTCGCATCTGAAGCGATCTGAGCTGTAAAAGACTTTGCTCCTTTCGTTCCAAAGTCAATCCGATCGAAACATATCCATTCTTCATCTTCAATATTTGTTAAATATTGACTCGCTCCTTCTTTCCATTCTAAATCTCTTCCTCGTTCACTATCATATCTTTCTATTTCGATAAGATCATATGCAGAATGAAGATTACCTTTCGTGTCTGAACTCTTAAAAATGAATTGGTTGAAATCAACATAACCACCGCTTTTATTTTCAGAGTAATTAAATAAGCCGAAGCGATAACCAGTCCACCACCAACCAGCGAAATGCATTTTTAAGCTATTGCCAATTGGTTCATAATCATTTCCATTTAAACTATAAAAAACAATTGCACTATCTACTATACAATTAGCTTTCGCCTTCAACCAAATCCTATCTCCTTTAAAATTATCAACAGTTTCAATAACATCACCGTTATTAACCATTATGATCTTTTTCAGTCCATCTTGTTGTTTAATAGCCACATATGAATAAGGGTTTTGAAAAACACATAAGCCAGCAACATCACCATCTTTCATACCTCTCACATCCATTTCTGTACTTCCCTCACAACTTGGGCCTTGTAGACGTTGTGTTAATGTATTGCGTGCAGTTACAATCGAATTATCACTAGCTTTTTCAGCCTTTAGCCTTAAATATCCAGGCCTTTCTTTCAATGACCACTTTGTATTGTTAGGATTATGATTCCATTGCCATTGTAAACCTAATTTATCAGAAGAAAAATCATCGGAAGTAGCTGGAGTACGGATAGAGCATTTTGAATTTATTGTTGGCTTTGTATAAGTAACTACACCTTTTCCTTCTTCACCAAGCATTGGCCAACCATCAACCCATTTGACAGGTTCAAGATTAGGCGTACGCCCCTGTGCTCCACGATCTTGCATAACCATAAACCACCAATCTCCATTTTTCAATTGAAGCATTCCACCTTGATGAAGTCCATTCCCTTTAAAATTTGAATAATCATCGATTACTATTTTTGATTCATAAGGGCCATAGATATTATCTGAGCGCAGACAAACCTGCTTCCCACCAGTTCCTCCATAAGAAGCAAGAATATAATATTTACCATCTATTTTATAAAAATGGCATCCTTCTAAATAAGGATAACAACTTTTACTAAAAATTTCTCTTTTCTCTGTTTTCACAGATAAAGCATCTTCATTTAATTCTGTTATATATAGAGTACCTTGTCCATGAGCCACATATACCTTACCATCATCGTCAAAAAGTAAACCCGGATCATAAAGGTATTCGGGAAAAATTGTTCTTTTCCATGGGCCAGCCGGATCTTTTGCTGTACATATTGAAAAATTCCCATCAGGATTTCCATAAGGTGTACAGAACCCGACATAAAATAATCCTTTGTGATAACGAATAGTACTAGCCCAAGAACCATTTAAATACATAGTTCCCCCGTGCATATCATATTTTTCATCCTCATCATATTGGGAGACTGCATAACCAGACATTTCCCAGTTTACTAAATCCTTTGATTTAAGCACCGGACAGCCAGGAACAAAATGCATACTCGTTGAAACGAAATAATATTCATCACCAACACGAATAATATCAGGATCTGGCCAATCGCCCCAAAGAATCGGATTAGTAAAAGTTCCATCTCCATTATCTGAGATCCATGAATCATTCGTATTTTGACTGTTTACAACGGTATTGCAAAAAAGAAATACTACAAATAATAATAACTTGTTTATTTTCATTAAACTTTTTTTTAATATCTATTTAAATAAAAAGAACTGAGGCCTTTCATATACATTGAATGCTTTAACCTTCCCCGTTAAATTATTGTAAGTCTGTTGTATTCGAATCACTTTAATGGTCATAATTTCACCCATATCAACGATAACGCATTGTGATTCGTTCGTTTTCCAGTTTTCCAACATGATCCCATATCATTATCAATTAGGCAATCCGCGTATCCTGCTCAAGAGTCATCAGTGAAACCAGGTTATCCATTCGCTCGTCCATAGAGCAAGATGGATCCTCATAAGTGTCCTTTCTACCATTTTTATTAAAGTCAATCCTCTTTTTATGGTATATCTTTTATTGCGCACAAAGGGAGAGTTAGACTCGGTTTGAAGCTTAGTCACTTCCTGTGAATACTATTCTCCAAAACTCAATAACAAAAACCATAGAACGATGAACTAATTTACTTCTACAATTTTTAATTACTTAATCTCGATATAAATACGCACCTATCTCCGACAGGTGCGCAATAATATTTCTGCAAGCAGTCAATAATTATTTAACTAGAATTTTTCTAGTAAAGAAATTACTCTCCGTTTGTACTTTAACAATATAAATACCCACTCTGGCATTCTGAAATTGAACATCCTGTTGATATCTACTCATTCTTTGCTCAGAGAGTTTATGTCCGGTGATATTATAGACTTCAACCGTATAATCTTCGTCACCACTATACTTCACATAAATAGTGTTTCCCTTAGAGTAGATTTGTGTTTCATTTTCAACAACGTTATCAACACTTGTATTATCACCTCCGGATCCATCTCCACTTGTATCTTCAATGTATTCATACACATATAACTCACCTGCAGAAGCAAAATTTTGCCCTTGAACTTCACTTAAAGCTTTTAACTTAAAATAGCGTCCTTCTTTTGCATCAAACTTTACCTTTTGTTCTACACCTTCATTTTCCCAAGTACCTGTACTGATTGCATCTCCCCAATCATTTTCATCATTTGAAATGTATAATTCATAGTTTGCTATGCGACCATTTGCACCAGATTGTCGGGGTAAGTAACCAAATCCACCTAGATTATATGACTCTTTCATATCAACCTGTATCTCATGCGGATAACTATCGCTACCACTTGACCATCGGGTATGCCAGAAGCTATTAGGATCTCCATCAATAGCGGCAGCCGCTGGACCATTAGGTGCTGACTCACCTGTCAATTCTTCACTGTTAACATAGATCACTTCCCAATCGCCTGATGGAATAGGGTCCGAATTCTCTATGAATTTAACATTCACCATATCCTCAAAAGTCACTTTTTCTGATCCTCTTGAATCTGTTACTGTAAGGCTAACATCATAACTTCCTTTATTTGCATAGGTAATAATAGGAAATTCATCACTTGATGTAGCAGGCTCACCTCCTTCAAACTCCCATTCGAAGCTGGCATCAGCTAAACAAACGGAGTGATCAGCAAAACGAATTTCTTTATTAAGCCCTACCGTATCGCACGAAACCATAGGATTGGCTACTAAATTTGACTCTTCGTAAAAATTACATTCCCAAACTCCTCTTAAAGTTCCAATTCTAACTTTTTCCTTAGCATAATTTAATCTCACAAACCAGGTTTGTAAGCCCATAGGTAATCCATTACTGTAATTCACCCAATCTGTCATGCTGTTATTACGATACCAAACACCGGCATCGGTTCCAATATATACACCGCCATCAGTTCCTATTTGATGCGCAATTGAATTGATGGCATAGGACGGTAAATTTCCTGAAGGACCTGAGTAATCAGACCAACTTGCTCCGCCATTTATTGTTTTCAAAACCTTAGAAGTGGTCTGCTTCCCTTTCATACTTATCCAAACAATATCAGGATCTTCACCATCAATAGTAATGTTTGATATAGCTTTTCCTTGGGTAACAGAATATTCTGGTGTCTTATCCGTCCAGGTTTCACCTCCATCAGTAGTTTTATATACTTTATTCCAATTTACAACAACATAGACAGTATTGTGATCAGAATAAGATGTTGCAATTCGTACAGGTTCCTTGCCGCCACCAAAATCTTTTACGACATCCCATGATAAGGCATTATCTCTGGTTTTTTTGACTTCAGTTCCATCTAATGTGTAAAATACATCATAGTAACTATGATCGAATATTTCGATGGGATGAATATATGATAATAATTTTGCACCTAAATCAACGATAACAGGTTCTTTCATTCTGTCATCCGATCTGGTAATTTTGACATCACTCCAGGGGTGTGCATATAAATACCTATCATCACCTTTGTTGACCATCACATTACCTGCATCTGCACCTGAACTCACATACCAACCGTCATAAATCTCATCATCGCGAATCATTACAGGTCCATGATACATACCAATACCCATAATATCATCTTTCCATGCCTGATCAAACCCCCAAAGCTCTTGTGCAACAATACCAAAACTAACATCATTCACAAATTCACTTTTATCAGTTGACAAATGAATTCCTCCGTCAGTACCTATCCATGTTTGATCACCAAAAATCTCAGTACACTGAACATCATAGTGAAACCAACTGGCTCCAACAACTGGCTTTCCTCTAGGAACATTTTGCCATGATGTGCCGCCATTTTCTGTTTTCCAAACATTAATCCCACCAAATATGATGTAATCCGGATCAACATCCGAAACTGCCATGTCCATATCCCATGTGTACTGTCCACCACCAGATCCTAATCCTTGAGAATCATAATCTACCATATTCGGCATTGATGAAGTGCCTGGCACCGGACCATCATCATTATATCCTTTATTGACAAATGATTCTCCTGAATCTTCAGATATATAAAAACCATAAATCCCTTCTATTTTTTCTGAGCCTGAAGTATTCCCGCCTGCTGCTATTGCCCACACTTTATCAGGTGCTGCCGGACTGACACAAACGGCCATTCGCCATAGCTCTCTCTCACTCATTTCTACTGGCAGTCCATCTGTAATTTTGGTCCAGGTACTACCTCCATCAATGGATTTAAAAAAGTAAACCCAATCTGCAGTCTCTTTAACTGCAGCATAGGCAATCTCAGAGTTGGTTGGGTGATACTCAACATCCCATGTAAAACTTGAAAAAACCCTGTCCCATGTTTGTCCACCATCAACTGTTTTATATAATCCTCTACTAGATGCTGCAAGAGCTTTATCAGGATCATTTGCATCAATTCGCATTTGCATAGGTTCTGGCCCATGAGGATATTCGCCGCGGAAGTCTAAGGTTGTATGCTCCCATGTTAAACCACTATCAATAGATTTAATAACACCTGTATTTGTAACTGCATACATAATATCAGTATTACTTTTACTGATTGCGATACCTTTTACATGTGAAATCAAGAGATCAGTAGTAACACACTCCCAGGTCTCTCCTTTATTAGCCGTATACCAAATTCCGGCAGAAACAGAACCTGCCCATATTTTATTTTGATCAGTAGGGTGTTGTACAATACTTCTAATAACACCTTGAACCGGGTGCTGACTTTGCATTGGGGCAACTTGATCATATTTCTTTGGTCCTATGCATGACCATTGGTTAACATCTCCTGATTTTAATCCACTTAAAGACTTGTTCAATAGTAATAAATCGTCTTTATTACCCAAATCTTTAAGAATATTTCCTTCAGAATCGAAGCTATTTGCATATCTTCTTTTCCATCGTTTGTATTCCTTGGTTTCAATACTTTCTTTAAAGGATCGGCCCTTAAAGAATTCGGTATAGGCATCTCTAACTTCAAAATAGTTAGGATTGTCCGAATTCATCAATTTGTACCAATCCGCATCAGGGTAAAGTCTTTTTTTGTTTTCATTTTCAAAATCTTGTGCAAAACTAAGCACACTCATCGTTAGAATTGAAAACAATATTATAGTTAATTTTCTCATAAAAAAGAATATATGAAATTATGGATTTAAAAATACTTGCTGGAAGAGGCCCCCCTGATCCTGAATCCCTTTTACTTGTTGTTTCCCAAAACACACGGCTAAAAAAAGGATACTCACTGTATGCTTCACACGTCGTCCCCAACTAGGATCGCGACAAAGATCCAAAATAGGAGAATATATATTAGTATAACCTAAGGCTTTGGTTTCTGAAACAGAGTATTAGCTATTACCAATGTAATGATTACGAGTAGTTTCTTCATGTGTGGAGAAAATGAAATTATAGTTTTGTAATCCTGGAGCGAAGTAGAAAAGAAGCATTGCAGGTGCCTGTTCGGCCCTGCAATACTTCTTTAAAAAGATTATTTATTTCTATAAATATTTATCTCGGCCAGGAAGGCAAATGTATCATTTCCTTCAAGTGCCACATACTTAAAATATTGCATATCTGTTGGCGTAACATCAAAACGTTGAGCATCATCGCTGTCTGCATCGAAATCAAATGTTCCCAGATCAGTCCAATTTTCACCATCAGAACTTCCCAAAAATTGAATTTTTGTTTGCCCACGCTCATCACCTTGTCTTCTAGAACAATCAAAAGCTTTAACACTATGCGTTTCACCCATATTAATAGAAAAATAATGTGGGTAATCTGGCGCTAGGTTAGCCCAGTCGGTATGCCAAAAAGTGTTTAAATCATCGTCAAAAGTAGCAGTTACTAAGCCATTTCCGCCACCTTCGGCAGGTTCTTCCGATGAGAAACCATGTACCGTCCACAAATCTTTTGCTAACATATCATCTACAGGAAATTCAACTTTGAATTCTTTAGGATCAGTTTCATTATCAAAAACATCAATCGTATAAATAGTAACAGTTGGAGTTTCAGTGGATAAATCTGTAATTTTTGATGTACCTGTTTGAGCAGCATCTACATCATTTTTTTGTACTTCAGCAGCTTCATCAGTATATTCCACTACTATTGTTACCGCTTTTTCGGTTTCATTGGTCCAGCTTACAATTACTTCCTCTTCTTCAAGTTCAACACTAACAGTCTCCATAACTACCTGATATGCTGGAGCATTAGGAGTCGCACTAATAGTAGCAGCTTCAGATCTATTTCCCTCGTTATCAACTGCTTTTAGTTTGAATTCATAAGAATTGATGTCCACAAAACCATCAACAATTGCTTCATCAGCACCTTCTGTTGCACTGACATTAATAATAGTACCTAAATTATTGATGTAGCTAATTTCCACATAACTAAAATCAGCCTCAGCAGGATTGGTCCATGTAAATCCTACAGAACCGTAATCTGGAGTTGCTACGACATCTGTAATTGAAGCGGGCACTTTAACAATGTTATTATCATCATCATCATTTGAACAGGCTCCGAAAACAAATAAAGCAGCCATAATACTTAAAAATATATTTATTTTTTTCATTTGGATTATTTTTTAGTTCATTCATAATACTTGACAAACCCATTTCTTGTAAATGAAATACTGTACGCTGCATACAAAACAAAATGGATCCTATCAAAATAACTTACCACCTCTATAGAAACGGTGGGGTAGCTACCAATATAATTGGTACGAGTAGATTCTTCATTCGTGATGTAAATCTGTATAAAAGCAGTACAGAATCCTTATTTGTTTCCTGCACTGCTTGTATTAAAATCTTAAAGACTTACATAGATGTCTATTTCAG
>Ga0209475_10003438_pt1 | contig 14568 bp, 14 predicted proteins | sample tdDd471_FD_187128 | JGI IMG/M metagenome (GOLD analysis project Ga0209475, IMG submission 187128) | Marine sediment microbial communities from the Atlantic coast under amendment with organic carbon and nitrate - tdDd47.1 (SPAdes)... | ecosystem: Environmental > Aquatic > Marine > Coastal >... | reverse complement strand
GGGTTTTGATCCCCTTTCCTTTCAATTCTTTCTTGAGTGCGTCTCTGTCTAATGCCATAATAAAACCTCCAGTATTATTATCGTCTATTACTGGAGATTTACACAGTTAGTCTGACAGACCCTTAAAGTGAAGACCATCAATAAAATTATTAAGTAGTTCTATAGAAAAATCAGATCTCTCTATAGAACCACTTGAGTTCGTCTCTTATACCCCAACCGATATTTTTTCTTCTATTATTATCTGCTCATTGGAAATCGCAGTTTCCTGCTGTATGGTTTCAGCCGGGATTCTGTTCATGTCTCTGCTGAGCATGTCTTCATACAGTCTTTCCATGGCATCGATACTGTTTCTCATCCGAAATGGTTCTGCAAAGGCAAGTGTTTTCTCCCTCATTCCCTTCAGTTCCTGACGGTTTTCATACCAAAAATCAATTTTTCTGGCCAGATCATCGGCATCATCCATCTTAAAGATAAAGCGGTCATCCATGCCAAATTGAGATGCTGCAGAATTGGGAGAATCAGCAATGAGGCAGGGGAGTCCGCATCCCAGTGCCTCAAGACATGACAGGCTTTCAAGCTCTATTTCCGATGAGTGAAGGTACATGTCAGCCGTGTTGAGATAGAGTAATTTTTCTTCCATGGATATATAGCCCAAAAAGGGCTCAACGGGAAGATCTCTGCCTGAAGCTCGCATGTTTTCTTCTTCTTCCCCTTTTCCACATATCATTAATTTGATGTCATCTTTATATTTGGATTTTTTGACGGCCTCAATCATGAGCCCCTGGCGTTTTTCCAGGGCATATCGTCCAATATTGATCAAGACAAATTTATCTTCAAATATTTCCGGTCGCTGTGGGGCATCCATGGAGATATATTCATGAGGAATACCGTTTGAGACGACCCGCATGTGGGCCTTGCTGCCCAGTTCCTGGCGCAATTCAGCAGCAAATGTCGAAGGACAGTGGATGGCATCTACCCGCTTAAAAAGTTCATAGTTAAACCATGTGTTAAAAAAAAGATCTCCCAGTTTGTTGTCTTTTCCCATGGCCCCTGTCATGTTTTGGGATTGTATATGGCATCCAGCCAAAACAGGGATATTCATTTTTTTTGCAGTGCGGACTGCATTGGCTGCCATGAAGTAAGGGAACTGGATCTGAACCAGGTCTGCTCCTGTGAAGGCTTTTTTCAGGGTTTTTTTTACACCCTTTCCGAACTGAAAATCCATGTTGATCATGGACTCTTTTACACCGGGGAGATAAAACCCGGGAACCTCAAAGACGTCTCCATCAAATTCTGATGCACTTTTTCCTGCCGTGCAAACCAGAGAAATCTCATGGCCCCGCTGTTGTAGTTCATCAGCAAGCCTGTGGGTTGCAACAATGCAGCCATTTCCGGGATTCCAACTGTCAATAACAAATACTATTTTCATAATTAATCCTTTTGAGCTCAAAAATTAACAAAGTAATTATCTTTTGAATATACGGTTTCTTTAGATGTCTTACGTTGATTGAAATATTTTCTTTTTTTTGTATACTGCAGAAACATAACTAATTTAATTAAGTAGTTAATGAATTTCTCTCAATTGGTCAAGTAAAATTTAATTTTCGTTTCCCCCTAAATGTTTTTCGTTTCCCAATCCCACATATATTGTTATGAAAATGTTTAATTTTGCGAATAAAAGAGAATAAAGTTCGACAATGCTGTAAAGAGGAAACTTAATGGAAATATTGAGTTTCCAGCAGAGCTGTTTTAGTTTTCATATGTTTCCCCAAAGTATCGTACTTAATGGATACGTGCTTTTTTGTTGGTATAAAAGTGGGGGATGGCCGGGTGACGACCATGGATGGACTAATGTTGAAGCTGCGCAGGATGCATAAAAAAGCCTCGACCAAACCTGAGTGCGTGGCCGCTTGAGCGCCACATATACTATTGGAGGAGATCTTCCGCTCACAGTCTGTAGAGTCGGCTTACACTGACGTTATTTGTTGAAACATTCCGGATGTTCTTTCATGATGTAGTTCTTGTACCTTTCATATCCCTTTGTATGGGCAATAAAACCTAAGAAAATTCCACTTACTATAATCCCAATGATAACAGGCCAGAACCATTGAGAGACCACGCCCTTTGCATATGCGAGACCTATGGGGGAAAAAATTATATAACACAGTACAACTGCAGTAAAGATAAATGTTGCAAAGGCCGGTCCCCATCTCCAGGGCAAAAGATCTATTTGAGCATGACTCTCATAGATATACTCTGTTTTCCTTGGATTTTTTTTGCCAATTAAAAGCATCATTGACACTTCAATCCAGAAAAGAATAAAATAGATATGAATGAAATTTATACCAATATTAATTCCAAATATTTGTTTGAAACCCCATACCAGCATGTAATAAGTTATTACATGAAAAACAATAACAACCTTTGCAGCCAGTGCCGAAACCCTTTTGGTCAATATACCAACAGCAACAAGCACAATAGTAGGAATATTAAAAAAACCGGTAAAAGCACGAATAATATCAAATATGCCATCAGGTGCATACATGAGGAGTGGAGATACACAAAATGAAACCAGGGCAACAAGAATTGCAAAAAACTTACTCACCTTAATAAGGTTCGCATCATTTGTTGCCGGATTAAAAACTGGTTTATAGATATCCAGGGCAAACATTGTTGCTGCAGAATTTAAGAGTGAATTAAATGTTGATAACACAGCACCAAGAAGCACAGCCAGAAACAAGCCGGATAAGTATTCCGGAAGAACCTTTGTTACAATAGCTGGGTAGGCCAGATCAACAGGATTAAGCCCCTTCCCAACAATATGATATGCAATGACTCCGGGTATCATGACAATCAGTGGAATCATAATCTTATAAAGACCAGAAAGCATCACTCCCTTTTGCCCCTCTTTTAAACTGCCAGCGCCAAGAGCCCGTTGAATCACATATTGATTCGTTCCCCAATAAAAGAGATTTGCATATATCATACCGGTGAAGATTGTACCAAAGGGAACCGAATCTTTTGGGCCCCCAATTGCATTAAGCTTATGAGCATGAACCGTTGTCATTGTAAAAAAACCCTTTGAAAAACTGCCTTCTCCCAGAACAATTAAACCAAAAATTGGAACCATAATGCCAAGAGCAATTAGTCCAATGCCATTTAATGTATCAGAGACAGCTACAGCCTTTAATCCGCCAAAAACAGCATATATGGCTCCAATGATTCCAACAATCCATACCAGAAGCCACACAGATTGAGTGAAGTTAATACCAATAAGCTTTGGCACATCAAAGAGTTTGAGCACTGCAAGTGCACCTGAATACAGACAGGCAGGTATAGTAACTAAAATGTATCCTACGAGAAAAAGAACCACAGACATTCTCCGAACTGTGGCATCATATCGTGTATTTAAAAATTCAGGCAGGGTAGTAAAGGCTCCACCCAGATATTTAGGAAGGATGTAAACAGCCATAATTACAATGGCTATAGCAGCAGTAACTTCCCATCCCATTCCCGAGAGGTTTCCTCTATAAGAATTGCCGTTCATTCCAACAAGATGTTCTGCAGAAATATTTGTTAAGAGCAGGGAGCCCGCAATAAATGTCCCTGAAAGACCCCGACCAGCCAGGAAATAACCGTCTTTGTCCTCAATCTCACCCTTAGTCTTTTGATATGAAATCCATGCCACCAGTGACATAAAAACAGCACATGTAGAAAGTGTGAATAAAATACTCATAATGATTCCCCGGAACTCTTCAATTTACTTCCCTTGCTCAAACGTATAATGCCACAGCCAAAATATTCATTCAATACGACCATCGGGCATTTATTTCCGATGTGGACGATTACGCCCGCGTGATTTTCGACTGATGCCCTTGTTACCAGCAACATTAGAACTGCTCAATAATTTTCGACAGTAGTATGATGATACTCTGTGATAATACAACTCTTTTTGATCCCGGTTCAGATGTTTCCGTTCCTGCTGACTGGAAGGGTTACACCGGGGTTTTGAAAAAGGTTTTTCCAGATGAGGCTGAGGGCCTCGATCGCTTTCGATCAATTTGTTCAGAGGTTGCCGGCCAGGCATTGGAGCTTCGCGATATGTTCAGGCAGTCTTCCTTCAAAAACTTTTTTACTAAAATGATGGTGCCGGTTTGCCCGAACACCCTGTTCTCCTGGAGAAACAAAACGGCAAAGGACCTGATGGACGAATGCTTTAAGAGTGATAAGCTTAAGGCTCATGTTTCACAGCTCTGGTGTTATTTTGGACTGCCGAACGATGAACTCTCGGCGCCTCTTTTCATGCTGGTCATGGACATGGAGGTATTGAAGAAATTAAAAAAGCCTTACATGGCGCGCACTATTGACAAAAAAGCAGAACTGAAAGTTCTGCTTTTTTGAGTAAAGAGACAGGTTAAAAGAGTAAAGGTAACTGCTTTTGAAGAGTAAACCTTTATACTTTATTCTTGTTATGTGCAACTTTTATCGATACAACCGATACCCGGCCTTCTTCCAGGCCATTACACCGCCTGCCATATTTTTGACTTTAAAGCCCATGGACTTTAAAGTCTTGGCGGCAAGAGCGGAACGTCCGCCAGTGCGGCAGTAAGTTACATAGAGCTGGTTCTTTTTCAGTAAATGAGTTCTAAATTCAATGAGCCCCCGGGGAATGTTGAATGCCCCCTTGATTTTTCCGGATTTCTTAATTTCGTTGAAGTATTTCTTACCATCTTTAGACTGCATGATGCCTCTGACATCGATAAATACGGCTTTGCCGCTGTTGAGAAGTGCTTTTGCCTGCTGCACGGTAATCTGAGGGCTTGCTTTTTTTGCCTGTGCTACAAGTTTCTGTTTGGTCCAGACTCGTGCTGCCTCTGAAGACGTGAAACCGATTCCTGCTGCGACCAGGAGAGCTGTGAGAATTGCTGCTTTTTTCATGGTTATATTTCCTCCTTACGTAGAATTTTGGTTCATCTTTGAGCAAAGGGATAATAATATTAAATACATAAAATCCGACTTTTTCAAGTAAATAGTTAATAAACCGTAGAGTTCAGGCCTGAATCCTGATTATCTTCTCCCGTTTTGAGTAAAAAATGAAAATGTGAAGTCTTGCTTTTTTTCTGCTGCAGGTAATAAAAAATAGCCGTAAAAGTCATGTTGATGTTATTTTAGTGTGTTTTAATAATTTGTTAGTATATAGACTAACAAATTATTGTGGAAAGTAATTTTACACTAGTTAGTTTGAGCACTTCGGTTCCTTGTCATTCTGTTTATGATAAAAACATCGTGAACGGGTTGTTTCTATACGTAAAGGCTGTAACGAACAATTAATAGAAACCGATAAGAAGAGGGCTGCATTTGAGTTAAATTGTGATAAATCAAAAATAGTAATTACTGCATTGAATGAAGCAAATGAGGCATTATAATGCTGCCGGATGCACACAACTTGGGGCAGGAAGTTGTGGTGACAGAAGAATCGTCTGCACGTTGTTAGATGTCAAATGGATATTAGACAGTACTTCAAAAAGTTTTTCATTTAAAAGAAGCCCACACGTTTATATATACACAAAGCTGATTATTCTACCCCCTCTCCCATCCCGGTTTTAATTTCCGGGAGAGGAGGGGGATGCAGAACCAGCCCTCACATATGCTACTTCCATTCAATGATAGAAGGAAGAAAACCTTCCGGCACCTCTAAGTCCATCAGCATCAGCAGGGTCGCTGCAACATTGGCGAGGCCCGGCTCAGGTGAATCAGAGAGCTTATATTCATTGTTATAGTCAGGATCAAAAATAATCGCCGGCACTCTGTTAAGGGTGTGTGACGTCCGCTTTCGTCTTTCTCCCGTTTCTGAATTTACCTTAAAGTTTCCTTTTTTGTCGAGTTCGAACATTTCGTCAAGGTTGCCGTGGTCGGCGGTTATAAGCGCGATACCATGGTTTTTCTTTATCACCGGAAGAAGACGTCGAAGGCAGAGGTCAAGGGTTTCTGCGGCGATGATTGAAGCCTCAAGATCACCGGTATGGCCGACCATATCGCCATTGGCCAGGTTCAGACGGATAAAATCATACTTTCCCCCTTCAACCGCTTTAATGACACTGTCGGTTATTTCAGCCGCCTTCATCCATGGGCGTTCATTGAACTCAAGTTTATCCGAGGGGATCTCTTCGTAGTCTTCAAGCTCTTCGCTGAATTTGCCGCTTCGGTTGCCGTTCCAGAAATAGGTAACATGACCGAATTTCTGGGTTTCAGAAATGGCATACTGCTTCTTCCCGGTGGTAACCAGAAATTCACTGACCGTCTCATCGATATCGGGAGGAAGAACCAGGTATTTTTTCGGAATGTGCAGGTCTCCGTCATATTCCATCATACCGGCGTAAGTGACTTTTGGATATTTTTTACGGTCAAACTTATCGAAACTTTCTTCATCAAAGGCCCGGGATATCTCAATGGCCCGGTCTCCCCGAAAGTTAAAAAATATAACCGAATCATTGTCTTCGATTGAGCCGATGGGTCCCTTCTCATTGGTAATCGTAAAGGCGGGAAGATACTGGTCGGTAATTTCTGAGTCTTCCTTATAAAATGTTTTTATTGCTTCTGTAGCCGATGCAAAGGGACGGGCCGTACCGAGGACATGGGCCTCCCAGCCCCGCCTGACGATTTCCCAGTCAGCCTCGTAGCGGTCCATGGTGGTGATCATGCGGCCCCCACCTGAGGCGATGCGGTAGTCACGGCCCTGGTTATTATATTCTTTCAAAAAGCTTTCCATCTGCTCAACATATTTGAGCGATGAGGTTGCCGGTACATCACGGCCGTCGAGAAGGATGTGTAGGCGAACTTTTTGAACCCCCTCGGTGCTGCACCGGGTAATCATCTTCATCAGCTGGTCTATATGGGAATGAACATTGCCGTCAGAAAACAGTCCCAGGAAGTGAAGGGTTGAGCCGTCAGCCAGGGGTTTTGCAAGGAGTTCCTTCCACGTATCGGTGGTATATATCGATTCATTTTCGATGGCCCGGTTGACAAGCTTGGCACCCTGGTCAAAGATTCTTCCTGCTCCAAGGGCATTGTGGCCCACTTCAGAGTTTCCCATGTCTCCATCATCAGGGAGGCCTACGGCGATACCGTGGGCCTTCAGGACCGTGTTCATATTGTCTTCCATCAATTCGTCAAGAAGGGGAGTACGGGCCTGGTAAAGGGCGTCTCCTTCGTCATGGTTGCCGATCCCGACGCCGTCAAGAATTATCAGTACCACCGGGCCGTCCCGGCGGATGCGGTTTTCTGGTTTCAGGGCTTTCATTGTTTCTGTTATCCTCACTCGGTATGGTTATTATTTTCGGGTCTGTGCCCATAGGCAGGTTCTGCAGTTTCAGCGATGTGAAAGGAAGGAACTGTGTAAGGTAATGCAATCTGTCGAAGGTGCGGCGGCTGTTTGTTTAATCGAGCAGAAAGGCATCAAGACCTGCCAGTTCCAGAACACGCATAACACCTTCTCCCGGGTTTATCAGGTTGAGATTACGCCCGGTTTTACCCAGCTTGTTTTTTACCCGGATCAATGCCGCAAGGGACATCGAATCGATCTTGGTAACATTTGCCAGGTCAATAATGGCATTCCTGTCATCTTCCCGAATAAAGGTATTCAGTATCTCCTCAATTTTCAGGAGCTTTGCTGATATAACCTCTTCTTTCAGTATGAAGGTACGATCCTCTGCATTATCAATGAACTCTACCATGTTATTACCCGTTTTTTACTTTATATGTTGATCGTGTCGAATTAAAGTTATACTCAAATATAGTCAAATAGAATATATCGTCGAACTAAAAAAGATACAGCCTGACGGGACTTTATAGTTTTTCTCTGTATTTCTGCTTAGGAGATAGGATGACCTTGTTTAAATATATCTATTTACAGTATATCCTGAAGACAGGGCCTTCGCAAGAAAATTATTTTAGTTTTTCAAGAAGGCTGCGGAGTTCTTCGCTTTGCCTGGTAACACTGCTTCCCGAGGGGTTTTCTTTGAGAGAACGATAGAGATCGATGGAGCGGGTCAGTATTTCTTCAGCACTGCTGTCCCTCGTTTTATCGCTTTTTTTAATCCTGCCCTTAAGGCGGGGCCAGAGCCTGGCAATGAGTAATCGGACGCCGTAAAGAAGCAGTACTGGAATAGAGAGAGTCAGGTTTGCCCGGATAATCGGCCCCAGGTAATCGAGGGTGCCGGGATTAAAGCTGTCCTTAAAAGCGATCCAGACCATATCGATAATAAAGAGGGCGGAAAAGAAAGAGAATTTGCCCCGGGGAATTCCTATTGCGGAAAGTCCCGATGAAATGACAAGTACCGCGAGAAAGAGAAGAACCGTCTTGAAGCCCACAAGGGAAGTTACAGCGGAAAGCCTGGTGAAGAAGGTATTCCATCCTTCCATAAAGCGGTGAACATCTTTGATGATATCAGTTACGCCTGCGTTGATAATAATATTATTACCCTCTGAAAAAAGGGTTAAAAATAAACCAAGGGTGAAAAGTGTAATGAAAAGGTCAAATCCGCTGATCTGATTTTTTTTCATGAAGTGGTTTTAAGGGGAAAACTGAGGGTAATGCTGTTTCCCTTTTTGTTCCAGGATATGTCGCAGAATTTTGAAATAATAAAAAGGCCCCGTCCCCGTTTCTCGAAGCGGTCAGCCCCTATGGGGTCAGTCTTATTTTTGGAAAAATTAAAGCCCTTTCCCTGGTCGGTGATGATGACCTTGAGTTCACTTCTCCCGTGGAGTACTTTTACAGCGACCGGCTTTTCCCGGTGCCATCCATTGCCGTGTTCCATAGCATTGGTGACAGCCTCATCTATCGAGAGATAGATCTCTTCTTTTTTGGCAGTAAGGGAAATACCTTCTTTTGCTATTGCAGCTGCAATAGTATCAACAGTACCCTTTTTCTCGTCTTTATCAGACGGGAAGTCCCGGTTAAGAATGTCTATGTTGTCATTCCTGGACATTTTTATATGCTGCTTCTAAAAGTTATATTCAATTTCTTCTGCTTTTAAGGTCAGCTGCCGGGTTGAGTATATGTCGGGATGGGGAGATTTGAACTCCCGACTTCTTCGTCCCGAACGAAGCGCGCTACCTGGCTGCGCTACACCCCGATATCTTTCATCTAAGACAAATACACATATTATATTGATCTTTGCAATTAATTTTTTATAAAATGAGTTTTAAATAACACTTTTTCTTACAACTTCCTTTTTCTAAAGGACACTAAATGTAAAAGATGGCGGGGAAGGGGCAAATTTAAAAAAGACTTGCTCAGAGCCGGTTTCTCTTATATTTTTAATGAAATACAAAAAATCTTGAGATTCAGGGGATTTCTTTCAGTGGCGTAAGTGAATCTCTTACGCAGGATGAGGCAAGGGAGAGAAAAATATATGCAGTATGATCTTTCCCCGGGGCCATGACAAAAACCGATCATTTTTAAGATAATTGAAAAGGAAGACAACGTGCTATGAAGGAAAACCAGAAAATAACATCATATATCTCCCAGGGACGGGTAGGACGGCGCTCTTACCGTATCATGGAAAAGGTAACGGCTGTTCTGTTTAGAAAAGTCACCTTTGATGATGACAGCCTGTCTAATCTGCAGCGTTACGGGGAAGGGGGAAGAAATGTATATGCTTCATTTCAGAGTTCCAGTACTTCTCTTTTGATATTTACCAATCTTTTACGCCGCAATGGTTTTGCTGTTCCGTACCAGGCGATAGGATTCCAGCCCTATATTTTTCAGATTGTTTCAACTTTTTTGAGAAGGGCCTTCAGGTTGATCCTCGAACTGACCGGGAGATCAAAGGGAGATACGGTGGAGGATGGTGAGTATCTCCGTGAAGTTATCGAAGATGATAAGGGGATTATTGTATCACTTTTATCACGCAGGCAGTTTATCCGCCGGTATATTGAGATTAAATCTGATACCCTGCAGTCACTGGTTGAAATGCAGAAAACCATGGATGAACCGATACTTGTATTTCCTCAGTTGATGTTCTGGAACCGTAACCCTGAGCGGACAAGAACCTTTGTTACCTCACGAGCAACAGGAGACAGAGGACTTCTCACTGGAATTTTTACGATAATGAAAAGTGCAACCCCCGCCTTTATCAGGATCCCTGCACCGATTAATTTAAAAGATGAAATTTCTGCTGCGGAATCCGCTGAGCCTTACTTGATTGCACATCAGGTGCGGAAAAAGATACTCGATATTTATAACCATGAGAAACGGGTCATTCTGGGGCCGGTTATCAAAAGTCAGGGTGAGACTATGGAAAAGGTTCTCTACCATAAAAATGTTCTCGATGAAATAAATCGACAGATAAGCGAAGACAGGGTATCTGAAAAAAAGCTGCGAAAAAAGGCCTATAACTATTTCAGAGAAATTGCCGCCGACTTTTCAATAATCTATATTAAGTTTTTTGACCGTGCGCTTGATTATATTTTCAGCAAGATATTCAAGGGAATTCATTACGACCCCGATGATTTTAGAAAGCTCCGTGAGGCTTCTCAGAAAGGCCCCCTGATTCTGGTTCCCAGCCATAAGAGTCATATGGACTACCTGATTGTATCGAGTCTTTTTTACCAGAATAAGCTGATCCCTCCTCATATTCTCGCCGGGGCAAACCTTACTTTTTTTCCCATGGGAAAAATATTTAGACGTTCCGGGGCGTTTTTTATGCGCCGTTCTTTCAAGGGCCTTGATCTTTACTCGGTAGTATTCAGGCAGTATATTAAGACACTGGTAAGTGAAGGGTACAGTATTGAATTTTTTATTGAGGGGGGAAGGACCCGTACCGGAAAACTTATGGCTCCCCGCATGGGAATGCTGAAATACCTCAATGAGGCAGTAGAAGAAGGGTATAACCGGGATATCTCATTTGTTCCTGTCACAATTAATTATGACAGGATACTCGAAGAAAATTCATATCATAATGAATTAAAGGGGAAGGAGAAAAAGGAAGAATCGACCTCTGGATTTGTCAAGAGCCGAAAGCTTTTGAAAAGACAATATGGAAGTGTCTATGTAAATTTTGGAGAACCCCTTAGTTATCAGGAAATGAAAAAGGAAACCGATGAAGAAGAAGATCTGATAACTGAGACCGCTGACCGTCTTATTGAAGGGGTCAATGAACTTGTCATGATCACCCCTTTTGCCATTACCACCGCGGCGATTCTTTTTTCTTCAGCCAGAGGATTTTCGAAAAAGGTGCTGCTTCGTAATATGCTGCAGCTTCACCGTTATCTTGCGGGGATCAATGCTCCCATGGCCGAATCTGTTCAGAAGGAAGAGGATCTTGAGAAGGTTGCGTCTACGGTTATCGACGCCTACCTGAAAGATGGCATACTCCAGGAAATGAGCATGGAGGGTATAGAAATTTCAAACAGCAGGTCACTTGAAGATTTGTATGTAATAAATGAAGAAGATAGAATAAAGATTAGTTTTTACCGTAATACGATTATTCATTTTTTACTGCCCCTGGGATTCGGGGCGGCGGCGCTGTTGAAACAGGAAAAGGGACATGCTTTTTCTGTCGACAAGGTTGCTCAAACCTATCTTGAGGTGGGGCTTCTTTTTCAGCATGACTTTGTGCCCACAGCGGTCATGCGGAGTGAAGATGCGGGATTTTCAAGCGTTCTCGCTTTTTTAGAAAAGGAGGGCTTTGTCTCCCGGGCAGATGGAGAAGTGAGTCTTCGTGATGAAAACCGTGACGGGATTCGGTTTTTTGCCGGAATATTAAAGGATTATCTTGAGTCGTATTTGACGATTTTTGATACAGCAGTACATCTATCGAAAGAGCGGATAGATAAAAAAGAATTCCTCGCAGAGGCGCGAAAGAATGGTATTAAACTTTTTCATCTCGGGACCATTCGTCTCATGGAATCTCTCTCTAATGCAAACTATGCCAGTTCCCTGGTTCTGCTCAAGGCAGCGGGTATTTTGTCAGAAGAGGCTTCAGGTAAAAAGACATCGGTACTTGTTGTAGAAGACCAGGAAAAGGCTGTTAAGTATCTGAATACGGTGCGGGAATACTTGAACAGCATGGATGTATAAACAAAAAAGGGCCGGTTGGCCCTTTTTTATAATTCTTTAAATTGAACAGGGCGCCAAAGGCGTCCTGTTCAATTTAAAAGAATATTTTTTATTTCTTAACGATACCGAGTTTTTTAAGGAGTTTATCCTTCGGGATACCATTGTCATCGTATCCCCGTTCCCGGTAATATTTGCCGAGCATTTTATCCAACGGTACTGTTCGCTCCTTTGGATCACATTCCCGTCCCTCAGTGAGGAATCTTTCGGGAAGGGTGTCGTCCTTACGGGAAATCCCTTCACGTGTGTTCATGTAGCGCTCAAGGACATGCATTCTTTCTCCCGCTTTCATCATCTGCCACTGGTTAAGCCTGATGCCGGTGATTCCCGACCAGAGACGATTCCAGACGCTGACATCCATCAGGAGAAGGGCAATCTTCGGCACATAGGTCATGAACTGGCGCAGCAGGGGAACAGGGGTAAGCTTGACAATCGGGGGCTGAAGGGTATAGGCAAAACTGGTAAACTGGCATGTATGCATTGAGTTTATCGATGCATACAGATTCTCAAAGTATTTTGCCAGAACCGGTTTCGCGCTGGTGTTATAGGGCTTTGCCATGTTCATGAAAACCTCCACCACCATCAGAGAAGTTGAGAGGTGACATGCGCCCCGGTTTGCTGTTGCATAGGAGAGACCGTGTCCGAAACTTCCCCGGGGATCATAGGCTGCCATTTCAAGTCCCTTGACCTGTATAGCGAATTCTTCCCCCCCATACTTTTTAGAGAGCCACCGGGAGCCCTTTGCCATTTCAGCGCCGAAACCTTTTCCTGTCGCCATGCTTTTAAGGGCTTCAGTCACACCGGCGGGAGAGCCGAATTTCATGTCGCTTTTCAGGAGGCCTTTTTCTGCTGCTTCCATGACCCAGGCGATGGTACCGCCGGCAGAGATTGTGTCCATTCCCGTGTCGCCGCATATTCGGTTCCACTGGGCGATCTGTACCTCGTCAAAGATACCGATGTTTGATCCCAGGAGGACTGTTGTTTCAAATTCAGGCATCGGAAGCTGGTGGCCCCCGAAGTTTCCTATCTTACCGCAGAGAATCTGGCATTTTTTACAGGTATGATACTTGGTTTCGAATTCTTCTTTGATGTATTCACCGGAAAGTTTAAAGGCGTCATCGTGACGGCCCTTGGTAAAGTTGTTAACCGGGAGTATCCAGCCTTCGTTGTCAGGCATGGTGTTGGCATTGGTGCCGTAGAGCTTGTAGTTTTCAACACCCTGTGATGCCTTGAGATATTTGAGGCCTCTTTTACGGGCCTTTTCGAATTTCTTTTGATTTTTGGGAACAATCTTGTAGCTTTTGCCGATAGCACAGATTGCCTTCAGGTTTTTTGAACCCATAACGGATCCCATGCCGCCGCGGCCCAGGTATCGTTCACCGGAGACTGCATTTGCGAAGAGGTTCAGGGTTTCACCGGCCTGGCCGATGCAAACAGCTGCGCTTCGTGGTTCGGATTTGCTGAGGGCTTCCTGGGTGTTAATGGATCCCTTGCCCCACAGTTTTGACGCATCCTTGAACTCTATGCCTTCATCAGAGATTACCAGGTAGATTTTCTTTTTTGATTTTCCTTTAATAATCAGACCATCGTATCCCGCTGTTTTGAGGCTGTCACCAAAGGGCCCGCCACAGGAAGAGTGAGTCATGATGCCTGTCAGGGGTGACTTGGTAACGGCAGAGAAACGGGCAGAGCAGGGAGCGGAAGTACCCATGTAGACACCCATCATAAAGGCAATCATGTTGTCTTCACTGAGAGGGTCAATCCCGGGCTCAAGGCGGTCATAGAGAAGTTTCAAACCCAGGCCCTTGCCTCCCAGGTACATTTTTCTTTCTTCATCGGTGATGGTGTATACCGAGTGACTTTGTGATGCAAGGTCAACTTCAAGGACCTTATTGCTGGTTCCTGTAATTTCCTGCATGGAATTACTCCTTTGTTTTTTTTCTTATATTTTTTCGTAACAGGTTGTGCATTTTTCAGCCTCCCGCCGACGGCTTGAGGCAGGAGATTTCATCTCCATCTTTTACTTTACTCCAGAGGCCAATCCGCTCTCCTCCCCGGAAATAGGCAAGGCTGGAGAGATTTTGGATACCCAGCTGCTTCAGAATTTTTTTCAGGCGGGTCCCTGAAGCCGGAGTCAGGGTCAGTCCCTCTGAAGGGTTGTAGTCTTCAAGGTTGAGTTCCCGGTGTACGCCGGAATAAAATTTTATGGTTATAGTTATTTGCTTTGTCATGGTTTAAGTTGGTTGTCCGCCGGTTTTTGTACCGTGTTCAAAACAACACACTGTTTTTTAAAAATCAAGAATTTATTATAACATTTCATGCACTTGGTGAAAAAAATGATAGAGTGTTCACTCGTTCAAATGTAGACTATTAGTCTATGTTTCCATTTGTAACAGTGCTTGAAAATCCTTCAAGTAAAAAAAATCAGTATTTTCCCACCCCCCCCCCCC
>Ga0209475_10003435_pt1 | contig 14573 bp, 9 predicted proteins | sample tdDd471_FD_187128 | JGI IMG/M metagenome (GOLD analysis project Ga0209475, IMG submission 187128) | Marine sediment microbial communities from the Atlantic coast under amendment with organic carbon and nitrate - tdDd47.1 (SPAdes)... | ecosystem: Environmental > Aquatic > Marine > Coastal >... | reverse complement strand
GACTTTGGCGATAGAAGAAGGGTATGTCGAAAGTCTTTTGCTTCAGTTTCGAGATGAAATGATGAAAAAATATAAGGACAGATCTCTCGTCAACCCTGAAACCCTTTGCCAAGAGAATACGCCTTACCAAAGAGGGGGTGAAATTCATATCATTACAGAGCTAAGCATACTTCTCGTAAACCCGAGGGCCCTCAAATTTACACTCCGGAAAATCTTGCATTCATGGGAACGATTAATCGGCGAGGTGCACTTTGGTGATCTCTTTGCACTGTATACTCTCAAAAACACCGCCCCAGAGGCATTCGACCTGTTCTGTAAAGAGCCCAAATACCTTTATTCAGATTTATTCAAATCGATTTCAGCTATGATTGATAATAAGGATTCGAAAGAGAATGAAGAAATTCGAAATAAGGTTGAAAAAAGGGTTCTGTCGTCAGCTTTAGATGCTATCTCACTCCCCAATTCCTACTACCTGAGAGCCTGGAATGATAAATTATCAGCCTATGGGAAAAGTGACCCTGAGTGGGGGGAGAGGGCCCGACATATTACAAGTGTCGTTGCTGTTCTTTCCGGTAAAGGGCAAGCCATAAAACCACAGCAAATATCTGAAAACCAGGACCTTTCACATTTCCCCAACTATCTAAACCGCATTCTTCGCGATGAAGAAATACAAACCGATAAAGATCAAGATGCCATTCGACTTTTCACCAAATGGCAGAACCGAAACGAGGTGCCCCTTAACCACGACTGGTTTGAACAGCTGGCGAATTATTTATCAAAAACAAAAAAGAAGCGCCTGAAATGGTATGCCAATAACTTCGGAAACGTCACAGAGCCCCTCCTTTTTTATTATTCCATTATTGACTATGTCAGCTCCTCAACGTTCGATACTGAAATGCAGAAGAGTTTTTTTTGCGATATCACAGATGCAATGGGTATCTCCCCAAGCCACCATTATCCTGACCTAATACCTGCTGAACAATATTTTTACAGACTGATTGAAGAGCGTCTTTTTTCAAATTATCTACCACTCGCTATCTGGGGTATGAAAATAGGGCTTAGCTATAATGGCGATGATCAAAAAACTAAGTATCAAGATGTGACTGACACACCATCAAATGACAAGCTAAATAGAAATATTCAAAACCCCAGAACTTTCGCCAACCGATTGCAAGTTGTTTCATTGCATTACAATAAAAGGCCTTTTTGCCCTGATGATGCAAGAAAATCTGTTCAGTATTTATTATCAAAGAGTTGTGATACTTTTGAAAAAGAGGCAGGCCTTCAATTATTAGGTATTCTTACTCAGTCTGATGTTTATCCTTTCAGTTCAAAAACAGGTTTTCAAAAAGATTGGTTTGAACATTTTTTTGATACAGACCAACAAAAAAAGCAAGCCGTGTCCCTCATCAAGGCTGCAGCGACTTACAAAGCCTACGACGAAAAACCTGCTCCAAACTTTTCTGAGAACCTATGCAGTGAAAAAGAAGAAATGGAAGCCTTGGTAAAATGGGCAGCAGATAACGTTCATATCATCGAAGAGTATGAGATACACGGTGGCGATGAAATGACAATAGCGACCCAAGGCGAAGAGCTTAAAGAAGTATCGAATTAGTTCATTCTGCTTCAACTTTTGAGACCTCTCCTGCATTAGAGTCGGGCGTAGCCCACTGCGAATGCCATTGCGCTTTGCCCCGAGGAACGAGGGGGAAAGCGCAATGGCATCCTGCTTTCGAGGTGGCTCACCTCGCCGCCGGAGGCACTGCTTTTACTGCTTTCCAGTTTTATTTTCCTCACAAGAGTGCTACAACATCTGGAAATTGCGCTTCTTTTTCTGCTCACGCATCTCACAAGAGGAGTCCTGCCATGATCATCGATTTCCACACCCATATTTTCCATGATGACGTAATCGCAAGCCGCGAGGACCACCTGGCTGATGAGCCGGAGTTTGCCCTGCTTTACGAGTCGCACAAGTCAAAAATGATTGATGCCGATGCCTTGATTGCCATGATGGACGAAGATGGGGTGGACAAATCGGTGGTGTTCGGGTTTCCCTGGCGGGACGAGAAGAGATACCGGGCCAACAACGACGCCGTCATTGAAGCAGTGAACAGGTACCCGGACAGGCTCATCGGTATGGCCTGCTTTGACCTGAACTCTCCGGGGGCGGCAGCCGAGACTCAGCGCTGCTTTAACGAGGGCCTCAAAGGGGTGGGGGAGCTGGCCTTCTACAAGTCCGGCATCGATGCGGAGGCCCTGGACGTTATGGCACCGGTGATGGGCCTTTGCCGGGAGGCCGATCTTCCCGTGGTGATTCACACCAACGAGCCCGTGGGCCACTACTACCCCGGCAAAACCCCCATCACCCTGGGCCAGATCTACAACCTCGCCGCCCGCTACCCCGACAACCGCATCGTCCTCTGCCACTGGGGCGGCGGCATCTTCTTCTTCAACCTGCTCAAAAAACAGGCCAAGGAGACCCTGAAGAACCTCTGGTTCGACACCGCCGCATCCCCCTACCTCTTTGACCCCGTGATCTACGAAAAAGCCGCCGACCTGGCCGGGGCCGACCGCATCCTCTTCGGAAGCGACTACCCGCTTCTCAAGCCCTCCCGCTACATCAAGGAGATCGAGGCCAACGTGCAGGACGAGGCCCTGAAACAAAAAATCCTCGGCGGCAACGCCGCGGCGGTCCTGGGATTGTAACAAAGCCTTAAAAGCACGCCTCCGGCGGGCAGGGGATGATCCCCTGCACCCCAGGTTGCGAATGCTCCCGGCCTTCGTTCCTCAGGCCGATCACATTCGCTGACGGGCTGCGCCCGTGGATTACGTATAGGTTTTCCCCACAGAATTGGGGCGGTACTGTTTCTATACCCTTTCGAAGCGTGTGACACCATTTAAACACCCCTCAGCCATGGAGGCGGGCGCAGCCCGCGGCGAACGCCGGAGCGATTTGACCCGAGGAACGAGGGGCAAAGCGCTCCGGCAATCTGCTTTCGAGGTGGCTCACCTCGCCGCCGGAGGCAGATTATTTTTACGGTAAATTCGACGGAGAGTAAGTATGGCCGGTTACGAAGAGATGGCGCCCGGTATTTTCAGGGTTCGCCAGGAGGTACGCAAAGGGTGGATCCCCTTTGCCATAAACCTTTACGCCCTTCCGGGAGATAAAGGGATCTTGTTTGATGCGGGGTCCGGTGCCAAAGGGGCGGTGGCCCATGTGGTCCGCGCTCTGGATGGCCTTGAACAAGAGACGGGGAGTCGGGTGCGCCGCGTTCTTCCAAGCCACGCTCACTGGGACCACTTCTCCGGGGTGTCGCCCCTGGCGGAGAGGCGCCGGATGGAGGTGCTCCTCACCAAGGCCATGGTGCCCCTGGTTCGCACCCGAAGGTGCTACCGGGAGGCGTACCAGGGGTCCGAAAGTGCCCTTCTCACCAAGGGGAGCCGGACCAAAGAGGCCTTCCGCTCCCTTCAAAGCCGCCTGGAGGACGAGCTCTTCTCCGTTGTGGCCGGCATTCGGGCCGTCACCGGCCCCTTCACCCCCATCGCTGTGGGGGACACCCTTCACACCGACGCAGGCACCTGGGAGGTCATGGCCGGACCCGGCCACTGCGACGCCCACATCATGCTCTGGAACGCCGAGTCCGGCATCCTTCTCGGCGGGGACAACGTGCTTTCCAGCATCACCACCTGGCTTGGGCCGCCACGCTCGGACATCGTCGCTTATCAACGAACTCTGGAGACCATCCGGGACCTCCCCGGCCTCTCCCTCATCCTTCCGGCCCACGGCCGGGCGATCACCGACCCCCTGAAACGCACCACCGACCTCATCGCTCACCGAAAAAAACGCCTCACTGAAATCAGAGAGAAGGTGGATGCCGCCGGGTCCCGAGGCCTCAATGCCCACGCCCTCGTCAGAGACTACTACCCAAAAATGGGGTCCCTAAGACGAGGCGTTGCCCAGGGCTGGATCGAAGCCACCCTCCTTCACCTGATGCAGGAAGGCCACGTGGCCCGCACGGCCGAGAAAGGGCTCTGGCGCTATCGCAGTTTGTAAATTGCTACAAAAAACGTTGCCTCTGGAGGCTGCTTTTTTCCATTCATCACCAGATAAGGGGAAACTCCTATGAGTGTTGTGAGTGTGGTTCGGTATGCGGGTGCAAAGAGTGTGATGGAGGCAATCGAGATGTCGGGGGCGTTTGCGGGCATCCGGCCCGGGGACCGGGTGTTTGTGAAGCCCAACATCGTCTTCTGGTCCAAGGTGGTGCAGATGCCGCCGTACGGGGTGATCACCACCACCTCGGTGGTGGAACCGGTGGTGAAGTACTTAAGGGATCTGGGTGCAGGAGAGATCGTACTCAGTGAGGGCCCGGTGACCACCGACCCCAAGGCCGAAGGCGTGGCGGCCCATGCCTTTGAAGCGTTGGGGTACAACGAGCTGGCCAGGCGTTACGACCTTACGGTGATGGACATCTTTGAGGCCCCCTTTCGGCAGGTGGAGCTTGCCGATGGGGTCTCGTTGGGCTTTTCCGAGGCCTTTCTCGATGCCGACGTGGTGGTGGACCTGCCCGTGCTCAAGACCCACGCCCAGACCAAGGTCTCTTTGGCCATGAAGAACCTGAAAGGGTGCATTGACCAAAAAAGCAGAAAGCTCTGCCACTCAGCGAGCCATGACATGGACCTCGACTTCCATGTGGCGCGCCTTGCCTCGGCCCGGGAGAACGTGGTGACGGTGATGGACGGCATCTACTCGTTGGAGCGGGGCCCGGGTTTTTCCGGAAAAGCACGGCGCAGCGACCTCATTGTGGCCTCGAGCGACATCCTGGCCGCCGACATGGTGGGGGCACAGCTCCTTGGGTTTAAACCCGAAGAGATCCCCCACATCGCCGCCATGTGCGAGTTCAAAGACCGGGATGCAACTGGCACCTGGATCGAAACCCGCGGAGTCCCCGTGGAAGAGGCCGCCTCGCCCCACAAATGGGACTTTCCCTACAACCCCGAGGGAACCCTCCCGGCCCCCATGGCCCACCGGGGCGTCTCCGGCCTCACCTTTCCCAAGTACGACCACAGCCTCTGCACCTACTGTTCGGGCATCATCGGACTCCTTCAATTTGCCCTGGGTGCGGCCTACGACGGCTCCCCCTTTGACGGGGTGGAGGTCCTCACCGGCAAGATGCATCGCCCCACCAAGGGAATGAATCACACCCTGCTTCTGGGCAAATGCCAGGTGCTGCTGAACAAAAACCACCCCGATATCAACGAGGCCATCCTCGTCCCCGGATGTCCCCCCGACCTCACCAAGCTGGTGGCCGGTGTAAAAAAAGCGGGCATCGCCATTGACGAGAACCTCTTTGCCCACTTCGACTACGCCCCGGCCATGTTCATGGGGCAGTATGAGGGCAAGCCCGACTTCTCCCTTGATCTCTACACATGCTCTTAGCCGCACCACCCTGGCACGGATCCTGCTGTTATCACGATAAGATCGGACCCGGCGAGCGCAGAAAATCCCTGGGGCCCGCCTCCTTTTAAGGGAGGCGGATCTTTTCGAGGTGTTTCTCATCAACACCTCATAATGAGACACTCTCCCCGAAAAGGCCCGGCACCTGGGAAATCACCTGACATCTCAATTGGATACACCTGTGTCTCGCACACACCCCAACCGGTACATCAAAAGGAGGCAGCATGGCAAAAGCCCTGGTGGTTTACGCAACAAAAAACGGAGAGACCCGGCGAATCGGAGACCTCATCGCCGAAGGCATGCGCTTTGAAGGCGTGGACGTGGTGATAAAGCAGGCCAGTGAGATCACGGACAACAGCGAGCTTGAAGGGTATGCGGCCTACGTCCTTGGCTCCCCCACCTACCACGGCACCATGCTCAAGGGCATGGAGACCCTTCTCTTTCGCCTGGAAAACCTGCCCCTGACAGATGCCGTGGGGGCCGCCTTCGGTGCCTTCGGGTGGAGTGGCGAGGCCCCGCCCCGCATCTTTGATACCATGGCCCATGTCTTTGGCATGAACATGGTCAAGGAGCCTTTGATGCTGAAGGCGGCCAGCCTGGGCGGCGGAATGAAAATGGCCCAGGATTACGGACGAGAGGTAGCGCGGGCAATGACGTAGCCTCAAGCCGCTTTAGGAGAGTGTCGGTTCGGGGCTGCTCCACCTCCCGGGCCCTGAACGGCGTCTCCCTCATATCCATTTTCTCTTTGCAGATCAGGCACGACATACGCTACAATTTGCTTTGGTGCATTCTGATTCCTCATGTCTTACCGGCACTTTCCGGACACCCTGATGCCTCTTTTTGGTCAGACGCACCCCAGGACCATTGCCTTGCCTGAATGGGACCACCGTCTCAGCGACGCTCACCATTGTTCAAGCCCTATACCAACACCGCAACATTTTGTGAGGAAACCATGAACCGTTCCGACAGAATGCTTCGCTCCCTGGTCTATTCCCCCGTCGACAACCTCGAAGGATACGACACCCATCTTCCCATGATGAGCCGTATTGTGGGCGGAAACATCCGCAGCGTGTTTCAATACAAAAACATTCTCGCCAGCCTCTCCTCCCTGCCGGGTATCTCCCCCTGGACCGGGTGGGCCCACAACGCTCTGGAAACCGCCGTCACCCAACCCATTCGAACCCACGCAAAGGTAGCCGCCATACGGGGAGACAACCCGGACACCTTTGTCTACTCCGACGAATTGGTGGAACGCCTTTACGCCTCCATGCTCCGGGACTTAACCGGTGAATTCATCGACGACGCCGGGCATTTTTCACAAGAGAAAGCCCTGGACGTCATGGTCACAAGCACCCTGCGTCGCCAGTTTTCCCAACGCGTGGAAAACTTCCGTTACCTGGAGCACTCCTACGGTTCCTTCGGTCTCTCGGCGCTCAAGGCCCTGCGGGAGCTCCTCACCACCCTGGTGATGGCCGTCACCGAAGAGCGCATCGCAGGGCCCCTCCCCTACGCCGAGGCCGATACCCTCGATTTTGAGACATACCTGGCCATCTCCCGAAAACGACTCGAGAACCTGTTTGTTCACAACGCCTTTTACATCAAGGATTTCTCCGAGCGCATCACCGGAGGCACCATCGGGTTCACTCCCTATAAAGTCGTTCCAGGCTCCCGGCTGGGCCCTTGCAGTCTCAGGCGGTATGCCGCCCCCGAGGACACCCAGGGCGACCCCAAGGTGCTCTACCTGGCAAGCCCCCTCATCAACAAACCGGAGATCTTTGACCTGGCCCCCGGCAAGTCGGTGGTGGAGGCCCTGGTGAAAAAGGGGTTCCGCATCTACCTCAACGACCCGGGGGTCCCCGGGGAGAAGTCCGACGACCTGGACCTCGACTTCTACGGAAAAACCGTCCACGACCACAACATCGAACTGATCAAAAAGGAGAACCCGGGAAAAGAGATCTGTGTGATGGGGTACTGCATGGGGGGAACGCTGCTGCTGCCCTGGCTGGCCCGACGGGCCGAAGAGAGGGAGGCAAATGGGGACGCCATGGACATCGTCAAGATTGCCCTCATGGCGTCACCGGTGCGGTTTGATGATGAGATGAGCGGGCAAGGGCCCATGAGAAAGGTGATCCGCCACGATTACGACCCGCTGCTTATTGCGGAGATGTACGAAGGCGTGGGGGTGCCGCCCCAGATCATTGATGCGGGCATGAACGAAATCCAGCCCGGCGTACGCTACTTTGTCAGGCGCGGGTTTTACCAGCGGGCGGGAAAAGCCGAAGAGATTCTGGAAGCGGCGCCCTTCTTCTACTGGCTCACCCATGGCACCCGGTTCGGCACCCGTTCCCACCTCTCCTGGATCGGTGACCTCTTCATGGGCAGCGCCCTTGAAAAGGGGAGCTACACCCTCCCGTCACAGGTTCCGGCCCTTGATGGCCAGCCGGTCGCCATGGCCGCACTCTCCCGCATGGGGGTGGCCCTTTTTGATTACCGGGGAAAGAGGGATCCCATCTCCCCCCCCGGCGCCTGCGTGGCCAGCGAACTCTGGGGAACCGAAGGGAGACGAACGGAAACCCGCGGGGGCCTCAACCGAACCATTGAAAAAAACGCGGGCCACATCTTCGTGGTCAGCCGGCGCCTCCTCTCCGAGTTCATCGAGAGCGTGGACGGTTTTTTTCATGGGGGGTAAGGCGAGGCGATAAGGGAACCCGTTTTCGCGGTGTTTTTTTTACCCACGAGACGTCACCGCAGAATGTTTATCCTGCTAAATCAAGCAGGCACCAGGCTTTTCCAAGGCTGACGTCAGGACAAAACCCCGAAGGTATTAAAGCGCCTTTCGGGCCACACGACGACACATGTGTCGTCTCACCGTCAGCCACGGGCGCAGCCCGTCAGCGAATGCGATCGGCCCGAGGAACGAGGGCTGAAAGCATTCGCGAACCTGGGGTCCAGGGGATGTATCCCCTGGCACGCTTTAAGACGCCACGCCTGTTTCCCGAATGTAGATCTTGTGATCCACAAGGGAGAGGGATTCGATGGCGCCTTTGATAAAACGCTGCTCCCCGAAAATATTGACCAGCTTGAGCTCCCCTTCTTCTGTGGGGATGGCCACGTCCACCGATTCCATAATCAGCTCCGGCTCACCGTCGGTGATAAGATAGGCACTGGCTTCACACATGGGATACCTCCATTTTATTTGATGATGGCGACCTTTGCGGCGCCATCAGTTCATCAGGGTTTTCAGGCCCGATTCAATCAATTCATCCACCAGATGGGGCAGCGGTGCCTTGTGCACCCCCACCACCTCAACATTGTCCTGGGAAAGGGGAAGAAGCACCTTCTTTGCCGCACACCCGGCGATTGCCTCGGCCATCACCGGGGTCACTTCTCCCATGAGGGCGTGGGCCATGATGATGCCCAGGGGCCCCGTCACCACGTCGCAATCCCTCACGCTTCGAACGATGGCATTCTCACCGGAGGCTCCTCTATTGGCTCCCGCCTTGAGCATCTGAGCCGTCGCCAGGGCATTGGTGCCCAGGGCGATGATCTCCACCTGCTCTTCGGAACGTTCCTTGATTCGTCTGATGATGGCGCTTCCGATGCCACCCCCCTGGCCGTCAATAACGCAAACTCTCAGCATGGCGATCTCTCATCTTTCTGGCTGTCAAATCTGGCTGTCAATAAAGATGCATTCGTAAAACGCCGCCGAATCATTTGAACCGATTCCGGTACAATCCCCCCAAACAGCTCGTGTGGCGACGGATTTTACTCAACGTGTTGCGAGGCGAGCATGAATCGGGCATGGGGGGTTGAAGACAATACCCCCATCCCTTCGCTCCTCGAATGAACCGTGCAAGACCGGGCTTTGAAGGTGTGGCGCGACGTGTCGGGCAGCCAGCCACATAACTCCCTTCGCTGCATACCCATTGGTATCAAACCCCTGTCAAGCTCGTCAATCCCATCGCAGAAAAATCGCATAAACCATCACCCCACCACCCCGTGCCCATGCCCCCTGTCCCATGGGCCACATTCCCAAGGGGGGTACCGGACGGTGATGCCAAACTAGTTTTTGCTTCCTAAAAGGAATCAAGAGTTGAAAAAAAAGTGAGATTCCGGCAAAAAAAGAGGATTCACATGAAAGGGGCACCGAGTACTCTACAGCCCCATTGTGCCGGAGTTCACGAAGATAGAGACGCATCTCGCTTTTATGACGTCGCCCCCCCTTTTTGACTCCGGCGACCATGATACTTACCAAGCAGCGTGCTGTCTTATGTCTTATATTGATGAATTAAACCTATCGCGGGACCCCTTCTCCGACTACGTGGACGCGGCCTCGTTTTTTCCTTATACCAAACTCACCGAAACCGTCGCATCCGTGTGCCGTCTGGTGGAAGCCACCCACAGAGTGGTTCTCATCAGTGGCGATCCGGGCAGCGGAAAGACCCTTATGGTCAAGCAGGTCCTGGCCGTGGACGAGGAGAGCTGGAGCGTCTGCTCCCTTCAGCTCCCCATCGGGGGAGCGCCCTTGCGCGCGTACACCATGGCACGCGACGGGCTGCCCGTGGTGATGGTGGATGACGCCCACCGCCTGGAGCCGGAGACCCTGGCCTCTTTGATCAAAATGACCACAGGGGAGGAGGAGGACCGACAGTTCAAGATGGTCATCCTCACCGGACTGCCTCACACCGCCGCACTCCTGGACACCCTGCGCCACCTGGTTCCTGAATCAGGCGGCATTCAGGAGGTCCCCCTGCCGCCCATGACCCTTGATGAAGTGCAGACCTACCTTGCCGGTCGCCTCCGCTCTGCGGGACACACAGGGGACCTGCCCTTTACGGACGGGCAGGTGATGCGCATCCACATCCATTCGGGAGGGTTCCCCGGGGCGGTCAACGCCGAAGCGGCCAAGGAGCTGGCTCAGACGCATGCCGGTGAAGAGGCCACACCGCCACCCAAAAAAGGGCTGCTCGGCCGTCTTTTCGGCCGATAGCCTCCACACACGACGACACGGGGCGCCCCAGGCAGGGGCCGCCCCAACCGCAGGAGACGCTATGGAGATCCTTGATCTGTCCGCTCCCCTGGACACCGACAAAGCCTGGGCCCCCTGGTGGGCCAGAAATCGTGTCAAGCGACAGGGCCACCGCTTCGGTGCCCTGGCCGTCTTTCTTCTCACCGGCCTCTCCCCCCGTTTTCTGCGCCGCCGCCTCGGATGGGCCAACGACATTCTCACCCTCTCCTCCCACGGCACCACCCATCTGGATGCCCCCTGGCACTATGCCCCCGACGCCGGGGGAAAGCGTGCCCTGACCATCGATGAGATCCCCCTCTCCTGGTGTTTCGCGCCGGGGGTCTGCGTGGACATGACCCACAAACAAGACGGCGAAGCCATCACCGAAGCCGACATCAGCGGCTGGGAAGCGGCCACAGGCAACCCCATCACCGCCGGAACCATTGTCCTGATTCGCACGGGCATGGACCGGCTCCTGGGTGACCCCGCTTACTTTACCACCGGTCCCTGGATGACCGCCGGGGCCACACGTTACCTCACCGGCAAGGGGGTGAAGGTGACCGGCATTGACGCCTGGGGCTGGGACGGCCCCTTGTCCCACATGACCCGGCGTGCCAAAACGGGGGACGGGAAGTTCTGGGAAGCCCATTACGAGGGTGCCGACACCCCATACTGCCACCTCGAGAGGCTGGCAGGCCTTCACCGGCTCCCCGAATCGGGGTTTACGGTCAGCTGCTTTCCTTTGAAAGTCAAAGGGGGCTCTGCCGGGCCCAGCCGTGTGGTGGCCCTGATGAACAGCGATAAGGAGTTGCCGCACCATGAAGGCTAACAGGGGGACCCCATCCGCGGGACGCGACTGGGCGACAAAGGTCATGGGGGTGCTGACACTGCTCCTCCTCTTCTCGGCAAACGCCAGGGCTGGCTCCCTGGACGTGACGGCCCTTAAAGGCAGCCTTGACCCGGGCCAGGCGCTGCTCTGGTTTGCCGATGCCGAAGGGCACCTCACCGTTTCGGAGGCGGCCCAGCCGGAGACCCCCTTTGCCCCCCTGGCGACGATGCGGTACTCCTTTGGCTTTATGGATTACCCCCTCTGGGGCAAGCTGAGCCTGGTCAATCGAGGAGAGACGCCCCTTGAGGCGGTGCTCGCCATCGACTACCCCCCTTTGGACGAGGTGATCTTTTACCACCCGAATCAAGACGGGTTTGCACAAGAGGTGAGCGGAGACACCCACCCCTTTGCCATCCGCCCCATCTCGCACCGCGCCATCGCCTTTCCGGTGACCCTCCCCCCCGGGGAGACCACCTTGTACATGCGCATCACCACCCGTGGGGCCATGACCCTGCCCGTCCGGGTCTGGGAGGCCCGCGCCTTTCTGGAGGCAGACCACACCAGCCTGCCTTTGGAGTGGCTCTTCTACGGCATCATGCTGGCCATGGCCTTGTACAACTTCTTCGCCTTTCTGGCCAAACGGGAGAGCACCCACCTCTTCCTCCTGCTGTTCACCCTCTCCATGACCCTGCACTCCATGGTGCACTCCGGCCACGCCTATCAGTACCTCTGGCCGGAATCCCCCAACTGGGCCCACATGAGCAACCTCGTGCTGCTGGGTGTCTCCATCTTTTTCTCCCTGCTCTTCTCCCGGCGATTCTTAAGCACCCAGACCTTGTGCCCCAGCCTGGACCGACTCATCAAGGGGGGCCTTGGGCTCTCCCTTTTGCTCACCGTAGGCTCCCTCTTTCTGGACTACCACTTGGCCAGCCAGTGGGTAACCGTCTTTGGTATCACGGCCGTTCTGGTGATGCTGATGGGTGGGGTGGCCATGTACCGCAACGGGCTCCACACCGCGCGGTTTTACATTGTGGCCTGGTTTTTTTTCCTCCTGGGAAGTGCCCTGTCCGTGGGCGGCCTCTACGGCCTGGTTCCCATCAACACCCTCTCCCGCTGGGGCGTGGAGATGGGCTACGGCCTGCTCATCCTCCTCTTCTCCCTGGGGGTGGGGGACAAGCTGCGCAACCTGGAAAAAGAGCGCAACGAAGCGGTCAGGGCCTTAAAGGAGTCCGAAGAGAAGTACCGCAGCCTGGTGGACAACGCCAACGACGGCATTGTGGTGGAGATGGACGGCAAGATCACCTACGCCAACAACGCCGTCATGGACATGAGTGGGTATGACAAGGAGGCCTTCCACGCCATGCCCGTTGCCGACTTCTTTGCCGACTCCGGAAAGGGCCGGATCATGGTCGAAGAGCGCCTCAAGGCCAAGAAAAAAGGCCTGACGGTCTCCGATCAGTATGAGGCCCAGCTGCTCCAGAACAACGGGGAGATCGTTGATGTGATCATCTCCGAAACCGCCATCACCATGGGGGGGCGACAGGCGACCCTCTCCATCGTCACCAACATCACCGAACAGAAGTGGGCGGAAGAGCAGATCAACCGCCAGAACGTGGAGCTCACCCGCCACCGAAACAGCCTCGAAGAGCTGGTGGCCGAACGAACCACCCAGCTTGAGAAGGCCATCGGCCGATCCGAACTGGCCGTGGAGGAGGCCCAGGAGGCGGCCATCACCAAAAGCACCTTCCTCGCCAACATGAGCCATGAGATCCGCACCCCCATGAACGCCATCATCGGCATGAGCGACCTGGTGATGCGCACCGACCTCACCCCCCGGCAGCGGGAGTACCTGGGCATCATCCGCTCCTCCTCCCGGTCCCTGCTTCAGATCATCAACGACATCCTCGACTTCTCCAAGATGGACGCCGGCAAGCTCCGGTTTGAAGAGATCCCCTTTCGCCTCACCGAGGTGGTGGACGCCGTCACCGACCTCTTCATCGAAAGCTCCGTGAGAAAAGACATCGAGCTGGTGGTGGACATCGACCCGGAGGTTCCCGATGAGCTGCTGGGTGACCCATTACGGTTCCGTCAGGTGCTGGCCAACCTGCTCTCCAACGCCTTCAAATTCACCGAAACCGGGGAGATCACCATCACCGCCACCTGTGTCCGCAGGGAGGAGCAGCACGTGGAGCTCTTCCTTGCCGTTCGGGACACCGGCGTCGGCGTGGACCCCAAGCGCTCGGACCAGCTCTTCGAGGTGTTCAGCCAGGCCGACGGCTCCACAACGCGCAAGTATGGCGGCACCGGACTGGGCCTGGCCATCTGCCGCAACATTGTGGAGCGCATGGGAGGGGCCATCTGGGTGGAGCAGGTCCAGGGCGGGGGCAGCCGGTTCTGCTTCACCACCCGTATCCGCTTCATGGACCGGGACGACGCCCCGCCGCTGGTGCCCGACGAGATGCGAAAGGGGGCGGTGCTTCTCATAGAAGACAACGCCACCACCCGCATCGTGCTTGCCCGCTACCTCACAGGCTTCGGCTTCACCGTGGTGGAGGCGGAAGGCGGAGAGGAGGCCCTGAAAAACTTCCGGAAAGGGAGCTACCCCCCTTTAAGCCTGGCCGTCATCGACCTGCAGCTTCCCGGCATGGATGGCATCGACACGGCAACGGCCCTCTGCAAGAGCGGAGGAACCCGTGCCCCCCGCATCATCCTCACCGGCCCCTTTGGACGGGAGGAGGAGGTGGTGCGGGCGCGGCGCAGCGGCTTCACCCATTTTCTCATCAAGCCCGTGAAGCAGTCGGCCCTCTTTGATACCGTCATGGAAATCTTCGGGGTTCCCCGACTTATTGAAACCCCCACCGTGGCACCGGTCACCCCCAGTGACTTAAGGGGCCTTGCCGTTCTGTTGGTGGAAGACAACCCCGTCAACCAGATGGTGGCCTGCGAGTTGCTCAAAGGGTGGGGCCTTGTGGTGGAGACGGCGGCAAACGGCCTGGAGGCGGTAAAACAGGTGGAGACCAAGCGGTACGACCTGGTTCTCATGGACCTTCAGATGCCGGTCATGGACGGCCTGGAAGCCACCGCCATGATCCGTGACAACCTGGCCATGACCGACCTGCCCATCATCGCCATGACCGCCCACGCCATGCAGGGGGACAAAGAGCGCTGCCTCCACGCCGGCATGGATGATTACGTCTCCAAGCCCATCCACCGGGAACGCCTCTTTGAGGTGATCGCCCACCACGCCGTGGGGACGGCCGTTCCCGAGGCCAATGAGGCGG
>Ga0209475_10003427_pt1 | contig 14599 bp, 8 predicted proteins | sample tdDd471_FD_187128 | JGI IMG/M metagenome (GOLD analysis project Ga0209475, IMG submission 187128) | Marine sediment microbial communities from the Atlantic coast under amendment with organic carbon and nitrate - tdDd47.1 (SPAdes)... | ecosystem: Environmental > Aquatic > Marine > Coastal >... | reverse complement strand
CAGTCACAACAGCGTGGCGGGTATGGCTGCTGAATACGGATATGTGGGCTTTACCCTTTTGCTGCTGTGGAATCTGGCGTTCCTGTTTTCGCCATTCGGCAGAAGACGACTGCCGTTGTTTTTTGTCTATTCGATGGTGCTCGTTAATATTTACGGCTATCTTGTTGGCCTGTTTTTCTCATTTTTACCCGGCCTGATACTCTGCATCGGCATTGTCTATTCCACATGGGAAAGCCGTCAGATGCTCCCGCAGGAAACCGATACTCCTTCCCTGCCCCCGCTGCCTTTAAAAGGTTCTGCTCAGAGTTCCTGATACAGGCTCTGCCACTGCTCCCAGGCATTTTGGGGATTCCAGAATGTTGCCGTTATAGCCGCATTACGACCAAGTTTTTTGCGAACTCCGGGAGTCCCCAGTATGGTATCGATAGCCCCGGCCATAGCTTCCGCATCGCCGCTAAACACCAGCAAAGCGTCATATTCGTGTTTAAGCATGCGGGGAACGCCGCCCACATCGGTGGAAACAATGGGCACGCCGCACTGCAGCGCTTCGATAATGCAATTGGGCGTATTATCCACACTGGTGGGGTTGATAAACAGGCTTGCCCGGGCATATTCTTTTGCCATCTGTGAGCGATCCAGTACGCCCAGGAAAAACACCCGGTCCGTCACTCCCAGCCGTTTGGCAAGGGCTTCAAGCTCGGCCCGCTGGGGGCCGTCACCGGCAATGGCAAGGGTCACTTTGGGGTATGTTTTCGCCACCGTGGCCAGAGCCCGAATGGCAACGTCAATCTGATACACCGGGCTTAAAATACGATTCACCAACAGGCGCTGGGGCACCGGACGACGAGGCACTTCCGGCAGGGAAACCACATTGGGGATGACCCGGTTTGCAACACCCATGGAATCAAAGAAATCCCCCAGATACGGGGAGGGCACCGTAACCACATCCGCCTTTTCCAATAGCGGCAGGGTACGTTTTGCCGCGCCGCTGAAAAATGCCTCCGCAGCCCCGCCGTGATAGGTGATGCATATTTTTTTCCCCATGGCCTTTGCCGCGGCAATGGAAGGCAGGGCCAAAGCAAGGTATGACAGATGGGAATTCACATGCACATGCACGATATCGTAGTTGTGACGGTTGCTATACAGGGCTCCGTAAATGGCGGCAAAGCGGGTGACATCCCGCACACCAACGCTGTAGGGCGAAGGCCGCTGTTGCGCCCGGGTATCAATGGTCACTACCGATGCACCGGCATCCTCCAGATGATCCCGCAGTGCCAGAGCCGCTACGGCCATGCCACCGGTGGGAGGCGGCAAAGGAGCAATCAGGGCGATGGCGGGAAGATTCCGTGAGGTTTGGGCGGCAGTTGACATGATAACTCCTGTTACATCATTTCAGCCGGTGTGTTCGGCGCATATGCGATTAAACAACGACACAGCGGCTTCGGTCATATGATCCACACCGAATCGCTGCTGAATCAGTTTTTTTGCTTCAGTTCCAAGGGCACGACGTTCTTCGGCATCCCCAAGCAGCCGGATAACATGGGCCGCCATGGCTTCGTCATCATCCACGGGCACATGATAGCCGTTTTCGCCGTTGGTGATAACCAGAGGCACCTGTCCCACATCGGTGGCCACCACCGGAATACCCCAGGCCATGGATTCCAGAATCACGTTGGGCAGGCCTTCATGACGGGAGGTCAGGGTATAGACATCAAAACTACCGGCAAGCACTGCGCCGTTATCCCGGGGACCGGCAAAACGCACCAGTCCCGAAGGCAGGCTGTCCAGAAGCTTTTCTTCCTCGTCTGTGGGCGCTCCCCGTCCGACCTGTACAAAAACTGCCTCGGGATGTGCATCGTGTACCCGCCGGGCCACCCGTAAAAACATGTGCAGATTTTTGGCTTCCCGCAGGTTACCGATCATCCCCACCACCGGGGCATCCGGGGCGATATTCAGCTCTTCCCGCAGTGATGATTGCCAGCGGGATAGTTGGGGATCGGGAATTTCTATGCCGTTTTCCAGCACGGCACCGGCCCAGTCTGGCTCAAACACCCCGGAGGCCAGCAGGCGATCCAGAGCCGGTTGGGAATTTGCCCCGGCCAGGGCATGATGCCGGATAAGTGTAAGCACCGGCTTGTCTGTTCTGGTCAAAGTCGCCCTGCCATCCCCCTGCTCCACAAACAGCATGGGCAGCCTTTTACCGTGCAAACGGGTATAGGCGGACCCCGCAAGGCTCGGGCCCCAGCTTACCGCCAGATCAGGAGAACGCAGGAGTTTGGGCAACGATCTCAGAGAAGAAAGCTTCCACAGCCCGCGAATATTTATTACCGGAATCCTCTGTGCCCGCAGCCGGTCACCCCAGTATCCATCGGTCTGGGTTACCACCAGGGGGTCCCAGCCATGGTCTTTCAGGCGGGTCGTCAGCAGAAACAGCTGCCGTTCCGCTCCGCCCATCCCGAGGGTAACAATAAAAAATACCACGCGCTTCACGGTTTTGTTCACACTCCGAATGTCACATGATTGAAAGTTTTTCAATTGTACCGGCACATGGGGATATGTCAATCCGGCAACAAAGCAAACAACATTTGCGCCTGCATAAATACTCTTTTTCCTTGAATGATACGCGTAATCAGCTAGAATGAAACTATTAATCCCAAACAGATACGGCAAGTAGTTTTCCCAAAAACGTAGTGTAATAAAGGTAATGATGTATGCGGGTAGATATTAATACGGCATTCAATCATGTTGCCCGGCTGCAGGACGAGATCAGGGCTCACGGAAACTCTCTGCTGTGCCGTGAAGGCGCTCTGTGGCTTCAGTCGCGATTCCGGCAGACTATCGATGTCCTTGCCATGGAGCAGCGTGTTCTGCGCCAGCATGAAGGCTTTGACGCACCCGATCCGGCTGAGTTTTCTCCCCCGGACATCTCCCCGTCAATCGTGCATAAAACCATGGCCAGACTGCGCCGTCGCAGAGTTCTGATGAACCTCTGGCATATGGCTCAACAAGAAAAGTATTATGAACAGACGCGGATGTTTTATACATGGATTGAATATCTTGAACAGATCAAACCAGTTTTTCTCAGGGTCATTGATGAGGATTTCGAGGATCTGGCCAATCGTATAGAAACGCTCAGGCTTGCGTTATTGAAGCAGGAATTGCCGGTTTCGGGATTTATTCCACTTGATTTGGAAGTGCTTATTTCATGGCTTCCAGATGGAAAATGGCAAGTACCCATATTACGGGGGAACCGGTTCATTCTGGCAACGGAAACAATACCGGCAAAGAAAATGCTGGGCATCATTCGGCAGAATGTTGTGGCGGTATATCATGAAGAGTTCACAGAACTCCTTAAGGATATACAGAGTTCAAGCACTGAGACAAAAGAATATCTGGATGCGTTATATGCATATCTTCAGGGAGAGTCCATTGATCAACAGGAATTAAGCGAGATCTACCACCGACGGGCGGAACCGCTGATTGAAAGGCTGTATCACGACCTTGAGGCAATGGTTCTTGAAGTTCACGGCATCGTTTCCAAAGAAGCCGCAGAGGTTCTGGAGGCTCTGGCCGGACTAAAAAACAACCGGTGGTTCAGTGTCAGACGGAAATACATGACAAGTGGCCTGGGACGCCATCTGGCTGAACTTGGAGAAGCCCGGCACCGCCTCAGCAAGATGGCCGACAAAAGTGAAAGCCGCTTTACTGAATGGATTAACGAAAACATTAAACCCGCAATGGGGATTACACAACGCGTTAAGATACAGGTTTCGGCAGCCGTTCTGGACCCGGCATGGACAAAAGACCCCGACCCACCTGCAGACCTGTCGGATATTATGCTGGATCGCCGCAACCCCTCGTTGCTCATTATACCGGCCCCTGTTACGGAAACCGTAAAAGCCGTAAAACAATTTTACCGGGAAAACGGGTATGGGTCATTGCTGTTTACGACAGATCACCTGGCCGGATCATACGGGATGATCGGGTATTTGCTCAGCGTGTATTTCAAAGGAGAAAAGCATCGCATATACCGCCAAAGCGCCACGGTACCCATTCCCCACATGGCGGAGTTTGAGGAAAACGTCGTCTTTATTGATAATTTTGAAAAGATGGTGCTTTTGGATGAGTATCATCAAACCATGGCCCTTGAATTGGTCGAGCAGATCACAACATCAGACAAGCTGATGATTGTGGCGGTAAACCAAACCGTAGCAGAGCACCTCAAGTGCGCAATCCCAGGATTTTCGCGATTTTTATATGAATTGAATTTTGTTAAATATGAATTCACGGCCTTAAAGAAAATCATCGAAAAACGGATGGTCATTTCCGGCTACCAGTTTGAATTTGTGGACGAAAACGATTTCTGGGCAAAACTATATGCTGCAAGTTCCGGCATTCCCGGGGTGGCGTTGCGTATATTTCTCCGCTGCATCGCCTCGGTAAAGGAGCAAACAATTACTCTTGATTATAGCCTGCCAGGTCTTAAAGAAATTTTTGGGAAACTGAGCCTGGAAGAACTTCTCTTTCTTAAAAAAATATATATGCATCCATCAATTGATATTGAGTTGCTTGATAGCGATGGAAATGGAAAAACAAAAACCATGGCCACAAATCTGCAACAGATGGGCATTTTAATCGTCAATAAAAAACGTTACAGTATTCGCCCGGAATTGTACGGGGCGCTGCGGGATCACCTTATGCAAACGAACTTGGTGTAAACATGGATTCATTGCAAAGCATTCTGGAAAAATTTACCATCTCCTGGTATCAGGTGCTGGCAAGTGCAGCGGTTCTCATCGCTACCTATGTAGTCAGTCAACTGCTTTTACGGATTAGCCTATTTCTCTACAATCAACAGGTGTTATGGCTGCGAAAACTCAGGTACTGGGTACCGGCCCTGCGCATTGGCATATGGATCGCCGGTCTCTATTTTGCGCTGGTAATATTACACCCCCCAGTGGAACTGGTGTTTGCCATAGCAACATCTGCAGGCGTCGCCATAGGCCTTGCCGCCCAGGAACTGGTAAAAAATATTTTTGGAGCGGTCATCCTGTGGTCGGATAAAGTGTATCAGGAGGGTGATCGCGTAACCGTTAACGGGGTGGAAGGCATTGTGCAATCCATTGGAATCAGATCAACCAAGGTTTGGGCCTTTGACGACACGATTGTGGTGGTTCCCAATTCACAACTCCTTGACGCCACAGTATACAACGCCAACTCGGGCGAGTCGTCAGAGCAAATACTTGTAGACCTGTATTTGCCTATTGACACCGACACCCGCCTGGCTGCAGAACTTGCCCGCAGGGCGGCAAACGGCGCAGACCTGCTGGAACCCACAAAACCCGTTGTAGTTATGATCAATGATTATGTTGAGCGTAAAACCCCTCTTACCCGCATACGCATCAAAGTCTATGTGCGTAACGTGGAATACGAAAAACGACTGGCAAGCGATATCAGCATTCGGGCAAAAAGACTTTTCAAAGAAAACGGTTTGTATGCAGGAATCGGTGCTGACCAAATATCTGATCAGGAGAAACCATGAACGAACAAATAGCTTCACTGGCAGCGCACCCGATATTTGCCAAAACAATATATACTGTTATCGGCCTTCTAATTATACTAATAGTGGCGGGAATCCTGCGGAAAGTAGCGGTTAAATCCATTGAAAGGACCGAGACCCGCTACCGCACGCGCAAACTCATATCCCTGTTTACCTATATAGCATTTGCATTGGTGCTCATAGGTAATTTTTCCAGCAGCCTTGATGGTCTATTTGTTGCGGTTGGTGTTGTGGGAGCCGGGGTGGCCTTTGCCCTACAGGAAGTAATCACCAGTATCGCAGGGTGGATGGCTATTGAATTCGGGCGTTTTTTCAAGCCGGGCGACCGTATTCAACTGGGAGGTATAAAGGGAGACGTGATTGATATCGGGGTGTTGCGTACCACTCTCATGGAATGTGGCGATTGGGTAAATGGCGATTTATACAATGGTAAAATTGTAAGGGTCGCCAACGGTTTTGTCTTTAGGGAGCCGGTGTATAATTACTCCGGTGAATTCCCATTTTTATGGGATGAAATTACTATTCCCGTCAAATATGGCAGCAATATTAACGTAGCGCACGACATATTTAGCACCGTGCTTGAGGAAACCGTGGGAGATTTTTCACGATACAGTGAAGAGGCATGGGCGGTTCTGACGAAAAAATACATGATTGAAAACGCCAACGTGGCTCCCATGATTTCTATGGAGGCAAACGAAAACTGGCTCCTGTTTACTTTGCGATATGTTGTGGACTATAAGAAACGGCGTTCTACTAAGAATATTCTTTTCACAAAAATCACAGAGCAAATTGAGGCGTCGGACAAGAAGGTGCAATTTGGCGGAGCAACGCTTGGTCTCACCGAACTCCCGGACGTTTCCGTCAAACTAGCTTAATATATCCTATTAATTAAGGGGCAATAGAAAAAGCCGTATCCCGGCCACAGGATATTAACATTTTGCGATCCGGGGGGTCTAACCTGTGAACGCACGACGACGCGTCAGTATTGAAATTCGAGAACCCCACGACTCTGAAAGGAGCGTTAACATGAAACAGACAGTTAAAATAATGACGATTCTGGTGGCCTCTGTAGCGGTTATGGCCATGGCCTTTGACGTCGATGCCCGTGGGCGCGGAAAAGGCAAGGGCAAGCGCGGCAAGGGATGGCAGGGGCAGCCCGCCATGGGACAGGGCATGATGCAACCCGGTGACAAGGGTTTCGGCCCCGGCTTCGGCGCCCTTGGCATTGATCTTGAACTCCGTAAATCCGACAAACTCCGCGCCGCCATGGAAGAAGTTGGGGCACAGCACCTGTACGACACCCTGAACCTCACCGCTGCCCAGAAAAAAGCCATGAAACAGAATATCGATGAAGTTCGGGAACTGCGCTCTCAGGCCGATGTCATTCGCACAAAATACGAAGGGCTTATGATCGCCCAGCTTAAAACTGTGCCAAAGGGTAAGCAAAGCGATGAGGTTCGCGTACAGCAGATGAAAGCCATGCACAAATTGCGCCGGGAATACAAAGAAGAAACCCGGGATATCAAGGAACGGGCCATTGAAGTAGGCCAAAGCCTGGCAGGCATTCTCACAAAAGAACAATACCAGGCCCTGCAAAACATGCCGGAGCTGCTCCGGAAAGCCATGGAACAGGAAACCGACAACCCCTGGGCCCTGGCCTTTGTGGACCGTCTGCGGCTGATGCCCCAGCAGCGTTTTGAAAAGATGAAGGCCCGCTCCGGCAAGCGTATGAACGTCAGCGAAGAACAACGCAGCGCCTTCTTTGCCCAGATCGAACACATCCGCAGCCTTTCCGCCGAAGACTACGAAGTCAGCCGTACGGAACTGGCCGCCGCCATTGACCCCGCCATTGTTGAGATGATTCAGCAGCGCCGTGGCGGACGCAAGGGTATGGGTGAAGGCCGCATGGGCCGCAAGGGACGCGGCATGGGCTCTGGTGATGGCCGTGGCCCCGGTATGGGTAGTGGTAAGGGCATGGGTGCTGGTGATGGCATGGCCCCCGGTCCCCGCATGGGACGTGGCAAGCATATGATGAAAAAAGGCCATCTGTGGCGCATCCTCACCAGCGACGCTTTTTACAATCTTCTGAAATAGTCACTCTTCACACCAACTCTTCCCCTTTTCTGCTCCCGTCCCCTCTTCCGTCCCCCGGCGGTGCCCACTGCCGGGGGTTTTCTTATATGCAATCATAAGAGTATTGCCGGTTGCATGCCGCCGCATTTTGGTTAGACTTAAACCTCAACCACCGGAGGCCATATGAACCGCTTTAAGATATACAGTCCCTACAAACCCACCGGAGATCAGCCCGAAGCCATTGAACAACTGGTGGCAGGCATCAGGGAAGGGCAAAATCAGCAGGTGCTGCTGGGTGTTACGGGCTCCGGTAAGACCTTTACCATGGCCAATGTGATCGAACGGCTCCAGCGGCCCGCCCTGGTGTTTGCCCACAACAAAACCCTGGCCGCACAGCTGTACAGCGAGTTCAAGGCCCTGTTTCCTTATAATGCGGTGGAATACTTTGTCAGTTATTATGATTATTACCAGCCGGAAGCCTATATCCCGTCCTCCGACACCTTTATCGACAAGGACGCCACCATCAACGAAGACATCGACCGGATGCGCCTGAGCGCCACCCGCGCCCTGTTTGAGCGCAGTGATGTTATCATTGTGGCGTCGGTATCCTGTATTTACGGTCTGGGTGGTTCGGATACCTATTTTGAGCAGTCAATTAGACTTGCGGTGGAGCAGGAAATCGACCGGGACGATTTTTTGCGGAAGCTGGTGGCTATCCAGTATCAGCGCAATGACGTTGATTTTCATCGCGGCACCTTCCGGGTGCGGGGCGACGTGGTGGATGTATTTCCCGCTGAGTGGGAAGATCAGGGTTTGCGCATCGAGTTTTTCGGCGACACCATTGAGGCCATCCGCATCATCGATCCCCTGCGGAGCGTGACCGTGGAAAACCTGCAGGAATGCGCCGTGTTCCCAGCCACCCACTATGTGACCTCGCCGGATAACCTGAACGGCGCCATGGATAATATTATGGCGGAGCTGCGGGAACGTATCTCCTGGTTTGACAACAACAAAAAGTGGATTGAATCCCAGCGCATCGGCGAGCGCACCCGTTACGATATGGAACTTCTGGCCACCACCGGTTTTTGCCACGGCATTGAAAACTACAGCCGTCATCTGGATGGCCGTGAGCCCGGTGAGCCACCATCGTGCCTGCTGGATTATTATCCCAAAGACTGGCTTATGTTTGTTGATGAATCCCACGTCAGCCTCAGCCAGATGGGCGGCATGTATCGCGGCGATCGCAGCCGCAAGCAAACCCTGGTGGATTTCGGGTTCCGGCTGCCCTCGGCGTTGGATAACCGTCCCCTGACCTTTGATGAAACCCGGACGCGCCTGGACAAGATTATTTACGTCTCCGCCACTCCCGGTGACTGGGAGCTTGAGCAAACCGGCGGCGAGGTGGTGGAACAGCTGATTCGCCCCACGGGGCTTATTGACCCCGCCATTGAGGTGCGACCCGCCGGAAGCCAGGTGGATGATCTGCTGGAGGAAATTCGCCAGCGGGTTGAGCGCAGCGAGCGGGTGCTGGTCACCACTCTTACCAAGCGCATGGCCGAGGAACTCACCGACTATTACGACGAGCTGGGAGTGCGGGTACGCTACCTGCATTCCGAGGTGGATACCATGGAGCGCATGGATATCCTGCGGGATCTGCGCAAGGGCGAGTTTGACGTGCTTATCGGCATCAACCTCCTGCGGGAGGGCCTTGACCTGCCGGAGGTCAGTCTGGTGGCGATTCTGGACGCGGATAAGGAGGGGTTCCTGCGGTCCAGCCGTTCGCTGATCCAGACGGTAGGCCGTGCCGCCCGTAACGTGGAGGGCCGGGTCATTATGTACGCCGACCGCATCACCAAGGCCATGCAAACCTGTCTTGCGGAAACCGAGCGTCGCCGCACTATTCAGGTGGAATATAACGAAACCCACGGCATTACCCCGCAGTCCATTGTGAAAAAGATTTCCGATTTCCGTATTTACGGGGATCAGGATTATCTGGTGCCCCGGGACGTGGACCCCGATGCTCTGGTGGATCATGAACATACCCTGGAGGAAACCCGGGAACTGCTGCGCAGGCTTGAAAAATCCATGTTTGAAGCCGCAGCCGGGCTGGACTTTGAAAAGGCGGCAAAACTCCGGGACGAAATTAAGGTCAAGCAGGAAGTGTTAAACGCCCTGATGGAAGGCCGCAAACCCAAACCAGAAACCCCAAAGGGCCGCAAACGGGGCAAGGGCCGCCGCCGTTAGCCGCCCTGCTCTGCGAATCATACGCACACAACCAATGCAACATAAAAAAACACCGGACGCCGCAGCGCCCGGTGTTTGTGTGGAAGGATTAGTGCTGTTACGGGGCGCAGGTGGTGTCGGGAACACAAATGTTGCTGGTGCATGTGTTGATAACACCGGACATGGGTAATGCATCTATGGCGTTTACTTCTTCAACAAAAACCGTTGAGGGAGATTTTGTGCAATCTTCATCAGCGTAATAATTGCCACACCATGTCCAGGGTGTTCCAAACGTTTTCCCCGAGATACAGTCCCAGGGGAAATAGGTTCCTCCCAAAAATTCTCCATCAAAGAGAGAGGTATAGAAGCTGTTGCTGCTAACATGAACCGATCCCAGTCCGTAGCTACCGAAGCCGGTTCCGCACATATCCTCAGTGGAGGAATCCCCTCTGTAGAAAGATAAGGCTTTGGAAACCGTGGATTCGGCCTTGCTGCCAGTACCATAACCAAAACAATTACATGCTATGGTGCCGCCCATGTCAGGGCCGTACCCAACAGATTCTCCACCATAGGCCACAGCATAATAATATTCTTTTGCGCCGATATGTTTAAATTCATTCCTGATAAAATTAATGCGATGCGCCTGCTCCAGCTTAACACCAATGGGGCTGCGCGATGTATCAGAGTAATGAGTGTTAAAATTGTTGCAGGGAGCAAGAGATGTATCGGCATCACAGTCGATATCTACGTTGTTAAAAGCACCTTTCAGATCCACGTTATACAATCCCTCAAATGTGCTGTTACTGATGTCGATATCAATGCGGTATGTGCCGGATTTGTTGTGGACCTTCAAATCGGTCTGAAACATATTGTAATCATTATCGCTTATAACCTGGCTGTTCCAGAATGTGAAATTCCGCTTTGCCGTAATAGCACCGGAAAACCCTACATAAACCCCGACTTCGTCCTCATTCTGGTAATAATCATCACCCAAACGTGAATTGCCTGTTGTGGCCTTAAAGTAGGAATACCAACGCTGGCTGCTTTGATTAATGGTCACATCACGTTTCTGATTGTCAATGTAAAGCAACGATCTGGAATTGGCCGCCATAACGTCCACGCCATAAAAGCTGAGTTTGCTGTTATTGTTGTTGAAGTACATTGGCCTGTAGTCAGCTGACGTGGAGGAACCATCCGCAATCGTTATGTCCTCGAACACCATTTCCGGGATGCTGTGGTCCACACCTTCTATATGGAAGTAATAGTCAAACCCGTGTTCGTCAGGGGCGCCAAAGCTTACGTTTTTCCAGGTGTGAGCGGTGCCGGGGAATCCCGGTGCATCTTTTAATCCGCCATAAGTGGAATTGTATTCATACAACACTGCGTATTTAATTGCACTGTCAATATTGCGGAATTCAAGACCATCAACATCCACATCCACATACGCAAATGACTCACGGTTTGTTCGCCCTATTTTTAAAACAGCGGGAATACCGGGATACTTTGACACATCCGAAATTATCGTATTTCTCAGTCTAAGCAATGTACCGCTGTCTCTGCTGCCGTAATACCCCTCAACATTGATGCCGTGCCAGTATCCATTTTCCACGGCACTGATGGTGGTTGTCTGGTCGTTGAAATCGGTGATAAATTCCTGGGTATTGACCAGAATACAGTTGGGAGTAGTTACTGTTGTACGCCCCATGTAGATATCTGTGCCACCGGAAATCATTCTGCCAAAATTAGCGCCCTTGGAGCCAAGGTAAATATCGCAGCCAATAGTTACTTTGGTTCTGACATAGTTTGCAGGTGTGCCAAAGCTGCCTGCGGTGGCATCAAATTCACCGGCAATGGTAAGGCGGGCTCCCGCAGTCACATCCGCTCCGTGGGCATGAAAGCTTCCGGTTTTGGCAATGTAGATGGCATTGGAGTTATCTGCGGACTGATTCGCAAGTATTGCAGCCCTGTAGTCGGTGTTTGCAACCCGCCTGAATTCTGCGGTAAGGTTACCCGCCACCGTCAGGTAGTTGGTGATATCCAGTTTTCCGCCTTTCATTTTGAGCGAACCGGTGCTGCCGATGGCAGCAAAATCGCCTACAGTAACAGTGGGTTCATGGACATTCTGGAAATGGGGGTGAACCCGGATTTCCATGGAACCATCTATTGTCAGGCTGTTTTGTATGCTGATATCGCATCCATAAATGTTTAACGCCCCTCCAGAATGTACGGCAACTGTCGAGAAGTTGTTAAAACCGTCACAGTAATAGCATCTGGCCCCTGATAAAAAACATGTTTCCGAAGAAACCGATCCCGGCACGACAATATATACTGTCTCATCATCATGAACAGTCAGTGTTCGATTAGTGGGGATTTCCTCTGTATTCTCATACTCAATGTGCTCAGGAATACCGGAGACAGTTTCAGGCGCCGGGTTTACATCTTTCTTTACAAGGTGTTTAATGCCTTCCTGCCATGTAATGTTATCCCGGAAAGAAACCCCTTCCATGTTTTGGGAAGGGTTCCCGGTTTTCTCTTCCGCCTTCTGCCGCTCCATATATTCAAAATAATCCTGGTCATTGCAACAGGTCGTCACGTACAGCAATGTGCACAGAGTGATAGTAAAACTAATAGCAATACGATTCACAGCCACCTCCACAGAAATAGTATCTGTACTCAATATAACCAAATTACAGGCATTATTAGTATTGTCAACAAAAAACACCGGACGCCGCAGCGCCCGGTGTTTGTGTGGAAGGGTTAACGTAAAGTTGGCTTGTGCCGGTTATTCTCCGCAGTATCCGGTTTCTGCAGGCACGCACCACGTTCCATACCCACCGGTATCCACGCAGCAACCATCGGTAATATCATCACCGCAATCGTCGTTACCCAAATCGCAGGGGCGGGTACAGAAGGTCAGATCTTCACCGACAGCAAAACATGCCGAGTCAACGGTATCACCGTAGGTGGAGCACATCGCCACATTAACGTCAATGCCCGGAAATGCGCAGGCATCACCAAGTAATGCCGTCATACCTGCCTCGCCACAACCTGCGGCCACAGAGCAGTATCCGGTGGTCTCACCATCGGCAACGATGCAGCAACCGCTGGCAAAATTGGCGCAGTCGGTGGCTGCTGTATCAGTGGCACAGGAAACGCTGCAGAAGTTGTAGGGAGATTCAAATTCATCAAGCACTTCGTGGCAGATGCCATCGGTGGTATCCAGACACTCAGGATTAACAGAGCATTCTTCACCCTGATCAGCAGTTGCTTCTACCGCCGAGACCGTAAGGGTAATCAGGCCGGTAAGGTCCGGTTCATCGTCGCTGGTGTAGGTATCCACGATAACAAAGTAGGTACCTGCTTCATCAAACTGTACCATCAATTCTTCAGGATCATCGGCAAAGCCATCATCCACACCGGCAAAGCATTCGCTCATTTCCATGGCATTGGAATAGCAGGCCTTCAGAATGATCAGACCGGGGTCCATACCGCTGTCCGCTGCAGGAGCAGCATTAAACACATAGGCGTCTCCGGCTTCGACATCAATGGCATAGAGAATTTCGCGTCCGGCATAAGAATACAGGTTGGCCACCTCTGCGCAGGAATTATAGACGCTCCAGCGGCTGGCAGGCTGATCTACCAGATCAACTTCACTGCTGAACGGCAGGGTCTCTGTGGTAATGGTTTCATCACCAACACACACCAGAGGTACGAATTCTGCCACGTTCAGGGTGTAAGCGCCTTCGGTGTCATCCAGGCTGTCCACGATAATGAAGTAGGTGGCGGCTTCCGTAGCAGTGAAACGGATGGTGTCCGCAGCGCTGGTCAGGCAGGTGCCGGGGTTGTTGAGAATGCAGCCTTCGGCATCCGCAACCATAACCATCAGGTTCACATCATCGGCCACGCCGCCCAGGGTGATGTCGATAACATCATCGGCTTCCATGGCAATGGAGTAAATCACGTCGTTGCCCGTGGCGGCATCGCCACCGCAGGTCAGTTCGATGTCATTGCTGCCGCCAACGGTGGTTCCGTCGGTGACTTCAAAGGGCAGAGCGGCAATCTCGGTACCGGTACAGGGAACAGGCACATAGGCTTTGACATCAAGGGTGTAGGCGCCTTCGCTGGCATCCAGGCTGTCCACCACAAAGAAGTAGGTGCCGTCGGCGGGAGCGGTAAAGAGAATGTGTTCCTCATCACCGGCAAGGCAGGTGCCGGGGTTGTTCAGGATGCAGCCGTCGGCGTCGGCGACCATCACTACCAGGGCTTCGTCGCTGGTCAGTTCGAGTTCGATCATCTGGTCGGCGGTCATGGCCATCCAGTAGATGTCGTCCGCGCCAATGCCATAGCCGTCGCCACAGGACAGGGCGATGTTGTCCATGCCGCCCACGGTGGTGGCATCGGTGCTGGTATAGGGCAGCGCAGAGATTTCGGTGCCTTCACATGCAGTGGCGGTGAAGGTGTCCACGGTAATGGTGAAGTGGCTGTCGGTCACGCTGGCCAGCAGGGTGTCAACCACGATGTAGTAGGTGCCGTCTGCCGGGGCTGTGAAGACCAGGCTTTCGGTCATGCCTGCGCCGTAGCGATTCGCGCCCGCCAGACAGGTGGCGTCGGGACCGATATTGTAGCAGGTGGCGTCCATCATGTACACGAAGGGATCGAAATCCGTATCGGCCTTGGTGGGGGTGGCGATGGGTTCCACGGTCACAATGACTTCCTGATCAGCGGTCAGGGCCACACTGAAGA
>Ga0209475_10003423_pt1 | contig 14614 bp, 15 predicted proteins | sample tdDd471_FD_187128 | JGI IMG/M metagenome (GOLD analysis project Ga0209475, IMG submission 187128) | Marine sediment microbial communities from the Atlantic coast under amendment with organic carbon and nitrate - tdDd47.1 (SPAdes)... | ecosystem: Environmental > Aquatic > Marine > Coastal >... | reverse complement strand
GTTGATTCGGATCTCCGCCGCGCAGACCTCGGCCCGGCGCGCCGGGGTGGAGAAATCCATATAGGGAAAGCGCACCGCGCGCTTCAGCTTGTAGGCCCGGTCGCCGGCCAGGAAGACCACGGCGCCGTGGGTATCGAAGCGTTCGATTCGCGCGGCGGCATCGGGATAGGCGTCCGGGCGGTCCAGAAAGGCGATCTGTTCGCTCTGATCCTCGACGATCACGCCGCGTGCGTCCTTTCGGGCGCCGGACCGCGCGCTTACCGCCCGGCGGCCGGTTCCAGCGGAACCCCGTCGTCCCGCAGCCAGACATAGATCGCCGGGATGACCAGCACGGTCAAGACGGTGGAGGAGGCGAGCCCGAACAGAAGCGAGATCGCGAGGCCCTGGAAGATCGGATCGGCGAGGATGAAGGCGGCGCCGATCATCGCCGCCGCGGCGGTCAGGAAGATCGGCTTGAAACGGATGGCGCCGGCCTCGATCAGGCTCTGGCGCAAGGGCGCGCCGGCGGCCTGGCGGGAACGGATGAAATCCACCAGAAGCACCGAATTGCGGACGATGATCCCGGCCAGGGCGATGAACCCGATCATCGAGGTCGCGGTGAAATGGGCGCCGAACATCCAATGGCCGAGCACGATCCCCACCAGCGTCAACGGCACCGGCACCAGGATGACCAGCGGCACCCGGAAGCTGCGGAACTGGCCGACGACGATCAGATAGATGCCGAGCAGGGCGACGCCGAACGCCGCGCCCATGTCGCGGAAGGTGACGTAGGTGATCTCCCACTCGCCGTCCCACAACAGGGTCAGGCCCTGCTCGCCGGTCGGCTGCCCGTGCAGGGCGATCTCCGGCGCCGCGTCGCCCAGCTGCGCGCGCAGCGCCTCGGCGACGTCGATCATGCCGTAGACCGGCGCCTCGTAGCGGCCGGCCAGCTCGCCCATCACCATCTCGGCGAAATGGCCGTCGCGGCGGAAGATCGGATGCGACGCCCGCTCGCGGCGCAAGGTCACCACGTCGCCCAGCTCGACCACGCGCGGCGCGACCCCCACCGGGCCGCCGGCGGGGATAGGCGTGGACAACAGCCGCTCGCCGAGGGCCAGCCCCGCCCTGGGCAGACGGAGGACGATCTCGGCCGGATCGGCGCCGCCGCCGCGATGGGAATAGCCGACGCGCACCCCGCCCAGCAGGGCCGCCAGCGTGTCATAGACCGCCTGCTGCTCGACCCCGTGGAATTCCAGGTTCTCCTGGTCGATGGCGAAGCGCAGCCGATCCGCCGGCGCCCCGAAGGAATCGTCGACATCGACGACGAAATCGACCCGCTCGAAAGCGGCGCGCACCTTGCGGGCCATGTCGCGCCGGGCCTCGGGCGTCGGTCCGTAGATCTCGGCGAGCAGGGTCGCCAGCACCGGTGGGCCGGGGGGCACCTCGACCACCTTGACCGCCGCGCCGGCGGGCAGATCCAGGGCGAGGACCCGCTGGCGGATATCGCGGGCGATCTCGTGGCTCGACCGGTCGCGGTCGCCCTTGGGCAGCAGGTTGATCTGAAGGTCGCCCAATTCCGGACTGGCGCGCAGATAGTAGTGGCGGACCAGGCCGTTGAAGCTGAACGGCGCCGAGGTCCCGGCATAGGCCTGGATATGGGTCAGTTCGGGCAGCGCCGCCAGACTGTCGGCGATGGCCTTCAAGGTCCGCTCGGTCGCCTCCAGGCTGGCGCCTTCGGGCATGTCCAGGACGAGCTGGATCTCGGACTTGTTGTCCAGCGGCAGCAGCTTGACGGTCACGTCGCGGGTCGCGAACAGAAGACACACCGCCACCGTCGCCACCCCGACCAGGATCAGGAAAAGCTTGGCGCGCCCCCGGCCCACCAGCAGGGGAGCGGCGATGCGGGCGTAAAGGGCGCCGACCTTGCCGATCTCGTCATGGCCGCCGCCGGTGTCCGCCCCGGCGTCGCGCCTGCGCCCGCGCAGGCGCAACATCAGCCAGGGCGCGACCATCACCGCGGCGAAGAAGGAGAACAGCATCGCCGCCGAGGCGTTGGCGGGAATCGGGCTCATATAGGGCCCCATCAGCCCGGAGACGAACATCATCGGCAACAGGGCGGCGACCACGGTGAGGGTGGCGACGATGGTCGGGTTGCCGACCTCGGCGACCGCCTCGATGGCGGCGGCGAGGGGCGCGCGCCCGTCCTTCATGCGCCAATGGCGGACGATGTTCTCGACCACGACGATGGCGTCGTCGACCAGGATGCCGATGGAGAAGATCAGGGCGAACAGACTGACCCGGTTGATGGTGTAGCCCATCAGCCAGGAAGCGAAGAGGGTGAGCAGGATGGTCGCGGGCACCACCACCATGACCACGATGCCCTCGCGCCAGCCGATGGCGAGAACGATGAGGAAGACGATCGACACCGTCGCCAGACCCAGATGGAAGAGCAGCTCGTCGGCCTTCTCGGTGGCGGTCTCCCCGTAATTGCGGGTCACGGTCACCGCGACCTCGGCCGGGATCAGCGCCCCGCGCACCTCGTCCAGCCGGGCGAGAGCCGCGTCGGCCACATGGACCGCGTTGGCCCCCTTGCGCTTGGCCAGCGCCAGGGTGACCGCCGGCAGGGCCGTCGTCGCCCCGGCGCCGTCGGGAACCAGATGCCAGCTTCGGCTCTCCTCAGGGCGCCCGCCGACGACGATCCGGGCCACGTCCCGCACATAGACCGGCCGGCCGTCGCGGGTCGTGACCAGCAGCAGCCCGATATCGGGCACCCCGCGCAGGGTCTGCCCGGCGACCGCCGGCACCGACCGGTCGGCCTCGCGCAGGGCGCCGGCGACGAAGGACCGGTTGGCGTTGCGCAGCTTGTCGACGAGCTGGTTGAGGGAGACGCCATGAAGCGCCAGCCGTTCGGGGTCGGGCTCGACCCGGATCTGATCGGGCCGGCCGCCGACGAGGTAGGTCAGGCCGACATCGGCGACCTTGAGCAGCTCGTGGCGCAGGTCCTCGGCCAGGTTGTAGAGCCCGTTGTCGTCCCAGCGGGCGGCGAATTCGGGGCGCGGATGCAGGGTCAGGGTCAGCACCGCGACGTCGTTGATGCCGCGCCCGACGATCAGGGGCTCGGGAATGCCCAGCGGCGTGCGATCGAAATTGGCGCGGATTTCCGAATGGACCCGCAGGATCGCGTCGTCCTCGTCGGTGCCGACGAAGAAGCGGGCGGTGACGACGGCGGTATCGTCGCGGGTCTCGGAATAGACATGCTCGACCCCGTCTATGCCCTTGAGGATATCCTCCATCGGCTTGGTGACCAGCTCGACCGCGTCCACCGCCTTCAGCCCGTCGGCCGAGATGAGCACGTCGACCATGGGCACGCTGATCTGCGGCTCCTCCTCGCGCGCCAACCCGAACAGGGCGAGCAGCCCGAGGAGCAGCCCGACAATCAGGAGAAGCGGGGTCAGCGGCGAATCGATGAAGGCCCGCGCCAGCCTGCCGGAAATTCCCAATCGCTTCGGCGCGCCCTTCATGGCGTGACGATCACGTCACCGGGCCGCAGGCCGGACAGGATCTCGACCCCGCCATCGGCGGCCAGGCCGGGCTGGACGACCACCGCGCCGCCTTCCTTGAGCCGCGCATAGGTCAGGCCGAAGCGCCGGAAGAGATGGGACTCGGGGACGACAATCGCCGGGCGTTCGCCGGCCGCGACGAGGACTCTGACCCGCTCGCCGACGAAGAAATCGCCAAGGCCGGGGACGTCGGCGTCGGCGGTGACCCGGCCGCCCTCGATGTCGGGATAGACTTGGCGGATGCGGCCGATCCGTGTCGCCGTGCCCGCGCGCGAGTCCTCGGCCGCGCCCAGGCTGCCGGCCCCGACCCTTACCTCGTCGCCCTCGGCCAGAAAGCGGGCATGGCGTTCCGGCAGGCGCAGGCGCAGGATGTAGGTCTCGGCGGCGATGGTGGCGACGGTCTCGCCCGGCAGGACGACGCTGCCCTCGGTGACATGGACCTTGAGAACCCGCCCGCCACGCGGCGCGAGGACGGCGCCCTCGGCCAGACGGGCGGTGACCAGGGCGCGCTGGGCGCGCATGGCGGCAAGGTCGCCGTCGATCACGTCCAATTCGGTGCGCGCGGCGTCGAGCCGAGCCTGGGTCCCGGCGCCGCGCGCGCGCAGGGTCCGCGCCCGCTCCAGATCGGTCTCGGCGAAGCCCCGGCGTGCCGTCAATGCCTGGAGACGCGCATCCAACGCGGCGCGTTCGAGCGGCAGCTTCGGATCGCGGACGACGGCCAGGCGCTGGCCGGCCTCGATCCGGCTGCCCTCGTCGACGGCAAGGGCGGCAACGGTGCCGCCGATTCGCGCCCGCGCCCGGGTCGTGTCGACGCTCTCGACGGTGGCGAACACCGCCTTGAAATCGGCCACCGGCCGCCGCTCGACGGTCAGTTCCGCGGCGGCGGCGGCGGTGACGGACAGGCCCCAAAGCAGCGCGCCCGCGACGGCAAGGGCGCCCAGACCCGGCGCCTGTGTCGAGCGGATCCGGCGGTTCTTGGCGATCGCGGGTCCGGCGTTCATGGCTGATTCTCCCTGCCGAAAAACGGTGCTTGTTTTATATATTAGCAATAACTAAATTAACAAGAATGAATATAGAGACGCTGATGAAAGGTGTCGGTCCCGCCGAACGGTTGCTCAAGCTGATGGCCAACCGCCACCGGCTGATGATCCTCTGCGCGCTCGGCGAAGGGGAGAAATCGGTGGGCGCGATCTGCGCCCTGATCGGGCTTAGCCAGTCGGCGGTCTCCCAGCATCTCTCCCGCATGCGCGGCGAGGGGCTGGTGCGCACCCGACGCGAGGCGCAGACCGTCTATTACGCGCTGGCAAGCCGCGAGGTGGCGGCGGTGATCGACCTGCTGGAGCGTCTCTATTGCGCCGCGCCCGCGGCGTCCCGCGTCTTACCCCTCAACGAAAGGACCCCATGACATGTCGATCGACCGGATCGTTCTCGCCTTCGCCGGAACCATGATTTTGGGCAGCCTGCTGCTGTCCCAGATCCATCATCCCGCTTGGCTGTGGCTGACCGCCTTCGTCGGCGCGAACCTGCTGCAATCCGCCTTCACCGGCTTCTGTCCGGCGGCGATCGTCATCAAGAAGCTGGGCGGCCGCCCGGGCCAGGCTTTCAACTGACCCGACGCGCGGCCACCTCACGCGAAGGTTGCGTGCTCTTCGTCCAACCCTTCCGGATCCATATGAATAATGACCTCGGCTTCCGGAAAGGCGGCGCGCACCTTCGCCTCGACATCGTCGGAGATGACATGGACCCGGTTGAGGTCCAGCCGGCCGTCGACCTCCATATGGAACTGGATGAAGGTGGTCAGCCCCGCCGAGCGGGTCCGCAGATCGTGGATGGCGCTGACTTCCGGATGAGCCTCGGCAATGACCCGGATACGCGCCCGCGCCGCCTCCGGCAGTTCGCGATCCATCAGGGGGCCGAGTGACGCATTGGCGATGGCCCAGGCATTGTACAGGATGTAAAGGGCGATCCCGGCCCCGAACAGTGCGTCGATCCCCGTCCAACCGAGGACGTCGCTCAGCAGCAGGGCGAGGATGACGCTGGCATTGACCAGCAAGTCGCCCTTGTAGTGAAGAGAATCGGCGCCGATGGCGAGCGAGGCCGTGCGCCGCACCACATGGCGTTGATACAGGACCAGCGCCAAGGTCGCGAGGATCGAAAAGGCTATTACCCCGACCCCCACCTCGGTATTGGCCAGGGGCTTGGGATGGATCAGCCGCTCGCCCGCCTGGAACAGCAGGAATACCGCCGACCCCGCGACGAAGGCGGACTGGCCCAGCCCGGCCAGCGCCTCGGCCTTGCCATGGCCGAACCGATGCTGACGGTCGGCTGGCCGCAGCGCGTGGCGTACCGCCAGGAGATTGACCATCGAGGCCAGCGCGTCCATGGCCGAGTCCGCGAGGCTGGCGAGGATGCTGACCGATCCGGTGACGATCAGCGCGCCGAGCTTGACGGCGATCAGGATGCCCGCCACGGCGACCGCCGCGTAGGTCGCGCGGCGCATCAGCCGTTCCGTCTCGGGCGCCACGCCGATCGGAAGGTCCGGCGGGCTGTCTATGGGTACAGTCTTTGGGTCGTCCATCCCGTCCCATTTCGCACATAGAGGATACGCTCATGCAGCCGGAAAGGCCGGCTGCGCCAGAACTCGATCCGCTCGGGCACCAGCCGATAGCCGCCCCAGTTGGGCGGACGCGGTACCGGCCCGACAGCATAACGGGCGGCGTAGCGCGCCACCGCCTTCTCCAGCTCCAGCTTGCCCGACAACGGCCGCGACTGGCGCGACGCCCAGGCGCCGATACGCGATTGGCGCGGCCTGCTGTCGAAATAGGCGTCGGCCTCGGCGTCGTCCACCCGGGCGACGGCCCCCTCGATTCGCACCTGCCGCTCCAGGCTCTTCCAATGGAAACACAGCGCCGCGTGGGGGTTCGCGGCCAATTGTTCGCCCTTGCGGCTGTCGTAATTCGTATAGAAGACGAAGCCGCGCCCATCGACGCCTTTCAGCAGAACCATGCGCGCCGACGGCCGGCCCGCGGCATCGGCGGTGGCCAGCGCCACCGCGTCGGGCTCGGCGGGCTCCTTTTCCCGCGCCTCGGCATACAGCGCCTGGAACCGGGCGATCGGGTCCGTGTCTTCGTCGGCGGCCATCCTGTCCTTCCGCAATCGAGTCGCTCCCGCGCGGTCCCGCCCGCGCGGCGGCGCAAACATATCACGTCGCACGCCCCAATCAGGCGATAAGCGCGCCGGACGGGCGCCGACGCGAAAAAAATCTATTTGCGCCGACGGCGCCGAGTGCCCATTTGCCGGATATGGCGGTTTCGCCGAGGGCCGGGCGCGCCAAGCGGTGGGCGCGACGGCGGACATGGTGATCACGCCCACCGAATCGAAGAGGGGACTTGCAGCAATGAAATCCTGGGCAGCAATGAAATCCTGGAGGGCCGTTCCCGTGCTCGTCGTGGCGCTGGCCCTGGCCGCCTGCGAATCGACCGGCGGGCAGAAGCAGACCGCGGGCACCGTGCTGGGCGGGATCGGCGGCGGCTTGGCGGGCGCGACCATCGGCAAGGGGACCGGCAACAAGGTCGCCATCGTGGCCGGCACCATTCTCGGCGCGATCATCGGCAGCGAAGCCGGCAAGTCGCTGGACAAGGCCGACCAGGCCCACGCCAACCGCACCACCCAGCAGTCGCTGGAATCCACGCCGACCGGCAAGCCGTCGCGTTGGGTGAACCCGGATAGCGGCCATTCCGGGACGGTAACGCCGACCCGCACTTTCAAATCGGCCGGCGGCCAGGACTGCCGCGAGTTCGAGCAGACCGTGACCATCGACGGCCGGACCGAGGTCGCCTACGGCACCGCCTGCCGGCAGCCCGACGGTAGCTGGAAGATCGTCGACGCCTGACGCGGCGCGCCCGTCGCGATGAACGCGGGCGGCGGCGGTTTGGAAGACCGCCGCCGCCCGCGCCTTGCCGGCTCCCTTAAACCGGGGCATCCCGCCGGCATCTCTCCCCCTCCCTCCCCTCCTCCCGCTCCCTTTGCCGCCCCACCCGCAACGACGCCAGCGGCATCGTCCGGCCACGCGCGCGGTCCTTGACCCGCCGCCGCCGCGCCTATATTTAACTAATTAGTTAATTATATGAGGCGTTAAATGCAGGCCACAATCCACGCACCCGATCTGAACGTCACCTTCGCGGCCCTGGCGGACCCGACGCGCCGCGCGATCCTCGCCCGGCTGGCGGAGGGCGAGGCCAGCGTCGGCGAGCTCGCGCGGCCCTTCGCGATGTCCCTGCCCGCCGTGTCGCGCCATCTGAAGACCCTGGAGCGCGCCGGGCTGATCCGGCGCGAGAAGCGCGCGCAGCAGCGCATCTGCCGACTAGCGCCGGAGCCGTTGCGCGACGCCGTCGATTGGATGGCCCGCTACCGCGGATTCTGGGAAGGCGGGCTGGATGCCCTGGCGCGCCATTTGGAAGAGGACGACACATGACCCCGACCGACAAAGACGAGGACCGCGTTCTGCGACTGGAACGCCGCCTGAACGCGCCGCCGGCGGCGGCCTTCGCCGCCTGGACCGACCCGGCGCGGCTCGCCCGCTGGTGGGGGCCGGAGAATTTCGCGGTTCCGATGTGCGAGATCGACCCGCGCCCCGGCGGTCGCTGGGAGACCTGCATGAAATCGCCGGAAGGAACCGAGCATTTCGTGGGCGGCGTCTATCGCGAGGTCGTCGCCCCGGAACGGCTGGTCTTCACTTGGGCCTGGCGCGCGGACGGCACCCCCGGCCATGAAACCCTGGTCACGGTGGAGTTCCACCCCGACGGCGACGGAACAAGGCTGGTCCTGACCCAGGAAAGTTTCGAAAGCACGGCGTCCCGCGACGATCACGGCCAGGGCTGGACCAGTTCGTTCGTCTGCCTCGAAAGCACCCTTACCGATCGCTGACCCGACCCAGCGAAACCGCGCCCCCGCCCATCGGCGAAGGCGCGGTCGTTCCCTGGTCGCCGTCTATTTGGCGGCTTGCAAAACCAGGTCCACCAGCTCCGCGCCGGGGATGCCGTCGGCTTCGCGCTCCTTCGCCCACGCGTCCCAAACCGGACGCGCGGCGTTGTCGATCAAGTCCTTCAGCTGCGCGTCGCTATAGGCCACCGGTGTCAGGCCGCGCCCGTCGAACGCCGCGCGCGCGGCGTTCGAGCGGGGTGTCTGGGCGTCCATATGCTTGCGCTCGACCTCGCCGCGAATGTCGGCGAGCAGCTTGCGGTACTGCGGCGGAAGCGCGGCGAGAGCTTCACGGTTGACCAGCACCGCCGCGTTGACGATGCCCGCCGCCATGTTCGTCGTATACCATTTGCTGACCTCGTGCAGGCGGTAGGAATTGAGGGACGACCAAGGCAGCATCGCCGCGTCCGCCAACCCGCGCTCCATCGAGGCGTACAGCTCGGGCGCCGGCACCGATGTCGGCACGGCGCCCAGGCGTCCCATCGCTTTGCCGACGCCGCCAAGGGCGCGCACCCGCTTGCCCTTCCAGCCGTCCAGCCGCGTCGGCGCCTCGCCGGTTCCCATGAATTCATAGGGCGGCGAGCCGACGAAAATCAGATCTTGCGCTCCCCACCGGCCGAGCTCGGCGCGGATGGCGGGATGGGCGTAGACCTTCTGCTGCACCGCGATCTGCTTGTCCATGTCCGCGAGCGGCAGGAAGGGCAGATTCAGCACCATCAGCGCCGGGGTCTTGCCGGGCGCATAGGCATAGGCCACCATTGCCGTTTCGAACGCGCCGATCTTGATGCCGTCGATATTCTCCTTGGGCGGCGACAGGGCGCCGCCGTAATGGACCTTGAGGGTGAAATTGCCGCCGGTGCGCTCGGCAACCATTTCCGAAAGAATATCCGACTGCTTGGTGAAGGCGCGCGCCTTGCCCCACAGGGACAGGTTCCACGCGACCTTGGGGCCCTGCACGGTCTGGGCCGCCGCCGCCGCAGCGAGCAGGAACGGAAGCGACGCGACGGCCAAGGCGCAAGCCAAGGCACGATAGCCAATCTTCATGAAACGTCCTCCAAATTCGGTTTTGCATTTTTTGTTTAAGCGTGCCGAACCTTATCATGAACCCTCCGCCCGGCAAGGGCGATCGCCGGCGGCACATCCATGATCGACGTCTTCCTTCTCGTCCTGCCCGTCTTCCTGGTCATCGCGATCGGCCATCTCCTGTGGCGGCGCGACTTCCTGCCGGATGCCTTCTGGCCGGCGGCGGAGAAGCTCGCCTATTTCATCCTCATGCCGGCGATCATCGTCCGCACGCTGGCGCGCGGCGATCTGGGCGAGATCGACCTCGGCGGCACCGCCGGGGCGGTGTTCGCCCTGGTCGGCGCGGTGACGGTCCTGATGGTCGCGACGCGCCTGGTCGTGCGCCTGCCGGGACCGAGCTTCGCATCGATGTATCAGGGCGCGATCCGCCTGAACGGTTTCGTCGGCCTGTCGATCATCCTCGCCCTGTTCGGCGAGGCGGGCGTCGCCCGGGTCTCGGTGGTGATCGCGGTTTGGGTGCCGCTCGCCAACCTGCTGAGCATTTACGGCTTCGTCCAGGCGACGGGGGGCCGGCGGGCGGGGCCCGGCCAGGTGATCCTTCAGATCCTCCGCAATCCGCTGGTCATGGCGGTGTTCATCGGCGTCGGCGCCAACCTGGCGGGACTCGGCCCCCATATCGACCGCATGCCGCTGCTCGACCTTCTCGGCCGCGCCGGCCTGCCCTTGGGCCTGCTGACCGTGGGCGCGGGGCTCGATTTGGCCTCGCTGCGGGCCGCAGGCGGCCGGGTCCTGTGGACCACCTTCGTCAAGCTCGCGGTCATGCCGGCGGCGATGACGGCGATCTGTCTCGCCCTCGCCCTCGACCCGACCAGCACGGCGCTGATGATCCTCTTCTCCGCCCTGCCGACGTCGGCCACCGGCCATATCCTGGCCCGTCAACTGGGCGGCGACGTGCCCTTGATGATCGGGATCATCACCCTGCAAACGGCGCTGGCCCTGATCACGATGACCGTGGCGGCGACCCTGCTCGCCTGAGCGGCGGCACCTGCTTTGACCGCCATGACCGTTGGTGTAGGATGCGCCGGCCGAAAACGAACCCGAATCGTCGCGAGGATTGAATGACGGAATCGACCCCGCTCCTTGGGGGCAGGAAGGGGCTGATCATGGGAGTGGCGAACGACCGCTCCCTCGCCTGGGGCATCGCCCGCACCGCCGCGGCGCATGGCGCCGAACTCGCCTTTTCCTATCAGGGGGACGCGCTGGCCAAGCGCGTGCGGCCGCTGGCCGAGAGCCTGGGCTCCGATTTCCTGGTCGAGTGCGACGTGACCGACGGGGCCAGCATCGACGCCCTGTTCGCCGAGATCGAGAAACGCTGGGGACGGCTCGATTTCCTGGTTCACGCCATCGCCTTCTCCGACAAGGAGGAGTTGAAGGGCCGCTATATCGACACCTCGCCCGAGAACTTCGCCCTGTCGATGAACGTGTCCTGCTATTCCTTCACCGCCGTCGGCCGCCGCGCGGTCAAGCTGATGGAACCGGGCGGCAGCCTGTTGACCCTCACCTATTACGGCGCCGAGCGCTACATGCCCCATTACAACGTGATGGGCGTCGCCAAGGCGGCGCTGGAGGCCAGCGTCCGCTATATGGCCAACGATCTGGGCCCCGACGACATTCGCGTCAACGCGATCTCGGCGGGACCGATCAAGACGCTGGCCGCGTCGGGGATCGGCGATTTCCGCTATATCCTGAAATGGAACGAGTTGAACGCGCCGCTGCGGCGCAACGTGACCATCGACGATGTCGGCGGCTCGGCGCTGTATCTGTTGAGCGACCTGTCGCGCGGCGTGACCGGCGAGGTCCATCACGTCGATTGCGGCTACCACACCGTCGGCATGAAGCAGGTGGACGCGCCCGACATCTCCGTCGCCTAGGGGCGGCGCGGCGAGACCCCGATCATGGCCGGCAACAGCTTCGGCACCCTTTTCCGGTTCGCGAGCTGGGGCGAAAGCCACGGCCCGGCCATCGGCTGCGTCATCGACGGCGTGCCCCCGCGCCTGGGTCTGACCGAGGGCGATATCCAGCATTGGCTGGACCGGCGCCGGCCCGGCCAGTCGCGCTTCACCACCCAGCGCCGCGAACCCGACAAGGTCCGCATCCTGTCCGGCGTCTTCGAGGACCTGACCACCGGCACCCCGATCTCGCTTTTGATCGAGAACACCGACGCCCGCTCCAAGGATTACGACGCGATCAAGGACAAGTTCCGCCCCGGCCATGCGGACTTCACCTATTGGGCCAAGTACGGCATCCGCGATCCGCGCGGCGGCGGCCGGTCCTCGGCGCGCGAGACCGCCGTCCGCGTCGCCGCCGGGGCCGTCGCGCGCAAGGTTCTGGCCGCCCTCGCCGGCAACGCCGCGACCGTCCGCGGCGCCCTGGTCCAGATCGGCCCCCACGCCGTCGACCCTGACCGCTGGGACTGGACCGAGGTCGAGCGCAATCCCTTCTGGTGCCCGGACGCCAAGATGGCGGCCGAATGGGAGCGGTATCTGGACGCGGTGCGCAAGGCCGGCTCCTCCACCGGCGCCGTGATCGAAGTCCGTGCCGCGCACATGCCGCCGGGTCTGGGCGCGCCGGTCTTCGACAAGATCGACGCCGATCTCGCCAAGGGGCTGATGAGCATCAACGCCGTCAAGGGGGTCGAGGTCGGCGCCGGCTTCGCCGCCGCGGCGCTGTCGGGCGAGTCCAACGCCGACGAGATCCGCATGGCGGACGGCCGGCCCGTCTTCCAGTCCAACAACGCCGGCGGCGTGCTGGGCGGCATCACGACGGGCCAGGAGATCGTCGCCCGGTTCGCGGTCAAGCCGACCAGCTCGATCCTCGCGCCGCGGCGGACGGTGACCGCCGGCGGCGAGGACACCGAGATTTCGACCACCGGCCGGCACGACCCCTGCGTCGGCATCCGCGCCGTCCCCGTCGGCGAGGCGATGATGGCCTGCGTGCTGGCCGATCATCTGTTACGCCACCGGGGCCAATGCGGCGACCCGCCCGCCCCGACAACCGAATGAGCCCCGCTGGGGCCGAGCGAAGGAAACGGAAGAACCGATGGCCAAGGCGAAGAAAGCAACCGTGAAGACGCGCACCGAATCGGATTCGATGGGGAAGCTGAAGGTCCCCGCCGACCGCTATTGGGGCGCCCAGACCCAACGCTCGCTGCAAAATTTCCGCATCGGCGGCGAGCGGATGCCGGCGGCGATGGTCACCGCGCTGGGCATCCAGAAGAAGGCCGCGGCGCTGGCCAACATGGCCCTCGGCGCCCTGGACCGCAAGCTGGGCCGGGCAGTCGTCCAAGCGGCGGGCGAGGTCGCCGACGGCACCCTGGCCGATCATTTCCCGCTGGTCGTCTGGCAGACGGGATCGGGCACCCAGTCCAACATGAACGCCAACGAGGTGATCGCCAACCGGGCGAGCGAGATTCTGGGCCATCCCCTGGGTAGCAAGGAGCCGGTCCATCCCAACGACCATGTCAATATGGGCCAGTCCTCGAACGACACCTTCCCCGCCGCCATGCATATCGCGGCGGTCATGGAGATCGAGAACGCCCTGCTGCCGGCGCTCGTCCATCTGCACAAGGCGCTGGCGGCGAAGTCCAGGGCCTTTGCCAAGATCGTCAAGATCGGCCGCACCCATCTGCAGGACGCGACGCCCCTGACATTGGGCCAGGAATTCTCCGGCTACGCCCATCAGGTCGCCAACGGGATCAAGCGGGTCAAGAGCGCCCTGCCCCGCCTCTACCAGCTCGCCCAGGGCGGCACGGCGGTCGGGACCGGGCTCAATTCGAAGGCCGGGTTCGACAAGCGCTTCGCCGCCGAGGTGGCGAAGATCACCAAGCTGCCCTTCGTCACCGCGCCCAACAAGTTCGAGGGCCTGGCCGCCCATGACGCGCTGGTCGAGGCGTCCGGCGCCCTGAACACCCTGGCCGCGTCCTTGATGAAGATCGCCAACGACATCCGCCTTCTGGGCTCGGGCCCGCGCTGCGGCATCGGCGAATTGAACCTGCCGGCCAACGAGCCCGGCTCGTCGATCATGCCGGGCAAGGTCAACCCGACCCAGGCCGAGGCCCTGACGATGGTCGCGGCCCAGGTGATGGGCAACCATGTGACGGTGACCGTCGCCGGGTCGAACGGCCATTTCGAGCTCAACGTCTTCAAGCCGGTAATGATCTACAACCTGCTGCAATCCGTCCGCCTGATCGCCGACGGGGCTCGCAGCTTCGCCGACAATTGCGTCGCCGGGATCGAGCCGAACCGGGAGCGGATCGACCAGCTTCTGAACGAATCGCTGATGCTGGTGACCGCGCTGAACCCCCATATCGGCTACGACAACGCCGCCAAGGTCGCCAAGAAAGCGCACGCGGAGGGAACGACCCTGCGCGCGGCGGCGGTCGCGCTGGGCCTGCTGACCGAGGCCGAGTTCGACAAATGGGTCCGGCCCCAGGACATGATCGCGCCGCGCAAATAGGCCGGAGGCCGATCGCCGGTGACCGTCGTCCGCAAACGCTCGGTCGTGATCGCCGGGCACCGGACCAGCGTGTCGCTGGAAGCGCCCTTCTGGGACGTGCTGCGCGCCGCCGCGAAGGCGCGGGGCCTGTCCCTCAACGCCCTGATCGCCGAGATCGACGCGGCCCGGCCGCTGGCCGGGCCCGGACGGGGCAACCTGTCGAGCGCGCTTCGGGTCTTCGCCCTGGCGGAAGCGCGCCGCGACTCCGGGCCGACCTGACCCGGCGGCGGGCCCGGCCTACTTGCCCAATCCCTTGAGGATGCCCCGGAGGATTTCCACGGGTTCGGTCTTCTTCTGCTGGTCGGCCGGCGACGATCCCTGTCCGCCGGGCGCCGCTTGGTCCCCGGATGCCGCCGGCTTGCCGCCCAGCAGCCGGCCGACGCCCCGGGACACCAGATAGCTTTGCAACTTGTTCAGATCGAACGTCTGGCGCGGCGAATCGAGGGAACCGTCCATGCGCATGCCGATCGGCGGCGCATCGGGATGCTCGGTCAAGCGAAACTCGGCATCCAGGTCCA
>Ga0209475_10003417_pt1 | contig 14632 bp, 13 predicted proteins | sample tdDd471_FD_187128 | JGI IMG/M metagenome (GOLD analysis project Ga0209475, IMG submission 187128) | Marine sediment microbial communities from the Atlantic coast under amendment with organic carbon and nitrate - tdDd47.1 (SPAdes)... | ecosystem: Environmental > Aquatic > Marine > Coastal >... | reverse complement strand
AAAATACGAGGCGCTGGTCGCGCAAAAAAATAAGATGGTTCGAGGCGATAAAATTGAAAATGCCAAAGAAGATTTAATCGAACGACACATCGGACCTACTGGAGATTTAGAGCGCGATAACTAGCGTTTTGATTTTGGATTTTATCCATTGAAGAATGTTGTGAATAGGCGACCAGACTAAATACAAAAACCTTTTATTTTGTAACGGTACCTTTCATATTCATCGGTTTCCAATTGATAGTCATTGGGGCAATAATTGGAATCGGCTAATTTAACCGCGAATTTTTGGTGGGCCATTTCTTCCATGCGAAACCTTAAGCTGACCTGGGCATCTTCGGGATTTTCCGGCCTTGGAATTCCCTGTTGAGACTTGCGTTGGCGCTTATCATTTCCGCCCGAACGGCGATTGTCGATAAGCAGATCTGGATTGATTTCGGTTGGTCGATGAATATTGTCTAACTTCAGTATAAATGAAAAATATTTTTTCCCGGATTCATCCTGATAAGTAAAAAAGCTTTCGGAAAACGCTTCTTTCGGCGATGACGCACAGCTCCATATTGCCAGGCTGATTGTCACCAACAAGATTGGTCTTAATATCACTCGAATTAGATAACTCATTGTTTTCGTTTAATTGTTTAGCTGTTTCAGTTAGACCCAGCAATCACCTTAAAGTTGTGTAAAGGGTTTGTAAACGAATTTTTGAGTTTCGATACAACTAAATGGTTTGTGGCATTCTGGTCTATGAAGCTTTAACTTTGGATCTTTCTTGCCTATAATTCGTCCCATGTAGCTCTCGGGGTGCCCCAGCAGCGGAATAATGCTCGCTGTTTATTTGTGCTGAGACGTTTTATTTCGATAGAAATAACGAACCCGTAGTACCTGATCCGATTAGTATCGGCGTAGGGATGAGCGATCTTCGAAGCGTCTTTATTTCGATTTTCCTTGTCCCGACCCGGTATTAGAAATAAAGAGGCCACGCCATGTACGACAAACCTTCTTCTGGCACTGCTGCGGCAGACCAACCTAGTCAACACCCGATTACCCGTAAACCACTGCCTGCAAGCAGTAAAATCTATGTTCAGTCCGAACAAATGCCGGATGTAAGCGTACCGATGCGGCAGATTGATCTGACTGACGGCACTCAGGTAACTGTCTACGATACTTCAGGTTTATACACCGATCCTTCGGCAGATATTGATGTTCACCAGGGCCTGCCTGATATTCGTTCTCAGTGGATTAAAGCGCGTGAAGATAGCGAAGAATACGAAGGGCGCGCAATTAAACCGATGGATAACGGTCATTCTGACGAAGATAAAGCCTTTCAATTTTACAATCCTAAATTACAACGCAAACCGCGCCGCGCTAAACCAGGAAAAAATGTCTCGCAAATGCATTATGCCAGACAAGGCATTATCACGCCGGAAATGGAGTATATCGCAATTCGCGAAAACCAGGCGCGTGAAGCATTGAGTAATGAATTTACCACCGAGGAGCGTAATAAACGTCTGGCTGGCAATTCCATGGGGGCAAACCTGCAACCCATTACGGCAGAGTTCGTGCGAAAAGAAGTGGCAGAAGGGCGCGCGATTATTCCCGCCAATATTAATCATACCGAACTGGAACCGATGATAATCGGGCGCAATTTCCTGGTTAAAATTAACGCCAATATCGGAAATTCAGCGGTAACCTCCAGTATCGAAGAAGAAGTCGAAAAGCTGGTCTGGTCGATACGGTGGGGCGGCGATACGGTGATGGATCTGTCTACCGGTAAGCATATTCATGCTACCCGTGATTACATTGTGCGTAACTCACCTGTACCTATCGGCACTGTGCCCATCTATCAAGCACTAGAGAAAGTCAACGGCGTCGCTGAAGATCTGACCTGGGAAGTTTTTCGTGACACCCTAATTGAACAGGCGGAACAAGGGGTGGATTATTTTACCATTCACGCTGGCGTTTTGCTCCGTTATGTCCCGCTTACGGCTGAGCGTGTTACCGGTATTGTTTCTCGCGGTGGCTCCATTATGGCGAAATGGTGTATCGCCCATCATCAAGAAAACTTTCTCTATACCCATTTTGAAGAAATCTGCGAAATCATGAAAGCTTACGATGTGAGTTTTTCTTTGGGGGATGGTTTACGTCCAGGCTCTTTAGCCGATGCGAACGATGCCGCTCAATTCGGTGAACTGGAAACTTTGGGTGAGCTGACCAAAATTGCCTGGAAGCACGATGTCCAGGTGATGATTGAAGGTCCGGGTCATGTGCCAATGCATATGATTAAGGAAAACATGGAGAAGCAGCTGGAACATTGTGATGAAGCGCCTTTCTATACGCTTGGACCACTGACTACAGATATTGCACCGGGGTATGATCATTTTACCAGCGGTATCGGTGCCGCCATGATTGGTTGGTTTGGTTGTGCCATGCTGTGTTATGTCACGCCGAAAGAACATTTAGGTTTGCCGAATCGCGATGATGTAAAAGAAGGCATTATCACTTACAAAATTGCCGCCCACGCCGCCGATGTCGCTAAAGGTCATCCAGGTGCGCGTTATCGTGATGATATGTTATCAAAAGCACGCTTTGAGTTTCGTTGGGAAGATCAATTTAATCTGGGATTAGATCCCGACCGCGCGCGTGAATTTCACGATGAAACGCTGCCTAAAGATTCGGCCAAAGTTGCCCACTTTTGTTCCATGTGCGGCCCGAAATTCTGCTCGATGAAAATCAGTCAGGAAGTTCGCGATTATTCCGAACAGCAAAAAATCGCCGAAGATGGCATGAAACAAAAATCAGCAGAATTTAAGGCGCAAGGCGCGGAAATTTATGTGGCGCAAAAAGATTAGGTGACATGCCTTTCCCCTCGCTTTTATCAGCGCGGGGTTGAGCACTTAAATGGTTAGTGGTGGTTATACTTTGACAACAAGCAACCTAAAAATCGGCATCGTTGGCGCAGGCATTATGGGCAGAATGCTCGCCTGGCAGCTGATGAATAAGGGACACGATATAACGCTGTTTGATAAAGATCCGATAGATTTTGGTGATGCAGCGGCCTATACCGCCGCTGGCATGTTAACCCCTTATTCTGAAATTGAGTCAGCGGAACTGATGATTTTTCATTTGGGGATGCAGTCGCTTAAATTGTGGCCGGAAATGATTAAGCAGCTGGGCGGTGATCTTGGTTATTATCAGTCAGGAAGTTTAATTGTTAGCCATGCTGCCGATAAGCCGGACCTGGATCGTTTTAACCAACAGCTTAATTTTAAACTCGAGCAACTCGCTTTACCTGACGATGAATCTACGCCGGCCATGATCGAACAATCGAAGTTGGCTGAACTGGAACCGGAGCTTAGCGACCGTTTTTCTCAAGCCACCTATCTGCCAAACGAAGCTTGGTTGTGTACCCGGTGTGTGATGCGATCGCTTGCCGATCACTTGTTAGCTAACCGCGTCAGTTGGCATGCGCACACCGAGATTATCACGCTGGGTAATCATTTTGTTGAGGTCAAAAATAGACGCCATGAATTTGACTGGGTGGTCGATTGTCGAGGTCTCGGCGGCAAACCGGAAATGCCTGAATTACGGGGCGTACGCGGCGAGCTGATTTTATTGCAAGCGCCTGATGTCAGAATTAATCGTCTCGTCAGGCTGATGCACCCGCGTTATCGGTTGTATATTGTCCCGCGTAAAAAAGATGACCTGTACGTCATTGGCGCGACGCAGATTGAAAGCGCAGATTCTGGCCCGATTACGGTGCGTTCGACCCTTGAGTTATTATCTGCGGCGTATAGTATGCACCCCGGATTTAGCGAAGCCAGAGTGATTGAAACCAAGGCCAATTGCCGGCCGGCATTGGCCAATAATCTTCCTCGGGTTGAGACGCAACCGGGTTTAATTCGCGTAAACGGTTTGTATCGACACGGCTTTTTATTGGCACCGACGCTGGCACAGGAAGTCGTTCAGTTTATCGCCGGAGCCGAAGAGTCGAATTATCAGAATTTATTTCGTCGAGTGAGTTGAGTAGGGGTCAATTACAGTGATTGAGATAGTATTAAATGGTGAAGTCGTTCAATCTGAAACAGACAGTTTGGTCACTTTGCTTGAACAGAGATTTAGCGAATCAGATAAGTTTGCCGTGGCGATTAACGAAATGTTTATTCCTAAGGCGAGTTATTCTGAGCGCCAGCTTCAAAATGGTGACAAGGTTGAACTGGTAATGCCCATGTCGGGCGGATGATGGTCGATGGTTTCTTCGATCGCGAGTAGATTGAATACCTTTAAACGAAAAAAAAACATGTAAACGAAAAAACATACGTGTCAACGAAAAAACTCTATGGCAACTAGCAAATGTGGCAATTAGCAAATAAAGAAATCACAAGCCGATTATTTATCGGTACTGCGTTATATCCGTCGCCGGACATCATGGAGCAGTCGATCAAAGCATCGGGCGCCGATGTGGTTACTGTCTCGTTACGTCGGCAAAACCCCGCGTCAAAGGACGGACAGGATTTCTGGGGGATGATTCAGTCGATGAACCTGAATATTCTGCCGAACACGGCGGGTTGTCATTCGGTTAAAGAAGCGATCACCACAGCCCAGATGGCGCGCGAATTATTTGATACCAGATGGGTCAAATTAGAAGTCATTGGCGATGAATATAATTTGCAGCCCGACCCATTTGGTCTGCTGGAAGCAACCAAAGAATTGATATCCCAAGGATTTGAAGTTTTTCCTTATTGTACCGATGACCTGGTGCTCTGTGAAAAATTGGTAGAAGCGGGATGTCAAATTCTTATGCCGTGGGGCGCGCCAATAGGCACTGGCAAAGGATTAATGAATCCGTACGCCCTTAAAACGCTCCGCGAAAGACTCAAAGATATTACCCTTGTGGTTGACGCGGGGATCGGTGCGCCATCTCACGCGGTTGAGGCGATGCAACTGGGCTATAACGCCATATTATTAAACACGGCCATCGCCCAGGCGAGCGACCCGGTTAAAATGGCAAAAGCGTTTAAATATGCCGTAGAATCTGGCCGACTGGCCTATGAAGCTGGTATTATGCCCGAGCGCGATTTGGCGCAGCCCAGCACACCGACGCTGGGGACGCCGTTTTGGCACCAGAATAATTAAGCTACATTCGGGTTTGACCATTAATTCACAGGAATGTAGGTGCGCAGGCTTAGATTAATGCGGCCGCATAGTTTGCATTGCGCACACCAGAGTTATTAACCCGCCCGTTTTGTTTTTAGAGTAGTCATGCATGTCACAGACCAATAAGCCGATAATCCTCACTATTGCCGCCAATGATTCCGCCGGCCTGGCGGGTATTGCCACCGATATCAAAACCCAGCAGGCGTTTGGCGTCCATAGCATGGTGGCGGTAACTGCGAATACGGCGCAAAATAGTTATGAGGTTATGGCGATAAACGCAGTCGATGTAATCGCATTGAAAGAACAACTGGAAGCGGTCAAACAGCTCCCAATCGCGGTAGTGAAAGTCGGCCTGGTGTGCAATATTGAGCAAGCACGGGTTATTGCCAATTTTATCGTCGCGACGGAAATCCCCATGGTGCTCGACCCAGTCTTGTCGTCGAGTAGCGGTACTGAATTTTTTAAAGCGAAAGATATTGCGGCGTATGTCGACCTGTTATTGCCTCTTTGCGCCTTAGTTACCCCTAACCTCGATGAAGCCTGTTTACTGACCAATCTGTCGGTTTCTACGCCTGAGGAAATCGAACTGGCAGCAGAATCCATGCTGCTGTTTGGGGCAAAAAATATATTAATCAAAGGCGGCCATGGAAAGAGCCGAGTGTGTCAGGATTATTTTGCCAGTGATGACAATTCCTTCTGGTTGTCGAGCAAGAAAAGTCTCAAACGAAATACTCGCGGCACCGGCTGTGCGCTCGCTTCGGCTATTGCCAGCAGTATCGCGCTTGGTTATCCGGTCAATGATGCTATTGTCATTGGCAAAATGGCGATTAATCAGGGTATTCGAGAAGGCTATCCGGTCGGAGATGGCAAAGGGCCTGTTAATATCGCGCGGTTCCCAGATGCGGGAATTGATTTGCCGGTTTTAACCGAAACCGCCCAGGTGAATTTAAATCGTGAAAAGTTTCCCGAATGTAATGCAACCAAATTAGGACTGTATCCGGTCGTCGATAGCGCTGACTGGCTCGAACATTTGTTGCCTTTAGGGGTCACGACGATTCAATTGCGCGTGAAAGATATGCGCGGTAAGGCGCTGGAATCGGAAATCCAACGCGCAATTACAATTGCCAACGAATACGATTGTCGCCTTTTTATCAATGACTATTGGGAGCTCGCGATTGCGCATGGCGCATACGGTGTTCATTTAGGACAAGAAGATCTCAATAGCGCCGATATTGATGCCATTCAGGCAGCAGGTTTAAGACTTGGGCTGAGTACCCATTGTCATTATGAAGTTGCCCGTGCGATTCAGTTTAAACCCTCCTATATCGCCTGCGGTCCGGTTTACCACACTAATACCAAACAAATGCCCTGGATCCCGCATGGGCTAGATGGCCTGTCTTATTGGCGCAAAGTGCTCGATTATCCGCTGGTTGCCATCGGCGGTATAAACGGTGAACGAATTGAAGGCGTGGCCAGGACCGGCGTTGACAGCGTTGCAATGATTACCGCGATTACAGAAGCGGATGATCCTGAATCGACTACGGAAGCTTTTATCAAGATCGTCGAGCAAGCGAACTAGAACGACTGTTTTTATAAAATCAAAAACGACTTGTCGCATCCGCGGACATAAAACAGGTTGTCATTCCGACCGCAGTGGAGGAATCTCCCCAAGGTTTTGGCATTGCTAAAATACAACAGGCCATTGTGTAGTTAGATTTCCTTTAATGAGTCCGTTCGCCTATCTCGGGTCGTCGATGTCAGCAGGAGATCTCTCCGCTGAGGTCGATGACAGCGGAAACTTTCGAAGACGAAAGGAATTTTATAAATTGGCTTTCAATTTTTCCAAAATACTTTTCTCTGCGTCTTTTTTTTCTTTTTCCGCTTTTTCTTTTGCTTTCTTGATATCGTCAAACCACTTGGCGATATCTTCTTCGAGTTTTTTCAGATCGTCCATTTCAATCAGATCTTCGGCACGCGCTCGGTTGTTAAAACCATCTGCAGAATCATTTTGTTCGGCAATTCGAAACCAGAAATAAGCTTTATGAAAATCTTTTTCAACCACCCGACCATTAAAGTATAAAACGCCGAGTTGGTTTGCGGCAGCGGCATTGCCATTTTTAGCGGCGCGCTCGTACCACTGAATGGCGAGACGTAAATCGTCTTTTTCGTGGTGATAGACATAAGCCACCAGGAACTCCGCATGGTTATTTTGCTGTTCCGCCGCTTTGTGCGCCAGGCGAAATCCGCGGTCGACTTCTTTTGGGATCTCTTCCCCGTAAATATATATGCCCGCCAGATTTGCCTGGGCCGCAGCGTAGTTCTGGTTAGCTGCCTGCTGATACCATTCTATCGCTTTTCGAATGTCTTTTTGGATGTAGATACCAGTTTCGTACATATAGGCGAGGGTATGCTGGGCTTGTTTATGGCCTTGTTTTGCGGCTTTTAATGACCAGGCGTAAGCTTCAGATTCACTGCGACGGGTACCGCGTCCCCAAAAATACATGATCCCTAATTTCGCCTGCGCTTCTGGATTTCCTTCACGAGCGTGTTTTTCGTATTCTTGAAAGGCGACTTCATAATCTTCGGAGTCATAGGCTACTTCGGCCTTGAGCATATCGGCAATTGTTATTGGCGCTTGAAATAGCGCAACAATAAGAAAAAAATGAACCAATCGTTTCAGTGTCACTATCATAATCCTGCTTGTAAGGCGATTTGACCGTTTTTATTCGATACCAGATTTAACGCATGATAGACCATAACAGGGTTAAAAAGAAGCCTGCTGGTCGCAGGCAAATTTCAGGTCGAGTCGGCTTTCGCCCAGCTACTAAATCACTTATTGATGCAATATCGAACTCCGGTTCAGTTGTACGCCAATTAACAGGCTTCTGAGCAAACACCAACCTAAAGCGATGCTTGCGCATAAGATCATGCCAAAATAGAGTGTCGGTTCAGATAAGGCGACCACATCAAGCGTTACCGCGTATTGCTTTGGTAAAAACACCAGAATCAGATACGCCAGCCCCAGGAGCATGACCGTTGGTAGCGCCAGCCGAGTTAGCACTTCTATAATATTCAATGGATGCAAGCGGATAAATTGTTGGCCGGTTCGGTAATTTCGCCAGAAATTTATTGCAAACATCAGAATCAATCCTGGAATCACAAATAGCGAATAGAAAAGTATTTTTTCTACTAAAGGAGACGCTACTTTGGCCGGTTTTTCTCCTAGCATAATATTACCAATACCGATTAATAAGGCACCGACATTGTGTCTGGCAAAACCTGAATGAGCGTTGGCTAAAGCGACCATGCCGACGTTGAGTTCAGGTGAGAACATAACCACCGTCTCAAATCCAAACGAACGGCCAAAATGATAAATGATACGATGATCTGCTTTGTGGCTGATAATCCAGCCCATGCCGTAACCACGCCGAGCATCTTGCTCGGGGATCTTCAATATTTCCTGTTTAGTAGACGAATGAATAAATCCTTGATTACCTGGCACAAATTCGTTATTGCCTGGCATAAATTCGTTCAGGTATTTCAGCATATCTTCCGCGGAAACTTTTAAACGTCCCTGAGCAATTGTGGCTCTGCCTTGTTCAACTTTGCTTGGAATGACCTCACCAAATTGAAATTGAAACCCTTCTGCTATTGCCAAATGTTGTCCCGACGATTCAGCAGCAAAACTGTTTGCCATGGATAATGGCTTGAATAAGTTTTCTTCGATAACGCTTTCGTAACTTTTGCCGGTTACAACTTCCAGTATATAGGCCAGGATTTGATAATTAATATTGGAGTAGTGGTAAGTTTCACCGGGTTCAAAAATGAGTTGGTATTGCGCAAAATCGGCGACCGCTTGTTTATTGGCGTCAGCCGAGTTGTCGAGCAGCAACAAATTGCGATTACCATCAAGGTTGGAAAAACCGCTGCGATGATTGAGCAAATGACGAATCAGGATTTTATCGGATTGAGACTTATTGTTTGCTTTAAACCAGGGAATATAATCGATGACTGGTGCGTCGATATTAATCTGATTTTGTTGCGCCAGTTGCATGATCGCCAGCGCGGTAAAAGACTTAGAGGTAGAGCCCAGTTCGACACTCGTTTGAGGTGTCATTGGGTCACCCTGTGAATTTCTCACGCCATAACCTTTTAACAGGCGTGGTTGCCCATTTTCGATCAGCCCAACGGCCAGCCCAGGTAATTTGAGTTCTTCCATCGCTTGTTGAATATAGCGTTCCGTTTGCTGGATTTTCTTTTCAGTAATTAAACTTGCAGCGTTCAGGCTGGTGGCAACAAGCGTTACACCTAATATTCCGAGGTGTTTAACCGTTTGTTTTAGTCTTGCTTTGGTAAACGCAAAAATATCCATATTGTTCCTTTATATTAATTAATTGCTTGGTTGTTACATGTGTAGTAAGTAAGTTACGCGAACGCTTCTTTGCTTGTCAAGGCGGTTTTCGCTTGAATTTTAGGCCTTGAGTCTGTAATCTCATTGTTACTAACGTAACAAATCAATCATTACTATGGCAAAACAGTCTCTCGCAGATCTTCCCGATCTCAATAAAAATGAACTTCAACTTCTCAATATCCTTTGGAAAAGTGACGAAGGCTATTCCATACGAGAAGTTCATGAACAAGTTTCACCCAAGAATGGTTGGGCTTATTCAACTACTAAAACCACCATGGATCGCATGGTGAAAAAAGGCTTATTAAAAAGAGCTGACTTTCATGGCGTGTATTTGTACCAGGCCGCCATTTCCAAGCCTGCTGGGCTAGCACGGCTGGTGAGCTATTTTATGAATGATGTACTAGAAATGGATAGCGGTGCCTTGATGTCGCTGTTTGGCAAAAGTAATGCCCTGACCGAATCTGAGGTTGATGAACTCGAATCAATCTTGAAGCAAGGCCTCAATAAAAAGAAGAAATAGCCAGTGATAAATGAGCTATTACAATACAGCAACCCGGTACTCGAGTTTTTAACGTTAAACTCGATTTACGCCCTATTGCTTGCTGGCATCGTTCTTTTAATCAAGATTTTCTATCGGGGTCTGCCTAAACGAATTGAATATGGAATGTGGTGCCTGGTTTTAATTCGACTGGTCTTGCCGGTAGAACTCAGTTTTGAATACGCAGTACCCGCATTCGCGACCAATTGGTTGTTTACAGATCAGGGGCCGCAAACGGTATCAGAATTTCTGAACTGGAAAAGCAGTGGTGCGGCCTATCTCGCTAATGGTGGAGTAACTAGCGTATCGGTTATGCAGGGTGTGTATTTGGTTTGGCTGGCCGTCGTCGCGATCGTGTTTTTTAGTTACCTTCTTCTGCGTATCAAACTTTTGCGGATGATTAACCGCTCGCACCCGATTGTTGAATACCCAATAGTGGCTTGTGCCAATCGCTGGCGATTAAATTTTTGGATAAAACGTCCAGTACACGTGATTGCACTCGACAAATACATGTCGCCTTTTACTTTTTTCTTTAAAACGCCGATCATTTTTATCCCAAAAAAAATTATTGAATCGAACAATGAAGTATTAATCGAATCGATTATCGCTCATGAAATGGCGCACGTGAAACGTCGGGATTCCTTATGGTTAATCTTACAGAATCTGATTCAGATAGGTTATTTCTTTAATCCATTGGTCTGGTTGGTCGTGAGAAAATTGAGCGCGCTTCGGGAAAACCTTTGTGATGAAATGGTGTTGTCGAGCAATAAGGTAAAGCCGGCACAATACGGTGAAAGCCTGTTACAAGTATTGCGTTTTAATATCAGCGGCGATATGCCGACTGTTTTGTCAAATGCCTTTTTAGGCTATAAAAACCAGATTCAAAAACGAGTCTCTGCCATTGGAAATTTTGAATTTGGTCAATCACATCCTCGAATTGAATTATGTTGGGTCTGTGTTTTTGCCATTTTTTTCCTTCCCTTTGCGCATCAGGCGAGCAGCCAATCTTCGCCACAAACGCCAAACATAATCTGGAAAAAAGATAGCAACTCTCCATTCCCTAAATATATCGAAGAGCAGATTCAGCTTCCTGTGATTGTGGAAGATGATTAAGTGTATTTTGGGGAAAGTTTTGCTGCAATTACTGGAAACTCTCCAAAGGGAAGATCAATCTGTCCCTCCCCCTGCTAAGGGGGAGGTTAGGAGGGGGTAAGCTCAACTGTCGGTGCAAGACTTTGCTGAATCTTAACGCCGACCATTGCACAACCCCACCCTCGCCCTCCCCTTCGAAAGGGGAGGGAACAGAATGTCTCCTTCAGATAAAAAACAGCCACCTATTCAATAATCAATTCTACCAACTCAAGCCTAATCAAAAGAATTATACCTCACACCTTTCCATTAAAGCTTCTCAAGCAACATCGCTTCAAGTTTTTCCTGATCGGCGGCAAACGCACGAATTCCTTCGGCGGTCTTTTCCGTCGCCATTGCGTCCTGATTCATTTGCCAGCGAAATTCACTTTCACTCAATGGCGTTGGCTGTAGCTGACGCTCAACTTCCGGTGATAACTTTCGCTCGACCGTTTCAGTGCGTCTCGCGAGTTCATCCATCAGCGCCGGACTTATCGTCAGACGGTCGCAACCGGCCAGCTCAATAATTTCGCCGGTATTGCGAAAACTCGCCCCCATAACGATTGTTTTGTAACCGAGACTTTTATAATAATGATAAATGCTTGTCACCGATTTCACGCCGGGATCGTCGATTGCGGGTATGTCACTTTTACCGGTCGAATTTTTGTACCAGTCAAGAATTCGGCCGACGAAAGGAGAGATTAGAAATACACCCGCTTCGGCGCAGGCGCGTGCCTGAGCAAAACTAAAGAGTAACGTTAAGTTACACTGAATACCGTCTTTCTCAAGAATTTCCGCCGCGCGGATCCCTTCCCAGGTCGAGGCTATTTTTATCAGTAGACGACCTTTGTCGATGCCGACTGACTGATAAAGCGAAACGAGTTTTTTCGCTTTCGCGACCGTTTTTTCGGTATTAAAAGATAAGCGTGCATCGACTTCGGTCGACACGCGGCCAGGGATAAGCGAGAGCAATTTTTTTCCAATTAATACGCTTAAAAAATCGCTCGCATCTTCCAGTTGTTGCTCTTTATCGTTAGATCTGTTTTTGGCAAACTCAACCGCTTGTTCAATAAAATTGGCGTAGTCGGGTAAAGCGGCAGCTTTGAGCAATAAAGAAGGATTTGTGGTGGCATCTTGTGGAGCAAAATCCGCTATTGCATTAAAGTCCCCCGTGTCGGCGACAACAGTGGTCATGGTTTTAAGTTGTTCGAGTTGATTAGCCATATTGAATTGTCTACTTCCTGTTTTAATTAATGATGCACCTTGAGGCTAGCGCCACTTTTGGTCATACAATGACACTGTGGAAAACTTACCATAGTGGCTAGTTGAATGTCAGTCAATGCCGCAGACATGACGATAAGGAATAAAGGCTAGAGCAGCGAGGCGCGGGGAGCGAGGCTCTAAGAGCTAAGAGCTAAGAGCTAAGAGCTAAGAGCTAAGTGCTAAGTGCTAAGTGCTAAGTTCGAGGTTAAGACTTTTTTCGAACATGGCCCGCGCTAATCTCGCACCTTCAATTAAACCTTTACAATCGGACGACCCGTTTTAGCCCATTCAACGTGATATTTTTTGCCCGCTGTTTTGTCTTTGCGCTCAAAAGTATGCGCGCCGAAGAAGTCACGTTGGCCCTGTAAAAGGTTGGCGGGCAAGGTGTCGCAACGGTAAGAATCGTAGTAGGCAAGTGCTGTGCTAAATGCGCCACAAGGAATACCCATTAAGGTCGCATTTGCAATGGCTTTACGCCAGTTGGTTTGATGAACGTTAATCTGTTCGATAAAGAAAGGATCAAGCAGCAGGTTGTTTAATTCTTCATTCCGCTGATAGGCATCGGTAATTTTTTGCAGGAAAGCCGCACGAATGATGCAACCTGCTCGCCAGATTTTGGCAATATTGGCAAAGTCCAAACTCCATTTATGCTCGTCAGATGCCATTTGCATTAGCTGAAAACCTTGTGCATAAGCGCAAATTTTTGAACAGTAAAGCGCATCGTGCAAGCATTGAATAACCGCTTCCTTGTCGGCGACAAGCGCAGGGTCAATCTCTGGACCTTTTAATTGCGCTGCTGCTTTTACGCGATCGCTTTTGAGCGTCGATAAAGAGCGCGCATAAACCGCCTGAGCAATGGTTGGTGCTGGACTGCCGATCTCTAAACTGCTGACGGCGGTCCACAGCCCTGTACCTTTTTGTCCTGCTTTGTCGAGAATAATATCAACCAGTGGCTGTTCGCTTTCCTGATCAATTTCTAAGAGGACTTCCGCAGAAATTTCGATCAAATAGCTTTCCAAAACGCCCTGATTCCACTCGTTAAATACTTTACCGATTTCCGCTGGAGTCATATCCAGGCCTTCTCGCATAATGTGGTAGGCTTCGCAAATGAGCTGCATATCAGCGTATTCAATGCCATTGTGTACCATTTTGACGTAGTGACCCGCGCCAGATGGGCCGATATAAGTTGCACAGGGCTCGCCGTCTTTAACCGGGTTGCCCGGTTCAAAGCGTTCAATGGCTTTGCCTGTGGTCGGGTCGACTTTAGCAGCAATGGCTTGCCAGACTGGCTCTATTCGTGTCCAGGCATAACGATCACCACTGGGCATCAGTGACGGCCCAAATCTTGCGCCCACTTCGCCGCCTGACACTGCGGTTGAGAAAAAGTAAAACTTGCCAAGGTATTTCTTTTCTCGCCGAACCGTGTCAGTCCAAAGGCTATTACCGGTATCAACCACAATATCATCGGCCTTAATGCCGGCGTCGACCAATTTATGGCAAACGTCATCAACGATATCACCGGCTGGAATCGACAGAATAATCAGGTGGGGGACTTTTAAAATAGACAATAACTCGGTGTAAGAAGAGCAACCAATTATACGACCGCCTGTGCCAGATTCGGCTTTATCTTGTGCCATGGCATCTTCAATTTTTTGATGCTCCAGGTCGAATACCGCAATTTTGTAGCCGTTGTCAGCCAGGTTCAGGGCGAGGTTTTTGCCCATCACGCCAAGGCCGATAAAGCCGATATCACACAGGTCAGGTTGGTCAGACATAGCAAATCCTTAGTAAAGTACTAATTTTTAATTTGGGTAGGAATTTTAGGGTATGTCGCTGGGGCGTATTCTAGCGGATTGGTGGAGGGAAGTCATTATGGGAGAAGGTAATGTTTTGTTTCCTATTTGGCCTGTTCGCACATATCTTTTTGATTTAACTGATTGAAATGGTTAGAAACTCAAGGTTTAATACGGAATGAAGAACATTACCTATGCAGCCAACGCGCGTATAGTAACTAGTTCCGGTGCATCAAGTCAGAAACCATTTTATGGCTTATAAAATACAATAATGAGATTGAGTCACTGCAACAAAACTCAGTGACGATTTAAGGGGTTGCGCCCTAAAAAACTAAAGGAGTTGACGTG
>Ga0209475_10003416_pt1 | contig 14633 bp, 13 predicted proteins | sample tdDd471_FD_187128 | JGI IMG/M metagenome (GOLD analysis project Ga0209475, IMG submission 187128) | Marine sediment microbial communities from the Atlantic coast under amendment with organic carbon and nitrate - tdDd47.1 (SPAdes)... | ecosystem: Environmental > Aquatic > Marine > Coastal >... | reverse complement strand
AAAGTTCTTCTGTTGTTTTACGCACAATTATTTGCTTGGGTGCAATTGGGCATTGGACAGTAAAAGAAAAGGTGGTTCCAACCTCCGGTTTACTTTTGACACAAATCTTACCCCCCATCATTTCCACTAATTCACCAGCGATGACAAGGCCAAGACCTGTCCCCCGCTGGGTGGTGTTAAGGGTTGAACCGAGTTGGCTGAAAGCTTTAAAAATATTATTAATTTTTGCTTTCGGAATTCCTATGCCGGTATCTCGGATCTCAAAACAAAGATCTACATGACTGTCTTGTCTCTCATTGCGGTCTGTCTGGCGGACAGTAAGCGCCACACTCCCTTGTTGGGTGAATTTGACTCCGTTTCCCACCAGGTTTATAAGTATCTGGCTGAGCTTACCCGCATCCCCGAGCAACATATCTGGAATATCCTCATTGCAATCAACAATGAGACCTATGTTCTTTTTTGAGGCACTAATTGCAAGGATCTCAAGGGCTTCGGCAATGGTTCCACGCAGACTAAACGGAGCGATGTCGAGTTCGAGTTTTCCGGCTTCAATTTTTGAAAAATCAAGAATGTCATTGATAAGCTTGAGCAATCTCTTGCCAGAGCTATGGACCATCTCCAGATAAGATCGATTTTGGCCGGCAATATCGGAATGCAGTACAAGATCGGTCAGTCCGATAATTCCATTCATAGGAGTCCTAATTTCGTGACTCATTGTGGCGAGAAAGGTGCTTTTGTTCTTTTCTGCTAGTTCTGCTCGTTCCTTGGCCATTTGAAGCTCATCGACGGCACGTTTCCGGTTCAGGGCATCACCTATATGTCGCGCAACAAAGGCCATGAGTTCTTTGTCTTTTTCTGTATAGGTGACGTCGCTGTAACTCTGGATTGCTACGGCGCCGGTGAAATGATCTACAAAAAATGGGGCCCCCAACCAGGAATGGGGGCGTGTTCCAACACATTCAATACCTTGTTCCTGACAGATTCGCTCGAAATTAGTCGGCGTTAGCAAAAGTGGTTGCCGGGTTTTGAGCAAATAGCCGGTGATGGATGCTTTCTTCTGGTCCATCTTTAGTTGCATGCCTTGGAAATGGGTGTCGTTTTTATCGACATAGTAAGGGAACTTTATATAGTTACCATCCTGATGGTTTTCCACCAGAGCAATAAAGAAATTCCGAGCGTCGATTAAGCAACCTACTTTTTGATGGAGTTTTGCATAGAGATCAGTGATATTTTCAGAACGGTGAGCCTGTTCACTAATTTCATAGAGGGCTGTTCTGATTCGATCCGAATATTCCAAAGCATGCATGGACTCTTTCAGTTGTAGGATGGTTCCCATGCTTTTCAGTCGAGATCCGATAACCGCAGCCAATGTTTGGATTGAATCGAGAAATTCAGGAGTGAATGAACAGGGTCTCGGGCTGCCGAGATAGAGCAGACCGGAGAGCTCGGCGCCATCCTGGATTGGTACAAGCAGGTGAACGGTATTGTTGGTTTCGTTGAGAGAGGGTGTTTGCTGGTTTTGGCTATGGAGTTCTACTGGATAATGTTTTTCTTCAAGTTGCCTGATGAATGGGTTGTCCCCATGGATTATTGCAGGAACATTATTCTGCTTATCTAAGGATGTATCCTGGGCCTGGGACGGGAGAAAATTACCCGAAAGAGTGTCTTGAAAATATATTTCTATAAAAAAAGGCCAGAGCTTTGGAAAGATGTTTGCACGCAGAAAACCCGACAACAGATCAATCGTATCGGTTGATCGCTGGCCAATGGTCAATTCTTTGACGAGCTCAAGAATAGGAAGTGTGGGAGCGATGTTAAGGCTCTTAGTAAAATCTTGCATAAAAGTAGCACATGACATTTTGGTGATGCCCCAGGAAAGTCTATTCAAACAAGGGCCTTTTCTTGTTGAAAAAACTGTTACATATAAATCATATCAGAAAATATTCATCAGATGAAGGGAGAGGTACCTTTTTCTTGAAAATAGTTGTTGAAAATACAAGTGGTATGTGAGTTCCCAGGGGTTTTTCCCAGCTGAAATACACGTATTAAGACTGCGCCAAGAATAATAATTTGCACCCTCGCCCAGAAACACATCGGATTTTCGGATCCCCCCTCTGGAGAAGTGCATCATGAAGCACACTTCAGAAGGGGGCGTGGAGAATTATTTTCATCTGGGTTGTTCTGCTTTGACCGGATTAGTCAGGGTGCCAATATTCTCTATGTCCACCTCAAGGAGATCGCCGTTTTTTAAAGGACCAACGCCGCTTGGTGTACCTGTGATAATGATGTCACCAGCCTCAAGAGTAAAATTTTTTGAGACAAAGGCTACTATTTCCGGAATCTTAAAAATCATATGCCGGGTATTGGATTTCTGTACGACCTTTCCATTAAGACGACACTCAATCTCTAGATTCTGAGGATCGCCGATATCTTCTGGCGTCACAATTACCGGGCCTATCGGGCCAAAGGTATCCAGAGATTTACCGCGGTACCATCCAGCTTTGTCACCTTTTTGTAGATTTCGCTGGCTGATGTCATTGAAACAGGTAAAACCGAGGATGTGGTCCATGGCGCTGTCAGCGGAAAGGTTTCTCACCTGGTCTTTTATGATGATTGCAAGTTCTGCTTCATGGTCCGTTCGGCAATCAGCAAAGCCGTATTCTTCAACAAATGCAGGCAAAATGATTGAGTCGCCTGGTCCAATCAGCACGTTTGGGGTTTTTGGGAAAAGTACCGGTTCGGTGGGGATCTCGTTGGTGAAATTTTGTACGTCAACCGACTGACTTTCTTTGATATGCTCAAGGTAGTTCAGGCCCAATGCAACAATTTTGCTCGGATTGACCGTATAGTCGCCACCATTTGACATGGGCAGTATTATTTTCATTGGGAATCTCCCTCCTTGCTTTGCTTTTATCTCGATGAGTGTGGGTATCTTTGCTCAAAAATACTGTCTAGCCACAATAAACAGCTTTTCAACTTTTTCGAAAAACTTTTTTCGCCTCTCCTTGTCTGTAGAGGAGCGTCAAGCGATAAGCCGCAGTTGCCTGTCAAAGCTTGCTTCAGGTTTGGGGGATGCATACATACTATTTAAATCATTTTCTGTAAGAGAGATTCTCGTTTATACAAAACAACATCAAAACAGGAGGCATTATGGTACTGACACCGTCCACCATGCAGGATCTGGGGATAAAAGCACCCGACTTTACTCTTCCAGATACAGATGGAGACCAATATTCACTCAAAGATTTATCAATTAAGAAAGGACTACTGGTTATTTTCATGTGCAATCACTGTCCATACGTTATTCATATTCGGCAGAAACTGGTGGAGAAAATTCAAGACTATCAGGCCAAAGGGATTACGGTTGTGGCCATCAACAGCAACGATTTTCTGGCTTATCCAGATGACAATCCCATAAATATGCAGATTGACGCCAAAACCCACGGCTACACTTTCCCTTATCTGGTTGATGAACAGCAAGAGGTAGCGAAGGTTTATGGTGCTGCCTGCACACCGGATTTTTTCCTTTTTGATGCTCAGCAAAAACTTGTTTACCGTGGACAGTTCGATAGCGCGAGACCAGGAAATAACGAGCCAGTCACTGGTGCAGATCTGTCGGCTGCCATTGAACAATTGGCCGTCGGTAAAACGGTATCTCTTGAGCAGAGAGCAAGTATGGGCTGCAATATTAAGTGGAAGCCCGGAAATGAGCCGGATTATTTTGGATCAAAGTAAACACTGCGATTTGGATGGTATGTGGCTATAAACAATTGGTCCCTTTCTGTCTGGTGAGCAAGATGTCAACCAAAAAAACGCCGACTCTTGCTTACCAAAGGATCTATATATATGGATCAACAAACAATTAGCCGCCTTCATATCTGAACCAAAACCTGGATAGAAAACGATTAGCACGACCTGCCCTTGGCCAAAGACTTTCTAACGAAGCTGACTCCTCCCATGATTTTTATCCCCCGAAAATGAGTTATGAACTAAAATTCTTAGGAATTTTCTCAAGTTGCGAAAAGAAAATATTGTAAAAAAAAATGTTAAGGCTATAAACAGTATGAGATGGATTTTCGCAGTTATTTATTACCATTACTAACAAAGGAAGGGGGGAACATGTTCAAAAAAAATTTGGTTCTTTTAGTAAGTGTATTGACCTTGGTTTTCGCTAGCCAGGCTATTGGTGCCAATAAACTGGTCAACGGTATTGATGCTAACTTTCCACCATTTGCCTATATTGATAAAACCGGCCAGCCAAGTGGTTTTGATGTAGAGGCTATGAATTGGATAGCAAAGGAGATAGGTGTTGAGGTCAGTCATCAACCCATCGAATGGGATGGTATTATCACCAGTCTGCTCACTAAAAAAATCGATATTATTGCTTCTGGGATGAGTATTACCGAGGAAAGAGCAAAAAAAGTTAATTTTTCGGTTCCTTATTGGGTTATCAAACAGGTAATGGTCACCAAGAAAGGTTCTGAGCTTAGTATCGAAGACCTTTTAAAGGGTAAAAAAACGATTGGTGTTCAGCAGGGAACTTCCGAGGCAAAATGGCTCAAAGCTGAGGCCGCTGAAAAAGGCTGGGATTTTGAGCTTCGTTATTACAGTTCTTCACCTCTGGCCGTAGAAGATGTTCTTAACGGCAGAATTGATGCAGCAGCAATGGACGATGCTCCAGCAAAGGATGCGGTTTCCAAAAAGGATGTACAGATTGTAGGTACCTTTGGTATGCATGACGAAGAGTTTGGCTATGCTGTTCGTAAGGATGATAAAGAGCTGCTTGAAAAAGTGAATAAGGCCCTCACAAAACTTATGGCAGCTCCTGTATGGAATGAGTTAATTAAAAAGTACGAATTGGATAAATAACCGATTCATGGACTGATGCACCTTCAGTGTAAGGTGCATCAGTTTTGTTTTTAAGACAGCAATATTTAAAAAAACAGCAGCGAAGAGAGAACATCTTTTTTTTCACACCACGAGTGAACTCAGGTAACCGTCCCATCAGGGTATAACCTGTTCAACCAAGTCACATGAGCTGAAACACCGTATCCTTTTTGTATTCTTTCAACAGGTTATTTCATGCCAATTGCATTATCTGCAGTCATTGATTCTTTACCATATCTGCTTCAAGGATCATTTATCACCGCTGGCATTGTTGTTTCAGCTATGCTTCTTGGGCTTGTTATTGGTGTTTGCATGGCAGTCGGGTTGGTCTACGGAAATAGGTTCATCAAATACCCGCTTACCATGTATGTATGGGTTTTCAGGGGTGTGCCGGTAGTTGTTCTGCTTTTTTTATTTTATTTCGGGCTCTTTACTTTCCTGGACTTGAATTTCAGTGCATTTGCCTCGGTCACTATAGTTCTGGGGATGACAACAGGGGCCTATCAGGCCAATATTTTCAGAGGGGCAATTTTATCACTTCCCCAGGGACAATTTAAGGCAGCAAGTGCGCTGGGTATGAGTAATGGTCAGGCAATAAGGAGTATTGTGCTGCCCCAGATTCTCAGAATGTCAATTCCTGCATGGTCCAATGAATATTCAATTATTTTGAAAGATTCAGCCCTGGCTTTTGTCATCGGCGCGCCTGAAATTATGGCAAGAACTCAGTTTGTAGCCTCCCGCACCTATCAACACCTTTCGCTTTACATTGCTGCGGGCATCATTTACTTCCTGCTTACCTGGGCTGGTGTTATTGCACTCAGGAAACTCGAGCAATATCTCCGTATACCCGGATACTCTCACCATGGATCCAACTAATGAACGAAAGCTCCCCTATTCTCAGGGTTAATAATATTACCAAGTCTTTTGGTGACAACACCATTCTCAACGACGTGAGCTTCGAGCTTGTAAAAGGTGAGATAAAGGTGCTGATCGGCCCTTCAGGCGGCGGCAAAAGTACCTTGCTCCAGTGTATTAACTGTCTTGTCGTTCCTGATTCCGGTGATATCAAACTGGAAGATGAACAGATTGATTTTTCCAGTAAGCAGGACCTGTACAGTTTGAGGCAGAGAGTTGGTATGATTTTTCAGGATTTCAACCTCTTTGACCACCTGACCGCCCTTGATAATATCACCATTGCGCTACGCAAAGTGAAAAAAATATCCAAGAAAGAGGCTGTAAAACGAGCACGATTGGAACTCGAGCAGGTGGGGCTGGGGGATAAAGAAAAACTCTATCCGGCCCAACTCTCAGGGGGACAGAAACAGCGCGTTGCAATTGCCAGGGCGCTCGCCATGGATCCTAAGATTTTGATGCTTGACGAACCAACTTCTGCCCTTGATCCTGAATTGATCGGGGAGGTAATTGCAGTCATCAAGTCGCTTGCGCACAAGGGGATGACCATGATCATGGCCACCCATCAGATTAGTCTCATATCAGGTTTGGCCGATGAGATCCTTTTCATGGAAAAAGGAAAGATTGTTGAACAGGGGCCACCGTCTCTACTCTTAACCAGCGGCAATAGTAGTAAGTCTCAGGGCTTCTGTGACCGACTCAACGAACTATCCGAGGTGGAGGGTTAGTCGTGGAATTCTCACCCTTTTATCAGGAATTGATAACCAGTTTGAATCGGGGGCTGATGATGTCCATCGCTCTGATCATACCGTCTGTAATTGGTGGTGTGCTGATTGGCATCTTAGCTGGAGCCACACGTACCTTCGGTAACCCGTTTGTAAGGAAAACTGCGGACACCTATGCTGCAATTTTTCGGGGCACACCACTGGTTGTTCAATTGTTCGTACTATATTTCGGTCTGCCCAATGTCGGCATCTATCTGTCTCCGTATGTTGCAGCCGTGGTTGGCTTTACCCTATGCAGTGGGGCCTATCAGTCCGAATATATACGGGGGGCACTGTTGTCGATAAAGAGAGGACAGTACCTTGGTGCCCAGGCTCTCGGTTTTACAACCTTTCAGGCTATTTTCTGGATCATTGTTCCCCAGGCGGTACGTAGAGCAATTCATGGTTGTGGCAATGAAATTATCTACCTGATCAAGTACTCCTCACTGGCATTCATTGTTACCTGTATAGAGCTGACCGGAGAAGGTAAAACTATCGCCACCGAGTACTTTCGTTTTACCGAGGTCTTCACCATCATCGGACTCTACTACCTTGCTCTGGTTACCGTTGCTATCTTTATCCTGAAAAAAATTGAACAGCGACTCTATGTTCCAGGCTTTGGTCATAGTTGAGAATCTGTGCATACCTCTGACGGTTACCTTTTATGAGTAAATATTCACCAATTACCAGCGAGATAAAAAAGGCCATTCTTGAGAGGATCGGTGCCGAATCTCTTATCAGCTCACCTGAGGCTCTCGCCGAATATTCAGGTGATGCTTCTACGCTCAGTTTCACACCTGAATTGGTTGTTCTTGCTAAAAGTGTCTCAGATGTTCAGGCATTAATGGAATTGGCTAACAGGTACCATTTCCCGGTTACCCCACGTGGAGGTGGCTCGGGACTTGCGGGTGCCTGTCTGCCATCATGTGGGGGAGTGGTTTTATCAACAGCAGGACTTAACCGGATTAAGCTTATTGATACCAAAAATTTTATCATGAAAGTGGAGCCGGGGGTAATAAGTCAGCACGTGCGTGATGCAGCGGCTGCCAAAGGGCTTTTTTATCCACCTGATCCTGCCGGTATGGACCTGAGCACCATTGGAGGTAATGCTGCCACCGATGCAGGCGGCCCGGCATGTGTCAAATATGGCACTACACGGGATTACATCCTTGGGCTCGAAGCAGTCCTGCCCAGTGGTCAGCTCATCAGTACTGGAGTGCAGACCAGAAAGGGGGTTGTCGGTTATGATCTCAGCAATTTAATTGTAGGCAGTGAGGGTACCCTTGGTATCATTACCTCGCTGACTCTGAAACTTCTGCCCAAACCGGCTGCTACCACTGGGATGATGTGCGTGTTTAATAACATGGTTTCCGCTATGAATAGTGTGGCCGCAATCATGGGCAAAGGACATTTGCCAAGTGCCATCGAATTTCTTGATCATAAGTGCCTTTCTCTCATCGGGGAATTATTGCCTTTTTCTCTGCCCGGAGAAAAACCTTCCATCCTGATAATTGAAATAGACGGCCCGCAGAACCAAATTAATGAGGAAATTGAAGCCATCTGCTCTCTGGTAACTGAATTGGGTGCCATCGAACTCATCAGGGCTGAAAGTGAAGAAGAACGAAGTCAAATATGGGCCGTTCGTCGTCAGGTGAGTCTGCGTATTCACGACTATGCAGAATTGTATATTCCTGAAGATATCGTTGTACCTCTTACCGCTATAGCCGAGCTCGTTGACGCATTACCCTTTTATGAGGAGAAATATGGTATTGAGGTTTTTGCTTTTGGCCATGCTGGTGATGGTAATATTCATCTCAATATAACTACCCAGGATGCTGATAAGATAGAGCTTGCCCGTGAAGGTACCAAAGCTCTGCTCGAATTAACGCTTCGATTACAGGGAACGATTTCAGGAGAACATGGAATTGGTATTGCCAAGGCCGAGTATCTAGCTATGGAGCTTACAGAAGACAGCATTGCCTTGCAAAAAGGCATTAAAAAGCTGTTTGATCCCAAAATGGTACTGAACCCTGGGAAAATATTTTCAGAACATTGAGGCAGCACGATGGACAAGACGCTCAATCCCATGCATTCCTATCCAGCAAGTAAAAGAGTACTCAATATATCCACCTCTGCCACCAAAGAGATGGCGATTATCGCGGCGAGAATCGGTGGTTGTGTTTCTCTGGGCCAGGGAGTGCCTTCTTTTACAACTCCACCCCATATCATAGAAGCGGTGAGAAAAGTACTCGTGGAAGACCCCAGCAGTGGGCAATACTCGCTGCAAACGGGGATGCCTGCCCTCAGAAGCAGGATTAGTGAGTATTTACATGACGAAAAACAGGTAATAGTCGACCCGGAAAGTGAAATCTGTGTGACCGTTGGTGGTATGGAGGCCCTGCTGGCGACCGTTTTGACTGTTGTCGATGAGGGAGATGAGGTGATTTTGCCCACTCCCACCTATGCGTCGTATATTGAGCAGGTTCTGCTTGCCGGTGGCATCCCGAAATATGTGCCGCTCACTGAAAAATGGGGACTTGACTTAGAGGCAATCAGCCGCGCTGTAAGTCCAAAAACACGAGCCATTATGCTCTGCAATCCCGGTAACCCGACCGGCACAGTCTTTTCTGATGCAGAAACCACTGCTCTTTGCAAAATGGCGGTTGCCCATAATTTCGTCATTATTACCGATGAGGCGTACGATTACATTGTTTATGAAGGTGGGATGCCGTTTAGTCCTCTCAGTGTGGAGGAGTTCCGTAATAATGTTATCTCAGTTTATTCGTTATCCAAAAAGTTTGCCCTTACCGGCTGGCGGGTTGGCTGGGTAGCTGCAGCAAAAGGATGGATGGAACAGATCATGAAAGTTCATGATGCCACGGCAATATGTGCGCCTACACCCTCCCAATTTGCCGCCCTTGCAGCTCTTGCTGGTGATCAAAACTGCGTCGTTGAAATGCGGGATAAACTCGTTGAGCGAAAAACGCGCTGCTGTGCCAGACTCGATAAATTAAATAAATACTTTTCCTATGTAGCGCCCAAAGGGGCCTTTTATGTGATGGCCAAGTACCTCTTTTCAGATGCAGATTCCCAGGAAATTGCCATCCGGTTGCTGGAAGAAGCAAAGGTTATCACCATCCCTGGTGGAGCATTCGGCCAAGGTGGCGAGGGACACCTGCGCATATCATTTGGCGGTGAACTACAGGTTATCGATGAGGCTTTTGATCGTATTGAGCAGTGGCTGGAGAAAACTGTTTAAGAGCTCTCTCCTATCACCATCATACCTGCTCCAGAGCCATATCGATGTAAATACTTCTAAGCTTGGTGCTTACCGGACCGGGTTTGCCGCTGCCCAGAACATTGTTGTTGATCTGTATTACTGGCAGAACAAATATTCCCGCCGCAGTGATGAAGGCCTCCTGTGCCTGACACGCCTCTTCTACAGTAAAGGGCCGTTCTTTCACTTGCAAACCATCTTTTCCTGCAAGTTGCAGCACTGCGTTGCGGGTAATACCATGGAGAATGTCATTGCTGAGATGGCGGGTGATGATTGTACCATCACGGGTTACAATATAAGCGTTAAATGAACTACCCTCGGTGATGTAACCGTCCTGATCAACCAGCCAGGCATCATCAGCACCGTTGTTGACAGCAAACATTTTAGCCATGCTTGCAGCCAGGAGAGCAACAGTTTTGATGTCCCGTCTTCCCCAGCGGATATCCTCGGTGGTAACTATTTTAATGCCTGTCTTGGCAGCAGGGAGATCGATAATCTCTTTCTCCTGGGTAAAGAGCACCAGTGAGGGCAAACTGTCTTCCGGATAGGCAAAATTTCGGTCGGCGGCTCCCCGTGTAACCTGAAGGTAGACAACACCCTCATCGACGTGGTTAAGACGGATGAGCTCTTGTTGTATCGATTCAATGGTCGCGTCGTCCGCAGGAGAAGGCATGTTCAGCTCCTTGAGGGATCGACGCAGGCGACGCATATGTTGCTTATTGTCGATCAGTTGACCTTGCAGTATTGCTGCAACCTCATAGACTCCATCTGCAAATAAAAAGCCTCTGTCAAAGACAGAAATTTTGGCATTTTGTTCTGGCAGGTACTCCCCGTTAACATATACTATACGGCCCATTTTTTTAATCCTTTAAGTGGCGTAAAGTGCCCTGAAAAGTAGTTGAATTTTTTCATTCCCTTCCACATATTCGAGCTAATATAACAGAGGAATCAGTGTCTATCTTTGAAATAAAGCTAAATAAAGTAAATATATGACAAATAGAGCAGAACTGTGAAGGCATGAAAAGTGATTGGGGAAATTGTGCGATGGGTTGGCTTTGCAGGAGGCAGAGAGAAGTAAATGGCTGTCAGACGGAAAGATAGCGCTTTTTTATCTCTTCGTCCCGCTGCAATTCATCTGCTGTCCCTGAAAATTTAATAAGTCCTTTTTCTATCACATACCCACGATCAGCTATCTCCAGGGCAAAATGGGCATTCTGCTCAGCCAGCAGTATTGGAAAGTGTTCTTTCAGTTTGATGATAATTTCACCTAACTGTTCTACGACGACGGGCGCAAGCCCTTCACAGGGTTCATCAAGCAGTAACATTTTAGGTTGGCAGGCAAGTGCTCTGGAAATTGCTACCATCTGTTGTTCGCCTCCACTTAGTTCTCCCCCTTTACGGTGCCTGAATTTATCTAGTAATGGAAACATGTTAAACAAGTCATCAATTGTCCAAAAGACTTCTGTAGCGGAGTTAAACGACACCTCGAAGTTTTCCTGAACGGTAAGTTCAGAGAAAATTCGCCGATCTTCCGGCACATATCCCAAGCCCAGGCGCACGTTTTTATAAACTGATTGCTTAGAAATATCCTGGTCTAGAAATTGGATTGATCCTTTGCGGGGGTGATTATAGCCCATGATACTTTTCAGTGTAGTCGATTTCCCTGCTCCGTTGCGGCCAAGCAGGCAGACAATTTCCCCAATGTTCACATCCAGACCGACCCCTTGGAGGATGTAGCTGTCATCGTAATAAGTGTGAATACTATCAACCTTAAGCATTAACTTTTCTCCCGAGGTACGCTTCTTGAACATGTTCATTTGATCTTATTTCTTGCGGATTTCCCTGGGCAAGAAGATGCCCTTGGTGGAGCACATATATTTTTTGGGCTAGGGAGAACACCACTTTCATGTCGTGCTCGGTAATGAAAAAAGTAGTTCCGTAAATTGCGGCAAGTTTTTTGATGAGGCTGATCATATTTTCAGTCTCTTTAGGATTCATCCCAGCTGTCGGTTCGTCGAGCAGCACAACACTTGGGCCTCTGACCAGAACAACTGCCATTTCGACAAGCCGTTTATCTCCATAGGCTAGACTGGAGACAAGCTGCTCAGCGCGATCTGCCAGACCGACTTGTTCCAACATGGTCATCGCTTTTTCGGTAATCTGTTTGTCTCTAAAAAGATTACCGTATAGTTTAAAATGTTTATTTTGCTGGATGACTAGCGGGCTGAAAACATTTTCGGCGACGGTAAGCTCGGAAAAGATATTGGTGATTTGAAAAGAACGGCACATGCCCTTATCAACAACATGGTGGGATGGGAGTCCAGTGATATTTTCACCACCGAGAAAAACCTTTCCTTTGGTTGGAGGGAATTTCCCAGAAATAGCATTGTAAAAGGTGGTCTTTCCTGCACCATTGGGGCCAATTAAAGCTGAAAGTTCTCCCTTATCAATTGACAGGGAAATATCTTCGATAACTTTAAATTTTCCATAAGAATGCCCAAGATTTTCAATGCGTAGAGCATTTTCTACGTTCATTTAGTTTCCTGTTTAGTGGGGTGAAAAATTTTATCCCGTAAGGTTCCGAAAACTCCTTTAGGAAAAAAGAGGACTATAGGAATCAGTACTATCCCCAGGAAAAACATCCAGTTTTCCGTAAATTGAATGATAACCTGTTCCAGAATAAAAAATATTGCGGCTCCGAACAAGGGTCCAAGAAAAACCCCGGTACCTCCGATGATTGACATGATGACCGGTTTAGCTGAAAAGCTCCAATGCATAAAATCGGGTGTGGCCATGCTATTGAACAAGCAGAACAATACACCGGCTAATCCGGTGAACGCACCCGAGATAGCAAATGCAGCTATCCGCAATTTTTTGACGTTCCCACCGACAAATGAGACTCGCTCTTTATTTTCACGCATTGCCTTGAGGATCAAACCAAAAGGGGAATGGACAATGAACCAGAGCAAGGAAGTGCCGATACCAACTACTGAAAAAATAAGATAATACATGCTTGTCGGTGCATAGAAGGTGAGTTGGGTGCCAAATAAGCTTAGACTTGGTAAGTTAAAAACCGGCATTCCGTCACTACCGCCGGTGATATCTATCCAGTTGTGGGCGAGAGAAAAGAACATCATTCCGAAGGCGAGAGTGATCATTGCAAAGAAAATCTCATCGAGCTGGACCGAAAAAAATCCAACGACCAGCGCTGCCATGAGAGCCAGGAGCATGCCGACCAGAAGGATCAAAAACAAGTTTTCAATTCCCCCCTGTAGCATCAGTGCGGCTGAATAGGCACCAAGTCCAAAAAAGGCACCTTGCCCAAAAGATAATAATCCAGTGTAACCGAGCAGCAGGTTGCAGCTGAGTGCCATCAAACCCATGATCAGAATTTCTGAAAGTATCATCACCCAGTAGATGGGCATTACGAGTGGAGCAAAAAAGAGCAGAATTATCAGAAGAGCTGGTCCGAGGAGGTTGTGATATTTATTGGTGATCATTATCACACCCCCTTCTTAAAGAGACCGTTCGGTTTGATGAGCAAAATAATGGCCAGTAGGATAAAAGGGAGGGCCATCTGCAGCCTGCCCGCAAATACAGTCCCAAAGGATTCCAGTAAGCCAAGCAGTAAGGCACCTGCAAAGGCTCCAGGGAAACTTCCCATCCCTCCGATGACCACGACTATAAAACTCTCAATAATGATTTTCTCTCCCATGGAAGGGATCAGACTCTGCTGAGGTGCGGCAAGAGCACCGCCGAGTGCTGCAAGCCAGGTGCCCAATGCAAAAACAGAAGTGTAAATCAGTGGAACATTAATTCCCACACCTTCTGCCATGATGTTATCAAAAGAGGCAGCGCGGATGATTTTACCCCACTTGGTGAAGTGGAAAAAAGACCAGAGCAGGCCACCGATGACTGGCCCAACAATAATCAGAAATATCCGATATACCGGGTAATCCTGGCCAGCTATGTGCATAATTCCACTAAGGATGACTGGAGGTTCAACAACATGATAGCCTGACCCCCAGATCATGCGCACTCCATCATCTAAAACAAGCAAAACAGCAAAGGTAAGAAGGAGTTGGTAGGATACATCACGGCCATAGACTCTTTTTAGTAGATATTTTTCCACTAAAACTCCTATTACCACAACACATAAAGGGCCGACCAACAAGCCAAACCAAAATGAATCAAAATATTGCATCGCGTGCATACACAAGTAGGCACCAAGCATAAACAGCGAACCGTGGGCAAAGTTCAGAACACCCATTACACCGAAAACGGTGGTCAGGCCGACTGCTATCAAGAATAGCAACATTCCCCAGCTCAGGCCATTTAAGGTGTTCAGCAGCAAATATTCCATAGTAACCCCGTAACTCCCGAGTTAGTTGATCTAAATAAGCAGCAAAGTAAACTTAATCCGGTGATTCGAAAAAGTGTCTGAACACCGGCTGCGTAGCGAGGAGCTAGCCCCCCATTACCCAGCCGGATTTATTAAATAAAGAGCCCGTTCAGCAAGCTACATGGAGCAGCCACTATCCGAGACAGCCGGAGTAACTTCCTGACCTTTAAATATTTTGATAGGTTGCAGGATGCGATGTGGAAAATCAGCGGAAGCTGCAGTTTTACCCCAGTGGGCATCGGTGACAGCTTGATGATCACCTTTGCGAAATTCTATCATTCCAGTTGGGATTTCCATCTTCAAGCCTTCAAGGGCGTTAACGATGGCCATTTTGTCTATTGATTTTGCTTTTTCCGCTGCAGCTTTATAGGCATAAACAGCGCTGTAGGCA
>Ga0209475_10003412_pt1 | contig 14641 bp, 12 predicted proteins | sample tdDd471_FD_187128 | JGI IMG/M metagenome (GOLD analysis project Ga0209475, IMG submission 187128) | Marine sediment microbial communities from the Atlantic coast under amendment with organic carbon and nitrate - tdDd47.1 (SPAdes)... | ecosystem: Environmental > Aquatic > Marine > Coastal >... | reverse complement strand
CAGCTCGCCGTTTTCGAAACGATCCAGAGACAGACTCGCGATGATGTCATCCGGCCGGCCGGTGGTGATGAATCGTGCCATCCGACGGCCGGTCATCGGACCCAGCATGAAACCGTGACCGCTGAATCCGCAGATGTGGTAGTAACCGTCCAGGCCAGGTACACCGCCGAGGATGGGCCGGTGGTCCGGGGTCACGTCGTACATACCTGCCCACTGGCGCATCATCCGCACGCCTCGCGCCCGGGGATAGAGTCCGGTCAGGGCCCGGGCGAAGCGAATCGCGAATCTCAGCTGACTTCGGGTGTCGAAGGTCCGGGGATCCTCCAGCTGGGGTTCAGCCGGATCACCGATACCGCCCACGATCTCCCCCCGCATGCTCTGGCTGAAGTAGATACCGTCGGTGATGGAGATGACCATGGGGTCGAGAAACGGCTTGAGGGATTCGCTGACCATGATCTCATGGCGCTCTTGACGATTGGGCAGCTCGACGCCGAAGAGGCCGGCGAGATGGCGCGCCCACGGTCCGGCACAGTTGACGACCAGGGGCGTGCTGATGGTGCCGCGGTCGGTCTGCACGCCGGTGACCCGGCCATCTACCGAATCGACCCCTGTGACGGCGGTGCGGATGAAAACGCGCACGCCCTTGCGGTGGCACGCCCGGGCGTAACCCCAGACCACGGCAAAGGGATAGGCCGTGCCGTCCTTGGGGCAGAAAGTTGCGCCCTTGAGACGGGATATATCCAGATCCGGTACGATCTTCAGGCAGTCCTCCGGTTGCAGAAACTCCGTGGGCACGTTGCAGCGGTTCTGCAGCTCCACGGCGGAGCGCAGGGCCGGCAGGTCCGCCTCACTCTCGGTGATCATCAGATAGCCGCCCTGACGGAAGAATACCTGATACCCCAGTTCCGCGGACATGCCCTCGTACATGCGCACGCTTTCCTGGGCCAGACGAATGTTCTCCTCGGTGGTCCATTGCTGGCGGATGCCGCCGCCGCAGCGTCCGGTCGAGCCGCTGCCGATGTAGTTCTTCTCGATGACGACAATGTTCTTCAGGCCCTGCTGTGCCAACTCGTAGGCCGTGGCCAGACCATTGATGCCGCCACCGACAATGACCGCGTCGGCGGTTGCGGGTACCGGTCCCTGGGACAAGGGAATCATCGTTCGTCCTCCTCGGCGCCCGGGGCGGTCGCCGCATCGGGAATGTCCAGCGCCGCCAGCTGGCCGAAGGTCAACGGTTCGGCCGGGGGACGGATATTGGTCAAACGGATTTCTCCCGGCGGTACTTCCCGGAGGGTCGCCAGCTCGATGGCCGACTCGCTGAGGCAGCTTTTACCCTGGCAGAATCCAGTGCCGACGCCGGTGTATCGCTTGAGGGACTCCAGCTCCGTGAATCCCTCACGGTAGGCCTCCCGGAACTCTTCCAGCGTCACATCCTCACACTTGCAAAGGAACACCTTGGGCTGACTCATGACGCAGTCTCCTCCCTGGAGTTGGCGACCTGGTCCGCAGGCAAGAGACCCGCGGCCTCTCCCACCGTCAGGACGCTCACGTTTCCGGGTAGAACACCGGCCGGGTCGCCGCTCGAGGCGCCTCGGGGAAGGTATCCGCCCAGTTCCGGTTGCAGACTCAGGTCGGCGCCCAGCTGGTAGGGGATGTCGTAGGCGGGCTTGCCTCGGCCGCAGACCACTGCCAGGTCGGCTTCCAGGTTCAGATGGGCGTGCAGGGAGCCGGGACCGGCACGGCCAGGTACGTAGGTGGCCTCGATACCCTGCTGGCCTCGGTCCCGCATGCTGGCCAGAGCCAGGCCGGTATTGAGCTGCCACTTCAGGTCGACTGCCGCCGAGACTTCGGAATGCCAGCCGGACTCGGTGACCACCACGGTGACCCGAGCTCCGCGGGAGGCCAGCAACGCGGCGCTCAACCAGAAGTCCAACCCGCCACCGGTGACCAGTACGTGGCGATCCTGCAGGTCCAGGCCGTCGCGCATCACCAGACGATACAAGGCGCGCGGTCCGATGATGCCGGCTGCGTCGTTGCCTGGAAAGAGTCCCAGCGTATCGAGGCCACCGGCCGCCCAGACCAGGTGCGAGCATCGCACGGTCTGCAATTCCTGTCCCCGGCGCAGCAGCAGTCCGCCAGGGGCGAATCCGGCCACGGCCCGTGTTCCACCCTGAAAATCATTGGCCCGTTCGGCAGCGAAGCTGTGGACCAGATCTTCACAGCGACGCTGCGCCGCCGCCAGTACCGGAAAGCGATCCAACCAGCCGTCGTGGGCCGCCACGGCCGCCAGGGCGGCCCGGCGTTGGCCTCCCGGTTGGTCGTGCTCGTCCAGAATCAGGACTTGTCCACTGGCCGCCAGCGCAGCCTGCAGGCCGGAGGGCCCGCCGCCGACGACCACCGTATCGACCTGTCCCAGATCTGAAGCCTGTTGCGGGGCGATTCCCCCCGGAGCGGGCAACGCCGCCAGCGTCGACTCGGCGGCGGGCAATCTGCCGACGCCGGTCAGGGGTCGGATAAAACGGAGAAAAAGTCGGCTGAGACTCGCCGGCTTGGTGAACCACTTGTAGTAGAAACCCACGGGGAAAAGGCTGCTGGCGGTGGTCAGGGTCTTCTGCATGGGCGGGCCGTAGAAGGCGCCGGCATCCTGACGCTGAATCTCCATGTCCGGTCGGACCGGCATCTCGCAGACCCGGATATTGGGCACACCGTCCACCCTCATCAGACAGTCGGTGCACTGGCTTCGGGCACAGGTTACGCCGCGGGGGCGCCCGTACTTGGGAGAATGGGATAGATGTCTGACGCCGTTTTCCCAGAGGGCGACCGCGACAGTGGTGTCGGCGCGGCAGGTCAAAGCCTTGCTCTCGAAGCGGATGGTCACCTTGTCACTGGCCAACGCTGTGTCCTTTCGGCAGGTACCGAACAAGCCCAGGCCGCGGCGAATCGGCGATCCTGCCGGTTGCGCCGGGGATAGTTTGCGGCTCGGGCTACGAAAATAGATCCCGCATCTGGCAGCGGCAAGGACGGTGTGTGTGCAGTCGTTCCTTTTCCCTTGGGCTGGGGACACTATATTTGCAGGAGCATTTCCACGGGGTCGGCTCCGGGGCTCTCCGCTCCACCGACCGCCGGCTCGGCTACAACAATCACCGCTGGTGAGGTGGGTCATGTCCGACAGCACATTCGACAGGAAAAGTTTCGCGCACATCCGACAGGAGGCCGAGAAGAGCGGCATCCAGTTCATCGACCTGAAGATGCTGGATCTCTCCGGCCGACTTCATCATCTGTCCTTTCCGCTGGACCGTTTCACTGAGGACGTTTGTTCCCAAGGCATCGGTTTTGATGGTTCCAGTTACGGTTTCCTGAAGGTCGAGAACAGTGACATGGTCCTGGTTCCGGACTTGGCCACGGTGCAGCTCGATCCCTTCCGCAGCCGTCCGACACTGACCATGTTCGCCGAGGCCCGCTTGACCGACGAGCAGCGGACTCCTTTTCCCCAGGACGGACGCGCCATCGCCCGCAAGGCCGAGCTGGCCATGCGCGAGGCTGGAATTGCCGACGTCTCCCAGTGGGGTCCCGAATACGAGTTCCACATCTTCGAGGAAGCGGAGTTCCTGACCGAGTCCAACGACAGTGCCTTCGGCGTGCGCAGCGGCGAGATCTTCTTCCAGAACGCCTACCATGCTGCAAACCCCTTCGACCGCTACGACGACTTTCGGGACGAGGTCTGCTCCGTCATGGCCGACTTCGGAATCCCCGTGCGCTACCACCACCACGAGGTAGGGGCCCAGGGCCAGCAGGAGATCGAAGGCTGGTTCGCCGATCTGTTGACCACCGGCGACCACGCGGTGCTGACCAAGTACATCCTGTTCAATCTGGCCGAGCGGCGGGGGCTGAAGGTGACGTTCATGCCCAAGCCCCTGTTCGACAATGCGGGCAGCGGTTGGCATCTGCACCAGTTCCTGCTGAAGGACGGCAAGAACATCTTCGACGGCCCGAAGTATGCGGGTCTGTCCGAGACAGCCATGCACTATATCGGCGGCATCCTGAAACACGCCGATGCCCTGTGCGCCTTCACCAATCCCAGCACCAACAGCTTCAAGCGTCTGGTGCCCGGCTTCGAGGCGCCCACGGTACGCACCTTCGGCCGCTCCAACCGTGGGGCTGCCATCCGCATTCCCAGCTACGTGTCCGATCCCCAGTTGCGCCGCATCGAGTACCGGCCTCCCGACCTGACCTGCAACCCGTACATCTGTTGCGCGGCCGTGCTGATGGCCGGGCTCGACGGGGTGGTCAACAAGATCGATCCCATCGCGGCCGGTTACGCGCCGGAGGATGCGCCGTCGACCACCGGCCGGCACGAGGACTTCCTGCCCCGTTCCCTGGTCGACGCTCTGGATGCTCTGGAAACGGACCATCAGTTCCTGCTGCGCGGCGATGTGTTTCCCGAGGCATTGATCCGACGTTGGTTGGAGATCAAGCAAGACGAGATCAACGCCATCAATCGGCGGCCGCATCCCTTCGAGTTCACCATGTACTTCGATTTCTAGCGGCAGCAGGAGTGATAAGATGATTGAGTTCCCGGTCCGGACCGGTCAGCGCACCGAATTCGTGGACATCACGGCACAGGTGCAGGCGGCAGTCGTGGAACTGGGTCTCGAGAACGGCGCGGTGGTGGTGTTCAATCCGCACACCACCGCCGCGGTGACCATCAACGAGGGCGCTGATCCCGATGTCGTCCGGGACATGGCCGCGGCCCTCGACAAGCTCGTGCCCTGGCGGGACGACTACCACCATGCCGAAGGCAATTCCGCCGCCCACATCAAGTCCAGCTTCTTCGGCTCGTCGGTCCTGGTACCGGTGGCGGGTGGACGCCTCCAGTTGGGCACCTGGCAGACCGTCTGGTTCTGTGATTTCGATGGCCCCCGACAGCGACGCTGCCAGGTCAGTTCCGTAGCCTGAGGATTCGGCAAGACGGATTGGTGACGCGGAGGCCGGTTTCAGGGTGTGTTGTCGGGAAAAACCGCGGCGATCTGAGCGAGGGTTGTCTTGGCGGTGAGGGTGAAGCGACCCACGTGGCCCGAGCCGTCGGCCAATCCATAGGTCACCGGACGCAGACTCACGGTCCCGCGGAATCCGGCGGCGGCCGCCACGCTATCCAGTTTTCCATCGGCAAAACCATACGGCCAAGCGAGCCAGCGTGGTTCGTCGCCAACTTCCCTGCGGATGACCACCCGACTGGCCAATAGATCCGACGCCACGGGACCGAAGTCTCCGGTCAACAGATCCGTCAAGTGCCACCCCGCCAGGTCACGAGATTCCCGACGGGCTTCCGTCACGATCGCCCGGCTTGCGGTACGTATATCGGGGGGCACTTCGCCGGGGTGCCAAAACACTGGTTCGAGACCCCCGTCCGTATCGACTTTGAAATGCAGACTCCGGGTGTGCGAGCCGATGAGGATGGTTCCCGATTCGGACATCTCTCGCAGCTGATTCCAATCGCAGACCCGCAAACCGCTCCACTTGCTGTTCACGTGGCCGGTGGGTACGAACAGGTGGGCCCGGAAGCCGTACTTGCGCAGCAGGGGATAGGCCTGTTCGTAGACGCTGCGATCGGCGTCATCGATGGTCAACACCACCGCCCGCTCGGGCAGCGGTCCGCCTGCTTCCACCAGATCTGCCACCTCGTCCAGGGTCATGACCAGCGTCCCGGTGTCCTGGAAGTAGCGCAGGTGTTTTTCGAATTCGCCCACCGGTGTGGTCCAGAACTCGCGGGGGCCCAGAGCGGGCATGCCGAGCAGAACCGAGCCCAAGACCTTGAGCATGTAGCCGGGATCGAATCCCGCCCGGAAGTAGTGGTAGCACAGCACCGGTACACCGGGTTCCAGATCGCCGATCTCCTGTTCCGCCAGGCCGGGAGGATCCAGATGATAGTCGGTACTGCGGGCGGCGGGTTTGTCCCCGTTGTCGCCGCAAGCAGCCACCCAGAACAGCGTTGCAACCAGACTCACGACCAGCAGAAGAGCTGTCCGGCTCGAAAACGATCGGCGCCGGGACTGCGAGGAGGCTGATTGATCCTTTACTTCGACTTCCACGACCGCTTCCTAGAAAAGAGCCCTGAAGGACACACTGGCGAAGGTTCGATTGTAGCCGCTGGCGGTGCTGAAACTGCTGCGCGAATAGCCCGCTTCGCCGGCCAGCAATGCGCCGCCGGAAACCCGCCAGCCCACGCGAGCCGAGCCGCCGCCGACGGTGATGGCGTCGGCACCCAGCTCTTTCTCCTGCCCCACACTGCCGTTCAGACGCAGGGTCCAGCGACCGCTACGCGTCTGGACGGTCAGCTCGATGCTGCCGTTGCGCACCCAGTCCGGCGCCCAGTAGCCGCCGGGATACGGGTCCTCGAAATCCATGTAGGTGAATACCGGCCCCAGGAAGATCTGCCAGCGTCCTTCCCTTCGCCAGGTCAGGCGGGCCAGGCCCCGCTTCTTGGCGTTGTCGTCGCTGTAGTCCGCGTAGTTGCCCGACAGTCCCAGGGTCAACGAGCGGGCGAACCGCCAGTCGGCCGACAGGTTGCCCTGGTTGAAGCCGATGTGCTCGGAGAAGGCGTACAGGGTCTCGACCGGCAGGGAACTGCCGCCGAAGTCCAGTCGCAATCGGGGTGCCGCCAGCCAGGTCACCCAAAAGTCCCCGCCGGGCCGGGTCCAGTCCAGTCGCTCGGGCTTGCCGAACAGAGGCTCATCGCTACGAAACCGATCCACCCAGCCGTAGGCGTGTAGGGCCCAGTTGTGGGCCAGCGAACCCACGAACCCCGCACCCAGGCGGGGGGCTGTGACATCGGCGTGGCCGGGTTGCTTGTAGATGGCCCAGACGGGGATCGCCTGCAACAGCTTGTTGCCCAGAATCTTGAACGAGCCCGTGGCCGTGACCCGGTAGATGTCCAGTTCATCCGAGTCCCAGGCGGCCTCGGTGCGGATCTCCAGGTGGGGAGTGTAGCTGTCCAGAACCGTGAGCAAGAAACGAGAACTCTCTCGCCCCGCCGGGCTGTCGGCGGGAAACTCGTCCTCGACACCTCGCAACACGGTGTAGCCTTCGTGCAGCTGGTTGTTCCAGATCAATGTTCGTCCCAGGCCGATCCGGGCTGCACCGTCGGTGGGGTCCTCGTCCACGAGCTGGCGATAGAGCGCAACGGCTTCCCGCTGTCGGCCGCTCCAGCTGTAGGCCAGGGCCAGACCCTTACGAACTTCGCGGTTGGTCTCGCCGGGATGGCGGGCCAGGTAGCGTTGAAAGTAGAACACCGCCTTGTCCGCGTCTTCACGCCACAGTTTCTGGTAGGCGATTTCCTGGGCCACGGTCTTGACCAGTCGGGCGTCGTGGGCCAGGGCATCCAGATAGTCGGCCACCGCTTCGTGGTGCTTGTCCTCGGCAGCAGCGTCGCGAGCCTGGGCGACCTTCTCCCACGCCAGATCCGGGTTGATGATCTCGGAGTCCGGCGCGGCGGTCGCCGGCTCGTCTGCGGCCAGCACCGGCGTTGCCGAAATCCAGATCAGGGCGCAGACAGCGGCTAACACCGGCGTCCGAGACGCCCGGTATCCCGGGTACTTGCCTGCGACCTTGAGTATCTCGAAACGCATTCCTACTCCCGGATGGGCTTCCAGAGCGTGTACTTGCGCTTCTGGCGGTTGACATTCAGGCCCAAGGGGGCGGTGGTGACGGTGATCACGGCCATCAGGATCCAGTAGACCAACGGGTAGAAAACCGCGACGACGAAGTACCGCGGTAGACGTAGATCGTAGGCACGATCCAGAATCACGCCGGTGAAGAGCTGGAACAGGCAAACCGTGGCGATGAGCATGCCCCAGAAATTCGGGATCGGCGAAGCACCCACCGGCGGGTAGCCCACCAGGTAGCTGGCCAGCCAGATGATCGTCAATGCGATGTAGGTATAGGCCCACGCCACCGAGAGGTTGGCCTCGATCAACACGGGCCAGAAGCGCCGGTGCTTCCACTGCATCAGGTCCCGCCAGTGTCGGGTCAGCACCTGGCTCAAACCCAGGGCCCAGCGCCGACGCTGGCGCCAGAGGCCGGTAACCGACTGCGGGACACGCATCCACATCACGGCCCGGGATTCGTAGCGCACATCCCAATGGCGCAATTGCAGACGCCAGGTGAGGTCGATATCCTCGGTGGCCATCTCGGGGCTGTACATGCCCACGTCGAACAGGGCCGAACGTCGGAAGATGCCGACCACGCCGCTCATGGTCATGATCCGGCCCCAGACCCGCTGAGCCCGACGCATCAACGAGATGATCGATGCGAATTCGATGGCCTGCAGCTTGGACAGGAAGCTGTCACGATTGACGACGCGCGGATTTCCGGTCACCGCCGCGCAACGGGGTGAGTTGAAATGGGGCACCAGGTACTTGAGGATGTCCCGATGGGGCACCGCGTCGGCATCCATGACCAGCAGCAGTTCGCCGGTGGTCAAGGGCAACGCATCGTTCAGGGCCATGGCCTTGCCCTCGTTGACCCGCTTGCGAACCAGACGAACCCGCTCATCGTCCAGAAACGGTCGAATCCGGGCCAGGGTGTCGTCGGTGGAACAGTCGTCGATGACCATCACTTCGATCCGGGCATAGTCCACGGCCAGCACCCCGGACAGGGTCTCGACGATGTTCGCCTCCTCGTTGTAGGCGGGTATCACGAAAGTCACCAGGGGCTGGGCCTCGGTCTTGTAGAAGAGGTCGAAGGCCCCGGGTTTACCACCCTCCCGGCGCCGATAGAAGATGATCGAGGTGAAAATCCACATGGTGCTGGAGACCAGGGGGTACCAGGCGAAGTAGATCAACAGGGCCATGTAGAACGGCGTGGCTTCGATGCGCACCAGCAGGGAGTAGAGATCCATCAGTCACCCACCTCCTGCACCGGCGTGTAGACCTTGCGGTTCTCGTCATCCACGGTGACCTCGACGACCTGCGCCTGCCGCAGGCCCTCGATGCCCGGGCTCACCAGGGGGCGTTCCAGGGTGTCCTGGTCGAAGGTCTCCGGAGCCGTGGGTGGCGAGCCCTGACGGCGATTGCGCCGAGCGATGCGCTTGTTGTGGGCCACCCACCAGAACGTGAGGATCAGGCCGATGGCGATGACCAGCGACAATACGCCCAGGGCCTGGATGGATGACTCGCTGATTTCCCGTCCCAGCACGACGTACCAGTAGTAGCCGAACAAGCACCACATCAGCAGGGAAACCAGGACGTGCAGGAAGTTCCGCATGGCGGGAATCGAACCTCTACTTGCTGCGCCGCTTGTTTTCGGCGCGACGGATGACCAGCGGGCACCGCAGCACCCTCAGGGCCCTGCCCGGGTTGACCGGGGAACCTGGGCCGATTACACTTTTGGTTCACACCTTCGTCGCCAGGGGCGCCGGATTCCGGTTTTACCGGCCTCGGAGCCTCTTCCTGATGCTAAGCCGGTGTCACCATTCTGTTTCGGCCAAGATCAGGCTGCTTGTAGGGAATTCGCACAAATCGTGGACAGGAGCCAAATTGAAAGCACGGGATATTCGCGCAAGTTTTCTGCAGTTTTTCGCCGATCGGAAGCATCAGGTCGTGGCTTCGTCCACGCTGGTGCCCCACGACGACCCGACGCTTCTGTTCACCAACGCGGGGATGAATCAGTTCAAGGCTGTATTTCTGGGACTGGAGCACCGCGACTACCAGCGAGCCGCTTCCGTCCAGAAATGCATGCGCGTCAGCGGCAAACATAATGATCTGGAAGAAGTAGGCAAGGATGCTCGTCACCACACGTTTTTCGAGATGATGGGCAACTGGTCTTTCGGCGACTACTACAAGGCAGAGTCCATCGCCTGGGGTTGGGAGTTCCTGACCGGCGAGATGGGTCTGCCCGCGGACCGGCTCTGGGTTTCGGTCTACAAGGATGACGACGAGTCGTTCAGCATCTGGGAGAAAGAGATCGGCGTGCCCGCCGAGCGGATTGTCCGCCTCGGGGACCTGGAACACGGTGACGAGGAGAACTTCTGGTCCATGGCCGACACCGGACCCTGTGGACCCTGCACCGAGATCCATTTTGATCAGGGCGCGCAGATGAAGTGCGACCATCCCGACGGCTGCGAGGTGGGAGTTTGCGATTGTGACCGCTGGCTGGAACTGTGGAATCACGTGTTCATGGAGTTCGACCGCCAGCAGGACGGCACCCTGGATCCCCTGCCCATGAAGAGCGTAGACACGGGCCTCGGCTTCGAGCGCCTGGTGGCGGTCATGCAGGGCAAGGAGAGCAACTACGCCACGGATCTGTTCGCGCCCCTGATTGACAGGGTCGCCGAGATCAGCGAGGTCGCTCCGGAGGGCGAAGCCCGGATCAGCATGCAGGTCATCGCCGACCATGCCCGGGCCGTGACCTTCACCCTGGCCGACGGCGCCATTCCTGCCAATGAAGGTCGGGGCTACGTGGTGCGCCGCATCCTGCGCCGGGCCGCCCGCCATGGACATCTGCTGGGACTGGAGGAGCCATTCCTCTGGAAGGTTGCCGCCGTGGTCATCGACGAAATGCAGGACGCGTATCCTGAACTGGGTGAACGCCGACAGCGCATCCTCGACGGTATCCGCCAGGAAGAGGAACGATTCGGACGCACGCTCACTTCAGGGCTTCAGGTATACGCGGACTTCAAGAAGGCCATGCAGGCCGAGGGCCGCACCGAGCTCTCCGGCGAAGAGGCTTTCAAGCTCCATGACACCTTCGGCTTCCCCGTGGATCTGACCGCCGTCGTGGCGGAGGAGGACGGCTTCACGGTCGATCGGGACGGATTCGGCGTTTGCATGGATCGTCAGCGGGCCCAGAGCGGGAGCGATCGAGTTTTCCGGGCTGGTATCGGGGCGTGGCAGTCGATTGCCGAAGTGGATCTTGCGGGCTACCGCAACCGATTCACCGGTTACGATGGTCTATCGGGAGCGGGCCGTCCGGTGGCCGTCCGTGATGGTGGAACCGGAGCGGACGAAAGGACTCTGACTCACATCCTGGTGGACGAGACCCCCTTCTACGGTGAGTCAGGTGGACAGGTCGGCGACACCGGGACCTTGGTTCTGCAGCCTGGCGGTCGGGCTCTTGACGTGGTGACCACGCTGGCCTCCGAAGAGGGCCAGGTGCTGGTCGTGGCCGCGGAGACCGCTCAACTACTGGCGGACCTGCGGACTGCCGCGGAAGTCCGGCAGGAGGTCGACGGTGAAGCGCGGTTGGCCACCATGCGCCACCACACGGCGACGCACCTCTTGCACGCGGCCCTGCGTGAGATCCTGGGCGAGCATGTCGAGCAGGCCGGCAGCGAGGTCTCGCCCCAGCGCCTACGCTTCGACTTCCGCCACGATCAGGCCATGAGTCCAGCCGAACTGGAACAGGTCGAGACCCTGGTCCAGGAAAAGATCCTGGCCAACCGTCCGGTGATTCGTCACGACGACGTGCCTCTGGATACGGCGCGTGAGATGGGTGCCATGGCGCTCTTCGGTGAGAAGTATGGCGATCGGGTCCGGGTCATCGAGATCCACGGTGAGGCCCAGACGGTCGTCGGCGCCAAGGACGCCGGACCTCTGTTCTCTCTGGAACTTTGCGGGGGAACCCATTGCCTGGCCACAGGTGATATCGGCCTTTTTCGGATCGAATCCGAGGGCAGTGTTTCGGCAGGCGTTCGTCGGATCGAAGCTGTTGCCGGGGATGTGGCCCAGGCCCGGGATCTTGCCGATCAGCAACAGTTGAAACTACTGGGCGGCCTGCTGCGACCTGACGGCGGCAGTTACGCCGAGCAGGTGCAGACCCTGCTGGATGAACGCCAGCAATTGCGCAAAGAGCTTTCCCGTGCCCAGCAGGCATCGGCGGCCGCGTCCCTGGAAGATACGGTGAATGCTCCCCGGGAAGTGGCGGGACTCAGGGTAGTCTCGGTCCGGGTGCCATCGGACGACAAGGATGCCTTCATGCAGCTGGGGGACCATGTCCGGGACCGGTTGGCCGACAATGGAGTGGTCGTTCTGGCCGGTGAACTGGGGGGCAAGGCCACGCTGCTGGTCACCGTTACGCCGGATCTGGTCGCAAGCAAACGGATCCACGCCGGCAATCTGGTCAAGACGATTGCCGCAGCAGTTGGTGGCCGGGGTGGCGGCCGTCCCAACATGGCTCAGGCGGGCCTGCCGGACTCCGGCAGCATCGACGGAGCTCTCGCGGCGGTGGATGCGGCGATCGCCGAGCAGATCGGCAACTGACGCAACCAGCAGCGGCGAATTATGGTGGGCAGAATCAGGACCCGGCCTTTTCAGGCCGGGTCCTCTGGTTGGCAGCCCGGCTTTTCATCCGGTCATCCAGCTAAGGGCAATTCGCACCGAGAGCCGCGGCCAGCTTTGCCACGTCGCCCAGCGACAGCTGCGTGTCCCCGTTCAAGTCGGAGCGGAAGTCGTAGTCGCCGTGGAAGTCCGCCGCAAACGCAGACACATCCGACAGCGACACCGTCCGGTCGCCGTTCAGATCCGGGCTGTTGAACAGGAACGGCAGGGGCGGAACATCCAGAGGGTCTCCGTTCAGATAAACCTTCAGACCCGACTCGCTGGCGCCGCCGCCGAGCAGAGGCTGTGTCCAGTGGGTGAATCCCTCACTGTCGGTCGGTCCATCGGCTGTGGACCCTTGTAGACAGGTGACCAGGGCGTAGTCCTCCGTGTTCAGCCACAGGTCCTCCGCCGGGTACCCTGCGATGGCGTCGTAATTGCAATCCAGCAACTGGACCGTCACCGTGGCATCGACCCGCGCCCCGTAGGGGAAAAGGGCAGCTGAAGTGAAGGGATCCCCGGAACCATCGGGGGCTACCGACAGGAACAATGGAGCGGCATCCGACGCCACGGAGACGATGTGGTTGCCACAGTCCCATTCCGCCAGGGAATATCCAGTCGGAATGAAAAGTAAAAGGGATGCGACGAGGAATGAACGATAGAAAAGTGACATGACGGGCTCCCCTGTAAAAAGAAGATCGATGGTCCAGCCAAGCGGACCCTGTATCCTGTGGCACGATCAGGGGGTCGTGCTGATTTCAATGATACCATACGCTCGTCGAGAGGACAATCGCCTACCGCTGCGTGTGGCTACGAGTCTCCGGTTTCGCGGAATCCGATGAACTGATCCGTGGACTTGCGCGTGATCACCGGTACCCGGGCATCGGCGGCGGGGTACCCGGTCACCAGCAGCAGAAACGGTTTCTCGTACGCGGGGCGCTCCAGAAGCTTGTTCAGGAAACCCATGGGACTCGGCGTGTGAGTCAGGCTGGCCAGGCCGACGTTGTGCAAGGCGGCGATGAGGAAGCCCGCGGCCAGGCCCACCGATTCCTTGGTGTAGTAGTGCCGGACCTTCTCGCCCTGTTCATCCAGGCCGTGTCGCTGCTCGAAGATGATGATGAGCCAGGGGGCGATCTCCAGGAATGGTTTGTCGTCGTCGGTGCCCAGAGGTGCCAGGGCTGTGAGCCACTCCTCGGATGCGCGGCTGGAATAGAACATCCGCTCCTCGACCTCGGCGGCGTGGCGGATCTGTCGCTTCAGCTCGGGATCACAGATGGCCTCGAAGTGCCACGGCTGCTTGTTGGCGCCGCTGGGCGCGCTGCCGGCAGTTCGCAAGCATTCCAGGATGATTTCGCGGGGCACGGAGCGGTCGCTGAAATGCCGCACCGTTCGTCGCCTCGCCAGGTACCGGCGAAAGTCCCGGGCGCGCTGGAACATCTCATCCTCGTCAAAGACGGGCAGTTCTGCGAGCGGCTCGTGCTTGTAGTCGGACATCTGACATCCTTTGGTTCACCGGTATCTTTTCAATCCGTGAGCAACTGGGAGGCGATTTCGGCGCGGCGTTCGGGCCCCGCGAGGCACGCGACGACTGCCAGGGAAAACTCCAGGGCGGTGCCCGGACCCTGGCTGGTGACCAGGTTTCCGTCGATCACTACCCGGTCGTCACTGCGCACCGCGGTGGGCAGTTGGTCTCTCAATCCCGGGAAGCAGGTAGCCGCCCGCCCACGGATCAGCCCGTGGCGCTGCAGAACCACCGCCGGACTGGCGCAGATGGCCGCCAACCAGCGCCCGGCTTCATCCTGGCGTTCGAGCAATGCCGTCAGCTCGGGATCATCACGCAGGTACTCCGCTCCTGGCAAGCCGCCGGGCAAGACGATGGCGTCCCACTCGTGGTCCAGGCATTCATTCAGCGGCACTTCCGCCCGCAGCCAAACGCCGCGGGAAGCCCTCACCGTCGGATCGCTGCTCGTGGGCGAGGGTACCCGCGCCACGGTCACATCCACGCCCGCGCGCCGCAGCACGTCGATGACGCACACCGCCTCGATCTCTTCGATGCCGTCAGTGATGGGCACCAGCGCCGTTGTAGCCATAATCGGCTCCCTGCTTTCTCGTGTCTCCGAATCCAGAGCGTTCATAGACGGTTTCCCAGCCCACCGGGTCTGCGCCCAGTACGGCTCCCATGCCATCGACGGCCAGTCCGACGGTGCCCAGCACCGCGGTGCCCAGGAGCGCGAATACAGCAGTGGGAACGATGATACTGCTGAGCTCACCCTTGCCGCTACCGTACATGAACCCGTTGTTGAATACCGTTATGCCGACGGCCAGGCCGA
>Ga0209475_10003410_pt1 | contig 14652 bp, 15 predicted proteins | sample tdDd471_FD_187128 | JGI IMG/M metagenome (GOLD analysis project Ga0209475, IMG submission 187128) | Marine sediment microbial communities from the Atlantic coast under amendment with organic carbon and nitrate - tdDd47.1 (SPAdes)... | ecosystem: Environmental > Aquatic > Marine > Coastal >... | reverse complement strand
AATGCCTCAAGGGCGACTTTTGCCTTAAACTCATTGCTAAATTGTTGTCTTTTCTTTGTCATGTTGTATGTCCTCGAATTCTGGCATTATATCTTAAACTGCTGTCCAGTTTTCGGGGACCACTATAGTTTTAAGGTTGGTGCCGATGGGTATATTGTTAAACCATTTGAGCCTGAAACAATTGTCCAAAATGTCGAAAAGTTTTTATAGGTTAAATTCTATTTTAGGTGCAATTTAGGTGCACACTTACACTCCAAAACTCTATTTTATACACTTACACACACAATTAGCCAATAGATAAGTTGTTGTTTATTGGTGTATATGAGTGTATACTTATATTGATAGTAGGGCTGTTAATCACTTGGTCATATGTTCGAATCATATTGGGGGAGCCATATTCAAAGGCCTTGTATATCAAACGATTACAAGGCCTTTTTTTACGCCTATACATTTCCTAAAAAATTCGCTAATATTCGCAGCTACTTAATTACTGAATTTATTCAATTTATGCATATTATTATCGCATTGGGGGCAATTGCCGCCATGTTATCGGTTGTTTTCGGTGCCATGGGAGCCCATTTATTGCAGGACGTATTGAGTATTAAAGCGTTAAGCAATTTTCAAAAGGCCAGCGATTATCAGATGTACCATGGTTTGGCGACTATATTGGCAGGCATTTCATTCCAACATGCTAAACGTCCTAATATGCTCAGATATGCAGCTTGGTTGTTTATAGCTGGAATCATTCTATTTTCCGGAAGCTTATATTTATATAGCCTAACAGGAACGAAAACCTGGGCAATGGTCACGCCATTCGGAGGTACAGCCTTTATTTTCGCTTGGCTATTATTTGCAATGGGATTTCTATTACCACAAAAAAAACAAAATTAGTTTTTTTACCGATAAATCTAGGGGATTGACAATGAAATTATTATTTAGATATTTCTTTAAAACGATTCGAATAATTCTCGAACCTATTATTCTTTTATGGGATATGCTCACCACGCCAAAAGGTATTGAACGACCAGAGCAGGAGCAACAGAAAATCGATCAAGAAACGCAAAAATATGCGCTTTACCAATATCGCTCTTGTCCTTTTTGTATTAAGGTGCGCCGAACCATGAAACGATTATCGTTAAAAATTGATACCTTAGATGCGCAGAAAAATGAACAGCATCGCCAAGAACTGATACAACAGGGCGGAAAAACCCAGGTACCCTGTCTTCGGATAACCGAAACCGACGGTACGACAAAATGGTTATATGAATCTGATCAGATTATCCGATTTTTACAAGAGAAATATGCTGTTTAGCAGTTGAACAATTCGGCCCAATCTTATTTCTTAACAAGATTGGGCTTTACGTATTGTCTCGCTATGGAAACTCTTCCGGAACAAACGTTTGATCTGACATCGGTGGCCTGACATAAGATACATTATGGCTACGCTTGGGTAACTTGATTTTTTGTGGTGACAAATCGCCATATGGTATCTGTTTTAGCAGATGCGAAATACAGTTCAAGCGAGCATGTTTCTTCACATCCGACTTAACCACATACCACGGAGCTTGTTTTATATCCGTATGAGCGAACATCTCATCTTTGGCTCTGGAGTATTCTACCCATCGTTCTCTAGATTTTAAATCCATCGGACTCAACTTCCAGCGTTTTAATGGATCAGTCAAACGGGCCTGGAATCGATCTTCTTGGACCTCATCAGAAACTGAGAACCAGTATTTTATAAGAATTATTCCGGAACGGACCAACATACGTTCAAACTCCGGGCAAGAACGTAAAAACTCACGATATTCCTCTTGAGTACAAAACTCCATGACCTTTTCCACCCCGGCACGGTTATACCAGCTGCGGTCTAAAAGCACCATTTCGCCTGCGGCCGGCAGGTGCGAAACATAACGCTGAAAATACCATTGGGTTTTTTCTCTTTCGGTCGGGGCAGGCAATGCCACTACGCGACAGATACGTGGATTCAGGTGTTGAGTAATCCTTTTGATAACACCACCCTTCCCTGCTGCATCACGTCCCTCAAAGACCACCACCACTTTTAGTTCTTTCTCTTTAATCCACTCCTGTAATTTAACTAATTCCAGTTGCAGCTTAAATAATTCTTCCTCATATTTTGAATTAGAAATTTTTTTAATTTTCTTACTCATGCCTATCACCTTATTATATTTGTTAATAAAGCGAATGTAACAAATTGGACACCGAATCGTACGATTTCTAAGCCCCTTATAATGTGTTACAAGCTATCTTTATTGTTATTTGTCGTACTATTGTAAAACTAATTTGTATAAATCACCAACTTTAAGCTCACTTCAATTAAAATTTATGCATAATCTCTCCTTTTATCCAATATATGAAGTTTATCCACTTCATATACATGATGTGTAGACTACAATTAGATTAAAACAACAATTACTATAACTCTGCCCATGCCTGAGATTGAACGCCGAAGTCATATTCGAAAACATATTCGTATGCCTTGTTCTGTCGTATTTTCCAGTGGGGCAACAATTTTTGGTTATACTAGCAATGTTTGTTTGGAGGGTATCGCCGTGGAATCTTCCATGAACCTGAGAAACTTGGAGAATAGTATATCTGTAGGTGAAAGTGGTTTATTGCTAATAACATACAGCAATAACAGACAAGAAGAGAAAATTCGCTTACGTTGTCAAGTTAAACACTTATCCGGTAATGGCTTTGGTTTAACGATTCGATTTTATGAATTAACGCCAGGTGACCAGGAAATATTGGGAACAATGATTGCTAGCGGAAGTGCCAATATATAGCTCCTATAGCTAATTACCAATATAATCCATTTGAATATGTTCGATCCCCGCTTCAAAAAAATAGTCTCCAACTAATCGAAAACCCAACTCTTGGTAAAATTCCCGTAAATAACTCTGGGCATGGATATAGATTTCTTGTCCTCCCTTTTCTATAGCAACCTCGAGCATATATCGGACTAGTTGCTTTCCAACTCCTTTACCAAGTTTATAGGGGTGAACGGCTATACGCTCCAATTTTGCTCTATCATCTGTTTTGAATATTATTCGTCCGGCCGCATAAGGTTCATCATTCTCTTTCGCGATAATATGCAAGACTTCCGAATTTTTAAGGTTGTCATAGTCGTCATATTCCATTGCAAAGGGTAATTTTTGTTCTTCGATAAAAACAAGTGCCCTTACAACCAAAGCCTGTAAAAGCTCTTTTTCACAAGTAACAATTTTAAATTGGCTCACTGATAACAAATCCTGCCATTACTCATTAAATTCTCGGAATTGATAGGTATAACTCCGCTAAAAAATTGTCCTAATAATAAGTTTAGCTGATTGCTATCAATGCATTAACATTCTCTACATGTTAGTTTACTAGCAATTATAACAAGATACACAAAAACAACTTTTAAATAGCATAGTGACTATGCGAGGAGTTAAAAAATGTGTCGGTTTTTAAAACCCTTCCCTATTATTGTTGTACTCTCTCTTATCAGTTTTTCCTCTTCAGCCGCCGAAGTTAGTGCTGACCAACGTAACCAGATTTTTAATGAAGCCATCGCCGAAGCTTTAACTTTAGTATACGAAGAAGCCAGTGGAATACCTGCTTCGAGTATTTCACAAATGGCAGGACAATTAAGTGCCGGCGATTATAGCGGAGGAATTTTAACCGCAGCTTCCATCGCAACCGATACGGCCATCGGTTTAATTCCTGTTGTTGGGCAAGTAAAGTTTCTCGTTGGATTGGAAAGCGCCGTTATTAAAATAGGCAAAACTTACCTTGACAATTATATGGTCGACATTGCCTGGGCAAAATTTAAAACCTTATCCACCACCGATCAAGACGCCTGGATAAATGGTGATGATGTAGCGGAAATGACCTATGGCTTGGGCGACTATTATCTCTCTCGCAATGTCACCGACCTGCGCTCTCTTTTTAAGGTTTATCGTGATAATGAACGGCAAAAGGCCGCAACGATGAGTCGTGCTGCCGCGCTTATCGATGATCTGGATAAGGCTCAATCTTTCTCAGCCGCAGAAGTATACAGTCCCTCGGAAGGAGCCGAAGTGACCTATAGCAGTTCTCTCAATCTGGAATGGTGGGCATACGGTGCCAATTATTTCAAAATTACCCTGAGTGTAGGTGGCAGTAGTTATAGTCAGACCGTTAAAGTTGATCCCTATGATGTCACTCCAACCATTCCACTAAGCCAGTTTGGCATCGATTGGGATACCATTTTTGAAGAAAATACCGCACCGGTTAACGTTACCTGGAAAGTTGATAGTGCTCGATACGATTCAACAGGCGTTTTGGAAGCCGTATACGGCAGTGAAATGGTCATTGCTTCCAGTAAATTAATCCATATTGAAGGCTATGACTCAGTAAAACAAAGCGGAGAGTTTAGTTTTAAAATCAATCCTGACGCTATCCCCATTTCCGTTAATATCACCTCTCCGGATAACAATCACGAAACTAGCGACAACAATGTTACGGTAACGGCTCAGATTTCCACCGAAAACGGTTCATCTTTGCCAGAAATTAGCAAAGTGGGTTTTGTGGTTAATGGCGAAGTACAATATTCCACATTGAGCGGTGATAGCTTTAGCACCGTGGCGGTATTAAAAACCGGCGACAACTCTATTAAGGCTGGCGCCATTACCAGTAGCGACAATAAGGTCTACCTCAGCGACGCCATTAATGTCACCAGCAATGCACTAAACAATACCTATCATATCCGTATCTCGTGGGATAAAAATGATACCGATGTGGATCTGCATTTTTCCTGGAGCGGAGGTTCAACTTGTTACTACAGCAATAAAAATCCAACCTGGGGCGATAGCTCTACATCACCGACCCTGGACGTGGATAATACCGAAGGTTATGGACCGGAAAATATTACCATCGATTCCCTGCCTGGTGACGGGACCTACAAGATTTGGGTATATTACTACTCCGATCATGACAATGGTGGTACCAATGTTTATGCCACGATAAATAAAGATGGCCAAAGCATATTTAGCAGCTCTCGCTATATGACTGACGGTGGTTCCTGGACCTTAATGGAGTTTACGATACCTTAAAAAATCAGGGGGTGAAACGAGAATGCCTGGGCGGCCCCGCCTAAAGTGCTGAAGAAAAAGGATTGCATGGGTGATTTGGGTGGGTCATCAAAGAGCATTCGGTAGATTCAGCGGATTGAAGAAAGCCCCTAATAACGGGGCTTTTTTCTTAGGCTTCTCCGGCATTTACCTTCATTTCAACTTTATCCAAGTATCCGACAATCTCGCTCGAGAGAGGTTCTACTTGACGAAACAGCAGTTCAGCCTGTGTGGTATTTCCAGATTGCTTCTCTTGTAAAATCTGTTTTATCAACTGATGTAATTTTTCATGCGGTTTTTCAACATTCTGCAATTCCTGAATATGTCCGTAGTTTTTCAATCCTTCGGCATAATACCATTTGCCAAAAGCACAATGAAAATGGGAAACGGCTTGATCTTCTGTTAACGTCGCCTCACCATCTAAGAAAGCACGTAAACGAGCCTTCCATGCTAGATGCGCCGATTTCGCAGCAGAAAGATCGAGTGTTTTCTCCCCCATTTTAAACTGCATGACATATTCTTGTAATTTGGAAATCAAATTACCCAATTCCCCAGCCGCTTTTTCGGTATTCAACGCTCCGTGAGACGTATCATCGGCTATGTCAGCAATATGGGAAACATTGCCACCAATATCTGTGGTTACATTAGCTTGTTTCCCTGCAGCTAAGGCAATCTGATTATTCATTTGATTAATTATGGATATTGATTCTGAAATCCCCTGCAACGATTCACCTACTTTAGCAGCCTGTTCCACACCGGCTTCAGCCTGAGTACGCCCGGAATCCATCACAGTAGCGGCTTTTCTGGCCCCTTCTTGCAAGCGTCCTATTAAATCATGGATCTCCTCTGTTGACTCCTGAGTCCGTTGCGCTAAAGTTCGCACCTCGTCCGCAACCACGGCAAACCCTCTTCCTTGCTCACCAGCCCTTGCAGCTTCAATAGCAGCATTTAAGGCTAGTAAATTAGTTTGATCGGCAATGCCTCGAATAACTTCTAATATGGCTCCTATACTTTCACTTTCCTCTTCCAGTTGATGGATTACCTGGGTAGCTTTGCTAACTTCTTTTTCCAGAATCTGAATCGCTTTGGTATTTTCCGCTACTACGGCTCGTCCTTGCGAAGCTCTTTCTTCAGCCTGAACTGAGGCCTCTGTAGCGCTATTGGCATTATCGGTAACTTCTTGTACCGTGTCGATCACTTTTTGAATCGCTTCAGCCAATTCATTGGTTTCTTTCTGTTGGCGCATAACTCCATGATTGGTTTCTTCCGAGATTTGCGATAATTTAGCCACCGAAGCACTTAAATCAAAGGTAGTTTGGGTAACATTCACTACAATTGTCCGGATTTTATCGGTAAACTTATTAAATCCGGCACATAAGTCGGCAATTTCATCATTTCCATCTTCTGACAAACGCTGATTCAGATCACCTTCCCCTTCTGCCACCTGATGAATGGCTTTTACAGCCGCACCAAAGCGATTACGTATGGCCAATACCAAAAACACGGCAATGATCATAATAATTCCCAATACTCCAGAGCCAATCAACATCTGCCGTTTAACTTCTTCGAGATACAGGTCATTAACATCATTCATATATAATCCGGAACCAACAATCCATCGCCAGGGTTGAAAACCTTTCACATAAGAGATTTTTTCAACAGGCTCCTCATGTCCCGGCTTCGGCCATAAGTAATCGACATAACCTTCGCCATCCTTATTCACTACCTCTATAAAAGTACGAAAAAAGTATTTACCATTAGGATCTTTTAAACTATTAAGATCTTTTCCGTCCAGACTCGGTTTTATCGGGTGCATGATCATCTTGTTGTCATAGTCATTGATCCAAAAATATTCATTGCCCTTATAGCGAAGCTTTTTAATCGCATTCATCGCCATATCCTTGGCAATTTTTTCATCCATTTTTTCAGTTTGAGTCTGTTCGTGGTAATAACTGAGAACACCATGTGCCGCTTCAACCAGGCTCTTGGTCATAATTTGGCGCTGTTCAACCATGGTTTGCTTTAGAGTCGTCAAAGAGATATAAGTATTGATTCCGAAACCTATAATACCAATAACAACGAGAAGGATAATGCGATTGTATATTTTTAACTGGAAGATGCTGCCATCCATAATATTAAACCCCTTTTTAAATGGTTTTTTCGGGTGAGTAGTCTGTTGACCACAGCCTTTTTACTTTTATAATCCATTACAAATCGAGGCACTGACTCACTGTATTCATATTTCACCATTAGGATAGACATATTACCTAATGACTTTCGTATAACCTAAGTATCGACATTTATACTAAATAGTTTAATGATTAATTCAATGAGCCATAGGGCGCTGAGAATCTTTTTCAACACCACAACAATACCAATCTGAGCCACTGAAGTTTTCTTTTATTGCTCACGGCATTCAGCCTTAATTATTAAATTTAAAAGACTTTTCCCTAAAGTTTTCCCCCATATTGTATATTTAGTCCAAACTAGGCTATTAATCAAAAAAGAGCACAAAGAATTGAACTATTAAAAAAATAAATTTTAATAATAAATATTTTTTTTATTGAAAAATTCTGAGTTCGGATAGAACTTTGTTACAATAGCATGAAATTTAGCCTACTAAATAACCTTGTTTTATATAGGCTTAAATAAATAAAGTGCCATATAGTCAATACTTTATTTAGGGATAACACTTGATTCAGGCTAAACTGAAAGGTCACTACAGGAAACATGTATGAACGATATTGAAAAAGAAATTGAATCCTCTTTAACAGCTGTATTGAGAACTTCTGATCGCATTACCGATGAATCCACCGACGAGGTCAGGGAACTGACTTTATACGTTGATGATCCAGCCTTTCGTTATAACGAAGGGCAAAGTATCGGCGTACTGGTACCCGGTACCGATGAGTTTGGCGATAGTCATCATCTGCGTCGCTATTCAATCGCCAATAGCCGTAAAAACTCCTCTGAAGAAGGAATGGAATTATCTCTTTTAGTTAGACGTTGTTTTTATATCGATGAATTCAATGGTGAAAAGTATCCGGGCCGCGCTTCCAACTATCTCTGCGACGCCAAAGTGGGCGAAAAAGTTACCATTACCGGTCCCTATCGCAACCCATTCAGCATGCCTTCCGATAGCAGTGCTAATATTTTAATGATTGGTACCGGCACCGGCATAGCGCCTTTCCGAGCTTTTGTCGAACAGATATACAAGTCCAAAGGGGGTTGGGACGGCCAAATCAGACTTTTCTACGGAGCAAAATCCGGTCTCGATCTGCTCTATATGAATGATAAAAACGATGACCTCACCAATTATTATTCGCAAGATACCTTTCAAGCTTATAATGCTTTGGCTGGTCGTCCCTTACTAGGTGAAGAAAAAGGATTGGAAAAATCGTTGCAGGAACATATCCAGGAAGCTTGGGATTTGATGCAGCACCCCAATACTTATGTATTCCTGGCGGGCTTAACTAATGTCGCCTCGTCGCTGGATAAGGTAATGAGCGAAGCTGCAGGTTCTGAAGAGGCCTGGGAAAATTTGAAACAGAAATTGACCAATGAGAATCGTTGGTCAAAACTACTATATAGTTGATCCATTTCCTAGTTAATCAACGTTCCGGGCCTGGTCACAGGCCCGGAATAACCAGATTTATTTTTCTTCCTTAATCCGATATTCTGCACTACGGGCATGGGCAATTAAGCCTTCGCCGCGAGCTAATACCGAAGCAACTTTACCTAGTTCAGAAGCGCCATCGGCAGAACACATAATCAGGCTAGAGCGTTTTTGGAAATCATACACACCAAGAGGAGAGCTAAAACGAGCCGTCCTGGAGGTTGGTAAAACATGATTCGGTCCGGCGCAATAATCACCTAGCGCCTCAGCAGTGTATCTTCCCATAAAAATAGCACCGGCATGCTTAATATCGCTTAACATCGCCTGTGGATCTTCAACCGAGAGTTCCAAGTGTTCCGGAGCAATATGGTTACTCACCTCGGCAGCAACATCCATATTTTCAGCATGAATTAAAATGGCTCGTTCACGTAAAGACACCTCTATAATCGCTTTACGTTCCATTTCCGGCAATAGTCTATCGATAGACTCCTGAACCTTATCGATAAATTCAGCGTCCGGAGAAATTAAGATCGATTGTGCATCTTCGTCATGTTCAGCCTGTGAAAAGAGGTCCATGGCAATCCAGTCAGGATCGGTTTGACCATCACAAACAATACAGATTTCCGATGGTCCGGCAATCATATCGATGCCAACGCTACCAAAGACCATACCCTTAGCAGTAGCAACATAAATATTGCCTGGCCCAACGATTTTATCCACTTGCGGAATCGACTCGGTACCATATGCTAATGCCGCTACAGCCTGCGCGCCACCAACTGCATATACTTTATCCACACCACAAATAGCAGCCGCTGCAAAAACCAATTCATTAATCTGACCATCTGGAGTTGGCACGACCATAATCAGCTCTTTTACGCCGGCAACCTTGGCTGGAATCGCGTTCATTAAAACTGAAGAGGGATAAGCTGCTAGACCTCCAGGTACGTATAAGCCTACTCTGTCCAAAGGTGTAACCTGTTGCCCCAATAAGGTACCATCTGCCTCGGTATAAGACCAAGATTCCACAACTTGTTTCTCGTGATAGTCTTTAACCCGTTGAGCAGATAATTTCAGGGCTTCCAGTTGTTCCGGGCTAATCGCCTCCAGAGCCTGTTGTAATCGTTCTTGTGAAATCACAAAGTCCGCTGCACTATCGGCATTTAAGCGATCGAATTTATTGGTATATTTTAACACCGCATGATCGCCATTTTGCCGAACATCGTCGAGAATTCCTCGTACCGTACTTTGAATATTTTGGTCCGAGGTCTGATCCCAGGCCAATAATTTGTCTAATGCGGCATAAAAACCATCATCCGTACTTGAAAGGCGTTTAATATCTACCATTTTATTTACCTACTTGATTGGGGTAAGAATTAATCTTTTACAATGTTACTATTAATCAACGCTACCTATCACACTCCGGCATTTTCAGCCATCGAGCCCCTCTGTGATTTTAAAACATTGAGTTTAATTTGAAGCGCTTATTGCACGGCTTCGGCGATCTTATCGATTAAAGAGTTTACCTGTTGATGCTTCATTTTCAATGAAGCCTTATTGACTATCAGTCGCGAACTTACGTCAGCAATATGTTCCATCGGTTTTAAACCATTGGCTTTTAGGGTATTGCCAGTATCGACCACATCAACGATGCGATCAGCCAAATTAACAAGAGGTGCCAACTCCATAGAACCATACAGTTTTATGACTTCTACCTGTCGGCCCTGCTCGGCATAAAAACGTTTTGCCACATTGACAAATTTGGTTGCTACCCGCAAGCGGCCTGATTCACTTTTACCCGGCTCTTCATTTTCGGGTCCTGCAGTCATTAAGCGACACTTGGCGATTTTAAGGTCCAGAGGTTCGTATAAATCGGCTCCACCATGTTCCAACAAAACATCTTTTCCTGCCACGCCGATATCCGCTGCACCATATTGTACATAAGTTGGCACATCCGTTGCCCGAATAATGACAAAATTAATATGCTCATGATTGGTTGGTAATATTAATTTACGGCTGGATTCCGGATCTTCCTTAGGGTAAATATCCGCATGCGCTAATAAAGGCATAGTTTCCTTAAAAATTCGACCTTTGGACAGGGCAATGGTAATACGTTGTTTCATAATCGCTTTAATTATCTCAATCTATGACATTTAATAATGGCTATTAGGACGGAATTCTCTTTATGGAAGCGCCCAATTGTTGCAGTTTCTCTTCAATACATTCATAACCGCGATCAATATGGTAAATACGTTCCACCACAGTCTCGCCGTCTGCCACCAAACCAGCCAATACCAAACTTGCCGAAGCACGCAAATCAGTCGCCATTACCGGAGCGCCCGTTAACTTTTGCACCCCTTTAATCATGGCACTATTGCCTTCCAAATGAATATCAGCTCCCATGCGCTGTAGTTCCTGAATATGCATAAAACGATTTTCAAAAACTGTTTCAATGACGACCGCCGAACTATCTGATATCGCATTTAAGACACAAAACTGCGCTTGCATATCAGTTGGAAAAGCCGGATAAGGAGCAGTCCTTACATCGACTGAAGACGGTTTACGTCCTTGCATATCAAGCGATATCCAATCTTCACCGGTTTCAATTATGGCACCGGCCTTACGTAATTTTTCTAAAATGGCATCGAGATGTACCGGGCAAGTATCTTTTAACTTGATCTTACCACCGGTAATGGCCGCTGCCACCAAATAGGTCCCTGTTTCAATACGGTCCGGTAAAATCTTATGAGTGGCACCATGAAGTTTTTCCACCCCTTCAATAACCAGGGTATCGCTCCCTATTCCTTCGATCTTGGCTCCCATCGAGTTTAAAAAGCCTGCTAACTCAGAAACTTCTGGCTCGCGAGCGGCATTTTCAATAACTGTGGTTCCCTCTGCCAGAACAGCCGCCATCATAAGGTTTTCGGTACCAGTAACAGTGACGATATCAAGTACTATCTTGGCCCCCTTAAGACGACGGGCTTTAGCTTTAATATAACCGTTTTCGACTTGGATATCTGCACCCATGGCTTTCAGGCCTTCAATATGTAAATCGACTGGCCTGCTACCAATGGCACAACCACCCGGTAAGGACACCTCAGCTTCACCATAATGAGCCAATAATGGTCCCAATACTAAAATTGAAGCCCGCATTGTTTTAACCAGTTCATAAGGAGCAATATAGTGCTTTATAGTGGTGGTATCGACAGCAACATTGAGTTTTTCATCAACGGTTATCTCTACCCCCATACGCCCTAACAGATCCAAAGTCGTGGTAATATCATTTAAATGCGGTATATTACCAATGGTTGATACTCCATCCACCAGCAATGTTGCTGCGATTATAGGCAAAGCGGCGTTTTTTGCGCCGGAGATTCTAATTTCGCCCAGAAGAGGCTTACCACCAGAAATTAATAACTTATCCATTCAACAACCCAGGTAAAGAAATACGATACAGAGCCACTTGACCACTATACCTATCGCCCAATCACTGTCTCTGAAGAGAGCTGGATAGTAATAGGTAATCTGACGTTTAATCTTCAATTGATTAATTTACCAGGCCGAGTAGTTACCGCAGGAAAACCTGCTATTTTACCTCTATTGTTGTCTAAAAACACTATCTTATTGCGAGTTAACAAACTTTTTCACCGGCAGCTAGTTTATCAGCGTGAAAAGAAGAGCGAACCATAGGTCCGCTGGCGATATGTTCAAAGCCCAAATCTTTGGCGATTTCAGCGTAGTCATCGAATTGTAGTGGGGTTACATATTCAGACACGGGCAGGTGATAGGGACCGGGTTGTAAATACTGACCCAGGGTCAGCCAGGTCACACCATGTGCTCTCAAATCTTTCAAAACCTGAATAATTTCCTGCTGTTGCTCTCCCAGTCCTAGCATTAATCCTGACTTGGTCGGTATATGAGGGTGTTCTTGTTTAAACCGTTGTAGTAGTGTTAAGGACCACTGGTAATCAGCTCCCGGACGCACCTTTTTATATAAGCTGGGAACCGTCTCCAAATTATGATTAAAAACATCCGGCAAACTGATGGCCAATTTCTCCAGAGCCTTATCCATACGACCTCGAAAATCAGGTGTGAGAATCTCGACTTGGATATTAGGGCGATGTTCACGCACCGACGCAACGACATTAGCAAAATGCTCCGCCCCACCATCGCTAAGATCATCACGATCCACTGAAGTAATCACCACATAGGCTAATTGCATCGCTTTAACGGTTTCCGCTACACGTTGTGGTTCTTCTGTATCAATCGGTTTGGGAGTGCCATGGGCAACATCACAAAATGGACAGCGACGCGTACAGATTTCACCCAAGATCATAAAGGTTGCAGTACCATGGGAATAGCATTCACCCAAATTAGGACATGCCGCTTCTTCACATACCGTATTTAAGCGTTGTCCTTTTAACACATTACGTAATTTTAAAGCTTTTTTATCCGGTAATTTTGCCCTGATCCATTGAGGTTTTCGTAGTGGGTTTTCTGCAGGAACCACTTTAATGGGAATCCGAGCCGTTTTGGACTTTCCTTTCAAGGGATTGGATTTGCTTTCTGTCATAATATTTTTGCCATTAAACGCCGAGTTAAACTATCGATTAACACGTCTGTTGCCAATGAAATAGTAATATCTGGAACGTAGTCTGCTATCTGAACAACATTTAAACCTTCATAGCCACAGGGGTTGATTCGTGAAAAAGGTTCCAGATTCATCTTGATATTTAAACTTAAGCCATGATAACTGCATCCTTTAGAGATACGTAATCCCAAGGCTGCTATTTTTCCATCCGCAACGTTCTCATGAGGATAAGTATAGACACCCGGAGCATTTTTTTTGGCATAAGCGTTTATTTGAAACTCAGCCAAACAATCTATTAAAGCATTTTCAATCAATGTCACCGTTTCCCTTACTCCCATCCCCAAACGACGGATGTCCAATAATAGGTAGGCAACAATCTGGCCGGGACCATGATAAGTCACTTGACCACCCCGATCGATGTGTTGCAGAGGAATATCACCAGGGTTTAGAACATGATGTTCCTTTCCATTGCGTCCTAGGGTAAATACTCCCGGATGTTGCAATAACCAGATTTCATCTTCACTCTGAGCATCCCGCTCACGGGTAAAAGCCTGCATTGCTGCATAGGTTTGCACATAGGGTTGAATACCGAGATACCTGATGATCAATGATGGGCCTGAAGGTTTTGCACGAATTTTGTATTAGGGTCGTTGACCCTCATATTAACAAGTTCTGTCAATATTACTACTAAGAATTTTAATAGTATGGTTTGGGATTTTAATTATAAAGCCATCTTAGTCCGATCACTGGCATTTAATTCAATATAGATATTATCAATCTGTTCTTTGCTCTGGGCTAAGAAGGTCAGAGTCACGGCAATATATTTACCGTTTTTACTTAGGCGTGATGAAACACAGTCCCTATCCAGCCCGGCAACATATTTCTGGGCCACTTCCAGAACAAATCCGGGATAATCATTATCATTAATTCCCATCACCTTAACCGCAAAAGAACAGGGAAATTCAAGTAATTGTTCTTGGTTTTCTTTATTAGTCACGATTTTTCCGAATCTAGATACTTAACTTGAAATACTTAACCTAGAAAAATCAGTTGACTTCGTCGCGAGGTTCACTTAAGTGCTTAAGGTTAAAGGTTTTATGGGTTATTTTGGCTTTACCTGTAGTCACTCTACAAGTAAAGCCAAAATGTTCCAGAAAATCCTTAAGATTGAGCGCTTAAGGGAGCCACAGTAGATGGCAACTGATTTTTCTAGCAACTGTGTTAAAAGTCAACCAAATTTATGCAAAATTCTCATGCCAAGGCTCATTATTTTTGGCCATGGTATTTAAAATAGTTAATAGTTTTCTCATACATGCAACCATTGTTACTTTATGAGG
>Ga0209475_10003408_pt1 | contig 14655 bp, 9 predicted proteins | sample tdDd471_FD_187128 | JGI IMG/M metagenome (GOLD analysis project Ga0209475, IMG submission 187128) | Marine sediment microbial communities from the Atlantic coast under amendment with organic carbon and nitrate - tdDd47.1 (SPAdes)... | ecosystem: Environmental > Aquatic > Marine > Coastal >... | reverse complement strand
TGAAGCGGGAAAACGAAAATCCCCGTGTGAGATCCTGGGCAGCCATTGCCCTTGGCGAGTTTCATCGTAAGGAGAGTGTGCCGCACTACGTTGATGCTTTGGAAAAGAACCTTGATGCCACAACCGGGTATTACATTCTTGAAGGCCTTTCAAAAGAGCTTTCGGTGATTTTGGAGGATACTGATCTGAATGAGCGTCTGGTGGAGGCTATGGGAAAATTTGCGGCGCACCAGACCAATGATATGCCAAGCATGTATGAATTGCTTAATGAGTATGTTTGCAATTTGCCTGTTGTTGTGGTGGTGCTGGAAAAATCCCTTCAGAAACAGTCTTCAGGGAAGATTACTCAAAGAATACAGGAAGAGATATATTCGTCGGTGTATCGGGTGTTTGTGACCATGGAAATGGCAAAGCAAAAGTACGTTGCCGGTTATGATACCTATGAAACAACCCTGAAAAAGGCGTTTGAGGTAACCTTTGCTTCGGTGAAATATCGGTATCAACCCCTGTTTTTGCTGACGGCGTGGTATTCCGGGGTACTTGGGAACAATAAAGAGCTTTCGGCCCTTGCGGCAGATCATTTGCGCTCATGGATGCGAAATGCAGACCCCCGTTTGCGTATGGTGGTGGCATGGTCGTTGATGCGCATGGATGTGTACCAGCAGTCCGCAAATGACAGTCTTGTAAACAGCCTGTTGAAATCAGAGAAAGATGAGCGGGTTTTACGTCTGTTGGGTGAAATGTCGGTTAACCGGAAGCAGTCGGATACCATGCAGCAGATTATGCGCATACGACTTCGCAACACGGAGCAGCAGTAATGAAGCGGCAATATGATCAGACAGCATTGATAGTTTTTATCGCTTTTGTCTTTGCACTGTTAGCGGGCTGCAGCCCGTCGTATCCGGCACCGACATTGCCGGTAAAGAAGGATTTTAGCGGTGTTGTGGTCAACACCAGCGGAGCCATTAGCATTGACGGCAAGACCGTAAACGCGATTTTTATCTATCGCAACGAATCAATGCGAAACGGCAAAAAGGGCCCTTCACTGGTGGGGGTGAATGCTGAAGATAAAGGCATTCCAACTATGTCCCTGGTGGGTATCGTGACCGATGATGACATTCTGTATTTTAACGATATTCCTCACGATTTGCACGGCTCTCAGGTGCTGAGGGATCGAAAACTGCAACTGAAGGATTTCAAGGTTCGTTCAACCTGTGGTTCTCTTGACAGCGAATACCGGTTTTCTCCGATGCGGGATGTTTTGTGCGCACTGGATTCCGGATATGGCATTACTGTTAAACGAGGAAATGTGCAGGAAACCTTAGTGGTTCCTCCGCTGTATGAATCATACCTGTACAAACCCTACGCACGTTTTGGTCAGAGTAAGCCTCAGGCTCCGCAGGGCAAAGGCTTTGGCTCGGCATCCAGCTTGTTCAGACTCAATGGTAGTTCCGGTAACAATGGTTCCACCGGTGGTAACGGAAAACCGGGCGCTCATGGTAAAAGCGCCAGTTCTTCGGGTGTTTCCGGTGGAAATGGCGGGAAAGGCGGTGATGGTGGTGTTGGCAAACGGGGAAATCGCGGAAGCAACAGTCGGGCCTATGGTGGTAGAGGCGGACAGGGGAGCAAGGGACGTTCCGGTGGTGATGGAGCCCGGGGTGGTAATGGTGGCAATGGATTCCGGGGAGCCAACGGATTTCGGGGCAAGGATGGTGAACGTGGTGAAGACGGACCGGAGCTACAGGTAATCATTCGTCCCACCTACAGCAAATTTTATCCAGATGAAGAGCTGGTCTATATGGAAGTTAAGGCTACGTGGCGGGATATTCGCGGCAATACGTATAAACATCAAACCCTGAATTACATTTTCCATAAGGGAAATAGCTTTTCCGTTGTGTCACAGGGCGGAGTTGGCGGCAAAGGCGGCGATGGTGGTCGCGGTGGTGATGGAGGTCGTGGCGGTCATGGAGGCAGTGGCGGCAAAGGGGGTAATGGTGGTGCTGGTGGAGATGGCGGCAGCGGTGGTCCCGGAAATCAGCAAAAGGGAATATCGCCAGGTAAATCCGGTCGGGGTGGCAACGGTGGTAATGGTGGCGATGGTGGTAAGGGCGGAATCGGCGGCAACGGTGCTATCGGTGGTAACGGCGCCCCGGGCGGCACTGGTGGCCGTGGTGGAAACGGCGGCAAAATTACCATCAAATATATCGGTTCCAGTGGGTTTATTGCCACAGCGGAACGGATGATATCATTTAAGAGCATTCCAGGGGCAGGTGGAACCGGAGGCGACCGCGGTGGGAATGGAGCCGCAGGAATGTATGGCCGGGCCGGAGCCGGTGGCATGGCGGGCTATGCCGGAAACGGTGGAGCCGGAAATCCCATGGGAGGTAGCGGCAGTGCAGGAAACGCCGGTTCCAACGGTAAAAACGGACGCGGTGGCGCCAACAATTTCCATAATGCCCCAAAGGGGAAAAAAGGTCCTGGCGGCAACTCAATACAGATCAGGAGAATGTACGATGCGCAATAATAAGCCCAGAACAACATTGACCGGGATTACTGGTATTCTGCTGGCAGTCTTTATTGTTGCCGGTTGTGCAACAACTCCCAAGGATGTCCATGTATGGGGAGCCGACGGCAATTTTGATCGCATTCGTCAGGAGTTGCGGCAAAATCCCCGGGAGGATATCCGGGTGGCCGCAGCCATGGAGCTTGGCAAGGGAAACCATGTGTGGGGCATCAAGGATCTTGTGACACTTTCCAAAGATCCCAGCGCAAAGGTGCGTTTGGCCGCTGTGGAAGGACTGGGCAACTATGCCGGACGCGAGGTATACAACGCCATTATTCAACGCACCGGAGACACCAGTAAGCTGGTTGCACGGACAGCAGAGAACATCTTACGCACCTGGGGACAGGAAACTGTTGAAGTTCTGCTGGAAGGGCTGGAGGATCGTAATTACAAGGTCCGTGCAGCATCAACCATGGTGCTTGCACGCATGAAGGACGGACGGATTGCTCCGGCGCTTATGCAGCGGCTTAAACTCGATGACAACAGTGTTGTTCGCCGTGAAGCTGCCAAAGCTCTCGGTAACATGGGATATGCACCGGCTAAGCCGTTGTTGTTCCAGGTAAAAAACAAGGACGCATCTTCCGAGGTGGCCATGGAGGCGGAGAAAGCTCTGGCTAAAATCGGTGGCCCCGTGACCGATCTGGTTATTGCTGTTGTACCGGCTTTTAGCAGTGATGGAGCGGATAATGCAATTGGTAAAAAAATTACCGATGCACTTAACGCCAAACTGGTGAAAAAGCAGATTGGAAATATTGTCAGGGTGTTTAACTTTGATGTCCTGGGCGGTGACATGGTGTCGATGGCTATGGATGCTGCGCAAAAGGTGCAGGCCCAACAGGTTATGTATGCTCGGGTAAAACAACAGGCAAATATGCTGGAAATTACCCTGTATCGCGTTGATGTTAACTCGGGGAATGTCCTGCAGCAGGAACAGAAGAAGGGATATGAGTCCAAGGCAGAGGGTCTTATTGACTCACTGGTGTCTCTCTTTATTTCCCGATTCAGCTAAGCGAGAATGAAATGAAGCAAAGACTAAACTTGAATATATTTGCTGCGATCCTTGTCGGTATTTTTGCCGTTGGGATGATGTCCGGCAATGCAGGGGCTATCCCTTCTTTTGTCATGCCGAATGCCCGGTTAGGAGATACCGTTGATTCTGTTAAGGCATCCCTGAAGAACGCCGGAGTATCATTTAAGGAACTGCATGCGGATGTTCCTCAGCAGTATGCTGAAGGACTGGTGCGCTCCAATCTGTTGGTCATGCTGAATAAAGCCGCTGCCCGGCATACACTTCTAAAAGATCCCGCAACGCGAAACATTACGTTCATTGATGCAACCAAAGGTTCACAGCATCTCACATTTGCTTTTGCAGAAGACAAGCTGGAGGCTGTGCTTGTCCGAAGCAGCGTTTCCGTGGACAGGCTGGTTGGGGGCAGGGACAACGCGTTTACAAAACGCCGGTTGGATCCTGTAAGAAATTTTCTCCAGCAGTATAAACAGCAGTGCAGTATCCGTCCAAACGATACAGGTGTGCGCAACCATTTCTCCTATGCAGGATCCTGTGGACGGGAGAAGGTATATGTTTCATATCATCCTGAGCTGAATGAATACAGAGTACTGTTTCATAAACGTTGACAGAATCGTTCAATTCCCGATACCTTGGTTTTAAGATGTAACAGCAGAATGTAGTGGGGTTGGTTTACGTATGTCGGTACTATTTTCAATTGGCCTGAATGGTAGAATGATGGCAAACAATATTTCAACATTGTTCGCATCCAAGGGAATCGAAGCTTCGCATCCCATTAAGCGACAAATATATGATACGTCGGTGTGGTTTGTGCGGCTGCGCTGGTTTGCCATTGCCATAATTCTTGCGGCGGGCTTTATCGCGCAACCCCTGGGATTTAATGTGTCGCTTGGAGCAGTTGCCGTCATTGCCGGATATCTGCTGTTTGCAAATGTTGTCCTGTGGCTTGTGGCCCGAAAGTATTTGAATCCCTATGTTACAGGCTTACGCCTGAATATATTTACCAATGTGCAGATATGGATTGACTGGCTGGCGGTACTTGCAATCATGCATTATACGGGTGGTATTACCAGTCCTGCGGTGTATTACTTCTGCCTCCATCTGGTGATGGCTGGCATTTTGTTGCCTGGACGTCATATTTATATCAATACCGTTATTGTTGTTGTCCTTATGGCTGGGTTATTGTGGGCTGAGGTGAACGGAATTCTGGGCACTCACAGTCTCATGGCATCGGTGGAGCCGTTGCAAACCAAAGAGAATATGCCATACGTCTTTGGTGTGTTCGTTCTTATGTCTTCTGCATTTTTCATTATCATTTTTCTTACATCACAGGCTGCGGAACTTTTGCGTCGACGAATGCGACAACTGCATGTGGCCAAAACCAGTCTGGAAGAAGCAACTGGTCGTTTGGAGGCAATGTATGAGGTTATGCGGCTGGTGGGTGTAAAGCCTGATGTTGAGACTCTTCTGAATGAAATGGTGAAACAGGCTACAAGCCTTATGGAAATCCGCGCTGCGTTTATCGCATTGTATGACAACAAAGCCCGGGGGTTTATTCTTGCAGCCAGTCACGGTCTGGATACCAAAACCAGCCCGGAGGTGCTTTCATGTTTTAGTGAGCCGCCTTTGGGGACGCGATTGCGGGTGGGAGAAGAAGAGACCATCAACGATATTGAGCAGTATGCCAATAAAAATGATTTGCCCATGATGTGGTGGCTGCATAGTCAGGAGCTTCGCTCTTTTATGATGGTGCCATTGAAAATTGAAGGAAAAACCATTGGTGGTTTTTGCCTGGCCTCAACTTTGAAAAATCGGTTTAGCGAGACAGACCAAAAGTATTTCCGTTTCTTTAGCGATCTGTCGGCCATTGAAATTGAAAAAGCCCAGGCCACACAAATGCTGCGTTCACATAATCAGACCCGTTCATGGTTTTATCGCAAGGCTGCTCATGACCTGCGTTCACCGCTTGCGGCAATACGCTCTATGCTGGATCTGGTTGATCAGGGATATGTTGATGATCAACAGAAGATGAAAGAGCTGGTCCACAGGGCTACAAAAAGAGCGGCACAGCTTTCAGATATGATAAACGAGCTTCTTATACTTGCCGAGGATCGTATGGAAGCTCTTGCTCCGGAAGTTGAAGAAGTTGATATGAAGCGCCTGACATTTGCAGCTGTTGAAACCTTTGAATCTGCTGCGTCTGAAAAGGGTATACGGCTTGTGTATGCCATTGATGATGATGTTGCCCCGGTGCGGGCAACAAAGGAAGGCATGGAGAGGGTGATTCAGAACCTTGTTTCAAACGCTATTAAGTATACCCCGAATAAGGGGAAGGTGAAAATATCCCTGATGGAACTTCCATTTCATTTCATTCGTATAATTGTCGAGGATTCCGGCATTGGTATTTCGGAGGATGAAAAGGATAAGATTTTTAATGAGTTTTATCGGGCATCAAATGCAAAGAAAATAAATGAAGTCGGGACCGGGCTGGGCCTGAGCATTACCAAAAAGACCGTAGAAACCTTTGATGGCACAATTGAAATGGAGACAGAACTAGGGGAGGGCTCCAAATTTTGTGTAATTATGCCTTCAATCAAATCACCCGATACAAGAATCATGAAGAATTTCTAAGGGGGAAGCTGGCGGAGAGGGTGGGATTCGAACCCACGGAGGAATTATTCATCCCTCACTCGCTTAGCAGGCGAGCACCTTCGGCCACTCGGTCACCTCTCCAGCGCGGAGTGAATATATCCAAGGAAGTACCTCTTGTCAAACTCTTGATTTATTTTTTTTCACCGACCATAATAAAAAAATAAACAGAGGAGTTCTATTTTCATGAAAAGAATATGTATTCCGGTTGCTTGCGTATTTTTAGCGGTTTTGATTTTTTCCACGACAGCAATGGCGGCCGAATTGCTGCGCGGACCATTACTGCAGTCAGGATCACAAACAAAAATGGGTTTAGTGTGGTGGACTGAGACTCCAGGAGCCCAGGAAGTACGATATGGCATCGATTCTGTGTCAGAAAATACTGCATCAGTTGATACCGGAACAGTGCAGCACGAGATGCTGCTAAGGGATCTGGAGCCTTCCACCCGCTATACATACCAGATTTGGGCAGACAATGAACCACTGACTGAAGAGCTTTCATTTACAACTGCGTCTTACCCAAAAGAGCGTTTTCGTTTTGTTCTGATGGGGGATACCCGTACTGATCACGATGCTCATCAGAGAGTTGTTAACGCAGTGCTGTCTGAAAATCCGGATTTTTACATAAATACCGGCGATCTTGTGTCTGACGGAGCTGTGCTGGAACAATGGGATACCTTTACGGAAATTGAAACTCCCCTTGCAAAGAATGCAGTATTGTTCCCTGTAATTGGAAACCATGATGAGTATGACGGAGAGATTGCAAATTACACAAATACCTTCATGATTCCCACCGATGATTCCGGCAGTGAGGAGTATTACGCCTTTACTTGGGGCAATGTACGTTTTATCGTTCTGGATCAGTTTATCAACGTAAAGGCGCAATGGCAGTGCGCATCGATCATGTTTATGTCGGAATGCCTGGATGATACACAGAATGTCTGGATGATGGCACAACTGGATCAGGCAAAAAATAATCCCCTGATTGAGTTCATTATCGTACTGATGCATATGCCCCCGTACAGTTCAAAGGAAGGGAGGACCGGTGATGCGCAGATACGTCAGCTTATCACCGAGGAGTTTGGCGCATATGGCGTAAATGCGGTGCTTTCCGGTCATGATCATTACTATGAGCATGGCAAGGCACCAAATGGGATTGATTATGTCATCAGCGGTGGCGGTGGCGCCCCTCTGTATGATATCGGCAATCCCTGTGTGTATCCTCACGAGGTGATTTTCAACAACATGGCCAATCACTACCTGGTGTTTGATGTCAATGACTCCCATATTCAGGTTACTACCAAAGGCGCGTTTGGTTCGGTAATCGAAGAGTTTACACTTGGCGAAAAACATTTCTGCGAATACGACACTGATTGTGTCCACAACGAAATTACCTGTCCACAGGGGCATTACATATGTAATCAGGATTCGGCCTGCGAGCTGATATGTTCATCCTCAGAACCAGTAACTGATGGCGATGTGGATATGGATTCTGAAATTGTAATCGATGGAGATGCAGAAGAAACGGCTGATTCAGCAAGTGAAAATGATGCGCTGGCTGAGACGGAGCAGGTTGAGGGTACTGTCATTGACGGCGACGATGAAGAATCAACTCAGGAAACCGAAGAAGATGATGCGGAATCCAGTGCTCAATGCACTCCGGGTAAACTGAAGTGCGAAGAAACCAAAGTATATATTTGCGCTGATGACGGTACATGGGAATTGGAAATGGATTGTGCTCCTAAACAATGCGTTGATGGTGCGTGTGTTGCAATCAATCCTCCTGAGTCCTCTGATGATGGATGCGCAGCCTTTGGATGGTTTTGGATTGTATTTCCTGTTGCCCTGGCAGTTTGGTCGCGTCGTAAGCGCCGATAGAACCAACAGCTTCATGACATTCTTCCGATTGCAGTAAAGGAGATATCGTGATTGATACTCTGGCATCGTTGTTTCCCGCAGGACGCGCTCTCAAAAATGGAGATATGGTGTTTCCTGTTGCTCCTTCAGGGCCGTATCCCAAAGAGCGTATAGAAAAAGCCAAGACATTTATTGAGCGCAATGGGTATCGTTTCATGGATTCCCCTTTGCTTGCCACTGGAGCCTATACCGACGAGACAAGCGATCCCTTCAGGTATCTTGCCTTTGATGACAGACAGCGGGCAGAAATGTTCATGCAGGCTTTCCGGCACGAAGGCAACGGTGTGGTATGGACGTTTCGTGGAGGGTATGGAGCCTCCCGTATGCTTGATTTTGTGGGAACAGATGCGATTTTGGCACACCCAAAGCTGTTCGTCGGTTTTTCTGATGTAACTGCAATCCATGCCTGGATGCTGACCTATGGTTTATTTGCTTCGGTTCATGGCCCAAATCTCAATCGCTTTGCCTATCAACCCCAGGAAGTGCAGCAGGCGGTTTTCAAGATACTTCGTGGAGAGGGTGTCGGCGAGCCCCTTCGGTTGGGAGATAGCCTGCGGACAATTCGTGGTGGTCATGTCGAAGGCATGATGGTCGGCGGAAATTTGACGGTTTTGACATCTATCCTCGGCACACCGCTTATGCCGGTGCTTGATGATGCCATACTTCTTCTGGAAGATGTGGAGGAACATCCATACCGTTTGGACAGAATGTTATGGCAAATGAGACAGGCAGGCATTTTTGAGCAGATCTGTGGCATTGTATTGGGTGAATTTACTCCTCCAAACGGGATAAACCCCAAACGTCTGGTTGCCCGGGTTGAAGAAATGGTGTATCAATATACTGACGGCAGTGTTCCCATTCTGTCCGGGGCATCCGTTGGTCATGGAGAGTATAACTTCCCAGTGCCATTGGGTGTAAAAACAGAGATTGATGCAGATGCCACAACGGTCATTCCTTTGAGGCCGTGGACCAACAGGGAGTGAATATCGCACAATGAGAGATTCGATTGGAATATTGCTGGAGGAGGCGCGGCAAAAGGAATGGTTCACCGGGGCAGCCGTGGCCATGCTGAAGCCCCAGGGCAATCTGTCCACCTTTTCTGTCGGATACACAAGCGATGCCCAATATGGAGCTCCCAGATCTGTCGATGACAAAACCTTGTTTGATTTAGCCTCCCTGACCAAACCACTGGCGACAGTGCTGGTAACTGTTCAGGCAGTCAGGGAACATATGTTTGAACTGAATATGTCGGTTCGTCATATTCTTGGTAGCCAGCTGGACGCAGAACCATGGGATTCTGTTTTGGTGGAAGATTTGTTGCGGCATACATCCGGCTTTGTTTCCTGGGCTCCCTTGTACCAGAGACTGCCGGTCGATGAGGACAGACATACATGGTTTATGGATACGTTAACCGGTGATAACAGTCTTATTGCATACAAGGCCGGAACCCGGCGGGCATATTCTGATCTGGACTATATTTTGCTGGGCCTGATGATCGAAAAAATCAGCGAAACGCCGCTTGAAGTGCTTTTTAACGAGATTATGGAACGGGCAGAAGTGGATTTGCGCTTTTGTCCGGCGTACCAGACCCAAACCGTTGAGAGCAATACCTATGTAGCAACGCAATCTTTGGATGGGGCTTCATATCTACAGGGAACAGTTCACGATGATAATGCCCAGGCATTGCTTGGGGTCGCAGGACATGCCGGAGTATTCGGTTCTGCGGCTGGCGTAGGACAATTGTTGCAGAGGCTGATTGATACATATCATGGGGATGACTTTCTTTTGGACAGGGACATGCTTTCCCGGGTGCTGGCAATCAACACCACAAAGGATGGGCAGCAGTGGTCACTGGGATTTGATACTCCCACCGGACCGGAAACAACCGCCGGAGAATGGTCCCCACCGGATACCATTGGACATTTGGGTTTTACCGGTACATCTTTCTGGATTTCTCCGGAACAGCGTATCGGGTCGGTATTTTTAAGCAACCGTGTCTACTACAACGCAGAGCAGCAGGGGTTTAACCGCTTGCGCCGGGCCATTCATGGCGCTTTGTGGAAGGCGTAACAGTCACAGGAAATATGGGAATGATTCCTTTACCTGAGCATATTCAGAAAGTTCATATGATCGGTATTTGCGGCACCGGCATGGGGGCATTGGCGCAAATGCTACAGCAACAGGGATCTGATGAGAAGGCCTATCCTCCCATGAGTGATGTTCTTGCATCTAAAGGCATCACTGTTCTTGAAGGGTTTTGTGCCGACAACCTGGACCCGCAACCCGATGTGGTTATTGTAGGAAATGTGGTACGGGTAACAAATCCAGAGTTTGTGGCGGTTGCACGCTCTACTATTCCTTTTGTCAGCATGTCTGACGCAATGCTGCGGTTGTTCATGAAGGGGCGTCCCAGATTTGCATTGTGCGGCACCCATGGAAAGACCACTACCACTGCATTGACTGCGTACATGATGGATGCACTGGGGCTGAATCCAGGGTATTTCATTGGCGGCGTGCCGGGGAATTTTGATAGCACTGCCCGTAGTGGAGGAACATCGGCACCTTTTATCCTTGAGGGCGATGAATATGATACCGCGTTGTTTGACAAACGTCCTAAAATGCTGGCGTATCATCCCCATTATGCGGTTATTACCAGCGTTGAATACGACCATGCCGATATTTACCCCACAGAAGAATCTGTGTTTCTGCAATTTGAATTGCTGGCCGGGCAACTACCGGATACCGGAGCACTAATACTGTGTAGCAACCGGCCGGAGTTGAAGCGCGTTGCAGAGTTTGCCGGAAACACACCGGTGCAGTGGTATGGCAGCGGTCTGGACGAAAGTACGGCGGCAGAACACTATCTGTATGCAGACAGCATTGTCAGTACCCCGGAACACACCAGCTTTACATTGTACAAGCAGGGAAAATGTATCTGCGATGTCACTATGCCCATGTGGGGCGAATACAATGTTCATAATGTTTTGGCAGCCCTGATTATGGTTGAACATGCCGGAGGTGATATTGTTGCTGCGGCGGCTTTATTGCCAGGCTTTAAAGGTATAAAACGTCGGCAGGAAATCCGGGCAGTTGTTAGCGGTATAACCCTGATAGACGATTTTGCCCACCATCCTACCGCTATTGAAGTCACTCTGGCCGGGCTTTCCCGAAGATATCCCGACAGACGTATCATTGCCGCCTTTGATCCCCGAACCAATACAAGCCGTCGAAGTGTGTTTCAAGAGCGCTTTGTCGAAAGTTTCAGGCATGCCAACAGGGTGTATATTTCATCACCAGAGGATATGTGGAAAATCCCCGAAGATGATCGCATTGATCTGCCAGCTTTGATTGAATCCTTGAATGAGCATCAGATTGCTGCCGCCGCCTGTGAAACAGTTGATGACATTGTTCAGGCAATCGCCGGTATTGTACATTCCGGTGATATTGTTGTAGGATTGTCGAATGGAGGGTTTGGTGGATTTTACAACAAGATGACCGCCGCTTTGGAGAAGAAACAAGCCATCGCATGAAGCATTTTCTTGGGATATCGCAACTGTGGGCAGTAATGTTAGTTGCATCTCTGTTGATTTCCTGCGGCATAAATGGCAATGGCGCAGAAGTAACCGTACAGAGTATTACTACACCGGAACAGCTAAAAAGAGGGCCTGTTCCCATAGGTTTTGTGCTGAGTTCATCTGAAACAACAGAAGGCCATATCGATATTCAGTATCGCAGTGGCGATGATTCAAAATGGCGCACATGTTCCCCTTATGGACGGGATTACCTTGCCAGTGAACTCGCAGCCTCAACTGATGGCACCAGCCATGTATTTATGTGGGATGTGGATGCTGATCTGCTGCCGGATGAAGTAGAAGATGTATTGGAGCTGGATGTCGCGGTACGGATATCATCATCGGTTAATCGCATTGAAAGCGGTTTATTTCCTGTCATTCTTGGGAATATGCCTCCTGTTGTGTCTTTCATAAAGGCTCCCGACCAAAGTATGATGGGGACCAGTGAACTGACTGTAAGTATCTTGGATCAGGAAAGCGATGCAGTCACGCTTTCAATACTTCGATCCAGGGGCACCGATGAGCCGGACACCATCACGTCGTTTGTGGTGAATGGTGAGTATGTTGAACAGTATACTTTTACCGGTAACGGCGATGTTGAGATTGCAATACCGTGGATAGATGTCTTTGAGGGAGGAGAGCATCGCCAGGTAAACATTGCTCTCCAATCGTCCGATACCTATGGTCCGGGTAAAAAACTGTTGCACAGGAATATGACCATAAACATTCCGGTGGATGTATCCATACAATGCTCGGTGTTTCCCGTTACTCAGAGAGGAAGGGTGACGGTGCCCTGCACAGTCTATGGCCCTCCCTATGAGTATTATTCTCTGCAGACCCTGTATCGTGATCCGTTTCACCCGGAGCTGGATTGGCAGTTTGCCACTGTTGCAGGGGATTTGGGATATTTTATGGCATCCCCGGATGGTGTTGATGTAGGGATTGCATGGGACAGCGCCATTGATCTGTATGATATGATATTCCACGAGGTGCAACTGGAAGTGCGCTTGCAGCCTTTGGGGTTAAGGACATTGATGTCGGTATCTCTTAATAATGCCAGACAGGTTGTCGCCATGGCCATAAGTGAAGTTTTTGTTGCCGAAGGCCAAAGCTTTATTGAGTTGTACGGGCATCCCGGCTTCAACCTTGAAGAATATGCGATTACGGAAGTATACAAAAACGGCACCTATGACCTGTCCCAAAACGCTGGTTTTGTGCAGCTTCCCGAGGATTCCATTATTCCCGATGATGGTTTTTTGGTAATTGGAGAAAGTGAAGACATTCCCAATGTGGATGTCGTTGATCCCAAAGTTGCCTCTTTCTTTAAATTCGGGTTTCCCACAAATCTTGTCCTGTTCAAACCGCTGGATCAACGGGAATACTATGACCGGGATAAGGTCAAAGTAGTGGATGCCCTTGCCATTGGCACCTTTACTGAGGTTCACGTTTTTGATGGACGCTGTGATTTTACCCAGAGAAGGGCGGAGGAGCAGGGGAATGAAGACATACCCTGTCCTCTGACTGCGGCGGCCGCACAGCCTGAAGAAGGTCAAAGTGCGTGCCGAATTTTCAGTAATCTTGATTTGGGGGAAAACAACCTGGATTGGGATGTCTGCGATACACCCACGCCCGGAGAAGGAAACGTGGCGGATCCTCTCCAGTAATTTTACTGTGGTTATTTCATATCAGGGGCAGGGACTGGCTGAAGTTCCTGTGATGTTGTTGATGATTTCATCCGCAGCGAATTAATCAAAACACCAGAAGAGCTTACCAGCATCAAAAGCATTGCCGCTAACGGAGTAAGATTTCCCATGGCTGCAATGGGAATGAATATGGTGTTGAAGGCAAAGGCCCACAGGTAATTACCAAGTACCACCGAGTGCAGTTTTTTGCCGGTATTGAACAGTGCGGGGAGGCTGGAAAGGTTGCTGTGGTACATCACAAAACCACTGGCAGAAAGAGCTTCGTCAGTTGATTTACCCATGGCAATAGATGCAGTAGAGACTCCCATAGCAAGGGCGTCGTTGGTGCCATCTCCGATAAATGCAACAACCTTTCCGCTGTCTTGCATGCCGGAAATGATACTGACCTTGTCATTAATAGAAGCATTGCCGAAGGCAGCGTCAAGATCCAATTCCTCCTTTAGCCAGTCACATACATCCTGACGATCTCCAGACAACAATGACACCCTGTATCCCTGTTTTTTGAGGACTTCCACTGTATGAGGTGCGTCATGTTTCAGAGAGTCCGCAATATGGAAACAACCGACTACAATGCCATCATACCCGAAGAGAACTGCTGAATGATGTGTGTTTACGTTTTTGGGGCATGAGGTTTCGTTAAACAGGATTTGTGATCCGATGCGGAATTCTCTGCCATTAACAGTAAGAATAAAGCCCTGCCCCGGAATCTCAGTGATCTCATCAATATCAATGTTGTCAATCTTTTGCTCTCCAAGATATTCCCGCAACGCATGAGCCACCGGATGTCTGGAATCTTTCTCTGCGGCAGCAATCAGTGGCAACAGTTCCGGGTGTGGCTTGTTGAGCCATTGGAGATTATCAACCCTCATATCTCCATGGGTGAGTGTGCCGGTTTTATCAAAAACAATATCTGTCACTGAGGCCATTTTTTCCAGTTGCTCCGGTAAACGAACCAGAAAACCTTTTCTGATGAGTAGTCCGGTGGCAGCGGTTACTGCTGATATACCTGCAATGCTGAACGCACAGGGGCAGGCTACCGCAAGAACGGCAACAGAGGGAAACCATCCGTGTGCCTGTAATGCCTCTGTGCTGCCGTCAACCATAAATCTGAAGATCCATACCCCCAGTGCAATTAAGATTACCAGCGGCGAGAACCATGCGGCAATCCGGTCTGCGGAGCGTAGCTGACTTTCATTTTTTGCAAGCGTTTGAGCAATGCTCTCT